>Ga0209237_1002615_pt1 | contig 10848 bp, 9 predicted proteins | sample GraSoi013_1_40cm_2_FD_185820 | JGI IMG/M metagenome (GOLD analysis project Ga0209237, IMG submission 185820) | Grasslands soil microbial communities from the Angelo Coastal Reserve, California, USA - Sample 10_02_2013_1_40cm (SPAdes) (version 2) | ecosystem: Environmental > Terrestrial > Soil >...
GCACTTACCGTTTATCTTCAGCAGATGCCTGACGGCGACGTCCTCGGCCTGCTGGTCGCCACGCGCGACGAGCCTGGTGTTCTGTATCGAATCAGCGAGGTGATCTTCAAGCACGGCGCAAACGTCACCTACATCGCCGGCGGAGCGCACCGTGAGAACGTCGCCGAGCTGCAGCTCGAGGTCACCGGCGCCGGCGACGAAGTGAGCCTGATGGCGGACCTCGAAGGCCTGGACGGGGTCACCGAGGTGAGCCGGGTCCCAACGTTTCAGCGCATCTACGGCAAGCGGGTCATCGTGATCGGCGGCGGCGCCCAGGTGGGCATGGTCGCGCAGGGGGCGATCTCGGAGGCGGATAGGCACAACATCCGAGGCGAGCGCATCTCGGTCGACACGATTCCGCTGGTGGGGGAGGAGCAGCTGGCGCAGGCGGTACGTGCGGTGGCGCGACTCCACCGCGCGCGTGCCCTGGTGCTGGCGGGGGCGCTGATGGGCGGCGACATCAGCAACGCGGTGCGCGAGATCAGAGAGGCGGGAATCTTCGTCATCTGCACCAACATGGCGGGATCGGTGCCCGACGCCGCCGATGTCGTGGTCAGCGACCCAGTCGAAGCCGGCGTGATGGCGGTGATGCTGATCGCCGACACGGCGAGCTTCTCCATCGAACATGTCCGGGGCCGGCGCTTCTAGCGTCAGGCGTCTGCGCGCCTGGTCCTCACCCTGACATTCATCGTGCCTGTTGCCGAGCCGACGTAGACACCACGCGTGGGGGCCGCGTCGCCGTAGTCGCGGCCGACCGCGATACGGACGTGGTCGGCGCCGGCGCGGACCGGGTGCGTCGCGTCATAGCCGACCCAGCCCTTCTCCGGCACCCAGGCCTCGGCCCAGGCGTGCGACGCGCCGCTGACCCCTCTCCCGCGGGCATCATGGATGTAGCCGCTGACGTAGCGGGCCGGTACCCCCATTGCACGCGCAACGGCGATGAACAGGTGTGCAAAGTCCTGGCACACGCCCGCCCGCAGCGCCAGCACCTCGTCCACGGCGCTGTACACGTTTGTCACCTTGCGGTCGTAGTCGAAGTCTCGGCTGATGGCAAGCGTCAGCTCATCGAGCGCACGCTGGACATCCACGGCCGACCCAGGGTCGGCGATCGGTTGCACCGCAGCGAGCTCGCGCACGCCTGGCACGTCCTTCACCGGCGATCGAAAACGGAGGAAGTCCTGGACCAGGTCTTCGCCCGGCTCGGCGTCGAGCTCAACGCCAGTCTCGACAACCGACCTGCTGGTCACATGCAAGCGTGTGTGGGGACGCACGAGGTTGAAGTAATGGACGTTGTTGCCGTAGCCGTCTCGATATGAGCGCGGTTCGATTCCGGCGCTGACGTCGAGGCCGAACTCCAGGCATCGCTGCCCGTTGCCGTCCATCGGACGGAGCCTCACCTCCATGACCGTCTCCGCGATCGGGCCGCTGTACCGATATTTGGTCTCGTGCACAATCTCGAGTTTCATTGCTGCTGCTGTTGCGGCATCGCCCGGCCCTCGTCCCCCAGCACGTTGGCCGGGACCTTGCTTGGATGGAAGTACGTCTCGCGCATGGCTGTCTCGAGCTGGCGCAGCACAGCACGGGTTTGGCCCTCGAAGTCGCGCGCGTTCTCGGCGACCCAATGCGTCTCAGCCTGCTCGAACATCGACTCCAGGCGTGTCAGCAGGCGCCGTGGTCGCGATCGCCGGCCGGCGCCGTCGATTCGCGAGACAGACTCGAGGGCCACGGCTGAGGCAAATCGCGCCGAACGTGGGAGTGCCGCATCGAGCAGCAGGCATTCGATCACGTGCTCCGGGGTGACGCCACCCGAATATCGCGCCTGGTATGACTCGAACGCGAAGCACGACTTCAGGACCGCGGTCCACTCCAGTGCATCTTCAGGAGCATCCGCGAGCTCGGCCGACTTGCGGGTCACAAGCGCTGTAACGTTGGCCGCCCGCTCCAGGAATTTGCCCAGGCGGACGAAATCGCGAGCTTCGTCGTGGGGCATCGTGTCCTCCAACAGGCCGTCCACGAGCCGGATGGTCAGCTGGACGTCGGTCAGGAACGGATACAGGTCGGGCTGCCAGGTTCCCTCCTGCACCCGCCAATGAAGTGCGTTGACCTGCTCGTACAGCTCGGTCGGCAGCGAGGGACGAACCGCTTGCGCCGCGAGCCGAGCAGCTGCGACGCTCGCCCGCACCGACGGGCCCAGCGTGCCGGTGACCACCATCTCGATCGCCTGGCTGCGGCGGCCTGTGTTGCTGCCGGGCCACCCGGCAAGCTCCATGAAGCGGATCCAGAAATCCGGTCCCGGCTCGTCGGTGCGATCCAGGGACAGCGCGACGTGCACACCGAGGATGCGAGCCAGGTGGTCCGCCCTCTCGAGGTGGCGACCAAGCAGGGTCAGCGACGTCGCGGCGCGACTAAGCATCGCCATCGACCCCGAAAGGCTCGCCTTCGTCTTCGGCCATCACCCAGGTGTCACGGCTGCCGCCGCCCTGCGAGCTGTTGACGATGAGGGAGCCTGGCTTGAGCGCCACGCGCGTCAGACCGCCAGGGGTCACGTGAATCTCCGGTCCGCTGAGCACGAACGGACGCAGGTCCTGGTGTGCGCGTCGCAGCCGCCCTCCATCGAGGATCGGCTGGACTGAGAGCGCGATGACGGGTTGGGCGATGAATGCGCGCGGCTGAGCCTCGATGCGGCGGCGAAAGGCGTCTCGTTCCTCAGTGGTCGAGTCCGGGCCCATCAGCATCCCGTAACCGCCTGAAGCGTCAACCGTCTTCACGACGAGCTCATGAAGATGTTCGAGAACGTAGCGGCGGTCTTCGGCGACGGCACACAGATATGTGGGCACGTTGGGGAGGATCGGATCCTCGTCGAGGTAGTACTTGATGATCCTCGGAACCAGCGCGTAAACCGCTTTGTCGTCCGCCACCCCGTTGCCGAGACCGTTTGCGATCGCGACGTTGCCGGTCCGGTACGCATTGACCAATCCGGCCACTCCGACAAGCGACTCCTGCCGCCCAAAGATCGGATCGAGCCATTCATCGTCGAGTCGCCGGTAGATGACATGCACCGGCTGCAGCCCGCGAGTCGTCCGCATGAAGACGTGGTCCAGGTCGACGACGAGGTCAGTGCCCTCCACCAGCTCGACCCCCATCTGCTTGGCCAGGTATAGGTGCTCGTAGTACGCCGAGTTGTTGATCCCTGGCGTCAGCAGGACGATTGTCGGGTCGTCGACACCAGAGGGCGCCAACCATCGGAGATGGCGAAGGAGCTCATGGATGTAGCCCTCGACCGGCCGCACCGGGTAGCCCGCGAACAGGTCGGGCAGCACGCGTTTCATCACGTGGCGGTTGGCCAGCACGTACGACACGCCCGATGGCGTGCGAAGGTTGTCCTCGAGGACGTAGAACTCGCCCTTCCGGTCCCTCACCAGGTCGATGCCGGCGATCTGGCAGTGGCTTCCGCGCGGCACCGGGAGGCCATCGATCTCTCGCAGGTATTGCGGGCTGCTGAGCACGATCTCCGGCGGGATGGCCTTCTGCTCGAGGATGAGCTTGCGGCCGTACACGTCGTCCAGGAACAGGTTGAGCGCGGTCAGCCGCTGCTTGAGACCCGCCTCGAGGCGCTTCCAGGCTCGAGCCGAGATCACCCGCGGGATGATGTCGAAAGGGAAGACCTTCTCGTTGCCCTGGGCGTCGGGGTAGACCGCGAACGTGATCCCGTGGTTGCGGAACATCTCCATGGCCAGCTCGTGGCGGCGCTCCAGCTCGGCGGGGCCGAGCCGGTCGAGGCGCTCGTAGAGCCGCCGGTAGGCAGGCCTCGGCTGACCCGCGGCCGCAAGCATTTCGTCGTAAAAGCCGTTGGTCTGGTAGTCGACGCCAAGGGATTTCACGGAGGCCACCGCTATAGTGTCTGCGCCATTTCGACTCCAGGGAATACTCTCGATCTACGGGTCGGGTGCGAGTTCGTGTACGACGTGAACGCGCCTACGACCATGACGATCCAGGTGCGACCGCGTTCGGATGCCCGCCACCGGCTGGTCACGGAAACCTGGACCACGGCGCCGCGCCTCCCAGTCGACGAGTACAGCGACATCTATGGCAACCCGGTGAAGCGGCTGGTGGCGCCCGAGGGCACGCTTTCTCTGCGATACGACGCCATCTGCACAGTCCCGGATGAGCCCGACCCCGATGGCTCGGGGGTGCGCCAATCGGCGGTGGAGGAGATCCCCGGCGAGCTGCTTCACTTCACGCTGCCCAGCCGCTACTGCCAGTCCGACGAGCTCATGGGGGCGGCCTGGGAGCTGTTCGGGCAGACCCAGCCGGGCTGGTCGCGGGTGCAGGCGATCTGTGATTGGGTTCATGACAACATCAAGTTCCAATACGGCACCAGCAACCCGCTGACGGCGGCGACGGACGTTTTCCGCACACGAACTGGTGTCTGTCGCGACTTCGCACACCTCGCGGTATCGTTCTGCCGAGCGATGAGCATCCCGGCTCGATACGTGTTCGGCTACCTGCCTGACATCTACGTTCCGGCGCCGCCGGAACCGATGGATTTCGCCGCCTGGATGGAGGTGTGGCTCGGCGACCGCTGGTGGACGTTCGATCCGCGCAACAACGCCAGGCGCGTCGGGCGTGTGCTGATCGGGCGCGGCCGTGACGCCCTCGATGTCGCGATGCTGACCACCTTCGGCCCGGCCGAGTTTCGGTCCATGACCGTGTGGGCCGACGTAGCGGAGGCGGCGTGATGGCTGTCGACGCCTCGTCCGTGAACTGGCCCACGGCAAACCGGGCCCTGTACCTCGTGACCCAGCAGTTCCGTTACGAGTACCCGGAGCCCATCCGCGATCTGCATCACCGTCTGGTCGTAATCCCACCCGAACGGTTTGGGGACCAGCGCCGGCTTCGGCACCGCGTCTCGGTAGGGCTCGAGGGCGCCCAGCTCGAGAACCGGCACGACCGCTTCGGCAATGTGGTCGTGGACGTCTTCGCGCCACGCGTCTCGTCTGCGATCAGGTTCGCCGTGAAGGTTGCCGTCGAGCGCCGAGCCGCCGAGCCAAACCGGCTGCAGGACGGCTGGCTCGCCGACGGCTACCTGCTCGAGCCCTCCCGGCTAACTGCTGCCGATGAGCGCCTACGCCGCGTCGCTGACGAGCTTGCGGCATCAGCGCCTTGGGGCCTCGAGCTGGCCGGCCGCATCAACACCTGGGTGCATGACTCGATGAGGTATGGCCTCGGTGTGACCGGGGTTCGGACGACTGCCGCTGAGGCACTGGCCCAAGGCGTTGGCGTGTGCCAGGACTACGCACACGTCATGCTCGCCACCTGCCGCGCCTGCGGAATCCCATCGCGCTATGTGTCCGGGCATCTGCTCGGCCAGGGCGGAACGCACGCGTGGGTCGAGGTGGTGCTGCCTACGAACGACGGAACCGGCGATGCCATCGCCTGGCCGTTCGACCCGACCCAGGGGAACAGGTGCGGGCTTGGCTACGTGACGGTCGCGGTCGGCGGCGACTACTCGGACGTGGCGCCGACCTCCGGTACCTACCTAGCTTCACTGATGGGGCGGCTGGTAACTCGCAAGCGGGTGACCCTCACCGAGCTGGAGTACGCGGCCGGTTAGTTCGAGACCGCGTTCTCCTCGGGCCGGTCGTACCAGCGCACGCGATCGCCGACCCGGCTTCTGAGCTTCCACCGGGTCGACTTGGGCGCCGCCTCGATCCGCTTCGAGAGCAATCTGAGGCTCTCGGCGATGGTGCGAGAAGCGTCTGCCGGAAGCGAGTAGTCGCCGAGGTTGGCGAGGCATTTCTCGATCGTCGCCTTCGACGTGCGCCACAGGCCCCAGTCCTTGGCGCACAGCTCCGCGATGTAGCCGGCTTCCATTCCGGTGCCGTTGGCGCCGATGGGATGGTGGTACGAGAGGTTGTAGATATCGCGCTGGTCGCGCTCAGTGAGCTCCGCGATCTGCAGCTTCGTCAGCATCAGCTCGGCCAGCGGCACCGTGAGCGGCTCGCGGTCGAGGCGGTCAGCGATGGGAATCAAGTGACACATCTTGAAATCCCCGATGAAAACGTCGAGCTTGCGGCCGTTGACATCGTCATAGAACAGCAGCCGGTGGGCGCCATGCAGCGCATTGAACATCTCATCGCCGGCGTAGCCCGCCTCTTGGAGCAGCTCCGTCGTCTCGCGCCGGTGGCCGCGATGAGTTGCGATATCGATGTCGCCGCACGTCCGAGGCAGAAGCGGACCCTCTGGCGGCGCCTGAAGGCACACCGCCACGCCCCCGAGCAGTCGCACGGTGAGACCCTTGTCCGTGGCGGCGGCGACCAGCCGCCTCGACTCGGCAACAGGGTCTCCCAGTGGTCGTTGGCCGGCCATGTCGCGGCTCAGGCTAACCGGACGTGAAGAGGAAGTCGATATAGCTGCCGTCGTCAGCGAAGTCGACGATTGCACCGCGCAGCACGTCGGCGGTGTAATCGCTGCCCGGATTGAGGCACATCGTCTTGCCGATCTGCTGCGCGGCGCGAGATTCATGGATGTGGCCATGCAGGCCGACCACCGGCTGGTACTTCTTGATCGCGTCTCGCACCGCTTTGCTCCCGACCGGGATGATGCTCGGCCGCCCGCTGCGGATCACCGGTTTGAGGGTCTCGTCGAGCTCGGCCGCGAAGTCAAGCCCGGAGCCGTAAGGAGGGCAGTGGAAGTTGACGACCACGCGGCGACCTGGCGGAACCTGGTCGAGCATCTTGGCCAGGCGGCCACCGAGCTCATCCTCTGAGAACTCGCGCTCAGTATTCCAGGGTGTCGGCGTCACGTCGCCACAGCTGGCCATCAAGACCGGTCCGAGCTCGCACAGCTCGCCCTCCGGGCATTCGATGCGGGGTGCCGACTTGAGGACGGGATCGATCGCCAGCGGGTCGTCGTTCCCGGGCGTGATGAGAATGCGCACGTTCGCCGCCAGCCGTTCATCGGCCAGGCGGCACCATGCCTCGATCTGCTCGATGATCGCCTTGCGGAAGGCCTCGTCGAGGAATCGAGCATCCTTGCTCATGCGCTCGACCGACTCGTCGTCCGCGACCACGGAGTAGAAGCCGAGGCGGTTGATGTCGTCCCGAAGTCTTTGCTCGTCGGCGCGTGGCACGGCGACAGTCTCGCCTCGGACCTGCGCCGTGAACGTGCCGTTGTCAGCCCGGATCGGCACCAGTCCCTTGCCGGCAATGTCCCCTCCTAGGACCAGGGCATCCGCCTCGTAAGACTGCGCTGCTGCGAGAAACTTCCTGAAGCATCGTTCCGACCCGTGGATATCGGTCGCGAAGAAGATGCGGAGGGCCCGCTTTCGGGGACGGCTACGGAACATGCAACGCCAGGGACTACTCCGGAGGCAGCTCGCGCATCGCCAGGCGCAGGTCGATCGAAGACCGCGAAAGCCGCATCTGCCTCGCGATGAGGTAGATCACCGGACCCGCGCCGAGGACGATGACCAGCGTGGCTACCGACGCGAAGCTGAAGGCGCCGAACACGTCGGGGTGCGTGATGATCAGAGTGATAACGATCAGCGCCAGAACCGTCGATGCAGCTCCCCAGAGGGCGGGCACCGGGATGCCGCCTATCTTCGGCAGCTCGGTCATACCCGGCTTGAGCAGCAGGTCCGGCCGCCGGAACGGCAAGGCGAGAGCGGCCACCGAGCCGGCCAGGATGATGAGCGCCACGAACAGGGCCAGGTTGGCGACGATGTTCGCGAGGTTTAGAAATGACGCGAGGAGCGCGAACACGATCCCGCCGACGAGCGCCACGATGATGGCGTTTGTCGGGACCGCGCTCCGCTCGCTGATCTTGGCGAGCGAGATCGGCAGCAGCCGGTCGAAAGCGAGTGCGAACAGAACGCGCGTCACCACCGCGACGAACGCGAGGTCGACTGCCAGCTCGGCCGAAGGCACCGCGATGCCGATCAGGATCTTGCTGATGGGGTCGCCCGACAGCACCAGTCCGTAGCCGAGGCCGCCGGCGGACGCCTGGAGGCTCGTGATCGCGCCGTATGCGCTGGCGTCGCTGGCGCCCAGCTTGGCTTGTGACTGCATGAAGTCGAGGCCCACGGTGTTGAGCATCAAGAGCCAGACTCCGACCCACACTACGATCAGCACTGCGATGCTGATCACTGAGGCCCAGATGTAGGTTCGGCCTGGGCGCTTGAGCTCGCCGCCCACGTAGTAGGAGTACAGGACGCCGTTGTAGTTCAGCACCATGAAGGGGACCGCAAGGAGCGAGGCTGTAAACGAGACGCCAAGCGGAATGCTGTTTTTGGCAGCCGCCGCAAGGATGTCGTTATAAGCACTTGATTTGCCGCTGAACTGGCCCAGGGCGTTGACGAAGTCCTGGTGCGAGTGCGTGATGAGAAGCCAGCCGAGGACGAGGAACGCGACCAGCTGCACGATGACCAGGGCCATGATGATCTGCGCCACGCGACGCAGGGGGAAGAAAGAGCAAGCGCCGACGACGAGCAGCATGCCGACGCTGATGATGGCCACGGCGGTCTGGCTCGTGACGTTGCCGGCCGCATCGCTGATGCTCGAGCTGTTGAAGGCGGCACCGAGGGCCGTCAGGAGGAATGGAAAGTACGTCGCGGTGAAGTTGGCGTTGGCGGCCAGGATGTACGTGAAGGCGATCGCGATGCCGATACCGGCCATGGCACCGAGGGCGGGGGAGATGATCCTGGACAGGTATACGTACTCGCCGCCCGCGCGCGGGATTGCTTCCAGCAGGTACTTGTAAGCGAACATCGCGACGAGCCAGATGGCCGCTCCGAGGAGCAGCGGGAGCGTCATGTCGACCTGGTTGAACAGCGACAGGCCCGCATTGAAGTTGATGAACGTGTTGACCACCGCGACGGAGGCGAGGGAGATGGCGGTGGCCGCCGGAATCCCGAGCTCGCGGACTAGCCCCGAGGACTGGCGCGTGAAGAGGCCCTGTGCCGGCGGGGCCGCGCTCCGAGCTGCACCACCGGTGACGGATGCGTTAGCCATCTTCCCCTCCCTGAATGAGCCGATCGTTCGCTGTTTGCGCCGTCGATTCGAAAGGAATTGCTACCCTGTTCCACCCTGCACTGGAACGTTCCACTGAAGGCGACAGAAACATATCCGAAGCCGGCCGAACCGTCAAGAACCCGTCACCTCGGCCAGGCTGACCCACCGCTTCTCGGCCGCCGCCCGCTCGATCGTCTCGCATACCGCCTGGACTGCCGCACCCTGCGCAAAGTCAGGCTCCCACGGCCCCGCCGGCCAGCGGTCGAGGAGGTCGCCGAGGTGGTTCACGAAGCTGGCGCCGTAGCCCACGCCCTGGCCGATGGGCCACCAGTCGTGGGCATAGGGGTGTGTCGGGTGCTCGGCTCGGATCGTCCGCATGCCGTACAGGCCCGGGTCGTCGGCTCCCTCGCCGTACTTGAGCTCGTTGAGCCGCGCGTACTCGAAGACCAGGGTCCCCGCGTCGCCGTTGATCTCGACGGTGAAGTCGCACGGCCGGCGCACGGCGGTCCGTGCCACCTCGAGCACACCGCGCGCGCCCCATTCGAACCGGAGGAGGGCTGACGAGGCCTCGTCGACCGTGACCGGAACCGAGCCGCCGGCGCGCGGGTTCGCCCGTTCGCGGACGAAAGTCTCGGACTGCGCACAGACCTCGGTCACTCCGCTGACCGTCCAAAGCGCCATGTCGATCAGGTGGCTCCCGAGATCCGCGATGGTCGAGCCGCCGACCGCGCGGTCGAACCGCCAGTCGAACGGAATGGCGGGATCCACGAACTCATCCGACAGCCAGGTGCCGCGCCACAACCTCACCTTGCCCACAGCGCCTTCGTCCACCATCCGCTTCATGAGCGACATCGCGGGCACACGGCGGTAGTTGAAGCCCACGGCGTTCAGCACAGCGGCTTTGCGCACGGCCTGCGCCATGTTCGACGCTTCGAGATATGTGATGGCGAGGGGCTTCTCACAGATGACGGCTTTACCGGCAGCCGCCGCCGCGGTCGCGATCTCGGCATGGGTCCCGGGTGGCGTGCAGATGTCCACGATGTCCACTTCGGGCCGCCGGACCAGCTCCTGCCAGTCGGTGACCCAGCTCTCGAAGCCGAAGGCCGCCGCCGCCTGGGACACTCTCGCCTCATCGCGGCCGCTGATGACCCTCAGCCGCGGCCGAACGGAAAGCGTTCGCATCACGGGCGCCGCCGCGTACGCGTACGAGTGAGCGCGGCCCATCATGCCGTAGCCGACGACGCCGATCCCGACCTCGGACGAAGCCATCACGCCGGCACTCCGCCTGAGGCCAGGTGGCTCGCGGCGCGTTCGGCCGCAGCCAGGGCCGCGGTGGCATCGTCGCCGCCGGCGCCCTCACGTTCTCCGCCGCGCGCATAAGCCGCGAAGCTTTCCGCCTGAACCTTCAGCGCCTCGAAGAAAGTGTCGTCCGCGGTCGGGGGCCAAAGGAATCGGCACTCATCGGCGTTGCGCGTGCCGAAAACCTCAACCTTGCACGCGTCGCCGAGAGGAAAGCGCCGGCCAAGTGAGACCAGGGCGCTGCTGCCGCCCGACAGGACGCACAGCGCCTGCGCGCTCTCGGGGTCGCCTGGCCACGGCTCGGCGGCCACGCCCGAAGCCAGCGCGCTGATATCTCCGAACTCCTGCCCGGTGAGCCAGCGCGTCTGGTCGAACTCGTGGACCCCCATGTCGACGAAGATGCCGCCGCTGTGGGTGCGGAAATATTCTCCAGGTGGAGCTCCATCCCATTGATAGCACGCGACCAGGTAGATCTCGCCCAGCTCACCCGCGGCGATGC
>Ga0209237_1002616_pt1 | contig 10847 bp, 13 predicted proteins | sample GraSoi013_1_40cm_2_FD_185820 | JGI IMG/M metagenome (GOLD analysis project Ga0209237, IMG submission 185820) | Grasslands soil microbial communities from the Angelo Coastal Reserve, California, USA - Sample 10_02_2013_1_40cm (SPAdes) (version 2) | ecosystem: Environmental > Terrestrial > Soil >...
ACTCTTGTGTTTTGAGATTGTAGAGGTATATCTCGTATTGTCCAGTTCGGTTTGAATTGAGTGCTAGTCTGGTCCCGTCCTTCTTTATGTCGAATCCGGCAACGCTTGGGACCCTGAATAAAACGTCCAGGTTTAGCCTATCTGACCCTCTCGAAACCACGTTAGCAAGCAAGAATGCGGCTCTTCTTCAGTCTTTTTCCTAGATTTGGAACCGGTAGAGCTTGGGCTTAGTGACGATCCCTATTGGAGGGCCGAGTGCGATGATGAAGCTTCATAATCCGGGCTGCTTCCTGCGTGAAGGCTTCTTGGAGATTGAATTAGGGTATGGCGGTCCGGCTTACATTCTACGGTGGTGCGGGCGAGATTGGTGGTAACAAGTTCCTTGTCGAGGATGGGGATACCCGGGTTTTCCTTGACTTTGGCATGAGTCTACATGATCGTGGACGCTATTTCTCTGAGCCATTCCTCTCACCTCGGGATCAGCGGGGACTGATTGAGCTAGGAGTCATGCCTAGGGTAGATGGCTTGTACAAGGATGATGAGGGAGAATTGCCGGCGGACGCCGTAGTGCTCAGCCATGCTCACATTGACCATGCAGCATGCATATCCCTTCTGAACCGGAAGATTCCAGTATATTGCGGGGAGACGACACATCTTATTCTTCAGGCGCTCTCTGAGATTCGTCCCTCGAGCTTTGAGAATGATCTTCGCGGACTAGATTTCAGGACGTTCCGGACTGGGGAGAAGATCCGAATTGGAGGTATCGAGTTAGAGCCGATACATGTAGATCATAGTCTTCCGGGCGCTTATGGTTTCATCGTCCACACGTCTAACGGGACGATCGTCTACAGTGGGGATTTCAGGGCGCATGGTCCGATGGCGAAAATGACATGGGAATTCGTGAATAAAGCGGCTGCTGAAAAACCGGAGATGTTCCTCTGCGAAGGCACCAATCTTGTGAGAGGAGACCTCCAGACCGAGGAACACGTTCTCGAAAAGGCGAATCATGTAGTTTCGAAAACGAAGGGCCTTGTACTCTCCAGCTTCTCCTTGGCGGATGTGGACAGGCTAAGGACGTTTCACGAGGCAGCCCGGAAGAACAATAGGTCGTTAGCGGTTTCGTTGAAGCAGGCGTATCTTCTCAATGCCTTGGCAAAGGATGCTCATCTGCAAGTGCCTAACGCTTTGCGTGATCCTAATGTTGTGGTCTTTCGGAAGATGAAGAAGAGTTACTATGGCTGGGAGAAATCGATCATGGACAAGGCCCAAGTCAAGACATCACAAGACATTCGAGGCATGCAGGATCGCGTGATCCTTGTCTGCAGCCCTTATGATATGAATGAGGTGTTAGAGATTCAGCCCGGTCCCAGTGGAGCTTTCATCAACAGTAGCAGTGAACCGTTCACTGAAGAGATGGAGATTGATGAGGAGAGGTTCGTGAACTGGCTCGATCATTTCGGACTCCCGAGATACCAGATTCACAGCTCGGGACATATGATGCCGACAGAGTTGAGGGAGACTATCGAAATGGTGAAGCCTAGGACATTGGTCCCGATCCATACCGAGCAACCGGAGCTGTATGCATTGTTCGTTAGAGATTTGGCTAAGGTTGAGCAGCCAAGGAAGAACGGGACAATAACCCTCGGAGCTTGACCTAGTTATGGGCCGCGATGCTGAGCGTCGTGGCTGAAGAAGAGCCGCCTACACTTTCTGACACTGATTCATAGTCCCAGAGGCCCTTGAAGGGCTTGGATCTGGGATGGAGATGATCTAGACGCCCCATCGTGGCTAGCTTGTTGACGATCCATGCCGAGAATGCGGGAGCACCTGTTGCGCCTGGTGAGTTGTAGTTCGTAATGTGGTACGAGCTTGGACCCTCTAGCTCGATTGCTTCCTTGAGGAAGTTGCCTTTCTCATCAATGACTGATGCGCGGATTCCGGCCGTTCCGGGTTTGGCGAGATATTCTACCTTCATTTCAGGGAGGAACTCTTGGATTCTCTTTGCCCATTCCTTCTTGGATAATGCGGATTTCCACTCTTCCATTGCTAGCTGTCGGAAGTCACGGTTAATGAGGACAGCCAGCTTATTCATGACGGGTGGCTCTAAGAGTTTCTGGATGAGTTCGATGGGATCTCTGAAGAAGCCGCGGTAGGTGTAGGGACCTGCGACGGGTAGCGCGCTTGGACCAACTTCTCTTCTGCCGTCGGCGCGTATGATCCAGTGTGGGTCGAGAAACGGAAGTTCAGGATGTTTGGGAATAGTGTAGATATTGTGATTGGCCAGATGATACTGGTCTTTTCGGATGGTCCAGTATTCACCGCGGAAGTTTAGGTCCGTGTATTGCACGCCTACTCCGAGCATGTGGGCGACGTTCAGAGAGTTCCCGCCAGCGCAGTTGATGAGAAAGCGAGTCTTGACATTGTCGTCGTTAGATGTGTAAATATTGATCCCGCCCGTAGTCGGCTTGATCGACTTGACCATCGTCCCTGTTCGGAATACCGCCCCGCGTTGCTCCGCGTCACGACGAAGTGATCTGGTAAAAGTCCTATAGTCTACGGCTGTGTCGGTCTTGGACCAGACGGCTCCGTAGCAGTGGACGTGCGGCTCGTAGGTCTTGACCTCCTCCGCGGTCAATAGTTCGAGTTCGTCCGGCTGCATTCCATTCTCGAGTCCCCAATTGTAGTATGTCTTGACCCGGCTGGTCTGGTCGGGTGTTACGGCGACTTCGAAGGTTCCGACTGGCTTGAATGGGAGACCTCTGGCTTGGGCGTATTGTTTCCACATTCCATAGGCTGTTTGGGCGGAGCGGGCGAATATCCGGCGGGACTTGGGGTCCAGATAGAATGGGCGGTGAATGACGCCCGTGTTACGGCGGGAGGTGTGTTCGGCTACGTCCCGTTCTTTTTCGAGCAGGACTATTCGGGCATCGTACTGGTCGGCCAACCAGAAGGCTGTGGAGGTGCCTAGTATCCCGCCGCCGATGATTGCTATGTCCCACTGGTCCATGGTGTGAGTCTACCCTCCTCGTTGTTCTAGTTCTAGTTTGTGTTTTCCCTCTATATGGGCTATGCCGTTCAGCATTGAGCCGAGGCTTTCCGAAATCGGGGTTTTCGATCGGCTTGCCCCGTGGGCATCAGATTGAACGGTGTTGACCGAAACGCTTTTTCCTCTGAACGCCTCCCCGTAAGCGGGACAGAATATTGAAGAACTGTCCGACATGCAAGGCGGAGCTCGGAGACGAATACTCATTCTGCAATACCTGTGGTACTCCTCTATTCCTCGCTCCGATAGACGATTCTCGTAGCCCCGTGCGAAAGAAACGGGTGACATCAACCCTGGCCTACGCGGGAGAAATGCTTGCGGACATTATCATAACCATACTTAGTGGGGTCTAACGACCGAGGGTTCAGCGTCTCCGGGCTAGCCTTCAAAAGCCATTTATGGAGTCAATCGAGCATCGTCGAGCATGGTCGACCCGAAGAAACAATCCGTCTACTATGTTGTCATGGTCACGACCAAGTTCAAGTCCTTCGCGGACGCAAAGGCCAAAGATCCAGAATCTATCGTGGCTCATATCGCAAGGTCCAAGAAACTGCATGAACAGGGAACGTTAGTGATGAGCGGCGCCTTTCTGGATAATCCCGGCGAAGCCCTTAGCACGATGGGTGTTCTTACGTCACGTGAAGCCGCTGAGGACTACATCAAACATGATCCTTTCATGTTGAGGGGGATGATCGCCAAACATACAATACGGGAATGGGCGAACATGTTCGCCTAACCGGAACTTCCAGCTCTGAAATGTTCGGGCCATGATTTCACGAGCAGGGATCCACGTCAGGGGTTATCATTGACGGTTCAGAATCCTTGGTAGTCCCTCCGCAAGCCGGTCATACTCTCCTGGAGCATTGTAGACCTGGGCGGACAATCGCAAGTAACCATTCCCGTTCCAAGCAATGGGAACAGCCTCGATCCGAAGCTCCTCCCCTAGCCTTGCCTGTAAGGCACGCGCCTTCTCCTCAGTATCAGCCGCGCCTTTTGGCAACCGGACCAGGGTCATTGCCTCGAACAATTCCTCGTCCTTCTCAGGCTTGATTGGGACTATACCTGGTACTGAGCCGACAACCTCTCTAGCATACCGGGCCAATTTACGATTATGCGTTCGGATTCGGTCCCAGCCGAGACTTTCCATGAACCTCAGAGCTTCCGGGACAGACAGGTAGCTTGTGTAGTCGTCCGTGCCCAGCCATCTGAACGAGTCAGGATACTCTTCGTTGTAGTACCAGGAGGTTATGATCGGCTTGATTAGTTTGCGATGCTCTTCTCTGACCCATAATCCGGCTGATCCTCTGGGGCTACAGCACCACTTGTGATAGTTGCCGGTCCAAAAATCCGGTTGGAGACGGTCCAGGTGGACATCTACCATTCCTGGCGCGTGAGCCGCATCTACTAGGACTAGGACGTCTTTGCTGCGGAGTTCTTCGATGAGGGTCTTGACTGGATAAACGAGCCCGGTGGGGGAGGCGATATGGTCGATGATTGCGAGCCTGGTCTTCTTGGTAACACTCGCAATTATCGGTTCGACTAGTTCTTCGGAATCTCTCGTGGGCAGTGGGACTTTGGCGACGACGAGTCTTGCCTTGTTCGGTTGACACACCTTTTCCGCGGCGTGTTTAACTGCTTCGTAGGTTTGGTCCGTAACCAACACCTCGTCTCCAGCCTGTAATATCAGACTGGTAAGGACCGAGTTGGCACCGGTTGTCGCGTTATGGACGAAGGCAAACCCGACAGGATCCGCACCTAGAAACTTGGCTGAAGTTAACCGTGCCTCGTCAAGCTGTTTTCGAAGGTCTCTAGAGAGAGACTTCATCGGATTCGATTCTACTCTTCGTCGCAACTCGTCCTGGAATTTCTGGACTGGGATGGGGACTGCTCCGAAGGAGCCGTGATTCAAGTGGGCTACGGCGCTGTCAAGGGAAAATTCGCGCCTAACCTCTTGCCAGTCGGATCCCCACAGCTTGTTGTCTAGTGTCGATCGTTGACGGTTCGTAGGGGAGACCCTTAACGAGTAAATGTCATGATAGAATATGTGTGTTCTGCTTGCCCTTTTTCAGTTTGCGAGAATGGACTAAAGTTCACGAGGCACTGGATCCTGGAAATTACTATGAAAGAGTAGAGAAGCCGAACTGTAGGGAAGTGTCGGTTGTCAGAAACCGCAAAACCATTTGAGGGTACCAAAAAGGGCCGCGTCACCGTTGACGTGAAATTGCAATTATCAAATGAGATCGTCAACAACCTGAACAGGGCAATCGTTTGGTGGGAAGTTAAACACAAGAGGTCACCGCCGGATATTTGCGTCACCCATTTCTATCCGAACGACTTTCCCAACATCGAAGATTTCTTCGGCCCCATGGCCCGACAGAAATTACGTGGATGGTGGGACGCCCGACAGAACGCCGTAATGCTCCTTGCTAACATCCAGACCATGCATCCACAAATACTGGTTAGCCTTCTTTTTCACGAATTAGGGCACTGTCTCAGGGGTCACAGCTCCAATCCAGAAAAACCTCCCAGTCTTAAAGAGGAAAAGGAAGCGGAAAAGATCGCCGTTGAAGACTACATCGCATATTTTGGAAAGAATGCGATTGTGCCACAGGATCCACGCCTCGGGGACGCTTTCTATCGTAGTCTCGGCCTGCATAAGGTCCAGAGTAGATCGTCCCTAACCAAGTAAAGGCTTGACGAGAAGCAGTACCGGGAATTCAGTCCATGCGAAGAGTTTCTCTCGTCTTTTGGTCTGCGAAGAACTGAACCCTTCCACATTGATGACAAATGTACAGGTTAAACGAGAGCATATCTTCGCCTATCTCTGCCCACTCACCGAACAAGAGCTTCCATCCACCACTGCTGCCGCCTATGCGAAACGGGACATCCATTATGACTTCCATTTCGATGTTACAAGTTGAACATTTTACCGTATCCGGGTTCGATGACTTCTGGGACGTCTGCACGGCTAGCACCTATGAGCGCACTATTATTCCAAGATTGCTATGCTAGGCTTGCTTACGACATAGGCCATGGCACTCCCGACTCCTTTCCGATCTTCTTGAGATTCTCCACCACCTTGGGTCCAAGCGGGACACCTTCTCTCCGGTATCTTTCCATTCTCGCGTAGCTTTTCTCGCCGTGGACGTATATCCGTGATTGGCCCTGCGCCTTCGGCGAATCTCTCAGCTCTCTTGCCAGCCTGTCCATCTCCTGCTTGAACTCGTCAAGTGGACGGAAGGCGGCGGGATCTATGACCATGAAGAAGTGTCCAACGTCAGGACGTTTCTCATCTGCGTAGATGTTTAGACCGGTGGCAGAGCCGCTTAGAACGCCGCATAGAACATCCACCATCAGAGCCAACCCGTAACCCTTGTGTCCAGAAAACTCCTCACCCTCTCCGCCCAAAGGAAGAAGCCCTCCTCCCAATCTCTTCGCCATCGCTGCCAACACTCTCGCGGGATCGGCTGTCCCCTTTCCAGTCTCGTCCACTGCCCAGCCTAGCGGCATCTTCTTTCCCGCACGGTCTAGCACTTCGAGTTTGCCACGCGGGACGACAGAGGTTGCCATGTCCAATACGAACGGTTTCTCCTTCGAAGCGGGGGCAACGAGGCTAATGGGATTGGTACCCAGGACGGCCGTTCGTCCGAACGTAGGGACGACCAAGGGCGCGGCGTTAGTCATACACATCCCGATTAGATCATGTTCTAAAGCCATCATAGCATAATATCCGGCGATTCCGAAATGGTTGGAATTCCTGACAGTTACAACCCCGACGGCCGTCTCTCGAGCCTTGCGGATCGCCAATTCCATTCCCTTCCGACCCGCAACCTGGCCCAAACTTTGCCCCGCGTCTATGACCGCGGTCGCTTTCGTCTCCTTGATCGTCCTGCCATTGTACACCGGGTGAATGTACCCGTCACTAAGACCGGTCACATATCTGGGGAGCCTCGCGACTCCATGAGATTCAATCCCTCGTAAATCTGCAATAACAAGCACTTCGGTAGTAACGCGGGCGTCTTCTTTGGGGACCCCATGTTTGATGAAGATCTGCTCGCAAAAATGCTGCAGGTCTTTCTCAGAGATTCTTACCTGTTGGCTTTCGGGCGGGACAGTCATCAACTGTCAACAAGCAGAACGGAACGACAGGGTGTTAATCATTCTTATTGCTCGAACTCGTTACCAACCACCATATTTCGTGCTGCCCCCAATCATCATTCTATCAGGGAAATCCAAAGGTGCCAACATCAATCCCATCGCCGCTTGGGCATTTGCTACGGATCCACTTCTTGGAGAAGTTCTACCAGGCGTCGGCTTTTTGTTGGCCTTGTCTGCTCGGCTATCTTGTAAGCTGGTATCGGAACGGTCCGAGTTGAGTGGTAACACGTGTTGTGACTGGAAAGCCATTCAAGGATTACCGGGGCGAGTTTGTTGTCGGGAAACCGTTTGATTATTGTTATGATCACCTTCTTCTCATGGTCCGCTGGATCAGGAGACAATTTCAACTCTTCTGGAAAGCTGGCGACCGGTATTCCACGAGACGCATGATGATGATTGAACATAGCCCAGAGAACATCCAGGTTTTCTGGATCCCTCCGGTAGGCTTCCCTCAAATAGTCCGAGGCCAGTGGGAGAGTTTTCCCTCCTGCAGCGACGAGGTTCCTTGATAATTCCACGAGCAGGCTGGGTGTTGAACCAAACCGCTCAATGAATGCTTGTAGAGGGGGGTATAGCGCTACAGCGGCAAATGTTTCCCGTTTCGAGATTGCCTCATCCACCTTTTCAAGGAGGCGAATGGTGTCATGCTTGGTCGCGTTTGACATGAATTCTCTTACAGCTTCCTCGTATTCTTCCTGACCGGCGGGCTCCCACCTTTCCTGCGTTGTCTTCATCGCTTTTGCGAGCCGAAGAACTCGGTCAAAGTCCAAGACTAATCACCTCCCGTAGTACGTTGTTGTGACAATCTCGTCGATTTCGCGGAATATTCCATCATATCCTACTTGCAAGCCGTTCACGGGCTCGGAACCCGTGTCTTCAAAATATGTGACCGTAGGCTCTGGCTCTGGTGGATTGTCACCGAGGAGCCCATTTCCCCTTCTCTGCAACATAGAAAAAACACGCGAGGATAACCAAGACAGATCCAGTGATTATCCAAACCGAGATCCCAGAGATCAAGCGATAGTCAGCTGCAAGAGAAACTAGACCAAGGAACGCAGTCGATCCTCCAATGCCAAGCGCGACTTCCAGCTTTTGTTTGCGGAGGAGATAAACCACGGCCATGCCGCCTATGATCGTAAATAACGATATTCCCAGATTCACTGGATCCAACCGAAGTCCCCACCTAACCCATCAAGTTTAGATCTGCTTCACAATTCCCGTCGCGAAATACTCACCCTTTGAGAAGTCCAGCACTGGATCATCAGCGTCCGGAAAATAGAACATGTTTGCAATACCGACAGTAACGTGATTTGACTTTGATGAGACGATTGGTTCAAGAGTCCCTCCTCTGAAATTTGGGGCTATCGCTAAGTTTTGCAAAATCCAATTTTCTCCTGTTTTGACGTGCTTGCAATTGACGGTGTGATCCAGACGCACCAGATAGTAGGTTTCCCGGTCCGGACCAACGATGCTCCGGACCAGAGTCCCAGGTGGAAGCAACGGGGGGCTGGATGATCCGTCCTCATCTATCTTCACTTGGACTCTAAGCCCCACGAAGGACCCTATCATTTCTCTATTCAATTTGGCTCTATAGTGGCTATTAGGGGTCTCATGAACACTTTCCCGGAGCCGCCAATCCGGACACTCTAGTCGTTTACTAATCATGCAATTGCCCCCCGGAGATTTTCTCCTACAGTAAGCAGCGACCGCCGAACGGCCTACGCGTGAGTGAGGAGCAGACTGTAATGGTTCCAAAGGCTACTCTTCCCGAATGTCGATGCCAATATCCGGTCCCTTCCAAATCTGGAAACTCTCGGTTAGTCCTCAAAATCGACCTTTTGAGACCTTAAGTCAGGATCTCAAGCTTGCCGAATCCGCCAATGCTACTCAAGAAACATACTCACGAGGAACGGCTAGAACTCGGTCGACAACTATCCAAGCAGATAGTAGACACTTACGGAGACAAGATAGTCGCCGTCCTTGTTACGGGTTCGACGGCAAAGAATCTAGACCGGCCATATTCAGATCTGGAGATGATTGCCATAATCCGTAATGGAGTCGAGATACCGATCGCGCAATATATTCACGACGGCATGTCGATCCAGATAGATTACGTCGAAGGATCAAGCTTCCTGAAGGACGCCAGCCGGATCACTTTCAACTGGCCCTTATCACAGGATCAATTCAGAAACCGGATCGTGCTTTACGATCCTACGGCATGGATCTCAAAACTCGATAAGGTCGTAGCGGAATCAGAGACTGCCGATACTCGGAAGAGGTTAGTAATCGGGCAACTCATGGCCGCCCTCTACGAGGGCCTCGAAGTCATCAAGAACGCTCAGCTCGAAAATGACGAGATCGGAATAAGAACCGCAGGCTTCTACCTCGCCTGGGACGCGGCTAGACTTGTCCTTCTCATGAACAAGCGATACGTGCTCACGTCGAGCTGGTTCTGGAAAGAAACCAAAGACTCTGTAGTGAAGCCCAAGGGTTTCTGGACACGTGAAGAGAAGTTAGCCGGATTCGTCAGAGCGTCGGTGGAAGAAATTGTTGAGTCGGCCGAGAGTCTCTGTGATGATATGTTGAAGATCGTTGAGTCACTCAGCATATCAATCGAACCCGCCAAACTATTGGTCTAGCATCGAATAGCCCTTCGCCTAGTGAGCCGTGCTCCCAAATCCTACTTCAAGGACTATGGAGTAATGGTGGCCAGAAGCGAAGTTAACGGTAAACGTAAAAGTGTTGCCGCGTCCTGTCACCATCATTATGGTGTATTGGTTTCCGCTCGTGAAGGTGTATGCTGAACCATGAAGAGTACACTGTGAACAACTCGAACCGATGCTGAATGTTGTCGTCGTCACGCTATTCGGTGCTAGTGACGGACCGTTCCAATTTGGGAGCGTGTATTGGTTGCCGCTGGAGTCTGTGACGTAGTAGGATGTTAGTGTTATCGTTTCGGTGCCATTGTTCTGAAGATCGACAGCTACACTCGTGGAGTCCTCGAATGTGGTGGACTCCGGAGCTATGTTTTCCGTATAACTAGCGGTCATGATCTGGTTCCCGCATGATGTCTTGACTTGAATCGAGGTTTCGGAGTTAGGATCTTGGACCGTTGTGAATGTTCCATTCTGTCCCGCTGCAATTGCTAGGTTGATGCTGTACGACTGTGTCTCAAGTGTGTAAGACGCGAGTGTAACCGTTTGTGATTGCCCATTATGGACGTTAATAGTGTAGGTGAAGGACGTGCTTTGACCTGCCGTGAAACCTCCTGTTAGAAGGTTCGGGTCTTCAGTATTGCAGTAGGATGTGGAGGCTTGCTGAGGGCTGAGTGCTCCGGTCGAGAGAAGTGCGATTGCCCCTACGGAGATTAGCCCTACGAGTATTGCAACTAGCTTGGTGTTCACCGTTGAGCCTCTTCTGGCTCGTGAACTTAGTATTCAATTGTCATGTAACCGGGCACTGCTCCCCGCTCAATCAGGTCTGTCAAAAAGTCCGAATAAGGACGCCTCCCGGTTACACATTTCCCATACGTCAACATGGTTTTAGCTCCCGTTGAAAGACAGAATCGCAGATGAGTCGATTCCATAGACCGCCTCGGACGAGCCCAGACGATGCAGGAATTGTAGAACTCATCGCGAGTCTGGGA
>Ga0209237_1002618_pt1 | contig 10844 bp, 10 predicted proteins | sample GraSoi013_1_40cm_2_FD_185820 | JGI IMG/M metagenome (GOLD analysis project Ga0209237, IMG submission 185820) | Grasslands soil microbial communities from the Angelo Coastal Reserve, California, USA - Sample 10_02_2013_1_40cm (SPAdes) (version 2) | ecosystem: Environmental > Terrestrial > Soil >...
GTTTTCTTTCGCATCCGAGCCCCTCACCCCAAACACGAGACATCTACCTGTTTGCCCAAGATCTGAGCTTCAGCGTGCCATCAAATCTGAGCTCTGACTACATCTACTCGTCGAGCCAGATCACCGTGAACAAGGGCGATACCGTGACAGTTCATTTCTACAACCCCACTGACAAAGCTCACTCGTTCACGATCGGCGCACCCTATGCAAATGATGTTGTCGTTGCGGCCCAATCGAGTACGATCCAAAACGCGAACATAACAATCACCACAACCCAGCCCGGAAGCTTTACCTTCCACTGTAAGTTCCATGCCCCACAGATGACAGGAACGATCCTAGTTCAGGGATAATTTCAGCGAACAGGCACAGTTCGACACCAAAACTCGACCCCCAAATCACACCGAACTCAGCAAAAGGGAGCACTCTATTCCTTAGAGGAGTTCATCCTACGGTTTAATCGAGGGTGACAGGGCAGGAGTTTGGTTGAAATCAAAACAATCGGACATATCATCCGCCTGGGCATCCCGTTGATTCAGCGCTGGTAGCCCAAAGATGGATTCGCAGAATCGGACCAGGCTGACATGCGAGTGCAACTTCTTCGAAATGTAGCCGCTCTTCGCATATGGACTCAATAGTAGGCATGGGACTCGAGGTCCATATCGGAATTGGGTCCCTTTGTAAGACGGCTGGGGAGTCGCGAGCTTCCACGCCTCAACGTTTGGTGGATCGACGTGGTCGTACCATCCTCCCCAGTCGTCCCAAGTTATGACAATAGCAATCTTTCCCCATAGCCCTCCTTTCACAATGGCGTTCACCTGGTCTACTGTCCACTGCATACCCCTCGTTACATTTCCCATCAGTCCTTTGCCGGGGTCGGGAGGATGCTCGTCAAACTGGCTTGTTGCATAGACCCATGAGACGTTGGGTAGCTTTCCAGACACAGCGTCCTTTGCGAACTGATCAGACGTAAACTTGTTCCTACCACCTACACCGCTCAGATACTGAAACGCATATCCTCCATAGTTTCCCCAAGACAGATTCCTCCGGTCAAGACTCAACGGAAGCGACGTGGAGATCCTAGAGGGATCGCCTGGCTGCGGGTTGTCGATGAATGGAGAATCAGCCGCCAACACCATCAAATGGTTTGGGGTGGACGGTCCTGCAACATCAGTGAAATAATTGTCACAGAGCGTGAACTTTCTCGCATATGCGAAGTACGATGGAATGTCAGCCTCAACAAACTGTTGACGGACCGCAGTCGTCTGCCTGGTCAACCAAGCGCTGTGCCGATGATCCGGGTCCCGATGCGGTGGATTAGGCGACCTGGGCATATTCATCCCGTTGGTCCCGAGGAAGGTCCCAAAGTAATTGTCGAAGGTGTGATTTTCCTTGAAAATGATCACAACGTGATCAATTTTGCCAGAGCCAAGGCCGCCTGTTTGTTGCTTCCCCGCAGGCATGTGAAGCTTTAGGACAAGACGGGAAACCCGTTTTATGCCTATCTTAGAACCATGGAGCTCGCTCTACGGTTCTTTCCACTAATTGCGCTTGTGCGTTGGGGGTTGTAGGAATATGGCTTTGAATCCTTCTATCCACGCTTTCCTCGCTTCTGCAACCGAAAGCCCTGTCACAATTAGGGTCTCGATCCCATTCCAGAGGCCGATGAGGGCGTAGGTTAGAGAGCGCAAGTCCAAGTTCTCACCCACAAAGCCCCTCTTTTGTCCCTCCTCCAAATAATTCATCAGAGTCCCGGCGTACACGTCCTGGGTTTCCCTAAGCACTTTTTTCAGACGGGGGTTGTGCGATGCTTCCAAAAATATTTCGAACCCCAATCCTGGGTTGGACCCGTAACGTTTCAACATTTTATCGAAGAATTCGCTGGCACTTTTCAACGGGTCCCGCTCCTCGCTGAAGGTGGAGTACAGGATTTCCTTGAAGGCCGCTGGTTCTCTCCGGCAAATTGCCTCGAACAATTCGTCCTTGCTGGCGAAGTATAGGTAGAGCGCGCCTTTGCTGACACCTAGTTTCTTGGCCACGTCATCCATTGTTGCTTGGCGGTATCCTTTTTCGCCGAAGACCTGGTCTGCGGCGTCGAGAATCCGAGTCCTAGCTTCTTCTTTGTATTCTGGGACAACTCGAGGCATTTTTCCGCTGCTGGCTATATGGACGTTGGCTGTATTTAAAAATGACCGACGCGTTTAAATAATGACTCACCGGTCAGTTTAGCGACGAATAATGCAGAATGAAAACGTCCCCGACAGGACAACAATGAAAGACAAAGTTGTCATGGTTACTGGGGCCAATTCCGGTATTGGAAAAGCAGCTAGCATAGCTCTTGCCAAGATGGGCACCACCGTGGTCATGGTCGCGCGTAATGCGGAGAAAGGGGAAGCGGCAAGATCCGAAATAATAAGGGACTCTCAGAACAATTCTGTTGATCTCTTACTCGCCGACTTGTCATCTCTTGAGTCGGTACGAAAGCTCGCAGCAGAATTCCAGAAAAAATATTCCAAACTTCACGTTTTGATCAACAACGCTGGGCTCTTCAATCAGAGACGTCACGTCACAACGGATGGTTACGAGAACACGTTCGCCACAAACTATCTCGCGCCCTTCCTCCTGACGAACCTCCAACTGGACCTGCTAAAGGCCAGCACTCCAAGTCGAATTATCAATGTGTCATCTGTCGGACACTACAACGGGCACATTAACTTCGACGATCTCAACCTGGAAAAAGAGTACGGTGGATGGAAAGCCTACGGTCAATCGAAACTAGCCCTCGTCCTCTTCACCCATGAACTTGCCAAGAAACTCCAAGGAACCGGGGTAACAGTCAACGCTGTGCACCCAGGAACTGTTGCGACCAACATCTGGACTAGACCCCTGGGTCCAGCAGGCTTCATTATGGCCCTGCCGAAATTGTTCATGACAAGTCCCGAGAAAGGTGCGGAAACAATTGTCTATCTCGCTTCCTCAACTGACGCAAACGGTCTCAACGGAGAATATCTGGAGAAGTTGAAAGTGAAGAAGTCTTCAGACGAATCCTATGACGAGGAGATCGCCCAAAGACTATGGGACGTCAGCGCAAAACTAACTCATCTTTCCTAGTTTGTTCCAGTAGACGGATGGAGTAGATCAGAAAAGTAGGAAATTCGAGATGACCAATGTTCAACCCTATGAAATGGATCTCGCGACTCAGCGAGATGTAATCACATTAAGTGACTACGAAACGTGCCCGACCATTAAAAGCGACGACGAGATCAATGCGATAATTGTGGTGAAATCAGATGGATACTCACACTCGATCAAAACCGAAAGAAATCACGGCGGCGATAATCATTACAAATCTCTTGAGAATCGTGCGGTAGGAGGCGCTGCTCAATGAGCAAAGACCAACCCGCACCTCTACCGGGCCAGTCTGACAAGATTGTACAGGTAGAGAACCTCTCCAAAAAATACGGCGACAACATCGCAGTCAACGGTATATCTTTCAGTCTCACCAAGGGTGAGGTGTTCGCTTTCCTAGGTCCAAACGGCGCGGGAAAAACCACTACGGTCGAGATTCTAGAATGCCTCCGAAATCCCACGGGAGGTCAGGCCAAGGTCCTCGGCTACGATGTCAGCAAACGCCCGGACCAGGCGGAGATCCGAAAACGAATCGGCGTCCTACCCCAAGACTTCAACGCGATCGACCGACTCACAGTCAGGGAAAATATCAACTACTTCGGGGCCATGTTCAAACACCAGCTCGACGCGGACACGCTCATTGAGCTGGTTGACCTGAAGGATAAACGGGACGAACAGTTCAAGAAGCTATCAGGCGGTCTCAAACAGAGAGTCGGCCTTGCAGTTTCCCTAGTAAACGACCCTGATGTCGTTTTCCTTGATGAACCCACTACAGGCCTGGACCCTAGAGCTCGCAGGGATGTCTGGGGAGTCGTGGAGCGGTTGAGGAGCCAAGGAAAAACGGTCTTCCTGACAACTCACTACATGGACGAGGCAGAGTACCTAGCAGACATCGTCTCGATAATCGATCATGGACAGATAATCGCGTCCGGGACCCCGGACCAGCTGATAGACACCCACGGCGGGAAGAAAACACTCATCATCAGAGATGCGGGGAAAGAGGGGCTCAAACAATTACCCCCGGGGCTACCGAAGGCTGAGCTTAGAAACGCAGGAGACATTGCCATTCCGCTAAACAACGGAGAGCTCACAAACATCCTCATGAGCTTGGGACAGACCCCGCTGCACGACAAAGAGATTGAAGTCAGACGGCCTACGCTGGACGACGTGTTTCTCAACTTGACCGGGCGTAGAGTTTCGGAGGAGGGAAACTAGCATGAGCCGGATCATCACCATCATCGTGGGACACTTCAAGAGCTGGTATCGCAGCAAGAGCAACATATTCTGGACCATCGCCTTCCCACTCCTCCTTATCGTCCTCTTCGGGGCGATCTTCGGAAACGGAAGCACCAAGTTCGACCTCTACCTCCAGAACCAGGACCTCAGTGCGAACACGCCAACTCCATACTCTCAAGCCTACATTGGTGTCCTGAACAACACCGGAGCGTTCAACATCCACATGGTCGCCGCTGGACAAACGGTTCAACAAGCCCTAGACTTTGTCAAGAATGATGCCCAGCTTCATAATCGAGGCCAGAGGCTGCTGGTCGTACCAGCGGGTTTTGCAAGCGAGCTAAGCGCGACAAAGAAAGCGAATATCAGTCTATACTTCGACCAGAGCGACCAGGCCTCCCAGTCTCTAAAGGGAATCGTCTTTGCAGCAACCAATTCCTACGCCTCGAACCTCTCCAACTCAACCACCAGTATCGACATCCAGCAGCAGAATCTCGTAACAAGAAACATTCGCTACATTGACTTCTTCATCCCTGGAGTGATCGGCATGACCCTCCTCACCACTGGAGTCTTCGGTGCAGTGAATACCAACGGCCGCTATCGCGAGCTGAAGATCATCAAAAAACTCGCGACCACACCCCTTAGCAAGATCGAATGGATCTTGGGAATGGTTGGCTACCAGATGATCCTGGCCACCATATCGCTCATTGTCATCCTCTTCTTCGGCTATGCCATCTTCGGAGTGACAGCTACCATCGACATTTACACCGTGGGACTCGTAGTAGCAGCCGCCCTCCTCTTCCCAGGTATCGGCATGGTACTTGCAAACTTCGTAAAAGAAGCAGAGAGCGCGGACGCCGCGGCCAACGCGATAACGTTCCCTATGATGTTCTTGGCTGGAACCTTCTGGCCTCGCGAGACACTGCCCGACATCATGAAGATCATAGCCAACTTCATGCCGTTAACATACGTCAACGACGGACTAAGAGATGCGCTGATATACGCAGAACCCGCCCAAGCCTTGACAAACACCATAATAGCGCTCGGCCTTGCAACATTCTTCATTGTCTTGGGCTCTATTTTGATGAACTGGAAGGAAGAGTAGAACTCATCGCGGACTATCGTTATTGCGTCGGTCTTAGCAAAATACTGCCACTTTCAATCTTGACCTCATAAACCGGCTCCGGTCTCGCGGCAGGTCCTCTCTTCACTTGGCCATTGGTAACATCAAAACGTGAGCCGTGCAAAGGACACTGCACCTCATGACCTTCAAGAATACCCTTGTCCAAGGGTCCGCCCACGTGAGTGCAGACATTTCCAATAGCGTAATACTTGCCCTTTACATTTACAACTAGAGCCTGTTGACTACCGACAATGACCTTTCTCATCTTGCCTTCAGGAATCTCGCTGGTAGAGGCAACACGGACGAAGTCAGACACAGACTTTGCCATAGCTTTGACATTTGGTTTCTGATGGGTATTAGCTCTTGCTAGAGAAGCTCACCAGCTACAGGCTCTAGTCATGATCCTTCAAGGTTTTTAGGCAGTTAGAACTCGAGAGGCTTGGTCGCCTCCATGAGCCCGTTCAATAATCCCGTTGTCCTGGACCTTCTTGCCAGATACAAATCAATCGCCGCGATGACCCATGCCTCCTCCCTCCTGGGATGGGACCTCGAGATCAACATGCCAGAGGCAGGAGCCAGCGCTAGAGGCCAAGCGCAATCGGAGATCGAATTGCTCCGCCAGAAAATGACCATCGACCTCGCGGGTCCCGTCGAGAAAGCTGACAAGCTGAAGGCCCTCAATGACTCTGAGAAGGGTGTTGTCCGGGTCGCTAAGCGAGAACTCAATTATTACCAGAAAGTCCCGCCGAAACTAGTTGAGGAATTACAAAAAGCTACAATCAACGCGAACATCCCGTGGAGAGAAGCGAGAAAGAAATCAGACTTCAACATCTTCAAACCCCACCTGGAAAAAATAACTGAGCTGAAACGGGAAGAGGCGCACCATCTCGACCCTTCAGGAAACCCGTACAATGCACTCCTAGACCTATCCGAAGAAGGACTGACCATCACTGATCTTGACAAGATCTTTTCCGTGCTAATCCCGCAGCTCAAGAAGATCCTGTCCAAGACTCTTTCCCAAGGAGTCTTTCCAGAGAAACATGCCTTGGAGGATGTAGATTATGATGTTAATTCGCTGAAGCAGGTGAACGAGAAAATTCTTCGGCTCCTTGGCATGCCGGAGAAGAGGTTCCGGCAGGATGTCTCCACTCATCCCTTCGCCATCAGGATCGGAAGCGATGATGTGAGGATAACAACGAGATATGAACCGAAGGACTTCAAGGCATCAATGTTCGGACTAATGCATGAGTGCGGCCATGCTCTCTACGAGCTTCAGGTAGACCATGAACTGCAACTCACACCGACAGCCTCGGGCGTATCAGCGGGAGTTCATGAATCACAATCCAGATTCTGGGAAAATATCGTTGGAAGGAGCAAAGAATTCGTCCCGATGCTCTACCCCCTCCTAAAATCTAACCTAAGCTTCGTATCCCGATACGACCAGAAACAACTCTACTCATACTTCAACACGGTCAAACCAAGCTTGATCCGAGTTGAAGCAGATGAGCTGACCTACAACTTCCACATCGCCATGAGATACGAGCTTGAAAAGAAACTTCTAGAGGGAAAGATCAAGGTCTCAGAGCTCCCCTCTGTTTGGGACGACATGATAGAGGATTATCTTGGCAAGAGACCCGAGAAGGATGCAGATGGGGTCCTCCAAGACGTACACTGGAGCTGGGGACAATTCGCCACCTTCCCTGGCTATTCTCTCGGAAACATCATAGCCGGAATGCTGTGGAGTGCTCTGACGAAGAAGGGATTGCTCCCAATCAAGGGAGACAAGAGCATCGCACCGCTAAAGAACTGGCTGGCAGAAAACATCCACAAACCCGGATCAACCTATTCCCCGAAGGAGCTGCTCACCCGGGTCTTCGGCAAAGGATACGACCCATCAGGCCTAGTAGGCTATCTCGAGAACAAGTACCTTACAATGAACTGAGTCAGGTCAGCTCAGATCAATACCAAACCGCCGACGAAGCAATACAGCGAACTCTTCAGGGTTCTTGACCGGTCGCTCGACCTTCTTGTTGCCTAGCGTCACAATGAACTTTGTATCAGCAAGGGTCAATCTCCCATTGGGAGTTAGGCGAGTGCATAAGCGGCCCTTTCTGAAGTGAGACCTTGGAGAGGTTTGTTGCCAACGACATCTCGGAACGAAATCCTCTAGTTTTCGCGGCGTCAAGCTGAATTTGTATTGAGGCTTCCAAAAACTGCTTCCTTTCGTTCTACGGGACAATAGGATCCAGCCATCTTTGCGGGCAAAACGGTAGTCCTTCCCATGATCAACTTGTGGGTGGGACATGTCGAGCCGTTTTGGCTCTGTGAATGAGTCTCCGAACCCCACGTCGACGAGCCACGGCTCTTTGAGCTGGACCAGCAAAGTCATGTGGTCGAAGTCTGGGCTGAAACCTCCACCCTTTCTCGCAACGCGGGCTGAAAGCATCGATACTTTGAAACCCAATTTTTTCAATATACTCGCAAACGAGCCGTTCAGTTCGTAGCAAAATCCCCCTCGACGATGCTTGACGATCTTGTCGTAGAGAGCAGCTTCATTCAAGATGATTGGCCTGTGTAAATGTATGTCGAGATTCTCAAACGGGATCGAGAGCAGGTGTCTCCTGTGCAGTCTGCGGAGAACATTCACGTTCGGCCGAGCTGGCCCACGATAGCTGATTCGTTTCAGGTAGTCCCTAGTGTCCATCAGGGTCTCTTAACTAGTATCAGCTTTAATCTCCTTAGATCAGTGGAAGGGAGCATCTTGGACCTCGGACTCCGAAGCAAGGTGGCAGTCGTCCCAGCTGCAAGCAAGGGAATCGGGCTCGGCGTCGCCAAGGTTCTCGCCACAGAAGGCTGCAAAGTAGTAATCTCTTCCAGAGATCAAGATTCTATCTCTAAGGCCCGGGACGCGATCGTAAAGGAAACTGGAAACAAAGACGTGTACTCGGTCAAGGCAGATCTGACCGCTAAGGCGGACGTGGACCTTCTCATCGACGAGGCCACGAGAAAGTTTGGGATCGTAGATATTCTCGCGTACAATACCGGCCCGCCTAAGGCGGGCACCTTTGCCGATCTTAACGATTCTGACTGGGAGCAAGGAGTGAGACTGCTCTTGATGAGCGCTGTCTGGCTCACAAAACGGGTTGTACCGGGGATGGTTCAGAAGAAATGGGGAAGGCTGATCTACATCACTTCCTCCACCCTACGACAGCCTGTCCCGAATCTGGTCTTGTCCAACACGGTAAGATTGAGCCTTGCTGGATTATCGAAGTCTCTCGCACTAGAATATGGTTCGAAAGGAATAACCTCGAACGGAATCATGCAGGGACATATACTGACAGATAGACAAAGACAGGTTGCCCAGGACGTTTCATCGAGAACAGGAAAACGCCTGGATGAGGCTATGAAACAGATGCTCCAGGACGTTCCAGCAGGAAGGTACGGTCTCACAGAGGAAGTAGGGTATCTCGTTGCCTTTCTTGCCAGCGAGAAGGCGAGTTACATCAATGGGACAATGCTTGCGATCGACGGAGGACTGATCAGATCAGTCTTCTAGTAGTTCACTATAGAGATTCGCAAAACGATTGATAGTGACCATCGAGCTATCGAATTAGCCTCGCGGAATTGAGGATGAAAACAAGCTCTGACACTACGTGAATACCGGCGGCGAATAGGGGGTTAAGAAGACCGTCAAAGGCCAAGGCCAATCCTATCCCATCTACGATCAGAGTGCCGTAGAAATTCTGCAAGATCACTCCGTACGCTTGTTTGCTCGTCCTCACGATGTTTGGAATCTTCCCCAAGTCATTTGTCATCAGCACAATGTCCGCTTCCTCAATAGCGATATCTGTGCCTGCGCCCATACCGATGCCTACGTTCGCTCGTGCTAGAGCGGGAGCGTCGTTGATACCGTCTCCTACCATTGCTATCTTCTGACCCGTTTCTGACAGCCGTTCAATGATGGAGACTTTGTCTGGGGGTAGGAGTTCCGCATAGACCTGTCTGATTCCTGCCTGTTCTCCAACGCGGTTGGCTGCGAACTTGTTGTCGCCTGTTAACATGATAGTCGAGATACCCATCTTCCCCAGTTCTTGAACTGCGGTCCGGCTCTCGTTTCTGATCTTGTCTGAGATTCCTATAACTCCACAAGTGTGCCCTCCGTGAGCGACTATTACTGTGGTTTTTCCTTCTGAGATCTTGTTGGTGATGGTTGCTTGAGCATCATCGGAGATGGGGATGTTCTGCTCTGTCATCAGGACAGAATTTCCTACGAGTACGAGTTCTCCCTGGTATTGGGAGATGATGCCTTTTCCGGCTAGATAATCGGAGGAGAGACTTCCGGCTGGATTGGCTCCTAGCTCCTGAGCCTTCGCAGTTATTGCTCGTGCGAGAGGATGATTGGATAGTTTCTCCGCGGCCGCTGCGTATGTTAGTACTTGCTTCTGAGAACAGCCGTCGAGTCCTACTATATCGGTTACTTCTGGGTCGCCTAGGGTTAGAGTACCGGTCTTGTCAATGACGACAGTATCGATCTTGCTCATTTCTTGAACGTAGACGCCGCCCTTCACTATCACGCCTTTCTTGGCTAGTCCTCCCATGGCCGCGACGATTGCGAGTGGGGTCCCGGCTGCGACACCGCAGGCGCCTGCAACAACGATGACGGAAATTGTCGAGATCAGATTTCGAGTTATGATGAAGGTGATTGCTGCGAAGGCGATGGTGAACTCGACGAGCCAGGTTGCGAGCTTGTCTGATAGTTTTTGGATTGGCGCCTTTCGGCTTTCAGCCTCCTCGACCAGTTTGATGATCTGGCCGAATACTGTCTCGCTTCCAACCTTCTCCGTCTGTACCTCAAGGACGCCGGACTCGTCAACGCTGCCGGCGAACACTCTGCTACCATTCGTCTTCTCAACGGCGAGAGCCTCTCCGGTTATGGCTGATTGGTTGACGAATCCTGAGCCTCTGAGAATGACTCCGTCGACGGGGATCCGTTCTCCGTCTCGAACAATCACGACCTCGCCTGATTGAATTGTCTCTACGTCGGTCTCTACTTCTGCTCCGTTCCGTCTTACCAAGGCTCTTCTCGGAACGGATTTTTCCAGCTTGAGGATAGTTGCTCTTCCCTTGTCGACTGCGTAGGATTCTATGAATTCGGAGAGAAGAACGAAGAAGGTCACCACGACGGCGGCTGTGAACTGGGCTACCAGCAGTGACGCGACAATCGCGACGGTCATGGAGACTTCCATGTTTATGGAACGGTGACGTAGAGCACGGAAGGTTTCCACGAAGACAGGATACCCTCCGATGATACTCGCTCCGATCGCTACAAAATCGACCGGAGTGATACCATGAAGAAGTCCTA
>Ga0209237_1002620_pt1 | contig 10843 bp, 10 predicted proteins | sample GraSoi013_1_40cm_2_FD_185820 | JGI IMG/M metagenome (GOLD analysis project Ga0209237, IMG submission 185820) | Grasslands soil microbial communities from the Angelo Coastal Reserve, California, USA - Sample 10_02_2013_1_40cm (SPAdes) (version 2) | ecosystem: Environmental > Terrestrial > Soil >...
GAGCTCGAGCTTCACGCGGTCGCTCACGACCACGCCGCCCGTCTCGAGCGTTTGATTCCAGCGCAGGCCGAAGTCGGTTCGATCGATCGAGCCGCTGGCGCTGATCGCGATGCGCGTCCCGCGCCTGGTGTCGACGAACAGGTCGCTGAGCGCGGCCTCGAGCGTCACCGGTCGGGTGACGTCGCGGATCGTCAGATCACCTTCGACGCGGAACCGATCCGATCCCAGCCGGTGCACCTTTGTGACGCGGTAGGTCAGATGCGGAAACCGGTCCGCTTCGAAGAAGTCGGCCGAGCGAAGATGGTTATCTCGCATCGGCATCCCCGTTTCGACGCTGGCGGCATCGATCACGATCTCCGCGGTGGCCTTCTCCGGCGCCTCCGGATCGAGGTCGATCTCGCCACGAACGCCGCCGAAGCGGCCCCGCACGGTCGACACCATCAAGTGTTTTGCCGAAAACCCGATCGTCGAATGGACCGGGTCGATCTCCCATTTCATGTTGCGAACTGCACACTCCTTGTTTGTGGTAGGTCTGTTGACGCAACACCGAAGGCGGTACAATACTTCCCGATAGAAACTAGTTACCAAAAAGTGCCTAAGAGGGGTGAGAAGTGACCACCATCGGGGCAGCCGAACTCCGCCGCGTCGCGGCGAAGCACGCCTGCCCGGTCGAACGCACCCTCGCCGTCGTCGGCGCGAAGTGGACGCTCCTGATCCTGCACAACCTGATGGACGGTCCGCGACGGTTCGGAGAGCTCGAGCGACTCATTGACGGCGCGAGTCCGAAGATGCTGACGGCCCGGCTGCGCGAGCTCGAGCAGCTCGGTCTCCTGTCGCGCACCGTTTACGCCGAAGTGCCGCCCCGTGTCGAATACGAGCTGACCGAGGCCGGCACAAGCCTCAAACCGATCATCGACTCGCTCGCCGATTGGGGCGAGCGCCTCAAGCCAGCACGTCCGCGATAGCCGAGCGCGCCATGGCGCGGCGTCGCGAGTTCGCCCACCTCACCACGACGGGCCGGCGTACCGGCCGCGAGCACACCGTTGAGCTTTGGTTCGGCGTTCGGGGCGACACGATGTACTTCCTAGCCGGAGGCGGTGAGCACGCCGATTGGATCCGCAACGCGCAGTTCGATCCTCGCGTGCGCGTCCGCCTCGGCCGTGAGACGCTCGAGGGCAGGGCGCGTTTGATCACCGATCCAGACGAGGAGCTCGCTGCCCGGCGGGCATTGGCGGCCAAGTACGAAGACTGGAACGCCGGCAGGAGGCTATCTTCATGGGCGCGCACAGCGCTCCCGCTGGCGGTGGACGTGCCGGCCGGTTCGGTCGCGGGCGAGCGCTAGGCGTCGATGATCCGAGCCGAGGCGCACGGGCGCGTGAATCTCATGGGCGAGCACACCGATTACAACCTGGGCTTGGTGCTGCCGACGCTGATCCCACAACGGACGGCGGTGGCGCTCGAGCCCCGCGCCGACGATGTGGTCCGGATCCACGCGGCAGGCTTCGGAGAGATCTCGTACCGTCTCGGCGCGGAGGCACCGAGCCGCGAGTGGTCCGACTACGCCAAGGGGTGCACCGCGACGCTCCGGACATCAGGCGTCGCGTTGCGCGGCTTCGATGCCGACGTCACGAGCGACATACCGGTCGGCGCCGGAGTGTCCTCGAGTGCGGCATTCCTCGTCGCGTTGCTGCGGGCGATGCGGGACGCGTTCGCCCTGCAGTTCGACGACACCACACTGGCGTTGCTCGCGCAGCGCGCCGAGGTCGAGTTCGTTGGTGCGCGCGTCGGGATCATGGACCAGCTCGTCGCGAGCCGTGGCCATCTCGGCGAGGCGTTGCTGATCGACACCGCGGACCTGTCCGTGGAGCGTGTCGAGCTGCCGCTCTCGATCGCCCTCGTGGTGATCGATTCCGGTGTTCGACACGCGCACGCGAGCGGCGATTACAACGCGAGACGCGCCGAATGCGAGGAGGCAGCGCACGCGCTCGGCGTGTCGTCGCTGCGCAACGTGCGCGATCTCGACGCGCTCGAGAGGCTCCCACCGCTGCTCGCCCGACGCGTCCGGCATGTCGTCACCGAGAACGAGCGCGTGCAGGAAGCCGCGACCGCACTCTCCGGCGGAGATGTCCAGCGCCTGGGTCGGCTCTTCGACGCCTCGCATGCCTCGCAACGGGACGATTTCGACGTCTCCGTCCCGGAGGTGGACGCACTGGCAGAGGCGCTCCGTCACGCCGGCGCCTACGGCGCGCGACTCACCGGCGGCGGCTTTGGCGGCTCGGTCGTCGCCGTGACCAAGCTCGGGACGGAAGTCGATGTCTCGAAGGCCGCACGCCGCTTGTACGAGCGACAGAGCGGTCGGAAGGCATCGGTCGTAGTACCGCCGCACTGAGCGCGGCGTCTCGCTTGCGTCTCCCAAAGCCATGCTCGCTCGCGCGAAAAGCCGGTCGCAAGTCGCGCGTCGCGTGAGCTGCGCGCAGCCTCGGATCAGCTCGCCATCGACAGCCGCATCTGCTCTGGCTCATGCTGCTCGTCGCCGCTCCGTGCGTCATCTCCGAAGCGGTACCTCCGCTTGACCCGTTCGACGCGTCGATCGATCTCCAGCGCGTATCGCGGGTCGGCGTGCTGCCCGCTGGCGTAGAGCGCGCGCTGGCTTTCGAGCAGTGTCGGGAACTCCGCGAGCAGGAAAGCGAAGTAGTAGTCCTTTACGTGCGGGTCGAGCTTCAGCAGCCTCGAGTGCAGGAAGCCGGCGCCGTTCGCGGCAGCGGCGAGCGCCACCGCTTCGATCGACTCTTCGGAGTCAGACAAACCGGGGAGGATCGGCGCGATCAGGACGCCCGCGCTCACACCTGCCTGGCGTAGCCGCCGCAGACCCTCGAGGCGTTTCGCCGGCGCGGGCGCGAGCGGTTCGGCTCGGCGCGCCACGTCGGGGTCGACGCTCCCGATGCTGAAGTACACGCGGACCGTGGATCGTTCAGACAACCGAGCCAGCAGGTCCGCATCGCGAACGATCATCGCCGACTTCGTGACTATCGAAAGAGGCATCGGATGGTCGATCAGCGCCTCAAGTGACTGTCTCGTCAAGCGATAGCGCCCCTCGGCCGCCTGGTACGGATCCGTGGCGGTACCGAGCGCGATGGATCCGTGGCGCTTTCCGCTCGACAACTCCGCGCGAAGTACCTCCGCGAAGTTGATCTTCACCTCGATCTGGCTGTCGAAGCCTCGTCCGATGTCGCGCTGCATCTTGGCGTGGTACTCGCGTGCGTAGCAGTACGCGCAACCCGCGGTGCAGCCGCGATACGGATTGAGGCTCCACTCGAACGGCATCCCCTGGACGCGTGTCATAGCGGACTTGCAAGTGATGGGCGTGTAGCTCGCGAATGCCATCGCTCGTTCTCCCCAAAGGCGGTCGAGCGACACACTATAGAACATTTGTTCTCAGAAGGCGCAGTGGCACCAACGGTGCACGCGGCGAGCGCGATTCGACACACCCGCGATTCAACACGCTTTGGAGGGTCAGCATGCCAGCAACGCCAATCACCGACTGGGGCACCGCGTTCATGACCTCGATGGCCGCGGCACTCGCGCTCCTGCTCGGTGGAGTCCCCAAGATCATCGCGTTCGCGTTCATCCTCATCGTCGGCTGGATCGTCGCCAGCATCGTCGGCGGCGCGGTGCGCCGCCTCCTGCAGACGATCCAGTTCGAGCGGTTCGCCGAGCGCTCCGGCCTGCGCGGCTTTATCCGCAAGATGGGCACGCAAATAAGCGCATCGCAGTTGGTCGGCGAGATGGCGAAGTGGCTCATCCGTCTCGTCGCGCTCGTCGTCGCGTTCGACGCTCTCGGTTTGCCCGCCGTATCGCAGGCGCTGCAGAGCCTCCTGCTCTGGCTGCCGAACCTGATCGTCGCGATCGTGGTGCTGGTACTCGGCGGCCTCGCCGCCACCGCACTCTCGCGCGTCGTGCGCGGCGCGACAGCCGAAGCGGGCTTCGCGAACCCGGATCTCCTTGCCACCATCACCAGCGTCGCGGTCTGGGCCTTCGCCGTCCTCATCGCGGTGAACCAGGTAGGCGTCGCCGCGAACATCGTGAACATCCTGTTCACGGGGATCGTCGCGGCGGCAGCGCTCGCGTTCGGTCTGGCCTTCGGGCTCGGGGGACGCGATGTCGCGAACCGGCTCCTCGTGAACTGGTATCAACGCAGCGGGGACGTCAGCTCGCGCATCTCCCGCGTGGCCGATACCGCACGCCAGCAAGCCTCGGCGTCCGAGCCGGAGGCCACTCGCCGAGAACGGCGACCTCGTTCAGCCGGGGCGGCGCTAACTCCTTATTCGCGCGGACGCAAAAAGGCGGCGGCCCAGCCTGGGCCGCCGCTCTTCATTCGCGAGGCCGGGTCCGTCAGTGGCCCACGCCGAGCAGGAACAGCAGGATGATCAGGCCGAGGGGAACGCCCAACAGCCAGAGCAGGATCAAGATCATCTTCGACTACCTCCGTTAGGAGGGCCATGAATGCAGCCGCTGTGCCAGTGAGACCCCCTGACGAAGGGCCTGCTTTGGTGAGGGGGGTCGCTCAGGCGTGCCGAGCGAACGGATCTATGCGGAAGCGGACGCCTGTACGAAATAGCTCTCGCAAGCGAGCGTCAGCAGCTCCGGCGAGAAGGCGGGCGTCTCCTCGCGATACGCCGCCATGTCGACGAGCTGCTCGACGATGTCTCGCGGATGGCACGAACGCGGGATGATCCGTCGCTCGGCGCAATACGACAACACGTACGCGACCGCCTGCGGTTGGAAGGTCACACCCGCGTGTTCGCACACGCGACGGAAGATCTCGGCGTACTCCTCCGGCGTCGGAGAGTCGATGCGTAGCTTGTAGCGAATCCGCCGCAGGAACGCCTCATCGACGAGATCCGCCGGCGCGAGGTTCGTCGCGAAAACGAGCAGCAGCTCGAATGGAAGCTCGACCTTCGCACCGTTATGCAGGGTGTAGTAATCGACGCCGCGATCGAGCGGCACGATCCAGCGGTTCAGCAGCTCGGCCGGCGGCACCCGCTGCCTGCCAAAGTCGTCGATGAGCAAGATGCCGCCCGTGGCCTTCAGCTGCAGCGAGGCATGATGGATGCGCGAGCTCGCCTGATACCCGAGGTCCAGGAGCTCGAGCGTGAGCTCGCCGCCGGCGACGACGAGGGGGCGCGCCACGGCGATCCAGCGCGCGTCCATGCGCGTGCCGTCGGGAACGGGAATCGGACGGTGATGCACGGGGTCGTACACGCGCACGATCTGATCGTCGACCATCACCGCGTGCGGCATCAACACCGCTCCCGGCTGCGCCTTCCCGAGAACCTCGGCGATCGTGGTCTTGCCGTTGCCGGGCGGGCCGAAGATGAACAGCGAGCGACCGCGGTTGAACGCCGGCCCCAGCGCGTCGAGCACGCGCCGCGGCAACACGAGGTGCGCGAAGCCGCGCTCGAAATCTACGCGTCGCAGACGTGAGCGCACGCCGGCCTGCGCGCGGATGCTGGCGATGTAGTCGGCCAGCGGCACCGGTGCTGGACCGAGATATTCGTTGCGCTCCAGCGCTTCGCGGGCACGCATCACTCCCGCTTCGGACAGGCCGTACTCGAACGTCGACGCGGCGACGGCGGCGCTGCGACGAACCTCCGCGAGACGCTCTGCCTTGAGGAACTCGAGGACGTTGTCGACGACGTGTCGCAGCGGCAGACCGAGGATCTGCGCAACCTCCGTGGCCGTGACCTGGCCGCGCCGATACAGCGCCTTGAGCACGAGATCGACGAGAACGACGAAGGGGAGCCCGGTTTCGGCGATGGAGGCGGGTTCGCGAGGGACGGCGGGCGCGCCCGGAGCTGAAGCGGGAGCAGCCTTCGGAGCGCTCAGGACTTCGGTCGCCGTCTTCACAGGTCCTCCGTTTCGGTCGCCGCGGGACCGGGGTCCCAACCGGCCGCTGGCGCGCGATCGTAAGGGCCGCGATCAGCAAAAGTCATCACTCCCCCGGTGGTACTAGGCGTTGCTGCGGGGGACCTGACAGTGGAGAGATGGTTCACCACGCCGCCGGAGGTCAAAAACGTGAAGCGGGGGCCGGTGAGTCCGTCTAACGAGCGGGCGCTTCCAAGTGTTAGGGCGGTTCGATGCGACAATTTTGTTCAGGGGCCGCTAGCTCAACGGCAGAGCAGGAGACTTTTAATCTCTTGGTTCCGGGTTCGAGTCCCGGGCGGCTCACCGAAACGGGGAGTCCTCCTCTGACGACGCTCGCGGCGGTCCTGATCCTGATCGCCTTCTTCGCACTGGAACGCGTGCTGCGACGAGGCGCGGAGGCGCGCAGTCTCGTGGCCGGTCCCTTCGACCGCGGTACCACGCGTGGCATCGGCGCGGCCTTTGGCCTGTCGATCCTCGCGGTCGTACTCTCGCCGGTGCTGAACGCCCTCGGAATAGGAGCGCTGCCGGAGGCGATTGGCTGGATCGGGATCGCGCTCATGCTGTGGGGCCTGGCGCTTCGAGTGTGGGCGGCGCGTGTTCTTGGGGCCGCGTACACGCGCACGTTGCGTATCGCCGAGCGTCAGCTGCTCGTTCGAGCAGGTCCGTATCGCGTCATCCGTCATCCGGGGTACACCGGCGACCTCATGATGTGGCTCGGCGCGGGGCTCGCGACACGAAACGTCGTCGCAGTCATTGCGATCGTGCTGTTGATGGCGAGCGCCTACGCCGCGCGGATCGAAGCCGAGGAAGCCATGCTCGTGGACGTCTTCGGAGACGAGTACCGCGCCTACTCGAGGCACACCTGGCGCCTCCTTCCCCCGCTCTACTAGCCTGCGCCGCTCTGAACGGCTGACGACCGGCTGGCACGGTACTGTTCGCACGCCGGCACGCCGCTCGCGCAAGCCGCTGGAGCCGCGCGGTCCGGAGCCGCGCGAGAGTCTTCTCGACTCCGGCGGTACGGATATCGCGGTGCTCTCCGCCCAGGTCGAGCAGGCCGGCGGCGCGGTCCTCGGCGCGTATCGCGATCCGTACGCCGGCGCGCCGCTCCTTTTGGCCTCGCTGCCTCTGCGCAAGGTTGAGCCGACGCCGTTCCAGCGCGATCTTTCGAAGACGCACGCCGACCGCCTCATGGAAGCGATCGGCGCTGCCGGCCTGTTCCTCGACCCGGTCATCGCCTCACCCGCCGACGGCGGGTATTGGACCCCGAACGGCAGACATCGTCTTGAGGCGGCACGACGACTCGGAATGCGAGCCATCACCGCGCTCATCGTGCCCGACGAGAAGATCGCCTACCGCATCCTCGCACTGAACACGGAAAAGGCACACAACCTGCGCGATCGTTCCATCGAGGTCATTCGGATGGCGCAGCGGCTGGCGAAGGAGCAACCCAAGACGAAGGAGTCCGAGCACGCGATCACGTTCGAGTCGCCGGCCTTCCTCACGCTCGGGTCCGTGTACGAGCAGCGGACCCGTTTCGCCGGGTCGTCGTACCAGTCGATGCTCCGTCGCGTCGACCGCTTCCTCGAGCAGTCACTTCCGAAAGCATTGCGCCAACGCGAGCAATGGGCGGTGAGGCTCATGGATATCGACGACCGGGTCGCCGCGCACATGAAAACGATGCAGGAGATGGGCTTCAAGAGCCCGTACCTGCGCGCACTCATCGTCGCGCGGTGCAATCCGGTGCGCTGGGTGAGGCTGTCCGCGAAGAAGGACGCGCCGCCACCGATGTCGATGGCAGAAGCGCTCACGCGCATGGCCGCGAACGTCAGGAAGTTCGATCCCAAGAGCGTGAAACCCGGCGACCTCGCACTCGTCGCCGCGATGTCCGGACCGACATCCGAGGAGTAGCTGGCTAGCGCAGACCCTGCGCGACGAAGCTCGTGATGAGCTCGAGCACCTCTTCGCCGTACTTCGCCTTGAACATCGCCTTCGAGTGCTCTCTGCCGGGGAAGAGGCGAAGCATCTTCGGCTCCTCCGCGTCCGTAAAGGCCTGGCTCACAGCGGGCGCGGCGCCGAGCGAATCGCGTTCGGCGCAGACGAAGAGCTTGCGCCCCAGGATCCGCTTGGCATCGCCGTCGGAGATCGCGCGGACCGGCGCGCTGATGGCCACGACGGACTCGGGCGAGACCGCGGCGGAGGCGACGAGGGCGGCGTAACCACCCATGGAGGCTCCGACCAGCGCGACCTCGCGCGCGCCGTTGGAGCGCAGCCACGCCGCGGCGTTCCGCACATCGACAGCGGCGCTATTGCGATTCGTCCGACCGGTCGAGCCGTCGTAGCCGCGAAAGTTCAAGGCCAGGACGGCGACGCCGCGCGTGGTGAACCGGCCGGGGAAATCACCCCAGCCGGAGGCGTCCCAGTTCGCGCCGTGGCAGAGCAGCGCGGCGCGTGAGGACGGCAGCTCGCCGTGAAGCGCGGCGACGAGCGTCGCGCCCTCCGACTCGAGCTGGACCTCACGCGCCACATCGAAAGCATCGCACGCGAGACCGCGTCGTGGGCTAGGCCTCGCCTCGGGCGCCGGCTCTCCAGAGCATCAGGCCGCTCGCGGTCAGCATCGTCAGGAGCATCGCGACGGGGATCGCCGCCGCGAGATCGAGACCGAAGGCCATGTACGGCGTGTACTGCGCGAGCCCGAGTGCGTCGCGATCGACCGCGCGTGCCGCGACGACGACGAGGACCACGAACGCGAGCACGAATACGATCGTCGAGAAGAACCGCGTCGGAATCTGTGGCAGCTTCGCGCCACGAGGCAGGCTCAGCAGCAGACCTGCGAGCAGCAGCGCGCCGCAGGTCGGCAGGTAGACCGTGCCGAGCAGCTCCAGCAGCCAGTAAAAGGTCGCGCCGTCGCCGGTGGCACGCAGGTGCTCGAACGCGACGGCGAGGTCGAAGGCGCGGGCGATCGACAGCCCCAGGGTGACGAGGCCGGCCAGTGCCAGCAGTTGCGCAAGGGTGTGCTTCATATGCATCACGCTCGCCGAAAACGGCAGTCGGGCGCAATGCGTGATCGGTACTAACCCGATCGTCCTCCTGCGCGATCGTGACGCGACGCCGCGTCAGCGGCCTCGCGCAGCTTCGTCAGGCGCTGCGGGCGCTCCCGCGCGAACCGCTCGATGCCGGCGAGGAGATGTTCGGGATCGAGGTGCGCCTCGGCGATGACCTCCTCGACCGTTCCCCCGGTACGCCAGCGCGCGTCCCAGTCGGAGGTCAGCGAGTACTGCGCGACGACATCGTTCTTGATCCAGTCGCGCATCGTGCGTAGGGCGCGGTTGGTGATCGCCATGGCGTCGTGCCAGTCGGCGAGCGAAATGGTGCGCTCGCGATACGCGGCGTCCTGCAGAGCGAAGAGCTGCGGGCTGATCGTCGCGACGATCTTGACGTTCAGGCCCTTCTCGTCGAGCCTTGGCAGGAGCTTCACGAGGTTCGCGGTCGTCATCGTGCCCTGCACGAACACCGTGCCGTGACGCTCGCCGGGCTTGAACTCGCGCATCACGTACGCGCCCTTTGCCGCGGCGAAGTGCGACGGCATCCCGAGCGCGGCGCGATCGGGGATCTCGATCGCCGGACGCGTGAGGTGCAACGCGACGATCGGTGCGCTCTCGCGCAGCGCGGCCGCGAGCACGACCGGGACTTCGTTGTGCTCCCAGGGATGAACGTCGATGACGTGCCCCTCAGGGAAGAGCTGCGTCACGCCGGTCTCGAAGATGCCGAAGTGGGTGCGGGAGTCTTCCGCGGTCTCAGGGCCGGAGTGGCCGGCGACCCACAGCACCTTGCCGACACGCAGCTCGCAGTCCTGCGCCAGCTGGCTGAACAGGCGCATCTCACCGTACTTCAGATAGGAGAACGAGCCGTACGTCGAGCAGGCGCCGTAGAAGCCGTCGAACTCCGTGAACGGATCCGCGGCCAGGTTGACGGAGGCGATGCCGCAGGCGACGCCGGCGTTGGTGAACTCGGTGATCTGCTGCGGCAGGAGCGCGCCGCGCGGGTTGCGGTCACGCTCGTACCAGCCCCAGCCCTCGATGTCTTCGAAGCCCTTCATGAAGCCGGCGATGTTCGTCGATTCGGCGAGATCCGCCGACATCGCGATGAACAGCGGACGGCCGTATTCCTTCTTCGCGAACGAATTGATCCACGACCCCCAGGTCGAGAACGCCGCGCGGTTCGCCTTCTTCTCGCCGGGCTTGGCCCACATCGATTCTGGATAGCGCTCGAATTCGTACAGGCGCTCGTCGGCGAAGATGTCCTTCCCCTTGCCGCCGAGGTTGAAGCTCGGTAGACGCTCGGGAACTTCAGACGCGACCTCCGCGAGCCGATCGCTCAGGTACCCGACGAGCTCGGCGTCTCGGCGCATGACACCGATGGCGATCTCGAAGTTGCGCCGTGCCTGCCGCTTGAGCTCGGCCGCGTCATTGGGCGGCGGTCGATCGACGCCGTCGTACTCGACGCCGTACTTCTCCATGAATTGCTTGCGCACGGCCCAGAAGGGCTCGCTGTTCATGGGATGGGGCGTGCCGTGCGATTTGTAGTCGTACTTCCCGTAGCCGCGGCCCTTGCGCGTCTTGAACCAGGCCATGCTCGGCGTCTTCGAGGGGTTGTCGCCGCGCGCGAGCTCGAGCACCGTGCGGGTGACCTCGTCCCAGTCCGAGCCGTGCTCCGTGCCCATCACGCGCCAGCCGTACGGCGCGAACCAATCCTCCGGCACGCCGTGCACGACGGAGGACAGCGCGTTCTCGTCGATGCCGAAGTCGTTCCAGTCCACCAGGAAGGCGAGGTTGGACAAGCCCAGTCCCCACGCCGAGTTCTTGCTTTCGTGCGCCGCGCCGGGCGTCAGTCCGCCTTCGCCTTCGAAGACGAAGACCTT
>Ga0209237_1002624_pt1 | contig 10834 bp, 8 predicted proteins | sample GraSoi013_1_40cm_2_FD_185820 | JGI IMG/M metagenome (GOLD analysis project Ga0209237, IMG submission 185820) | Grasslands soil microbial communities from the Angelo Coastal Reserve, California, USA - Sample 10_02_2013_1_40cm (SPAdes) (version 2) | ecosystem: Environmental > Terrestrial > Soil >...
GACGATTCAGGTGGTCCACCCAGAACGACGGCGAGCCCTTCGGCGCCGAAAACGTCGTGGCGGCGATCTGTCCTGACCCGACGCGGCCGGGAACGCGCCGGTAGGGGAACGTGGTCAGCACCGAGCCGATCTCGGCATTCGCGTTGGCGTAGTAGAGATGGTAATGGGCGTACCGGCCGTCGAACAGGACGGTCTGTTTGATCAGCCGCTGGCCCAGCACCTTCGTAATGAAGTCGACGTCTTCCTGCGCGCCGCTGGCACACAGCGTGATGTGATGAATACCTGTGATCGGCATAGGGTTCCTCCGGAATCAGAAAATCAGTTTCGCGGCAAATTGGATCTGACGCGCCGTGCCCGCGAGCGTCGTAATCCTTCCGGCCGTCGGGTTGACTGTGCCTCCGCCATTTGGTGTCTGACTGAAGACGTTCGCGCTTGGCTGCCCGAAGTTCGGACGGTTCGTGAGGTTGAACACCTCTGCGCGCAACTGAACGGAAGACGAGCCCTGAAGCTTCACGTTCTTCAGGACCGCCACGTCCAGGGTCATGAAATCGGGGCCGATCAGGCTGTTCCTGCCGACGTTGCCGAGCATTCCGGGCGTCGCCATCGTAAACGCCGTCGGGTCGAACCACTGATTGATGTTGTGCGTGACGGCGCTCTCGAGGTCACGTCCGGGCGCGAGGTTCGGCCGTTGACCACCGGTTCCGAGGCCTGACTGGTCGAAGCCTATCGCCGGCGTGAACGGCGAGCCGCTGGTGCGGCTCAGGATCCCGCTGACCTGCCAGCCCTCGACCAATTGATTGCCGTGGAACGGCAGCGCGACGACGCCGCTGGCTCTGAACGTATGCTTCCTGCTGAATCCGCACGGACCTTCATCGTACTGAGGATCGTACGGGTTGGTTGACGCGGTCCCGCCTTCGCCGCCGAAGTTCCCCGAGCTCAGGTCACGGCACTTCGCCAGCGCGTACGACACCTGCGCCTGCACGTTGCGGTAAAACCGGCGATTGAGACTCAGTTGCAGGGAATGGTAGTCCGACGTCGCGAAGGACGTCCCGGTATTGAGCACGGAGAAGGTCGGATTGACGCGCGCATTCGGCGTGATGCCGGCGATCGCGCCGCGCGGCACGCCGTACACGACGGTCCCATCCGCCAGCGTTCTCGGCGTGACCGGATTGACGTCGCGCTGCTTGAACAGGTTGTTGCTGTGGGATCCGATGTATCCGGCCGTGACGAGGGTCTCGTCAAAGATTTCGCGCTGGACGTTGACGTTCCACTGCTCCTGATACGGTGTGTTCGTCGTTTGATAATCGATCCCCTGGCTTATTGTCGGGAGCGCGGCCGCTACCGACGTGAACGGCGTTGGGAATGTCGGCGGCACCACGGTCAAGTCCTGCCGGCCGATCGTGAAGGGGGGATTGAGATAGTACGCCGACGCGTACACGCGCGGGGCGACCACATTGTGGAAAATGCCGAAGCCTGCGCGAATCGACGTCTTGTGATCGTCGAACGGATCGTAGACGACGCCAAGTCTGGGGTCGAAGTTCTTGAGGGATGCATTCTTGGCGAACACCGTCTCGACCGGCGTGAACGCCGGCGACTGCGGCGGATTCACGAGCGTAATGCCCGGAGTCACGGTCGCGTTGGTGGTCGGCGCGTACCGCACGCCGAGATTCAACGTGAGCCTCTGCGCCGCTTTCCAGTCGTCCTGAATGTACGCGGTGAAGTCGTTCTCGCGGAACTCCCGGTACGCGTTGTCCTGTCCCGGCAGCGCGCCGACGATGGACGCGGGCTGGTTGAGCAGGAACGTCTGGAGGCTCGTGAACGTCCACACGCCGCCCCACTGGAAGGGCGCGTTGATGTCGGTTTCCTGCCGCTCGAGCGCGCCGCCGAATTTGATCGCGTGCGATCCGCGATGCCAATACACGTCGTCGGCCACCGAGTACTTGCGCTGGAGAATGTCGAAGGGGTTCAACTGGTTCGCGCCGATGACGCTGATGCCGCTGCCCGCGTTCACCGTGCCATTCATCCGGCCCGGAAAGAAGGTGAGCACCGGGACCTCACCGGTGTTGTCCGCCAGTTCCCGCGTCCGCACGAGGCCGAACCGCAACTGGTTGATCACGTTGGACGACACGAGCCGCCGGTGTTCGGTCGTGAGGATCTGGTTGTTCGTCTTGTTCGTCGCGGACCACAGCGGAATGCTCGATCCGCTGAACGGCTCGAAGAGATCCGCGGTGTCGGACACAAATCGGGCAAAGAGCGAGTTCTTCGGCGACAACGTGTAATCGAAACGTCCGAGGAAGTAATTCTCGTACCCTCGTGTGGTGTCGACCTGATTGACTTGTCCGACGCCGCCGCTCAACGGAGTGGTCGGCAAGGGGTAGAGATCCAGCACCGGTTTGACGGCGGCTGCGACGCCGACGTTGGTGAGAGCGCCGCCGATCGGAATCAACCCGTTGCGCGCGTTGGCGTCGGGCACGGTCGCGATTCTCGTCTCGCCGAGATTCTGCTTGATGCCTTCGTAGTTGAAGAAAAAGAATGCCCGGTCTCTCTTGACCGGGCCGCCGAGACTCCCGCCGTACTGGTTCCGGCTGAATGGCGGCTTGGGCCGGGTCGGGTCGTCGAAGAATTGACGTGCGTCGAACCTGCTGTTGCGCACGAATTCGAACGCCGACCCGTGGAGGGCGTTCGCGCCCGATCGCGTGATGGCGTTGATCGCGCCGCCCCCGCCGCCGAACTGCGCGCTGTAGGTGTTGGTCAGCGTCTGGAACTCGGCAATCGCCTCCACGCCGAGCGTGGTGCCGAGCACGCCCGATCCGGCGGCACGGTTCCAGAAATTCGCGACGTTCGTGTTGTCGAGCAGGAACGCCTGACCTTCGGGTCGCCCTCCGGCCACGGAGTAGACCTGCTGCCGGCCGAACAACGAACCCTGGAACTGCACCGTGGTGACACCAGGCGACAGCGTGATCAGCTGCGCGTAATTCCTGCCGTTCAGCGGCAGGTCGGCGATCTGTTTCTGAGAAATCGTCGTCGCGAATGCCGCCGACGTCGTGTCCACCATGGGGCTTTCGCCCGTCACAGTGATGGTCTCTGAGACAGTTCCGAGCGGAAGCGTGAAATCGACGACGTTCTGGCTGCCGACGGTGAGCGTCAAGCCTTTGTGGACCACGGTCTGAAAACCAGCAATCGAGGCTTGAACTTCGTACGCACCGAGCGGCAGATCGGGCAGGTTGAAGCGCCCTTGCCCGTTGGTGACGGCCGACTGCGCAACACCGGTCCCCACATTCTTCGCTTCGACGGTCACACCGGGCAGCGTGGCGCCGGTGCTGTCTTTGACGGTTCCGAGAATGGTGGCCCTCACGGCTTGCGCTTCTGCGCGCGTCGCGCCCATGCCGGTGAGGACGAGGGACGCGCTGAGGGCCCAAATGGCGGCCGTCGCGTGCATCGTCAAGGTCTCGCGCATTCGACGCATCTCCCTTTCTGCTGACCGCGAGCTGCGCTCTTCGGCCGTGACAGCTGTCGGAGCTTCATCATGTACTCGGGGTACATCGTTTCCGCGCCGCCGAGCGCCGCCTCGAGCGGGATCCCGGATTGAGTGGCAAATTCGTTGATGAATGGATTCTTGCCGGGCAGGTAATGCGGGACTTCCACCTGCAGCTCGCCGAGCGGCCGATTCGCCACCTCGACGACCGCCTCGCACGGCCACAGCCAGGCCTGCGGCGGCAACACGCGTGTGTTGATCACGAAGTTCTGGCTCTTGACCAGCGGCTCGGTCAGATAGACCGGGTCGGTGACCACGCTGATGTGGGTCAAGTAGTCGCCATGACGGATGAAGTGCTCGGTGAGCGTGGCGCGGTCGCTTTCCGGCAGCCCGTTGCGGCGAATCCACCCTTGCTTGATGTGGGTGGTCGTGACGGTCAGCATGTCGCCTTCCCATTTCCCGGTGGAAAAGCCTTGCCACGTGTGGGCCGCGTACTCGGGAGGATGCGGACGGCCGTCCATCCAGATCGTTCGTGTTTGTTCGTACGTGCTGATGTAGTTCTTGATCGCGATGAGCGTCTGGGTCTTCGGGTCCCGCTCTTCCCAGATGCGCAGCAGCAGCGGGCCGCGGTAAATGTACGGCGACACGTGCACCTGACACTGATGCTCTTCGAGCGTCAAACGAGAAGGATCCCAGCTGAGGGCCCACTGGCGGGCCGACTCGTTGATGGGGAGCCCGAGGTAGTTGACCAGTTCGGGACCTGGGATGCGCTCGGGAAAATCCTCGTGATAGCGCGGGCCCCAGCTTCCGGTCAGATCGGCCTGCGCGCGCGCGTCCGACGGCGCGAGCCCGATCACGATGAGGACGATCGACGCGACGTGAAGTCGACGCATCGCGGGGCGAGCCTATACCGTTTCATCCGTCGTTATCAACCTGATATATCATCGCGGGCCGCTTCGCCTTGACACCCGCGCTGGCCGCTGAGTACGGTTCGGCCTCATGCGCAGTTTCGTGTACGACCAGCCAGCGATTCGCGTGATCTTCGGCATCGGCGTGATCGATCAGCTCCCCGAGGAGGTGCAGCGTCTCGGCGCGCGGCGGGCGCTCGTGCTCGCGTCGCCAGGGCGGCGCACGATTGCCGAGGAAGCGGCGCGACGTCTCGGCACCGCGGCCGCCGGCGTCTACGCCGAAGCGGCCATGCATGTGCCAATCGACGTGGCGCGCGCGGTGTGCGAGACAGCCAAACGCCTCGAGGCCGACTGTTGCGTGACCATCGGCGGCGGCTCGACGATCGGTCTCGGCAAAGCGATTGCCCTAGAGAACAAAGCCAGCGGAGCCAACGGAGCCAGCGCGCTGCCGATCGTCGCCGTGCCGACGACGTACTCCGGTTCAGAGATGACGCCGATTCATGGCGTGACGGAAGGCGGCGTCAAGAGAACCGGGCGCGATCGAAAGGTGCTGCCGAAAGCGGTCTTGTACGACCCGGCGCTGACGGTCAGCCTGCCGCGCCACATTTCCGGACCGTCCGGGATGAATGCGATCGCCCACTGCGTGGAGGCGCTGTACGCGCCCGACGCGAATCCGATCATTTCGCTCTTCGCCGCTGAAGGCATCCGTGCGCTCGCGCGATCGCTCCCGGTGGTCGTCGAGGAACCCGCGAACCTCGAGGCCCGCGCGGACGCGCTGTACGGCGCATGGCTCTCGGGAGCGGCGCTCGGGGCGACGAGCATGGGCCTCCATCACAAGCTGTGTCACACGCTCGGGGGATCGTTCAACCTGCCGCACGCCGACGTCCACACGTCCGTCCTGCCGCACGCGACCGCGTTCAATCGAGCCGCGGCTCCCGACGCGATGCGTGTCGTGGCCGGCGCGCTGGGCGCAGACGAGGCGGCGCAGGGCCTCTACGACCTCGCGGTCCGCATCGGCGCGCCGGTCGCGTTGAAGGCGATCGGCATGCCGGCCGACGGTCTCGATCGAGCGGCGCGGCTCGCGACTGATAATCCGTACGACAACCCGCGGCCGATCGACTACGCCGGCGTTCGGCAGTTGCTCGACGACGCCTACCGCGGGACGCGTCCCGTGTCGTGACGTCATCCAATCAACGGAACGACATGAAAAAACGGTAAGTCCTGATTTCAGCCGAGCGGGTGTTCAGCGAGCCGGGCTCGCGACCGTGCGCGTCAGTTCCTGCGCCTTCTTGCGGAAGCCGTCCAGCAGCGCGCGTGTGATCGGGCCGGGCGTACCGGCGCCGATGGTCCGATCGTCGACCTTCACGATCGGAACGACCTCGCGTGTCGTGCTGGTGAGAAACGCCTCGTCGGCGCCGAAGAGATCCTCGTCGCGCAGGACCGCCTCGCGGACCGGGATGCCGCGCTCGTCGCCGACCTCGAACAAGAACGCGCGCGTGATGCCCGGCAGCAGGCCCGCGTCGACGGGCGGCGTGAGCGCCGCGCCGTTCTTGACGATGAACAGATTCGACTGCGTGCACTCGGCGAGCTCCCCGCGGTAATTCCGCATCACGCCCTCGAACCCGCCGCGGCGAAACGCTTCCTGCATGGCGAGCGCGTTGTTCAGCAGGTTGTTGGACTTGATGAGCGGATTCACCGATCCCGGGTGATTGCGCACGATCGGCACGAGCGCCACCGTGACGCCGCGCTCGAATGCCTCGCGCGACGGTGCGACATGCGGCTTGACGATGACGACGATGGATGGGTCCGGGGTCGCGGCCGGATCGTAGGTGAGCTCGCCGATGCCGCGCGTGACGAGGATGCGGATGTACGCCTCGCGATCCGGCGCGTCGCCGAGCTTGGCGGCGCGCATCGTCTCGCGGAATCGAGCATCGATCGCGGCGTCGTCGAGCGGCACCGACAGCGCCAGCATGCCGGCCGACCTCCTCAACCGCTGCATGTGACGTTCGAACAGAAACGGCTGGCCGTTGTAGGTGCGCAGCGTCTCGTAGACACCTTCTCCGTAGAGAAAGCCGTGATCGAAAACGGAAATGACCGCGTGCTCTTGATCGGACGTGCGTCCGTTGACATTGACTGTGGCTGCCATCGCGAGCAGCGTACATCAGACGCCTGCGGCGAGCCAAGACGCACGCGGCGGCCTGCGGCGAGCCCAACACGAAGGACACAAAGGACACAAAGCTGGAACCGGTAAGGTAATATCCTTTGTGTCCTTCGTGTCCTTTGTATTCGTGCAGCGCTTCCACACAGCCTGATGCGGGTCCTCAACGCGTCACAGATGCGCGATGCCGACAAGCGCGCGATCGAAGACATCGGCATCCCATCGCTCGTGCTCATGGAAAACGCCGGCCGCCAGACGGTCGCCGCGATGGAAGCGATGTACACCGATCTGCCGGAGCGGCAGGTCGGCGTGCTCTGCGGCCGGGGGAACAACGGCGGCGACGGCTTCGTCGTCGCGCGCACGCTCATGCAGCGCGGCGTCGATGTCTCGGTCTTTTTGCTCGGGCGCGTGGCGGAGGTTCGCGGCGATGCGCGCACGAATCTCGAAATCCTCGGACGCCTCGGCGTCACGGTCGTGGAAGTCTCGGACAGCCAGGCGTGGGAGCTGCACTTCTCGGAGCTCAGCGACTGCACGCTCATCGTCGACGCGATCTTCGGCACGGGCCTGAATGCGCCGGTCTCCGGCTTGATCGAGTCGGTCATCGCCGACGTGAACGCGTCGGGCATTCCGGTCGTCGCGATCGATCTGCCCTCGGGCCTGTCGGCCGATTCGGCGGAACCGATCGGGCCGTCGATCGAGGCGGGGCTCACGGTCACGCTGGCCGCGCCGAAGCTCCCGCTGGTGCTGCCGCCCGGCGAGTTGCGCGCGGGCGACATCGTGATCGCCGATATCGGCATCCCGAACGACGTGCTCGAGTCGGTCGGCGGCCCGCGCGTCGATCTTCTCACCCGCGCCTCGATGCGCGATCTGATCACGCCGCGCTCGCCCGACAGTCACAAGGGCGACTACGGCCGCGTGCTCGTCGTCGCCGGATCGCCCGGGAAGACGGGTGCTGCACACCTCGCGGCCATCGGCGCGCTGCGGTCCGGCGCGGGGCTCGTCACCGTCGCCACGCCGGCCTCGTGCCAGGCGATCGTCGCGGCGATGGCGCCGGAGTACATGACCGAGGCGCTTCACGAAACAGACGATGGCCTCGATCCGAATGACGTCGACCACGTGATCGAGATCGCGCGCGACGTCATCGCGATCGGTCCCGGTCTCGGACAGATGGCGTCGACGCGGGAGTTCATCAAGCTGCTCGTCGATCGCGCGACGATGCCGCTCGTGATCGATGCGGATGGATTGAACGCGTTCAGTGGCGATCCGGATCGGTTGATGGGACGGGAAGGGCGCGACGTCATCATCACGCCGCATCCTGGCGAAATGGGACGGCTCGTCGGCATGTCGACCGACGAAGTGCAGAGCAGCCGCCTCGAAATCGCGCGCAACTTCGCCGGCGCGCACCGCGTCTACGTCGTGCTCAAGGGTCATCGCACGCTCGTCGCCACGCCCGACGAGAAGGTGTTCATCAACCCGACCGGCAATCCGGGGATGGCGACCGGCGGCACGGGCGACGTCCTGACCGGGATGATCGCGGCATGGCTCGCGCAGCTGCTCGACGCCGAGGCGGCGTGCAAGATCGCCGTCTATCTGCACGGGATGGCGGGCGATCTTGCCGAAGCCGACGAGAGCGAGATCTCGATGACCGCCGGCGACGTCGCCGGTCACCTCGGCGACGCGATCATGGAGCTCACCGCGCGGCGCAAAGTCGTCGGCCCTCAGCAGGACTAAGACGATGAACGCAAAGGCCGCAAAGCCCGCAAAGAACGCTCTCGGGGCGGTGCTCTTGCTGCTGGCGATCGCCGCGGTCGCGTCGGCGCAGCGGTATGGCCGGCTCCGCGAAGGGCCGAGCGTGCCGCCGCGGTTTCCCCCGCCCGGTTTCAGCGACGCGCGTTCACACATTGCAAGATGATGGTCCTCATGACGCACAACACCGACATCGGCGATTCGTGGGAGCGGGAAGGGGAGGACTACGAGTTCTTCATCCGCTTCTCGCCGCGCGGCTACGCGCTCGGCGTCAACGCCGTGCTCTACGCGCTGACGCATTGACCCCGGGACGGCCTGAAGGCCGTCCCCTACCGGTAGGGCACGGTCTTTAGACCGTGCCGCATCTTGCGTGTGACGAAAACCATCACCACCCATTCTGAAAACGAAACCGCTGACGTCGGACGCGAGCTCGCGCAAACGCTAACGGCCGGATCAGTCGTGCTCCTGTTCGGCGATCTCGGGGCAGGGAAGACCGCGTTCGTGCGCGGGCTGGCGGAAGGACTCGGCGTTCGGCCCGACGAGGTGAGCAGCCCGACTTTCACGCTGGTTCAGGAATACCGCGGCGGCAGAGTGCCGCTGTTCCACGTCGATCTGTATCGCTTGAACGATGCGCGAGAAATTGACGATCTCGGGCTCGACGAGATCGCGGCGGACGGCGTGATGGCGATCGAGTGGGCTGAGAAGCTGGTGCCCGACGCTCGGCTGAAACCTTCCGCCTCCGCTCGCTCGCCTTCGCGAGCCACGGCGGACAAGTCGCGCTACGGAGACGCGATCGAGGTCCGCATTCAGCACGGCGACGGCGACGCACGGACGATTACACTGCGGCTGAAGAGCTTGTGAAAGAATCACGTTGAACGCAAAGATCGCAAAGCGCGCAAAGCATTTTTTCGAAAGATTCTTCTTTGCGGTCTTAGCGGCCTTTGCGTTGACCTGATTTCTTCATGTCCTCTGAAGCCGTCGCGCTACTCGGACCTGTAGTTTGGTGCTTCTTTGGTGATCGCGACGTCGTGCACGTGGCTCTCGCGGAAGCCGGCGGGCGTGATGCGAATCAGCTTCGCTTCGCGCTGGAGCTCCGCGATCGTGCCGCAGCCGCAGTAGCCCATCCCCGCGCGCAGACCGCCGACGAGTTGATGGATCATGGCAGCAACGCTGCCTTTGTGGGCGACGCGCCCCTCGATTCCTTCCGGCACGAGCTTCTCGGTCGCGGTGACGCCGTCGAGATCGAAGTCATCCTGGAAATAGCGGTCACGGCTGCCGCGGCGCATCGCGCCGATCGATCCCATGCCGCGGTAGTCCTTATAGCTCCGCCCCTGATAGAGGATGATCTCACCCGGGCTCTCGTCGGTCCCCGCGAAGAGATTCCCGATCATCGTCGTGCTCGCGCCAACCGCGAGCGCCTTGGTGATGTCGCCGGAAAACCGGATCCCGCCATCCGCGATGATCGGGATGTCGTGCGCGTCGGCCGCGCGGGCGCATTCCATGATCGCCGTGATCATCGGCACGCCGATGCCGGCGACGACGCGCGTCGTGCAGATCGAGCCGGCGCCGATGCCGACTTTCACCGCATCCACGCCGGCGGAGATGAGCGCCTGCGTACCTTCGGCGGTCGCCACGTTGCCGGCCACGAGCTCCACGTCGGGGAATCGCTGTCGCACGCGCGCGACCATGTCGAGAACGCCCTGCGAATGTCCATGCGCCGTGTCGATGACCAGGACGTCGACGTTCGCGGACACCAGGGCGTCGGCGCGCTCCATCGTATCCGTCGCGACGCCAATGGCGGCGCCGACGCGGAGGCGGCCGAGCGAGTCCTTCGACGCGTTCGGATATTTCACCGCCTTCTGAATATCCTTGACGGTGATGAGCCCCTTCAGCCGAAAGTCGCGATCGACGACGAGCAGCTTCTCGACTTTGTGCTCGTGCAGCCGCTCGCGCGCCGCGTCGAGCGTGGTGCCGACCGGGACCGTGAACAGCGGCTCGCGCGTCATCACGTCGGCGATGGGGCGGTTCACGTTGGTCTCGAACCGCAGATCGCGGTTCGTCAGAATGCCGACCAGCCGGCCTTCCTTGCTGCCGTCCTCGGTAATCGGGACGCCCGAGATACTGAACTTCTTCATCAGCTCGAGCGCTTCGTAGATGCGATGATTGGGGGACAGCGTGATCGGATTGACGATCATGCCGCTCTCCGACCGCTTCACGCGGTCGACTTCCGACGCCTGTTCCTCGACGGAGAGGTTCTTGTGGATGACGCCGAGGCCGCCGTGCTGCGCCATCGCAATCGCGAGGCGCGACTCCGTCACGGTGTCCATCGCGGCGCTGACGAGCGGGACGTTCAGGCGAATCTTGCGGGTGAGCCGTGTGCTGACGTCGGTCTGGGCGGGCAAAACCTCCGAATGCTGCGGTACGAGCAGCACGTCGTCGAAGGTGAAGGCGGTCTGGAGCTGGACGTCGTTGCCCCCAGGGCCGGCGGCGCCGGCGGCGCTTCTAATCGAAGTCAGCCGGCTCCAGATGTCTTTGATCTCGTCGACC
>Ga0209237_1002626_pt1 | contig 10833 bp, 9 predicted proteins | sample GraSoi013_1_40cm_2_FD_185820 | JGI IMG/M metagenome (GOLD analysis project Ga0209237, IMG submission 185820) | Grasslands soil microbial communities from the Angelo Coastal Reserve, California, USA - Sample 10_02_2013_1_40cm (SPAdes) (version 2) | ecosystem: Environmental > Terrestrial > Soil >...
CTCTTGCGTTTGCCCATCGCCATGGCTCGCAGTGTACGATCTTGCCCGCCAGTGGCGATGACCTTTCACCGACTTTCACCACGGGCTGCTAACCCTTCAGGGCACCCCTCGTCAGGCCCGCGGCCATGTAGCGACGAAGCGCATAGAAGATCACGATCGGCGGCAACGAATAGATGATTGCGGTGGCCATCATGTAGTTCCATGGCGCCTCGTCGCTGTTGAAGAACTGGGCTATCGCTACGGCCACCGTCATGTTGCGCGTCGAGGAGAGCAGCACGTACTGGTAGAGGTACTCGTTCCAGGCGAGCAACAGCGCAAAGGTCCCGACGGCGGCCAGTGCGGGCGTCATCAATGGCAGATAGACGCGCCGATACACCTGAACGGGGGATGCGCCGTCCACCTGCGCCGCCTCGTCGAGCTCGATCGGGACCAGCCTGGCGTACTGCCGCAGGATCAAGATGGCGTAGGGGGTGGCGAACGTCACGTTGGCGGCGACGATCGCCCACAGGCTGTTCGACAGACCGTAGCTCACCATGAGCCGAGAGAACGGGATGACCAGGAACGACGCCGGCACCGCGTAGGTGAGGAGCGGAGCGTTGACGAGGAGCCACCCTCCGCTCACGCGAATCCGGCTGAAGGCAAAGCTAGCGAGCGACCCGATCAGGACGGTCAGCACCATCGTCATGAGGCCGACGAAAAAGCTGTTGCCGAACTGGCGCCAGAAATCCTCGACGAGCCAGTATCCCTGGGTCAGGACCGTATGAAAGCTGTGAAGCGATGGGTCCGGCGGCCAGATGACGCCCTCGAACTCGATGTCGCCTTCGTCGGGATCGAGTGCGATCAGCAGCATGTTGTAGACGGGCGTCAGCGACCAGATCAGGAGCACGACGGCGAGCGTGACCGAGGCCACTTCGGTGAGAACCCGCCGTGGCCGAGAGCGCGGCCGGCGCGCCGGCCCGACGGACGTGCGGGCGCTTCTCACAGCTGCACGTCTCTGGTCTGGAGCGTGCGCATCAGGATGAGCGTGATCGGGATCAGCACCGGCAGGGCCGACAGCACGGCGGCGACACCGAGCGATGGCTGCGCGGCGTCGAAGGCGTAGTGGAAGCCGAGCGTGGCCAGCACGTCGGTGGAATACGCCGGCGCGCCTTCGGAAACCAGCGACACGGTCGTGAATTCGCCGACCGTCCACAGGGTGGAGAGCAGGGTGCACACCAGATAGAGGTTCCCCAGCAGCGGGAGGATGACATGGGCGAAACGGCGGCAGCCGCTGGCCCCGTCGACGTCGGCCGCTTCATAGATTTCCTGCGGGATCGCCGTCCGGGCGGCGAAGAAGGTCAGAGTCCAGAACGGCATCCATTTCCAGATGTAGGCGACGATGTTCGATCCGAGGGCGAGCCGTCGGTCATTGAACCAGAGCGGACCGTGAATACCGAACAGCGCCGACAGGACGCTATCGACCAGACCCTCCTCGCCGATCAGCATCCAGTGGAACGAGACGAAGGCCGGAATCGCCGGGAGCGCCCAGGGCAGAATGAAGATGGGGAGCAGGGCCTTGATCCACCAGCGGCGACGCATGAAGAAGCCGGACAGCAGTAAGGCCAGGAACATCTTGACGTTCACGCCGAGGCCGACGTACAGCGCCGTATTGATGACCGTCTGCGCATAGCGCGGGTTGGCGATCAGGTCGCCGTACAGCGACGGCTCGCGAGCCATCCAGAGCCCGTAGGCGACGGGATAGACGACGAAGGCGAAGAACACCGCTGCATAGGGGACGACGAATGCGATCGCCCAGGCGGACTCCGAGCCGTGCAGGTGGCGGTGCCAGCGTCGTCGTCGCGGCCGGTTGAGCGCGCCGTGCTCGACCGCGAGAACCTGCTGCGTGCTGCTCATACCCGCCCCCTCAGCGGCGGGTTACGAGACTGGCCGCGAGGGTCAGCCCTTGACCCCGCCCATCGTCAGGCCGGCGGTCATGCGCCCGCGGAACGCGTAATAGATCGCGACCGGCGGCGCCGCGTAGATGATCGCGGTCGCCATCATGTAGTTCCAGGGCGACTGGTCGCTGCTGAGGAACTGCGCGAGCGCCACCGGCACCGTCATGCTCGACTTCGAGGATAGAAGCAGAAACTGGTACAGGTACTCGTTCCAGGCGAGCAGCAGCGCGTAGGTGCCGACGGCGACCAGGGCCGGCGCCATCAGCGGCAGATAGATCCGCAGGTAGATCTGGGGCGGCGAGGCGCCGTCGATGCGCGCCGACTCGTCGACCTCGATCGGGATGCTTCGGCCGTACTCCTGGAAGACGAAGATCGCGTACGGCGTCGCGAAGGCCACCAGGGCGGCGATCACGGACCACGGGTTGTTCGCGAGCCCGTAGTTCTGCATGATCCGGTAGAACGGGATCGCCAGAAACGACGCTGGGATCACGTACGTCAACAGCGCGGCGTTGCTCACCAGCCAGCCGTGGCGGATCCGCATCCGGCCAATGGCAAAGCTGGTCAGCGTGCCGAACAGCAGCGCGAAGAACGTCACCATCAGGCCGATGTAGAGGCTGTTGGCGAACTGGCGCCAGAAGTGCTCCAGATACCAGTGGCCCTGGGTCAGGACGCCCCAGAAGCTCTCGACCGACGGGACCCTCGGCCAGATATGGTCGGTGAAGACGTCGCCCTCGGGCTCGAGTGAGATCAGCACCATGTTGTAGATCGGCACGAGCGTCCACACCACGATCACCGCGGAGAGCACCAACGTCCCCAAGTTGCGCAGGTACCGGCGGAGCCGCTCCGAGCTGCGGGCCCGCGATGACGCACGCGTTGCCAGCCTCGCGTCCGCCGCGATCGTGCTCATATCTGAACCTCCGAGGTGCGGAGCTTGCGCATCAGGACGATCACCAGCGGGATGACCAGCGGCAGCGCCGACATCACCGCTGCCACGCCCAGGCGTGGCTGAGCGATCTCGAACGCGTTGCGGATCCCCAACGTGGCCAGCACGTGCCCCTGGTTGGCGGGGCCGCCGCCGGACACGAAGTTGACGGCGTTGAAGTCGCCGAGCAGGAAGATCGTCGAGAGCAGCGTGCAGATCAGGTAGAGGTTGGCGAGTAGCGGGAAGGTGATGTGAACGAACCCGCGCATCCCGGTCGCCCCGTCGACTTTGGCGGAGTCGCTGATCTCGAGCGGGATCGCCATCCGGCCGGCGAGCAAGATCAGCGTCCAGAACGGCGTCCACTTCCAGATGTGGGAGACGATGACCGCGGCCAGCGCGCTCCAGCGGTCATTGAGCCAGGACGGCCCCTCGATGTGGAAGAGGACGTAGAGGACGTTGTTGAGGAAGCCCCATTCGCCGTTGAGCATCCAGTGGATCGAGATGAACGTCGAGATCTGCGGCACCGCCCAGGGCAGGATGAAGATCAAGAGCAGCGCCTTCATCCACCAGCCCGGGCGCATGAAGAAACCGGACAGCAGCAGCGCGAGGAACATCTTCACGTTCACGCCGAGTGCCAGGTAGAGAATGGTGTTCACCACCGTGCTCTGGTAGATCGGGTCGGCGAAGAGCTCCCGGTAGAGACTGGCTTCGCTGCCCATCCACAGCCCGTAGACCACCGGGTACGCGACGAAGGTCAAAAACACCGCGATGTACGGTACGACGAACGCGACGGCCCAGGTGTACTCACCGCCCTTGAGGCCGCCGCGCAGGGAGCGCGAGAGCGTACGCCGCCGGATGGCCGGGCGGCTGATGTCGACGACCGAGGTGCCGTTCATTTGTTGGGTCTCCGCTCTCACGCCTTCTTGTACTTGGAGAAGATCTCCTCGATGCGCTTGAACGCCTTGTCGATCGCCACTTCCGCCTTCACGCCTTCTTTCGCCACGTCGATCATCGCCATGCTCCACACGTGCTGGGAGCGGACTTCCGCCATCGCCAGGTTGAACACGTAGTAGTCCGGCACGGTCGGGCCGAGAAGGCCCTGCTGGACGTAGCCTCGCAGATGCGGGTCCTTCGGGTCCTGCCAGAATGGGCTCTGGGCCAGCGACGGCATGACCGGCAGCCAGCGGCCTAGCCCCAGCTCGACGAACTCGCCGACGACCTTCGGCTGGGCGAAGTACTTGATGAATTCCTTCGCCACCGGGACGTTCTTCGCCCCCTTCGGGATCATCAACTGGGTGACGCCCACGATGCTCGGTACGGGCTTGCCCGCATTGTCGTTCGGATAGCCGATGCCGTGGGTCACAATGTCCTTGAAGTACCACTCCGGATGCTTCTCCTTGACCGCGACCTCGGTCGAGAGCGTCCCGTCGACGTCCATCACCATGAGCTTCGCGTGGAAGGCGTTGTTGTCGTCTGCGTCATTCCAGTTGATCGCGCTCGGCGGCACGTAGCCGTCGCGATAGGCGCCGCCGAGGTAAGCGGTCGCCTTGATGGCTGCCTGCTTGACCTTCGGGTCGTCGAGATGCAGCTTGCCGTCCCTGGTGACGATGTCCTTACCGCCGTGGGCCAGGAGAAACGCCATGAAGAGGTTGTAGGGGTCGACCCCGTTGGCCGTCACCTGGAAGCCCAGGCCATAGACCTTGCGCTCGCCCTGCTTGCGCAGGTTGTCCTGCACCTTCTTGAAAAAGTCGAAATACGCGTCCCATGTCTTCGGGATGTCCTCGATCTTGAGGCCGGCTTTCTCCACCAGCGGTCGCCAGATATGACAGGGCACGACGGCGGCCCGCACTGGCACACCGTATTGGCTGACCTTCTTGGTGACGTTGTTGTAGGCCTGACCGGACACAAGAGCGGTCTCGCTGAACTGGGCCTTTTGAGGCTCCACGATGTCGCTGACGTCGACCCACCTGTCTTGCCAGGCGTATATCTGTAAGATCTCGGCCGGATTGTTAGCCATCACATCGGGCACGACCCCGCTGGTCAGCGCCGCGATGATCTTTTGCCGTTCCGGCGCAAAGGGGGTAATGCTCAACTCGATCTTGTTGCCACTCGCCTTCTCGTAGTCGGCGACGGCCTTGCGCAGGGCCACGTCTTCGTCCTGGACGAACCCCTGCGCGAACCAGACGCTCGCGGTGGTCGCCGCCGCTCTGGCGATATGGGGTGCGACGAAGGGGCGAGCCGCGGCAAGAGCCAACGATCCACGGAGCACCGAACGCCTGGTGAGATGGGTCACAGTCGCCTCCTTCCTGCTTCGCGAACGTTGACCGACTCGCGCGCCCGTCCTTGGTGTTCGCCCCCGCACGAGACCGAGCCTGTGGCGCCCTGGCCTCGGGCGGCACCCGGCCCCAATCCTCAATTATGCGGGATACGACATCCGACGACACCTGTCAAGGAGATGAGGAAAGGCTCGATGCGCGGGAAGAATTCGGCGGTCTGTCGGGAGCAGGAGGGTGATCATCATCCCGCGCCGGTGGAAGGGGTGGTGCTCCTTCTCGCGACCTCATTTGCCATGAATGCAGGCGATCTACTCTTCGGCGTGGGCGTCGCATGACAGCGTCCGACCGAGAGCTGATTCAGTCCGGGCTTTGCTGGATGATCTCGGTGCCGCGCACTACACGCGGCCGGTTGTCCCCGCCGTCCGCAGCCTGTCAACGACCCGTTCAGCCTGCCGCAGATGCTGTCGCTGATGAGCTGGGATCACTCGGAAACATGAGTAGAGGTTGTACTTGATCCGGGCATCGAACGGCGAAACGATGCGAAGTTTGCCGAGGTCCAGTCTCTCGGCCCGATCGAGGTAGCCGATCAGCTGCTTCTGAAGAGTGCCGAACTCGGAAAGGACTGAATCCTTGAGCTCTTCGCGAGCCGGCACGAAGGGCTCCGTGGTCTTGATCGGTAGACTGATCATCGACGCTACCCACAGGAGCCGGCCCATGAAGTCCATCCGATGCCGTGTTCTCATGAACCGTGCTTGCTCGCGGCCCTTGTCGATCGCGTCGTCGATCAGCGGCAAAAAGGCTCGCGACGTCAAGTTGAGATGAATCAGACATTCGGCAACGGACCACTGACTCGGCGCTGGGCGCGCGCTCCAGGCATTGTCCGGCAACAGGCCGGCGACGAGATTCGCACGCCGGAGGGCGTCGCTCAATTCCGTCTGGATTCGCGCCAGTTGTGCGTCCATGTCAGCCGAGCCCCCCTCGGTCGGACGGAACGCGAGCGAATGGCCGCTCATCCTGTCCCGGGATCGACATCCCATGGTCCCTCTACGATTTTCTCAGTTTCGGCGGGTTGAAGGTGGTCGCGCCGAGCGGCTGGTTCGCCGCGCGTCCTTCGGGCACCGAAGATGTCTACAAGCTCTACGCGGAGAGCTTCAAGGGGAGCGACCACCTTCGCCGCATCCAGGAGGAGGCGATGGCGGTCATCGGCAACGTCTTCCGCGAGGGCCGAACGTAGGACTTCGGGACGATCGGGCGGCTCGCCGACATGAAGCGCTCCCATCCCGCCGGTCACCGGTCGCCGCTCGACCGCCTGCGCCGGGGCGTGGACGAGGCGCAGCAACGGCCGTAGGCCCAGGCCTCTACTTGGTGAGGTAGACCTTCGCCTGCTTGAGCTCCGGACGCTCCGAGTCGGCGTCCTTCGCCAGGCTCAGGAGCTGCTGATAGTAGTCGCGCGCCTTGTCACGGTTGCCTGCCAGCTCGGCGGCTCGTGCCGCGCCCACCAGCCCGTTGAAGCGATTCAAATCGGTGCGCCGTGAAGCCTCGAACTCGCCGAGCGCCGGGCCTGGTTGACCCAGCTCCAGCAGCAGCTCGGCCAGCATCTCGCGCGCGGGCTGGATTGCGCCTGGAGTTACCGGATGCTTCTCCGTCCCCGCCTCGAGGTCGGCCGCCCGCCGCAGAAGGGTCACGGCCTCATCGTTGCGCTTTTCCGCCCGAGCGATCCACCCGGCGACGGCCAAGCGCTGGATTTCGGCCTGCTCCGCCCAGTACGTGTTCTTCGAAGCCGTCATGCCGTCACGGAGCGCCTCCAGGCGAGCGAGATCGCGCGTCGCGCCGCCGACATTCCCGTTGCGGGCGGCCCCTACGCCTCGGGCGAAGACGAGGATCGACTCCGCCTGCGGGAACTTCTGCCACGCAAGGCTCTGGGGATGCAGCGTCAACTCAGCCGCCTCCGCCCACTGCCGGCGCTCCAGCGTGTAGCGTGCTGGAATCGCCGTGAAGGCGAACGCCGCCGCGAAGTGCTCGGTGTCGACCTTCTCGATACGGCGCACCTCGTCGTAGACCGCTTTGGCCTCCTTGTCCTTCCCGAGCTGGAGCGCGGCGTACACGATGTAGTCCATGGCGTGCAGCGCGTTGTAGGAGCCCGCCTCCAGCTTGGCCTGGCGCAGCTCGTCCTTGGCGGCTTCGACGGAGACCCGGTTGGTGTCGATCGATTCCTGCCAGTATCCGAGCCTCGTGAAGATGTGGGATGGCATGTGCTGCGCGTGGGGAGCGGAAGGAGCGATCTTCGCATAGCGGCGCGCGGCGTCGAGGCCTTTGTTCGCAACGGGTGGGAAGTCGTAGCTGTGGATGAGATAGTGCGCCACGCCTGGATGACTGGGCTGTTCCTTGAACGCCTGCTCCAGGATCGCCGCCGCCTTGAGCTGATTCGCGTACGTCTTGTCGTTCGGATTGAGGGTGATGTTGAGCGCCAGGGCGTAGAAGATGGCCGCTTCGCGGTCCTGGGGATAGCGCCCGGCCAGGGCTTCCATGGCCTTCTCGTAGGCCAGCGCGCGGGCCCGATGGTCGACCTTGTCGTAGTCCTTGTAGAAGGTCTCGATCGCCGCGATGTAGTCGAGCTCGCGCTGGGTCTTGGCGCCGATGCTCTTGGCGCGAGCCACGGTGGCGGCTCCCAGCTCGACATTCTTGGGCGGCGGAGGTCCGGCCAGCGGGTTTCCAAGCCACGATACCGCCGCGCCCCAGGCGGCGATGCCGCAGGTAGGATCGGCCTGTACAGCGGCTTCGAATCCCTTGATGGCGTACGAGAACCAGAAGGAGTGGAGGAGAGCGACGGCCCGCGTAAACTCCGACTGAGCCGCCGCGCTGCACGACGTCGGGAAGTTCACGGTCCCGAGCTTCTCGGGTTGCTGGGCGGCGGCGGGAAGGAAAAGGAGTACACCAACGACCAGGGCGATCGCAGTGGCCCGCATCGTGTCCGCGACCTACCGGTTGCTCAGATCGATCGCCACGTCGCGGTCGTTGCGGCCCTGGGCGAAGATCTCCAGGGCGTTCGGCAACTCGTAGTAGATCTCGAGGGTATTCCCGTCGGGGTCGTGGAAGTAGACGCTCTTCTGGCTGACGTGATCGATGGTGCGCGCAATCTCCACGCCATGCGCCTGGAGCGTGGCGTAGGCCTCTTTCAGCGCCTCCTCGCTCTCCACCCGGAAGGCAATGTGACCGAGACCCCGGACACCGGGCGTTTGCCGCTGGGCGGCTTCGGCATCGGCATCCTTGACCTGGAAAAGGTCGATGGCATGGCTCTGCCCTTCGAGCGCCATGAAGGTGCCGCCGTGCTCAGGGTCTTCCTCCAGCACCTTGAAGCCGAGGACCTCGCCGTAGAACTTCTTGGCGCGCTCCAGGTCGAGCACCCGCAACAGGACGTGGCCGATTTCCTTGAGCCGTATCATGGTGCCTCCCGCGTTAATGAGCCCCGCCTCGAGCCGGCGATGTGCCGGCGCGGCGATAGTGTAGCCCGAACGACCCTCCGCGACGAGCCCTCCCGTAAACGGGGTCCGCCAGCCGCAAGGCCGGTCAGGACGGCTTCAGGACCAGGACCGCAAGAGGGGGCAACGTGAGCGCGAGCGAGTGCGGCTGTCCCTGCCAGGGCGTTGGCTCGGCCCACGCGCCGCCCGCGTTGCCGAGGTTGCTGCCGCCATACTCCCCCGCGTCACTATTGATCAGCTCTCGGTAATAGCCCGGGCGCGGAACCCCGACCCGGTAGGCATAGCGCGGCACCGGCGTGAAGTTGCAGACGACGAGCGCGAAATCGCCGGCGTCTCGGGCCCGTCGCACGAACGACACCACGCTCTGCTCCCAGTCGGCGCAGTCGATCCACGCGAACCCGCCCGGGTCGGCGTCGAGCTCGTGGAGCGCACGCTCGCGCCGGTAGAGCCGGTTGAGGTCGCGCACCAGTCGCTGGAGCCCGCTGTGGTAGGGCCCCTCGCCGAGCAGATGCCAGTCGAGGCTCCGGTCGTGGTGCCACTCGCGTCGCTGCCCGATCTCGCCGCCCATGAAGAGGAGCTTCTTGCCAGGGTGCGTCCACATGTACGCGTAGAGGGCGCGAAGGTTGGCAAACTGTTGCCAGTCGTCGCCGGGCATCTTGGCGAGGAGCGAACCCTTGCCGTGCACGACCTCGTCGTGCGAGAGCGGCAGCACGAAGTTCTCCGTCCAGGCGTACAGGAGGCCGAAGGTCAACTGGTTGTGGCGGTACTTCCGGTGCACCGGATCGAGGCTCATATAGTCGAGGACGTCGTGCATCCACCCCATGTTCCACTTGAACCCGAAGCCGAGCCCGCCGAGGTACGTCGGACGCGAGACCATCGGCCACGAGGTCGACTCCTCCGCAGCGACAATCACGCCTGGATGCGTGCCGTGGGCCACCTCGTTCATGCGGCGGAAGAAGGCGACGGCGCCGAGGTTCTCGCGGCCGCCGAACTGGTTCGGCACCCACTCGCCCGGCTTGCGCGAGTAGTCGAGGTAGAGCGCAGACGCGACGGCGTCGACCCGGAGCCCGTCGGCGTGATAGCGGTCGAGCCAGAAGAGCGCGCTGTCGAGCAGGAAGTTCGCGACCTCGTTGCGTCCGTAGTTGAAGATGAGCGTGCCCCAGTCGGGATGCTCGCGCTGCCGCGGGTCGGCGTGCTCGTAGAGGTGGGTGCCATCGAAGTAGACAAGCCCGTGCGGATCGCGCGGGAAGTGCGCCGGCACCCAGTCGAGGATGACCCCGACGCCGCGACGGTGGAGATGGTCCACGAAGGCCATGAACTCCCGCGGGCTGCCGTAGCGACGCGAGGGCGCGAAGTAGCCGATGGTCTGATAGCCCCACGAGCCGTAGAACGGATGCTCCATCACGGGCAGGAGCTCGACGTGGGTGAAGCCCATCTCACCGACGTAGTCCGCGAGCTGGTCGGCCAGCTCGCGGTAGTCGAGGAAGCGGTCGCCCTCCTCGGGCACACGGCGCCACGAGCCGAGATGCACTTCGTAGATCGAGAGGGGCTCGTGGAGCGGGTGGACCCGGGCACGCGCGGCGAGCCAGGCCTCGTCGCCCCACCGGAAGTCGTCGAGGCTGGCCACGACCGACGCCGTACGGGGTGTCTCCGCTTCGAAGGCGAGCGCGTACGGGTCGGACTTCAGCGCGAGCGGCTGCACGGAATGCCCGCGGATCTCGAACTTGTAGCGCTCGCGCTCGCCCAGCCCCGGCACGAAGATCTCCCAGATGCCGTTGGCGGGATGAAGACGCATCGGATGGCTTCGGCCGTCCCAGTCGTTGAAGTCGCCCACGACGCTCACGCGCCGCGCGCTCGGCGCCCACACCGCGAAGGCGACGCCGGTCACACCGTCGAGCACGGCCGGGTGCGCGCCGAGCTTCTCGTGGGCGCGGTAGTGCGTGCCCTCGGCCAGGAGGTGACGGTCGAAGTCGCTCAGCAGCGACGGGAAACGGTACGGGTCCTCGATCTCGGTGATGTGGCCGCCACGCGTCACCTCGAGCCGGTAGGCGAACGGGTCACGCCGGTCGGGCAGCACTGTTTCGAAGAAACCCACGGGGTGCAGCCGCTCCATCGGGGTCGGTGGCGCGTCGGCGGGCAGGACGCGGACGGCGGCGGCGCCGGGCACGATCGCGCGCACGGCCACGACCGCGCCGCCCGGCGTCTGCACGCGGTGCGGACCG
>Ga0209237_1002629_pt1 | contig 10830 bp, 6 predicted proteins | sample GraSoi013_1_40cm_2_FD_185820 | JGI IMG/M metagenome (GOLD analysis project Ga0209237, IMG submission 185820) | Grasslands soil microbial communities from the Angelo Coastal Reserve, California, USA - Sample 10_02_2013_1_40cm (SPAdes) (version 2) | ecosystem: Environmental > Terrestrial > Soil >...
GAGCGCGAGGGCGACCGTCCGGCCGGCGGGCAGGTGCAGCTCGTTGGCCGTCACCACCCCGAGCTCGGGGTAGCGGTACTCCCACCACCACTGGTGCGCAACGACTTCCACGCGCAGCGCACCCGCCGGGGAATCTGTCTGGGTGGCGAAAATCGTGCGCATGGTGGGCACGGCGATGAAGACGAGGATCAGGGCCGGCGCCAGGGTCCAGGCGATCTCCAGGAGCGTGTGCCCGTGGGTCGGCTTGGGGGTCGGGGCGCCCTCGCGGTACCGGTAGCGAACGATGATGAACAGCAAGAGGCCTTCCACCAGGATGAAGACCAGCACTGCCCACCAGAAGATGTCCGTGAACAACCGGTCGATGGCGCCAGCGAAATCGGACCGGGGACGGAGCGAGCTCTGGGGGAACGGGCCGCCGCAGGCGGCGCCGGCGGCGCACAGGAGGGGGAGCAGCCAGCGTCTGTCTCTCGACACGGCGTCGAAGGTAGACGAGTCCCAGCACTCCGTCAACGAAAGGTTTCGAGGGTGGTATCTTGAAAGGCCATGATCCGACCCTCTCGGGAGTCTTGATGGCGGAGAAGAAGGAGAAGAAGAAGACCACCCGCCGGCGAAAGCAACAGGCCGCCGCCGAGTCACGCGGCCTCGGCGCCACGCAGCTCATCGCCGCGCCGCCCCCAGCCCTCCAGAAACTGCAGGAGACAATCGAGTCGGACGGCGGCGCGGTGCTGGTTACTTACCGCGACCCGCTCGCCGGCAACTGGCAGATCCTCGCCGGCCTGCCGCTGGCCAAGGTACAACCCACGCCCTACCAACGCGACCTGTCCGAGACGCACGTCGCCAGGCTCGCCAAGGCGATCGACAAGCTGGACCGTTTCCTCGACCCGGTGATCGCGGTGCGGTCCGACGATGGGACCTACTGGACACCGAACGGCTACCACCGGCTGGGCGCGCTGCGGCAGCTCGGCGCGAAATCGATCGTCGCGATCGTCGTGCCCGACCACGCGGTCGCGCACCGCATCCTCGTGCTCAACACCGAGAAGGCGCACAACGTGCGCGAGCGGGCGCTCGAAGTGACGCGCCTCGAGCACGGGCTGGCCGAGCTCGACGACCGGCCGGAGAAGGAGTTCGAGACCGAGTTCGAGGAGCCGGCGTTGCTCACGCTGGGGCTGTGCTACCAGCAGAACGGCCGATTCTCGGGCGGCGTCTACCAGCCGATCCTGAAGCGGATCGATGAATTCCTTGCCGTGAAGCTCTCGAAGGCCCTGGAGATCCGGCGGGAGCGGGCGAAGCGGCTGCTGGAGCTGGACGAAGCGGTCTCCACCGCCGTCGGCGGGCTGAAGGCGCGTGGCTTCCAGAGCCCCTACCTCAAGGCGTTCGTGGTGGCGCGGATCAACTTCCTGCGGTTCAAGAAGGGGAAGGCGGAGTTCGGCGATGCGGTGGACCGGCTGACCGCGGCGGCGAAGAAGTTCGACATTGGCAAGGTGAAGCCGGATCAGGTGGTCGCGACGGGCGGCCCGGCAGAGGAGTGACCGCGGGGCCAAGTGGGTGCCCATCCCTAGCTTGATCCCCGAACTCAGTCCCCTGCCCCGTCGCTCTGTTTGTCCCCACCTCTGCCTCCTCCCCCGCGGCTTCGCCGCCGCAGGTCCTCGAGGGTGGCCGGGTCCGGGGACGGGGTGTCGCCGAGCGCCCGCTGCGCCGCGGCGAGCGAGCGCCGGGCGCTGCGCTCGGCCCCGGCGGTCAGCGCGTCCTGCGCCGCGGCGACGGCGTCTTCGTACGCGCCGCGGCTCGGCGCGACCTGCGCCAGGATCTCCGCTCGCAAGACGCGCGACTCGAGGTCACTCCGGCGGGCCAGCTCGACCGCGGCGCGCTTGCGCAGCAGCTCCCGCTGTCCCGGGGTGAGGCACTCCGACTGCACCACCTCCGCCACCAGCCGCGCCGGAAACACGAAGCGGCGGCCGTCGAATTCGACGAGGCGATCGCGCTCGAGTCGGGTGAGCGACTCCTCGATCGCCGCCACGGGCCTTTCGACCAGCGCCGCCAGCAACTCGGGCTCGAGCGCGAGCCCGGCGACGCTGGCCGCGCGGATCACCTGGCGGTCCGCCTCGCCGAGGGTGGAGACGCGAGCGACGATCGCCATCCGCACCAGGTTGGGCACAGAGATGGGAAGAGGACTCTCGGTCGTCCCCCCGCGGGGCGGCCAGTGCAGCACGTCGCCGCGCAGAGTGGACGCCTCCTCGAGTCCCCGCAGGAGCGTGACGGCCAGGAAGGGGTTGCCGCCGGTTTCGAGCGCCAGGCGGCGGGCCAGCCGGTCCTGCTTCTCAGGCTCGGGCGCCCAGGGGGCCAGCGCCTCGACGAGCCGCCGCAGCTCCACGTCGCCGAGCGGGCCGAGCCGCACCGTGGCGCCGGGAAGCCGGCGGCCGACCTCCCCGCGCAGGCGCACCAGCTCACGTGGCAGGCGCTCGACCTCGTGTAGCGTGCACAGGAGGAGCACGACCGGCGTGCCCGCGAGCTCTCCCAGCGCCGCGCCGAGGGCGGCGAGGCTTGCGCCGTCCGCCCAGTGGGCATCGTCCACGGCGAGCGCGAACGGCCGCTCGTCCGCAACGGCCCGCAACACGCGGGCGAGCGCCCCTCCGACCTCGGCGTGATCGGGCTGCCCCCGCAGCGCGCCCCCTCCTCTCGCCCGCGCACCCCACTCCGGTACCAGCGCGGCCAGCAGCCCCAGCGCTTCCGGATCGGCGGCGATGACGCCGGGCGCATCCGCCAGTCCGCCCCGAGCGAGAGAGCGCAGGGTGCTCCACGGCGCGTCGGAGTCGCTCTCCAGCGGTGTCGCGAGCGCGACGCCGGATCCCTCGAGGGCGACCCGGTCGAGACACTCGGCGAGCAAGCGGGATCGGCCGGTCCCCGGGTCGCCGGTGATGACGAGCACGCGGGGCCCTGTGCGTAAGCCCTCGGCGACAATGCCGAACGCCTCGCGGTGCTCAGTCTCCCGGCCGACGAGCGGGGATGGCATCTCCTCCTCGGGGCGCGCCGCCAGTGAGACCCCCCCCCCCCCCCCCCGCCGCCAGCGCCGGCTCCGCACCCGGTCGGCGAGCGCGGCCAGCTCGCTGCTCGGCTGCTCGTCCAAGTCGGCGGCGAGTCGGGCGGTGAAGTCGTGAAACGCAGCAAGCGCCCCCGAGACGTCTCCCCGAACCGCTCGGGCGCGCATCAACAGCCGCACGCCGGGCTCGCCGTGGACGTCGAGCGCGAGGGCGCGTCGCGCGCACTCCTCGGCCTCACCAGGCTCCCCGCCCGCCAGCGCGTCGTCGCCGGCGGCGACGAGGACGGCGGCGCCGCGGGCGCGGAAGCCTCCGGCCTCCCGCGCCGCCCACTCTTCGAACGCGGGGGCGTCATCCAGGTGCAGCCCCTCGAGGAAGTCGCCGCGCAGCAGCGCGGCGGCTTCCCCGGGCCGGGCGGCGACGCTCGCCTGGAAGGCCAGCGCGTCTACGGTGAGGGCGACGTCGCTCAGCGTCAGGGTCTCACCCCGGCTCATGAGCCGCTCCGGGCCGAGGCTGGTGCGCAGGCGACGGACCGCCTCATTCAGGGAGTGGCGGGCCTGCTGCTGGGGCTTTTCCGGCCACAGCAGGCCCAGCAGATGATCGCGCGCACGGGTCCGTTCGGGCGAGAGGGCGAGGTACACGAGCAGAGCCAGATGCTTGCGCCACAGCACGTTGGCGGGCGGCGGCTGCCCGCCGAGCTTCACCGTGGGCGGGCCGAAGCAAATCAGCGCAAGGGCGGGGGGGGGGGGGGGGGGGGAGGGCGGCGGCGGACGTATGGGACGTCCCGCTAGAACTCGAGGCGCTGCAGGTAGTCGTAGCTTGCCTGAATGCTCGCGATCGGGTCAGGCGGCTCGTCGTGCTCGACGAAGGAGTGCTCGATCCCCGCCAGCTGCGACTGCGCGAAGATCCGCTTCCAGTCGATTTTCCCCTTGCCGACGTCGACCATCTTCCGGTCGGGCCCCGGCGCCATGTCCTTCACGTGCACGAGGGGGAAGCGGCCAGGGTACTTGTGGAAGTAGGCGAGCGGGTCCTGGTCGCCGTTGGTGATCCAGAAGAGGTCCATCTCCAGCTTGACGAGCTGGGGATCAGCCGCCGCGAGCAGGACGTCGTAGGGGAGCTGCCCGGCGACCGGCGAGAACTCGTAGCTGTGGTTATGGAAGGCGAACTGCAACCCTGCCCGGCGGCACGCTTCCCCCGCCCGCGTGAACTTCTCGGCGACCCGTTTCCAGCCGTCCAAGTCTTTCCGCTCCTGCTCGGGAATCCAGGCCACCACGATGTAGGAATGCCCGATCGCATGTGCCGCGTCCAGCACCTGGTCCCAGCCCGCGGCGATGCTTTCATAGGCGACGTGGGCGGCGGGGGAGACCAGTCCGAGCCGGTCGAGCATCGCCCGCACGTCCTTAGGCGGGTGGTCGAAGTAGCCCGCGAACTCCACTTCCCGGTATCCGATCTGCGCGACCTTCGCGAGCGTGCCTTCGAAATCCTTCGCCATCAGCCCCCGCACCGTGTACAACTGGAGGCCGATGCGGTCGAGCCTGCGGCGGGGATCGGGTATCGGGGCTCGGGCCTCGGGGACCGTAAGACCGGCGATCGCTGCGCCTGCCGCCGCCACGAATGTCCGGCGATCCATGCTCCCGAAGCCCGAGCCCCGAACCCCTAGTCCCGATGTCATAGCTCCCTCCGCTTCAGGAGCTCGACCGCGTGGTCGGCGGCCCGGGCGGTGAGCGCCATGTAGGTAATCGACGGGTTCTGACACGCGGACGACGCCATGCACGCCCCGTCGGTGATAAAGAGGTTGGGGATGTCCCAGGCCTGGTTCCAGCCGTTGAGGACGGACGTCTTCGGATCCCGGCCCATGCGGGCGGTCCCCATCTCGTGGATCGTCTTGCCCGGCGGGTTATTCTCGACGAACGGGTTGATGTCGTGCGCCCCGGCCGCGGCGAGCATCTCGGCCGCGGCGATGGACGCGTCCTTCAGGATCGCCCGCTCGTTCTCACCGAAACGGCAGTTGATCTTGAGCACGGGGATGCCGTACGCATCCGTCTTCGTCTTGTCGAGCTCGGCGTAATTGTCGTGATTGGGCAGGCACTCGCCGAACCCGTAGAGCGAGAAGTGCCAGGGGCCCGGGTCGCGCATGGCACGCTTGAAGTCCGCGCCGAAGCCGGCCTGGTCCACGCCGCGTCCCCAGTGCTCGCGGTCGCCTCCCCCCTGATAGCCGTAGCCCCGCAGGAAAGGCGACTTGGGGCCGTCTGGCAGGTTGCGGAAGCGCGGTACGTAGATGCCGTTGGGCCGGCGCCCGGTATCGGTCTTGTCGAGGTTGCCATCAATGCGCCCCCTCGCCCCGCCCCCCATCACATGGTCCATCAGGTTGCGCCCTACCTGGCCGCTCGAGTTGGCGAGCCCGTTGGGGAGCTCGGGCGTCGCCGAGAGCAGCAGCAGGCGCGCCGACTCGAGCGTCGAGGCGCACAGGAAGATGATGCGCCCGTGGAACTCGATGTCGTGCTTGGTCTGGGCGTCGACGACGCGGACGCCGGTCACGCGCGTTCTCTTCTTGTCGTACATGAGGCTGCGCGCGACGCTGTAGGGGCGCAGGGTGAGCTTGCCCGTCCGCTGCGCAGCGGGCAAGGTGGAATTGATCGAATTGAAGTACGACAGGGTGACGCAGCCGCGCTCGCAGTTGCCGCAGTAGTGGCAGGCCGCACGCCCCAAGTGGTTCTGCGTGAGGATGGCGACGCGCCCGATGGTCAGCACCCGCTCACGGCCGAACCGTTTGGCGAGCGCCTCGCGCACTACCCGCTCGACGCAGTTGAGCTCCATCGGCGGCAGGAATTTCCCATCCGGGAGCTGCGGCAGCCCGAGCGGCTCGCCGCTGATTCCGACGAATTCCTCCACGTGGTCGTACCAGGGCGCGAGGTCGGCGTAGCGGATGGGCCAGTCCACCGCGATCCCGTCGCGCAGGTTCGCCTCGAAATCGAGATCGCTCCAGCGGTACACCTGGCGCCCCCACATGATCGAGCGGCCGCCCACCTGCCGGCCTCGCAGCCACAGGAACGGTGCGTCGGGCTCCGTCGTGTAAGGGTTCTCGTGATCGTCGACGAAGAACTTGGACGACCACTCGTCGCAGGCGTAGCACTCGCGCTGGATGGGCTGGTTGGCCAGCTGCGCGTTCCGATCGCGCAGGCCACGGAAGCGCTTCTCCCACACCGGCACATGCTCCACGTAATCCACCGCGGGCGTGATGGGCCGCCCCGCCTCGAGCACCAGTGTGTCGAGCCCGTGCTCGGTCAACTCCTTGGCCGCCCACCCGCCGGTCATTCCGGAGCCGACGACGATGGCGTCGTAGACTTTGGCCATGGTTAGTCTCCCCCCGGCGGGCCGCTCGCAGCGCTGAGCGGAGTGCACGGGACGTAGCGGCCGGGAATGATCTCGAAGTGGAGCTCCTGCTTGGCGCCGATCTCGGAGGTGTAGTAGCCGTACATCGTCAGGTACTTGATGGTGCGGAAGAACGGCTCCGGGTGGGGGCCAGGTTGCTCCTTCAGTCGCAAGGCCTCGTCCTCGAGCACGATCAGGAGTCGCACCTGATCCGCTTCGCCACCATCCACGAAGGCCTTCCCGAACGCCGCCCGCGCCCGGGCATCGAGGTCTGCCAGCCCGGCCAGGAAGCGCGCGCGCGCCTCCTGCGGCGTCCATTCCGTGAGCAGGAGGTCGATGAACTCGTTGACCCGCGCCGCCGTCGCGCCCGGGGTGTCGGTCGCCGGCAGGATCCGGTCGGCGACTGCCGTGACCGTTGCATTCTGATGCGGGTCCAAGGTGCGGAGGGCGGGGCGCGCGGTCAGGCGCTCGTGCAGCCGACGGCCGAGCACCAGGAGGTCGGGCACGGCGGGAAGGGCGGCCGTCGCGCTGAAGAGGCGGAGTGCATCTCGTCGGTCCATGGCAGCCTTTGTCCGGGGACCCTTTCTATTTATTCGCGCGAGGCAAGAGCGCAAGGGTAGACTTCGAGCGTGAGCCCGCACACCACCGGTCATACCTTCCTCGATCCCACCGGGCGCCGCTGGGCCCGCATCCGCGCCGGCGCGCTGGTCGCGGGAGTCATCAGCACGGTGCTGCTGCTGTTCGTGTTGACGGGGCTGGTGATCCCGCCGATGCTCCCGGATCTGCCGCTGGTGCAGACGGCGGCGGATTCGTTGGGCGCCGCGCCCCGGCGCGCCCGCCCTCCGCAGCGGCGCTACGTGTCGATTCGCGCCGAGCGGGAACGGCTGGCGGCCCGGCAGCGACTGTTCGAGTACTTGCGGCAGCACCCGGCGCCGCCGGCGCTGCACTACGCCGAGATGCCGCTCACGCGGCCGCATGTGCGGCCGGACCGGCAGCTCGCCACCCGGCCGGCCAGCGACCCCATCGTGGCCGGCTTCTACGTCAACTGGGACGACAATTCCTACGCCTCGCTCAAGTCGCACCTCGACAACCTGGATTGGGTCGTGGCCGAATGGGGCTTCGTGGGCAGGGGCGGGGATACACTCCCCGTGCGGTTCGAGGTGCCCGACTCCGTGCTCTCGATGATCCGAGGCGCGCAACAGCCGCCCTCGGTGCTCGCGCTGATCACAAACTTCACGGGCGAGGACTTCGACCCGCGCCCGGTGGCGCGGATGCTGCGCCGGCCAGGGCTACGACGCAAGGCGCTGGACGAGATCATGAGCGCGGTGACCACCTACGACCTCGCCGGGCTCACCATCGACTTCGAGCAGCTCCCGCAGAGCCTGCACCCGGAGCTGCTCGCCTTCCTGCGGCAGCTGCGAGCCCGCTTGCGGCCGACCGGGCGCCTGCTCACGCAGACCATCCCCGGAGACGACGCCAGCTGGCCGGCCGAGCAGTACGCCGCCGTCAACGACCGCGTCTTTGTGATGCTGTACGACGAGCACGACCCGTCGGACGACCCGGGCCCGATCGCGAGCCAGGCCTGGTTCGAGCATCACTTGCAGCGCGTGCTGGCCCGCGTGCCCGCCGACAGGCTGCTCATCGGGATCGGCCAGTACGGCTACGAGTGGTCGGACACGTCCGAGTCGGCCATCGAGCTAACCTACCAGGACGTCATGGTGCTGGCGCGGGACCACCATACGATGCCGTCGATGGACGCGGGGTCCTTGAACCCGACGTTCGCGTGGGACGACGCCGATTCCACGAGCTACATCGTCTGGTTCCTCGACGGACCCACCGCCTACAACCAGATCCGGCGCGCCCTGCCAACCGGGGTGGCAGGCATCGGCGTTTGGCGGTTGGGCTCCGAGGACCCTTCGCTGTGGGCAGTGCTTGGCCGGGAAGGGCTCGCGTCCTCCCCCGCGTCGCTCGACACGATTCATATCGGATACGACGTCGAGTTCATCGGGACGGGAGAGATCCTCCGCATGGTGGCGGAGCCGACGGTCGGCGCCCGCACCCTGATGACCAACCCCGCGACGGGGCTCATCGTGCGCGAGGCGGTGACGCGCACCCCCTCGACGTACGTGATCCGGCGCTACGGCCGGCGCAAGCGCGCAGTCGCGCTGACGTTCGACGACGGCCCGGATCCGGTGTGGACGCCGCGCATCCTCGATACGCTGCGTGCGCATGAGGCCAAGGCGACGTTCTTCATCATCGGGGAAAACGCCGAGGTACACCCCGAGCTGGTGCGTCGGGAATTGCGGGAAGGCCACGAGATCGGGAACCACACCTTCACGCATCCCAACCTGAGCCTAGTGAGCCCGCGGGCGACGCGATACGAGCTGAACGCGACAGAGCGGTTAATCGAAGCGATTACCAACCGCCGCACCGCGTTGTTCCGGCCGCCCTACTTCGGGGACGCCGAGCCGACCACTCCCGACGAGCTGGTGCCGATCGCCGTCGCCCAGGACCTGGGGTACATCACGGTCGGGCTGCGGGACGACCCGGGGGACTGGGCCGAGCCCGGCGTGGACTCGATCATCCGCCGCAGCCTCGATCAGCTGGGCCGCGGCAACGTGATCCTGTTGCACGACGGCGGCGGCAACCGCTATCAGACGGTGCGGGCGCTGGGGCCGCTCATCGACTCGCTGCGCGCCCGCGGCCTCGCGCTCACCACCGTCACCGCCCTCGCCGGCATCAGCCGGGACCAGGCGATGCCCCCGTTGCCCCGCAACGCCGCGCTGCGCCGGTTCATGGACCTGACGTCGTTCTCGATCGCAGGGTGGATCGAACTGGGCCTGCACGCCGTGTTCCTCGTCGCGATGGTGCTCGGCGTTGCCCGGCTCCTCGGGATCCTGGGCTTGGCCATCCGCCAGCGCACCGCGCGTCGCTACGCGCGCCGCGCCGCGGACGACGCCTACCGACCCTCGGTGACCGTGGTGGTTCCGGCCTATAACGAGGAGCGGGTGGTGTGCCGGACCGTGATATCCCTGCTGGCCCAGAAGTACACCCCGCTCGAGATCGTGGTCGTGGACGACGGGTCCACCGACGGCACATTCGCCGCCCTGACCGCGGTCTTCCGCAACCATCCGCAGGTGCGGCTGTTCCGCAAGCCCAACGGCGGCAAAGCCAGCGCCCTCAATTGGGGCGTGGACCGGGCCACCGGCGAGATCATCGTCGCCCTGGACGCCGACACGGTGTTCCCCGCCGGCACCATCGCCGCTCTGGTCGCGCGGCTGGCCGACCCCCACGTGGGGGCCGTGGCGGGGAACGCCAAAGTGGGCAACCGGATCAACTTGATCACGCGCTGGCAGGCGATCGAGTACGTGACGAGCCAGAACATCGACCGCCGGGCTTTCGCGCTGCTCAATTGCGTCACGGTGGTGCCCGGCGCGGTCGGCGCGTGGCGTCGCCATCTGATCCTGCAGGCCGGCGGGTTCAGCGGCAGCACGTTGGCCGAGGACCAGGACCTGACCCTCATCCTGCTGCGGCGCGGCTGGCGGGTGGCCTACGCCGACGACGCCGTCGCCTTCACTGAGGCCCCCGACACACTGCGCACCCTGGCCCGCCAACGCTTCCGCTGGAGCTTCGGCACGTTACAGTGCGCCTGGAAACACCGTGAAGCGATGTTTCACCCGCGGTACGGCGCCCTCGGCATGGTCGGCTTGCCCAACATCTGGATCTTCCAGCTGCTGTTCCCGTTGATCTCCCCCATCGCGGACCTGTTGTTCCTCTGGTCGGTGCTGCGGGTGTACATGAACTACGTCGAGCACGGGCCCGAGTACGCTCTCCAGACGTTGATCCAGGTGGTGATGTACTACACGGCCTTCCTCGCGGTGGACTGGGTCGCGGCGGTCATCGCGCTCTTCATGGAGCGTAGCGAAGAGCGCTCCCTGGCCTGGCTCGTGCTGTTGCAGCGCTTCGCCTACCGCCAGGTGATGTACTGGGTGGTCGTGCAGGCGGTGGTGGCCGCTCTGCAGGGCCGCGCCCGGGGATGGGGAAAGCTCGTCCGCAAGGGCACGGTGACCGTCGGCGCCGGGTAGCGTGACCGGAGCGCCCCCACGATGGTCTTCTAGCACAGCCTACTCGAGGTTCAATCGATGCAGATGCCCGTCGTCCCCGTTTGCCTGCTGCTCACCGGCCTCGCGGCCGGCCCCGCACCGGCCGCAGGCCAAGACAGTACGAGCGCCGGCGCCGGCCTCCTCGCCGGAATCGCCGTCGGCGCCGCGAAGATCACGACCGTGCGAACCGAGCGGGCAGTGAGCGGCGACCTAGCCTACCAGCCGCGTGCCTGGCTCACCTTCTCCATCACCCCGACGTACATCCGGGCCACCAACGACACCAATGGCACGATCCTCACCAGCAGCGGGTTGGGTGACCT
>Ga0209237_1002632_pt1 | contig 10826 bp, 12 predicted proteins | sample GraSoi013_1_40cm_2_FD_185820 | JGI IMG/M metagenome (GOLD analysis project Ga0209237, IMG submission 185820) | Grasslands soil microbial communities from the Angelo Coastal Reserve, California, USA - Sample 10_02_2013_1_40cm (SPAdes) (version 2) | ecosystem: Environmental > Terrestrial > Soil >...
AGTTCCCGTCGGACTGGAAGGTGCGCAAGGACGCCGGCAAGGAGGTGTACCTCGTCAAGGAGGACGGCGGCAAGCGCTTCCTCCACGCCCACGCGAAGAATCTCGGGATCCAGGCGGCCAAGGAGTACGAATGGGATCCCAACACCTACCCGGTGCTCGCCTGGTCGTGGCGCCCCGTGGAGTTTCCGCGCGGGGCCGACGAGAAGGACGGCAAGAACGACAGCGCGCTCGCCGTGTACATGCTGGTGCCCTATTCACGCATCCGGGGTCCCAAGGCCGTGAAGTACATCTGGAGCGAGAAGGTCCCGGTGGGCACCCGGCTCGAATCCAACGGCGGCTTGACGCAGGTGCGCGTGCTCGAGAGCGGGACGGACAGGCGGGAACAGTGGGTCGACGAGCGCGTCAACGTCCGCGACGACTACATGAAGTCCTTCGACGAGAAGGAAGTCCCGAAGGCCGCTGGGATCGCGGTGCTCACCGATTCCGACGACACCAAGTCGAGCGCCCAGGGAGACTACGCCAACTTCCGGGTCTGCAAGGAGTAACCCCATCGGAGGGAACCACGTGGCTCTTGATGCTCTATGGACTGCCGAGTTTGAGGTCGTAGGCGGATGGACCAACGGAGGGGTTGTCGTCCTCGAAAAGGGCCGGATCTTCGGAGGCGATGGCCAGTATTACTATTCGGGACGGCTCTCGCTGAACCCACAGGACGAGACCTCGGTCGCCGGCCACCTCAAGGTCGTTCACTATCACGGTGAGAGAATGACGGCGTTCGGTGATGCCGGTCCGGTGTTCAGCCTCGAGATCCAGGGGACCGTGCTGTCCCCGACGGCCATCTCGGGCATCCTGAAGCGGCCGGGCTTTGGCGCGCTGGCGTTCCGGCTGGCCAGGCGCGAGGAGCTGTCCTAGTCGCGCGACGCCGGAAGCGGACGGGGGGCGGCGCCCTTCCTGATACCCGATAGTCCACGCCCGATCCGTGGCCGGTCCCAGAAGCGGCTCCCGCAATCCAGGCACTGATAGGGACGACGCCCCAGCAGTGGAAGAAGCCAGCGCTCCACCGGCCCTGTGGGAAACTCGCGATGGACGAGCGCACTGCCGCACGCCTGACAGCGATGGCCGCGAGCGGCTCCACTCCGCGGCGCCGTCGATGCCGCCGGCGTCGTCAGGCCGTAGAGGTCGCGGGCGATGTCGGGTGTCATGTTCTCTGAATGGGCATCGGGCCGTCGAATTCTGAGGTGGACCCCTTCGGATAGTGCGTTTGACTCATTGCGCGACCGGGGCGTTTCACCGCAATCTCGAAGCATGCCCAGGATCCCGGAGTGCCCGAGCTGTGGGGGCCGCGAGGTGCGGCGTACCCGACGCGAGGGGCTCACGGAGCGGCTCCTCAGCGTCATCTATATGTACCCGTTTCGCTGCGACCGCTGTCGGCATCGCTACCGTGCGATGCGCTGGGGAAGGCGCTACACCAAGCGCGTCCCTGCGTGAGCTGTGCTAGCCTCCGGCCATGCCGGCCGGAGACACTGATCTCGACGAGTTTTTCGCTCACGGTGTGAGCGACGGCCTGCCCGTCGTCCCGCCCACGCGGGCGCGGGTGAGTCAGGCCCTCGAGGCGTCGGGGCGTGCCGGGAGCGAGCTGATCGCGGAGGTGCCTCCCAACTACGGTCGCGCCACCGTGGAAAAGATCGCCGTCAATGCGGTGATGGCCGGCTGCCGCCCCGAGTACGTGCCCGTCGTCATCGCCGCCATCGCCGCCATCTGCGACCCCGCCTTCGACCTGCACGGCGTCTCCGCGACCACCAACGCTCCGACGCCGCTCCTCGTCATCAACGGCCCGATCCGTGGGAAGCTCGGCGTCAACTGCGGGGCCGGCGTCTTCGGTCCCGGCTGGCGGGCCAACGCCACCATCGGACGGGCCGTGCGCCTGGTGTGCGTCAACCTCGGGGGCGCTCGGCCGGGCATCGTCAGCATGTCCACTTTTGCGCATCCCGGTCGTTACACGTACTGCATCGGCGAACACGAGGAGGTGAGCCCCTGGCCGTCGCTCGCGGTCGAGCACGGCTTCACGCCCGACGACAGTACGGTGGCCGTGCTGGCGGCCGACGCTCCCCTGACCGTGTATGATCAGCGCAGTCGGACGGCGCCGGACGTGCTCGCGACCATTGCGGGGAGCCTGGCCGTCGTCGAGAGCCACAAGATGACGCACTGGGGAGACACGCTGGTCGTCCTCGGCCCCGAGCACGCTCGGACCATCGCGGACGACGGTTGGGACAAGGCCCGCATCCGGCGCTTCCTGTGGGAGCGTCTGCAGCGGCCGGTGTGTGAGCTCGTGCCCGGACGCGACGGCGGCGACGGCCTGCCCGAGCACGTGCTGCGCAAGTTCCCGCAGCCGGAGACCGATACCACGCCGATTCCGAAGTTCCGGGAGCCCGACAATCTCAAGATCGTGGTCGCCGGCGGCACGGCTGGGCGCTTCTCGGCGATCGTGCCCGGCTGGAGCTTCGCCCGCGGCTCCCGCCTCGTGCTGCGAAAGATCGCGAGCCCGTGAAGGAGATCCCATGACCGACGACTATCTCGATCCCACCGACTCCGTGGCCGTCCCGCGCAAGACTGCGGCCCGGCCCGCGTCGCTCGACGGCAAGGTCATCACCCTGCTCGACATCTCGAAGGCGAAAGGCGATCACCTGCTCGATCGTCTGGAGGCGCTGCTGCGCGAGCGGGCGCGCCCGAAGGCCATCGTGCGGAAGCGGAAGCCGACGTTCGCGCGGCCGGCACCCGACGACCTGCGCCGCGAGATCGTCGGCGCCACCGACGTCCTCGTGGAGGGGCTCGCCGACTGAGGGTCGTGCACAACGTGCAGTGTGCACGACGGCGTGTTCTTCGAGGACCACGGGATTCCCACGGCGACGATCATCTCGTCGGAGTTCGTACGGGCGGCTCGCGCCCAGGCCGACGCGCTCGGCGCGACTGAGTATCGCACCGTCGTGGTGCCGCATCCGATCCAGCCGCTGACGCGGGAGGAAGTGCAGGCGCTGGCCGACAAGGTCTACGACGAGGTGGTGCGCAGGGTGACGACGTGACGGCTGCGCGCACCTGGTATCTCTTCGACGTCAATCCGTCCACGCCGCCGGCGCTCACGGTGACGCCGGGCGAGGAGTTCACGGTCGAGGTCGGGGGTGCCCTTCGCGACGTTCCCGACATCCGTCTCGTGCCGACGCCGTTCACCCCGGCGTGCAACGGTCACCCGCTGGCGCCGATCGCGGGCCCGGTCCGCGTGAACGGCGCCGAGCCCGGCGACGCCGTCGTCGTCGATCTGCTCGAGATCACGCCGCACGGCGACGGCAAGGCGGCGATCCTGCGCGACTTCGGTGTCCTCCGCACCGAATTCCCCGAGCCGATGGCGCTTTCGTGTCCGATCAAGGACGGCCGGGCGTGGTTCGGGGGACGGATCCCGATCCCGCTCAGTCCCAATCTCGGCACCGTGTCGACGATGCCGCCCGATGGGTACAAGCCGTCGTACGCCGGCGCCTACGGCGGTGATTTCGACCAGAAGGATGTACGGGCCGGCTGCCCCTGCCGGTGCTGGTGCCGGGCGCGCTCGTGTTCTTCGCCGATCCCCACGCGGCGATCAGCGACGGCATCATCGGCGGCGCCGGCGTGGAGTGCGACGCTACCGTGCGCGCGCGGATCGGGCTCGAGAAGCGCCGGAGCCTCGATCGCCCGCTCCTGGAAATCGACGACACCGTGCAGGTGCTCGGCTTCGGACCCACGGTGGAAGCGGCCACCGAGGACTGCGCGCGGGGCGCCGTCGAGCTCGTCGTCTCTCGGACGGGCATGGACCCGCGCGAGGCGTACATGCTGCTCTCGATCGTCGGCGAGCTGCGCATCGGCACGTCACCACGACCGGTGATGGCGGCCCGTCTCATCATTCCCCAGACCGTGCTGACCGCGGCGGCGCAAGGGCGGGCCTGATGCTGGTCGGCGCCTTTGCGCTGGCGCACACCCCAGCTCATCGCCCGCCCCGACACGGAGGATCGCGATCTGCGCCGTCGTCGAGCAGGGGATCGACCGCGGGTTCGATCTCCTCTACACGCAAGATCGGCGTCTCGACTACGCGTTCTTCGTCCCGCTCCACTTCACGATGCCCGACCCGGCGCCGCCGATCGTCCCCCTGCACGTCAACGTGTATCTGCCGCCGCAGCCGACGCCCCGGCGGTGTTACGAGTGGGGACGCGCGCTGGGCGAGATCCTGGGCGCGCGTCCGGAGCGCGTGGCACTGATCGCCTCGGGCGGGATGTCGCACTATCCCGGGACCGACCGCTACGCCTCGCCGGACGTCGACTGGGACCGGCGTGTCCTCGAGACGCTGGCCGCCGGCCGCGGGCGCGAGCTGGCGGCCGTCACCGGTGAGGAGCTGGACAAGACGGGCAACATCGAGCTCCGGACCTGGATCACGCTGCTCGGCGCCGTGGGCGACCGCCCCGCGGACGTCTATTGCTACGAGCCCTCCTGGCACCACGGGAACGCCATCGTGGAGTGGCGCCTGTGAGGACTGTGGACGGCGACGCGCACTACCGCTTTCCGCCTGCGTCCGCCTACCGTTTGAACCGCTGCCTCTTCGCCCTGAAGTCCGATGCCGTCTTCCGCAAGAGCTTTCAGCAGGACGCCACGCGCGCGATGACGGAGGCCGGGCTCGACGATCGCGAGCAGAAGCTGCTGCTGGCCGGCGACCGCGACGCGCTCGTGGCCGCCGGTGCCCATCCCTACCTCGTCTTCATGGCCGAGCTGCGAGTGCGTATGGACCGGAGCGCCTTCGAGTATTTCTAGGACATGAACGTCAGAGGGGGCCCGCCGGGCCCCCTCCGACACCTCCCCATCGCGCGATCCGCGACAATGCGGGTCGTCTGCGCGGGCACGTTCCTCGCTGGGCTTGCTCTGGCCAGCTGCTTCGCGCGCTTTTCCTACTCGGGCAGTCGCCAGACCCGGCCGACCGGCGGCTCATCGGTGAGCGTGAACTGCGGCAGAGCGAGATGGTCGACCACGTCCTGGAACATCACACGCACGCGCCTGCCGATCGCGACTTCGCGCTCGCTCTCCATCGAGCCGTCGGGCCTGACGAGGTTTCCGATGATGCGCAGCGACTCGTCGGGCGTCGGGACGGCTCGCTGCTCGTCGAGGTCGACGAGGACGACGACGTACGGCGTCGCGTCCTTGAAGCCGGGCTGGATGGCATGGGCGACCACTTCGTACGAGTGAATCGTGCCCCGTCCGCTCACCTCGCGCCACGTCCACTCGAGCCCCATGCACCACGGACAGGCGGGTGAGGGCGGGTAGCGCATGAGGCCGCACGCCGGACACGCGCGCATGACCAGACGGTGCTGGCGCGCGTGCTGGAAGTACTCGATCCATTCGCTGTCGTTGTCTGGGATGACGAGCGCCATCCCGCGGTATTGCGCCGGCTGAGGCATCAGGACTTCTATCGCCTGAGGATCAATGCACTTCCGGTGGGCGGCATGGCCCAACCGAGGTTCATCGTGATCTCGGGGTCCCTGACCTGGCGGCACATCCGCGGCCCGTAGTCGTAGGTGTGGACGCCGTCCGCGGCCTTCGGGCAGTAGTCGTCCGCGGTGCCACGCAGCTGCCGCACGTTTTCGATGACCATGTTCATGCCGTGCGTGTAGCCCTCGCAGAGGTGGCCGCCCGCCGTGTTGTTCGGCCGCTTGCCGCCCAGCTCGATGATCCCGCTGCTCACATAATCCCCGCCCTCGCCCTTCTTGCAGAAGCCGTACTCCTCGAGCTGGAGCATCGTCGTGAACGTGAACGCGTCGTAGGAGCCGGTGATGTCGACATCCTCGGGCGTGATTCCGGCCTGCCCGAACACGATGTCCTTGGCGTAGTAGCCGGCGACGCGGCTGATCGGGCCGTGAGCCCAGTGAAAGTCCGTGCGCGGCTTGCTGACCCGGCCGGCCACGCCCATCACGTAGATCGGGCGCTGACGGAGATTGCGGGCTCGCTCGGCCGACGTCACGATCACGCAGGTGGCGTTGTCGGTCTCCAGGCAGCAGTCGAGCAGGTGCAGCGGCTTGACGATCCAGCGTGAGCTGACGACGTCCTGAACGGTGACGCGGTCCTTTAGCAGCGCCTTCGGGTTCTGAGAGGCGTGCTTCGAGTGAGCGACCTTCACGTGAGCCACCTGCTCGGACCGAACGGGACCTGCGCGAGATCGAGCCCGCGCACCGGCTGGGCGGCGCGGGCGCCGGTGCCGCCGATCCGGAACTCGGTGTAGCCGTTCATCGACCGGAAGATGGCCACCGCCCGGCACATGCCGGCCTCGATCGCGCCCATGGCGAGACCGATCAGCGCCTCGGTGGACGAGCCGCCACCGAGCACGTCCATGTAGAAGTTGAGCCGGATGCCGAGGTCGGGCGCGACCCAGTTGGCGGGCGTGGAGTCCCCGTTCTGATAGCTCATCATGCCGTCGATGTCGGCGGCGCGGAGGCCGGCGTCGAGGATCGCCTTGCGGACGGCCTCGACGGCCATCGCCCGCGTCGTCCGACCGGAGTGCCGTGAATACTCCGTCTCGCCGACGCCCACGATGCAGTACTTGTCCCGAAGCGAGCTGGTTGCCACCTGAGACCTCCCCGGCCCGGCGACGCGCCAGCCCGGGCGCTGGGGATGCTACCACTTCGTCACCACCACGGTCAGCGCCCGCGGGCCGACGCCGCTTGACCCAGGGCGGCCGCGGCGCCCGCCATCCTCGGCGGCCGGCAGAGGAGCAACAGCCCGATGGCCAGGACGTTGAGCAGGGCGGCCAGCGCGAACGCCGGCCGGTAGGTGCCCGTCGCGTCGTAGAGCGCGCCCGCGAGCAGCGGGCCCCAGGCCGCCATCGAGCCGGCGATGGCGAAGAGCACGCCGACGAGAGTGCCGGCCTGGGCGCGGCCGAAGAAATCGCCGATGATGGCGGTGAAGAGCGTTGAGATCGCGCCGTACGAGTACCCGAACAGGAACGCGATCGCGTAGAGCGCGGTGAGACCGACCACCACGGCGAACGCGGCGAAGGCGATCGCTTGCAGCGCCATGGCCGTCGCGACGACGGTGCGCCGGCCGATGCGATCGGACAGCGCGCCCATGACCAGTCGTCCGACCACGGCGCCCACGCCGGTTGCGCTGATGACGGAGGCGGCGACGAGCGGCGAGAAGCCGAGGTCGCGGCTCCATCGCACGCGGTGGACGAGCGGGATGAAGACGGGGATCCACGTCGCGCTGAAGGCGCTGCCGAGCAGCCAGAACGCCGGTGTGCGGGCCACGCGGGCGAGTGGCCAGGCGTCGGGTTCGCCCGATGGTGGGATCGCCGCCTCGCGACCGGCGAGACTCGTCCGTGAGCCCGCGTCCGAAGGCGAGTCCCCGTCGGGGTGAAGGCCGAGCGCTTCCGGATCGCGCCGCATGAACGTCGCGACGGCGTTGAGGACGATGAGGACGCCGGCGCCGAACACGACATACGCCCAGCGCCAGCCGACGGCGGAGATCAGCAGCTGGGCCAGAGGCGGCAAGGCGAAGGTCCCCACGCTGGCGCCACTCGAAGCCAGGCCGATCGCCAATCCGCGCCGACGCGCGAACCACTTCACCACGGTCGCGTTGCAGGGCACGTACGCGCTCCCCATGCCGATCGCGGCCACCAGTCCGTAGAGCACGTACGGCTGCCACAGATGCGTCACCAGCGCCATGCCGGTCAGCGCCGCGCCGAGGAAGACGCCGCCCGTGGCGATCACCACGCGGGGCCCGCAGCGATCGGTCACGCGACCGGCGAGGAAGCCGAACATGCAGTACGCGAAGGCGTAGAACGAGAACGCGCCCGCCAGGCTGGCCCGCGTCCAGCCGAACTCGTCGAGGAGCGCCGCGAAGAACACGCCGAACGCGTACTGAGTGCCGTAGGCGACGAAGAGGACCAGGAAGGCGCCGGCGACGACGACCCAGCCATAGAACGGCCGGGCCACGTCAGCGCTTGCCGTTGAGCTTCGGGAGGAGCTCCGCGAGGAACTTGCCGGTGTAGGAGCCCGGCGTCTGGGCGACGGCTTCCGGCGGACCTTCGGCGACGACCTCACCGCCTTCGTCACCGCCCTCGGGACCCAGATCGATGACCCAGTCGGCGGCCTTGACGACGTCGAGGTGATGCTCGACGACGAGAACCGTGTTACCCGCGTCCACCAGCCGGTTGAGGACACCCAGGAGCTTCTTCACGTCATCGAGGTGGAGACCGGTGGTCGGCTCGTCGAGGATGTAGAGCATGTCCGTCGTGGCTCGCGCGCCCAGCTCGGCGGCGATCTTGAGACGCTGGGCCTCCCCGCCGGAGAGGGTGGTGGCCGCCGCGCCAGTGTGGTGTGCGCGGCGAAGAAGTCCACCGCGTCGTCCACCGTCATGCCGAGCACGTCCGCGATGGTGCGGCCGCGGTACTTCACGGCCAGCACGTCCGGCCGGTAGCGGCGGCCCTCGCACTCCTGACAGGTCACGTACACATCCTCGAAAAAGTACATCTCGAGTTTCTCGAAGCCGTCGCCCTGGCACTTCTCACAGCGGCCGCCCGGCACATTGAACGAAAACGCGCCGGCGGACAGACCGAGCGTCTTCGCCCGCGGCAACGCGGCGAAGATCTTCCGGATCTCGTCGAAGGCCTTCACGTAGGTCACCGGGTTCGAGCGCGGCGTGCGACCGATCGGCTCCTGATCGATGAGCCGCACGCCCTTCAGATACTCGAGGCCGACCATGAGGTCGTGCTCGCCCGGCGGCGCGAAATCGGTCTTGAACGCGCGGGCCACCGCACGGTAGAGCGTGTCGTGGACGAGCGTCGACTTGCCGGAGCCCGACACGCCGCTGACGACGGTGAACGTGCCCAGCGGCAGTCGCAGGGTGACGTCCTTCAAGTTGTGCTGTCGGGCCCCGGAGAGCACGAAGTGACGACGCGCCGTCCGCCGGATGGTCGGCGCCGGGATCGTCTCCCGCCCGGTCAGGTACCGTGCGGTCAGCGAGTGCGTCGCCTTGACGAATTCGCTCTGGGGACCACTGAAGACGATCTCACCGCCGCGCTCGCCGGAGCCGGGGCCCAGCTCGACGACGTGATCGGCGGCCTCGATGAAGCCACGGTCGTGCTCGACCACGACGACGGTGTTGCCGGCCTGGGCGAGCTCCCGGCAGAGATCGGTCAGGCGCGTCGTGTCGCGGGCGTGCAGGCCGATCGACGGCTCGTCGAGCACGTAGAGTGTGCCCACGAGCTGCGAGCCGAGCTGGTTGGCCAGGTTGATGCGCTGGGCCTCGCCGCCCGACAGCGTCCGGGTCTGCCGACTGAGCGTGAGATAGCCGAGGCCGACGCGGAGCAGGAACGCGAGCTTGGCGGTGAGCTGCTTGAGGATCTCGCGTGCGACCGACAACTCCCAGGCGGTCAGCGGCAAGTCGGCCGTGACGCGCGCCGCCTGCTCGATGGTGAGGGCGGTGAAATCGGCGATGGTGAGGCCGCCCACCTTCACCGCCAGCGCCGCCGGCCGCAGCCGAGTCCCCGTGCATGTCGGGCAGCGCGACTGGCTGCGATAGCGCGAGAGGAAGACGCGCACGTGGAGCTTGTAGCGATACGACTCGACCTCTTCGAAGAATCCCTGGATGCCAGGAAAGCTCCCGTTGCCGTCGTAGACGAGCCGCCGCTGGTCTGCGCTGAGCGCCTGGTAGGGCGTGTTGAGATCGAGCCCCAGACGCCTCGCCGACTTCACGAGCTGCCGCTGGTACCACTTCCCGGATGGGTACGTCCACGGCTCCACGGCCCCGTCCGCGAGCGTCCGCGTCGGATCCGGCACGACCAGCGCCTCGTCGTACTTGAGGATGTTGCCGAAGCCCTTGCACTCCGGGCACGCCCCGAGCGGGTGGTTGAACGAGAAGAGCAGGGGCTGGGGCCGCTCGAGAGCGATGGCGCACGTCGGGCAGCGCAGCTCCTCGGCGAAGGTGCGGAGACCGACGCCCACGATCTCGACCTCGAGACGGCCGTTGCCCTCGCGCAGCGCCGTCTCGACCGACTCGCTGATGCGACGGCGCTGGGCGGCGGCGAGGACCACCCGATCGAGGACGACCGAGATCTCGCCGGCGCCGTCGAGCTGCGGGGGCGCCGAGGCCAGATCGATCACTTCGCCGCGCACGCGGACGCGCGCGAATCCCCGACGAGTGAGGGTCGCCCACAGCTCGGCCGGGGCCTGGCCGGCTGGCAGCGGGAGCCGGAAGCCGATCAGCGCCCGCGCGCTCTCGTGCTCGGCCAGGAGCGCCTCCACCAGGCTGTCCGGAGAGTGCGACGTCGCCGGCCCGCCGCAGCTCGGGCAGTGCACCCGGCCGACCTTGGCGTAGAGCAGGCGCAGGTAGTCGTACACCTCGGTAGCGGTGCCGACCGTGGAACGCGCCGTGCGAACGGGGTTCTTCTGCTCGAGGGCGACGGCGGGGCGGATCTGCTCGATCCGGTCGACGTCGGGACGGTCGACGCGATCGAGAAACATGCGGGCGTAGGTCGAGAGCGACTCGATGTAACGCCACTGTCCCTCGGCAAAGAGCGTGTCGAAGGCGAGGGAGGACTTGCCGGAGCCGGAGACGCCGGTGATCACCGTGAGTCGATCGTGGGGAATCTCGAGCGAGATGTTGCGCAGGTTGTTCTGGCGGGCTCCTTCGATGCGGAGCCCCAGGGGCCGCGACATTCGATCAGTCCTCCTGAGGCGGATATTTTAGCGAAAGTGCGAATCGCCTGCATCCCCCAGGCCCGTCGCTGACCTGCTGGCTGTCTGGGCGGGACTGGCGCGCGCGCGAGC
>Ga0209237_1002634_pt1 | contig 10825 bp, 10 predicted proteins | sample GraSoi013_1_40cm_2_FD_185820 | JGI IMG/M metagenome (GOLD analysis project Ga0209237, IMG submission 185820) | Grasslands soil microbial communities from the Angelo Coastal Reserve, California, USA - Sample 10_02_2013_1_40cm (SPAdes) (version 2) | ecosystem: Environmental > Terrestrial > Soil >...
CTTCAAGATCATCGCGGGACTCTACTTCCGGACGCCGGTACCGATTCAGCCGATGAAGGCGATCGGCACGGCGGCCATCAGCCACGCGGGCAGTATTGCGCCCGGCGCCATCTGGGCGTCGGGGCTCTTCACCGGCGTGCTCTGGCTGCTCATGGGGATCTCCGGCGCCGTGAACTGGATTGCGCGGCTCACCAGTCGACCGGTCATTCAGGGCCTGATCCTCGGGCTTGGACTCTCGTTCGTCCTCGAAGGCATGAAGTTGATGCACGGGGACTACGTCGTGGCCGTGGTCGCCGCCGTGCTCGCTTTCGCGCTTCTGTCCTACCCACGAGTCCCGGCGATGCTTGCCCTGCTGGCGTTCGGCGCGGGCCTCGCGCTCTCGCGTGAGCCGGCGCTCCTCGGCGAGCTAGGGCGTGTCTCGTTCAGCTTTCGCGGTCCATCATTTCCGCTCACCGCTCTCACGTGGGACGACGCCGCCACGGGCGTCGTCGTGCTCGGCCTCCCCCAGGCGGCGCTGACCCTGGGGAACGCCATCGTCGCGACGGTGGAGGAGAACAACGCGCTCTTCCCGGATCGAAGGATCACCGTGCGCACGGTGGCGATCGACCACGGCATCATGAACCTCATCGGAACGAGTCTGGGCGGCGTCCCCATGTGTCACGGCGCCGGCGGCATGGCCGGGCACGTGCGCTTCGGCGCGCGGACGGGCGGAGCCCTCGTGATCCTCGGGGCGATCGTGCTGTTCACCGGGCTCTTCCTCGCCGACTCGGTCGCCACGCTCTTTCGGCTCTTTCCGCCGGCGCTGCTCGGCGTCATCCTCGTCTTCGGGGGACTGGAGCTGGCCGCCGGCGCCCACGGCAACCACTTCGACAAGGCAGACCGCTACGTGATGGTCCTCACGGCGGGCGTCGCGATGTGGAACATGGGAGCCGGGTACCTGGCGGGGCTGATCCTCTGGCACGTCCTCCAGAAGGGGGTATTGCGCATCGACGCGAAGCGGTGACCGGGTACGCGATCGGGGCTCACGACGCGTGGCGAAACGCCATCCCTCTGGCCACCGTACAATGGCTCAAGAAGGATGGACGACGCCGCCATGATGACCGACACTCGAACACCGGCGCTCCGCCGCGACGCGCTCGCGCGACGCGGTCGGCGCCTCCAGTATCTGACGATCGGCTGGAACTTCGCCGAGTGCATCGTCGCGGTCGCAGCGGGATGGCTCGCCGGTAGCATCGCCCTGGTTGGATTCGGCTTCGACTCGGCCATCGAGGTGACGAGCAGCCTCGCCGCGCTCTGGCGGCTGGCGCGCGACTCCGACGAGGCCGCGCGTGAGCGTGCCGAGCATCGCGCGCTTCGCGTCATCGGCGTCTGTTTCCTGCTGCTGGCGGTCTACGTGGCGTACGAGGCGATCGCCGCGCTCGTCACGCGCCAGGCCCCTGACCCCAGCACGGTCGGGATCATCGTGGCGGCGTTGTCGTTGATCGTCATGCCGACTCTGGTGCATTTCAAGCGCCGCGTCGCCTCTCAGCTGGCGAGCAGCGCACTCGAGGCGGAAGCGCGCCAGACCCGAGTGTGCGCGTACCTGTCGGCGATTCTGGTCGCGGGCCTTGGGCTGAATGCGGCCATGGGATGGTGGTGGGCCGACCCCGTCGCGGCGCTCGTGATGATGCCGCTTATCGCGTGGGAGGGCATCGAGGCGGTTCGCGGGCGGACCTGCTGCGACTGAGGCGGGTCACGATTCTGGTCGAGCGATGACATGATCGTTCAGCCCATCGACTACGTTCTGGTCGCATGGTTCGCCCTGGCTATCGTCTCGACGGCCTACGTGGCCTGGGACCAGTTCCGGAACAACCCCGAGCCGACGGTCATGCGCTTCGCCTTCATCCTCGTCACCCTCTACATGGGACCGCTGGGGCTCCTCATCTACGTGCTCGCCGACAAGGAGCCACGCCCCGGAACCCACGAGCAGTTCACCGCGCCGCTCTGGAAGCAGGGTGTAGGGAGCACCATCCACTGCGTCGCCGGCGACGCCACCGGCATCATCCTGGCCGCCGCCGTCACGGCCATGTTCGGCTTGCCCATGCGGATCGATCTGGTCGTGGAGTACGTCGCCGGGTTCGTCTGCGGCCTCTTCATCTTCCAGGCGCTGTTCATGCGCCGGATTATGGGCGGAAGCTACCTGGACAATGTCCGCCAGACGTTCCTGCCCGAGCTCATGAGCATGAACGCGATGATGGCTGGCATGGCGCCGGTGATGAGCTTCCTCATGATGGGGCGCGACATGCGGGCGATGGTGCCGACCGAGCTCCTCTTCTGGGGCGTGATGTCGCTCGGGGTCATCGTCGGCTTCGCCGTCGCGTATCCCGTGAACGTGTGGATGGTCGAGCGGAGGCTCAAGCACGGGCTCATGACGGAGCGGCCCCCAGGGTCACGATTCGATCTCGCCGGCGCCGGGCCTGAGGGACACGGCGCCGAACACGGGCGTCATGGCGGCGCACAGCATGACGCAAGCTCATCCGAACACGGTGGTCATGCGGCCGGCCAGCACTCAATAAGCACGTCCGAACACGGAAGCCACGGAGGTGCCGGGCAGCACGGGATGGCGAGCGACGCGACCATCCCCCAGCTCGTGGCGGTGGGCAGTGTGACCGGACTGATGCTGCTGGTCGGCCTCATCGTGCCCGGGTTCTACGTAAACCTGTCGCTGAGCGCCGCCGACGTGGGAGGCGCGATCATGCCGCGGGGGATGACGATGCATTTCGACACCCCGGCCGCGGCGATGCGGGAGATGGCCGCGATCCTCCCGAGGCACATCGCCTACCACGCCCCACGCGCCGCGCGAGGCGACCAGCCGGTCGAGCCGCGGCTCGACCGCGGCGTGAAGGTGTTCGACCTCGCGGCCGCGGTCGTTCGATGGCACATCCTGGACGACGTCTACGTCGACGCCTATACCTTCAACCGGCAGCTGCCGGGGCCCCGGCTGCGGCTCGTTCAAGGCGATCGGGTCCGCATCAACTTCCGCAACGCGCTCCCGGAGTCGACGACCGTCCACTGGCACGGTCTCGTGGTGCCCAACGAGATGGACGGCCCGGCCAACATCACCCAACCCCCGGTCCCGCCCGGCGGCACCTACGTGTACGAGTACACCGTGGAGCAGGCGGGGACGTTCTTCTACCACACGCACGACCACGCCGACCGCCAGCAGGCGTTCGGACTCTACGGCGCGCTCATCATCGAGCCGCGCGACCGACGGGAGCCCATGGCGGACCTGGACTACACGATCCAGCTCCAGGAATGGCTCAAGCGCGAATGGCTGACCTATCCCGCGATGCTGATGGAAGGCGCCCTGCCGAACTACTTCACGATCAACGGCAAGGCCTATCCGTCCACGGACGTCGTCCGCATGCGCGTGGGCCAGACGATCAAGCTCCGGTTCATCGGCAGCCACAACAACTTCGTGCATCCGATGCACGTCCACGGCGGGCCGTTCGAAGTGGTCGCGCTGGACGGGGTGACGCTGGCGCCCGGCGCGCGGTATCTGGCGGACACGGTCAACGTCGGTCCCGGCCAGCGGTACGACGTCATCTGGCCGGCGCGTCGACCCGGCAAGTGGCTGGTGCATTGCCACATCCCGCACCACACCACGAACAACAACGTCGAGACGCTCGGTGGCGGCGGCCTCACGATGATCCTGGACGTCCGGTAGGAGAAAGGGGCGACGCGATGGGCGAGCCGGCCAGGCTTCAGCTGAAGGTGCGCCACTACGAAGTCGACCAGTACGGCCACGTCAACCACGCGCAGTACGTCCACTACCTCGAAGTGGCGCGCATCGAAGCGCTGGACGCGCTCGGCCTGTCGCTGGCGGAGATTCGGCGGCAGGGCTACCTGATTCTCGCGGCCGATCTGTTCGTCAAGTACCTGGCGCCCGCCCGGTCAGGCGACACGCTCGACATCGTGACGTACGTCCGTGAGGTCCGCGGCGCCCGGTCGATCTGGATCCAGGAAATCCGTGAAACGACCAGCCAACGGCTCCTGGTGACCGCCGAGGTGACCGGAGCCTTTGCGACCGAGGATGGCCGGCCCGCCCGGGTCCCGGCGAGCTTTCGCGAGAAGCTGTCGGCCCTCTGCGTTCCTGGCGCCGCGATCGCTCAGGGGAAGTAGCGAAGCTCAGGATCGGTGGCGGCACGAGCCACGGGACGATCTCAGGCGGCGGCCAGCGCTGCACGAATCGCGTCGAACTCGAGCCAGATATCTCGAAGACAATCACGCCACCGATCACGATGCCCCTCGCGCTGCAGACGGTAATAGATGACGCGACGGACGTTCGGCGACGTGTTGCCCCCGATATTGTGGCTGAGCATGTAGTGGGCGAGCAGGAGGTCTCCGGCCCGTCCGCGCACCTGTTCCGGCGCCGGCAGCGTGATGTCGGGGAGCCCGCGCGAAGGCAGGAGCGCGTCCGGTCCCCGGTCTCGGAAATACGCCTCGTGCGCTCGATGCGTGCCCGGCCAGACCCAGAGATTGCCGGCGTTCTCGATCGTCTGATCGCTCAGCAGCAAGCCGGCGAGCATCGTGAAGGTTCCGGGGCGGCCGTCCGGCTCCGGTGGCGTCGCTCCATCGAGATGACCTCGTCCGGGGCGATGCGGGTAGGGTGGGATGTTCAACGCTACCTGCGCCTGTCCCGGCACCTCCAGGCGACCTGGCCGGATGAGCTGCTCCGCGACGTCGAACGCCTCGCCGTCGCGCAGGAGACCGAGCAGGGGATGGCCCGGCTGTAACGCCGGCCAATAGAAATGATGACCGCGATGGCCTTCGGGCGGCGGCGTCTCGGCGATCAGGTCGTCGACCACGGTCATGGCCGCGCCGATCTCCCGCGGCGACAGGACCGCCGGGACCACGATATAGCCGCGCTCGGCGAACAAGCACTTATCTCGGTCGGAGAGAACCATTCGCGTCACTCTCGTGCCTTTGCCCTCAGAACTCGAGCCGGTGCAGCCGGACCCAGAGGTCCGGCTCTGTGCCGCCCTCCTTCTTGATGTTGATCTCAGGGGCGCCGCTCGAGCCTGTCACGGGCGTGGTGCGCCACAAGGAGGGCCTCTCGGCGAGCTGCGCGCGGAATTCCTCGGTCACCCAGATCTGGCCGGGCTCCACGTGCGGCTCGACACGCGCGGCGCAGAGTACCGCGTCCCCGCCGGCGATGACCGGCATCCCATCGTTCGTCCTTCGGCGCGTCTGCACCTCGCCGTAGTGCAGCGCGATTCGAAGACGGGGCTGGCCCGGAGCGCGATACACCTCGTCCATGAGATGGCGGGCGACCTGCGCCAGGACGACGGGATCGTCGTGCACGACCCACACCGTATCGCCGGCGGGGATCTCGGCGGCGATCGTCTCGCGGGCCCATTTCCTCATCGCCTGTTCCAGCGCCTGCCGGACGGCCGCGTCGACACCCGCTCGCATCAGCCCGCCAAAGCCCTGGACGTCACCCGTCAGGACGCAGAGCGTGCGGGTGGTGACGGCGCGATCACCGCTCGGCGCCCCTCGCCAGCCTCGGCCATACCCGACGATGTTGACCGGGTCGATGCGGTGGAGATACCCGGGGTTCAGACGGCCGCTCACGTCCGAGAGCACGGGGTGCACGAGATAGCGCGTCGCGCGGGGCAGCACGCCGTCGGGCTCGAGGGTGCCTTCGCCCGGACGCAAGAATCGCTGGACCCATTCCCCCCGGACCAAGTCGTGATGAAGGTGGCCGAGAAGTCCGATCCGGTAGAGGGCACAGAACACGTGCTTTTCGTCGACCGCGCCGCCCTCGAGGTTGTGGTCGCGGAACAGCTCCTCGACCTCGTCGGGGGTGAGGATGTGTCCCGGGATCCGCCCGAGGAGGCGCTCGAGGTCCAGATCGGCGACGTAGGGAGCGATCTCGGTGAGGTATTCGCGGGCGATCTCGGTCGCCGCGAGATTCACCGCCTCTTTCACGCGGTGCTCGTGGCGCCGCTCCTCGGGCCGCAGCGCGGTGAGCCGCTCACCGATGGTCATCAGGTCCCGCGGCCGCAGCAACGTGTGCCGGCACACGTAGTCGAACGTGTCTTCCTCGTCGCCGGTGTAGACGTGCGCGATTTTCGTCCGGCCGAGGAACGCCTCGATCGGATCGGCGCGCAGCCGCTCGGGCCGGACCATCTTGTCCGCCTTCTCCAGACGGATGTTGTTGACGAAGATCTCCCGAAGGCTTTCGATCGGATAGACGATGTCGACGGCGCTGCCCCGATACTGCTGCGCCATGACCGTGGTCTGCAGGCGCGCGTACGCTTCCTTCCGCACGGCGGCGAAGACCTTCAGGTGATGGTTGATGCGCCGGAGCTGATAGGCGACCTCGACGAGGCCCAGCTGCGCGAAGTACCATACGCTCGGCGACAGCGGGCCCGTCACGCTCGGGAGGCTGGTACGGCTCTCGATGTGCTTGTTGAAGTACTCGTCGACACCGTCGATGAAGATCGCGACCGGGGAATTCACGGCGCGCAGCCGCGGCAAGAGGTGGCCGTCGGTGTCGGCGGCGGCGCGCTGCAGGTCGCTGGGCGAGAAATCGAGGAGGCGAACGAAGTGGTCGATCACGCCGTGCAGCCGCTCGTCGGCCATCAGGCCCGTCAGCTTCGCGGTGACCCTGAGACCCTCGGCCCGGCCGAGATGCTTGAGCGTCGCCGCGGCGATCGCCGTGAGCCAGAGCTTCGACCACGGCAGGGACGATGCGGCGAAGAAGGTGAGCGCCTCCTTGCCGAAGATCTTGTCGCCGATCGGCTTGTCCAGGAGAGTCCCCGTTGGGAGGCACACCGCCCGTCCCGCCCGCTGGTACAGGATGCGCTTGGCCTTGAGGAGGAGCGTCTTCCCGAAGCCCTTGGTGCCGATGACGATGAACTTGTCGTCGCGATCCAGATTCAGAAAGCTGTCGATCTCCGGCGTACGATGCAGGAGGGCGTCGTCGAAATCTTCGGCGACGCGGATGTCGTCGGCGTCCACGGTCCAGGCGCGCATGGAGGCTCCGAGGCGTAGAGGATAGTCCAGGTCAGCGTGATCATGAAGACGGACTTGCTCCTCATCCCGATGAGCGCCCGCTACCGCGACATGCGCGCCGCCGCGGTCGCCGCCGAAGAGGCGGGCTTCGACGGGCTCTGGACCTGGGATCACCTGCGCGATCCCGACGCTGATTCCGGCCCCGGCGTGCCGGAGGCGTGGACCGTCCTGACGGCACTGGCCGAGGCGACCCGGCGGATCTCGCTCGGGCCGCTCGTCCTCAACGTGGCGAACCGCCACCCCGGACTCCTGGCCAACATGGCGGCGACGCTCCAGGCGGTCTCGGGCGGCCGGCTCCTCCTCGGGATCGGCGCCGGCGGGAGCCGCCGGACGCCCTACGCCGCCGAGCAGCAGGCGCTCGGGCTGTCCGTCGATCGCGACGAGGTGCGCGCCGGGCGCGTCGTCGCGGCGATCGAGCTCATGCGCCGGCTCTGGTCGGGGCACTCGGGGTTCTTGAAGCCCGAGCCCCCGCCGCCGATCATCGTCGGCGGCTTCGGCCCGCGCATGGCGGGCATCGCCGGCCGACATGGCGATGGCTTCAACACGCAGGCGATGCATCCCCGCCTCGGCGACCTCGCGCGTCTGGCGCGCGACGAGCACACGAAGTCGGGACGGGACGCCGCCCACTTCATCGTCACAGTGTTCGCCGGACTGGACGAGCGCTGGCTCCGCTCGGACTCACGCGTCCGGCAGACCCTCGACCGCGCCGGCGTCGAGCGCCTGATCCTACTCGTCGAACCCCCATTCGATCCGGAAGAAATCCGGGCAGCCGGCCGCCTGCTCGCCGGGACCGGCGCGGACGCGCGCTAGGGCCGTCCTCAGCCCGGACTATTCACGAGCACCGGCGGCGAGAGTCGGGCGGCCAGGCCCCGCCCGCCTCACGCGGCCTGAAGCCCTGACTACGAACGGGTCAGCGCGCAGCCTGCGGACGGTTGCGCCGCACGGCCTCCGGGTGAGTAGAGTCGGCGCCCATGTAGATACCCTTTTCCCAGGAGCGCTTGAGCGGATCGCGCACGTTGAGGCGCATGCGCCCGATCCCGTGGATCTCAAAGTCCACCACCTCGCCGTCCTGCAGCGGGCCCAGCCCCTCGTGGTTCGTGCCGCACGCGATGAGGTCGCCCGAGTTGAGCGTCATGATCGTCGTCGCGAACTCGACGAGCTCCGGGACCAGGTGCTCCATGTCGTCCGTGTTGTAATTGTGCCGGAGCTGGCCGTCCACCCAGAACTGCACGTGGACGTCGTTGGGATTCGGGATCTCGTCCATCGTGGCGATGCAGGGACCGATCGGCGCGAACGTGTCGAACGACTTGCCGAGCCAGCTGCCGGCCTTCCACGTCCGTCGGCCCTCACCGCGCGCCGACACGTCGACCATGCCGGTGTAGCCGAAGACGGCGGTGCGCCAGTCGTCGCGCTTGACGGCCTTGGCCGGGCCCTTGATGACGAGCGCCAGCTCGGCCTCGTGCATGAAGATCCACGGCTCGGTGAACTCCGGCAACACGATCGTGTCGCCCGGACCGATCACCGCGTCCGAGCTCTTCAGGAACATGTTGAGGGGCCGGGCCTCGAGCGCGCCGTGCTCCCAATAATTCGCGATGCAGGCCAGGATCTTGCCCGGCCGCGGCAGCGGCGGGCGCAGCCGGACCTCGGACGCCGGCAGCGCGCTGCCCTCGCGGGCCAGCCGCTCCAGGCCGGGGCGCAGCCGGTCGAAATTGTCGATGACGCCGGTCATCGTCGCCTGGGGCGTGGCGCCAGCGGGTACCGCGTCGGCGATGCTCACCACGCCGCGATCGGTGAACAGGCCCGGCAAGAGATCAGGCTTCCCGGTGATCTGAAACGTGACAAGCTTCACGATTCCCTCCTGGCGGTGCGCGGATCGGGCGTCAGCGCGGGCGCCGTCACGGGTTCCTCATCCACAGCGTCACGCCGCTCACGGACGCGGCGGCGTCGCTGACCAGGAACAGGAACGGCGCCACGACGTCGTCGGGTTTCCCCAGCGGCCGTCCCGCACGCGCGATCGTGGCGGCGATCTCCTCGGGCGTGTTGGCATGGCGCATCAGCGGCGTATCGGTGAGTCCGGCGCGATGCAGTTGACGGTCACGCCGTGGTCGAAGACCTCGAGCGACACCGAGGCGCTGAACGCCATGAGGCCGGCCTTGGAGGCGGCGTAGGCCGAGCTGCGCGCCGCACCGCGGACGCCGAGCCCGCTCGCGATGCTCACGATGCGGCCGTAGCGCTGCCCGGTCATGTGCGGTAGCGAACGACCTCACGCACGGCGCCCTCGACCTGCGCCGGCTCGGTCACGTCCACGCGGATACCGATCGCCGCCTTGATGTCGCGGGCGACGGCGTCAACCTCCGGAGCGATGTCGCCGATCGCAACACGGGCACCTTCGCGCACCAGCGCCGCGGCGACGGCGCGGCCGATGCCGCTGGCGCCGCCGGTGATGAAGGCTAAGCGGTCACGGGGCATGGCGCGCGAAGAGATAGCGCCGTGCGGCCACCAGTGTCAAGGGCCATATATTCGCTGTAGACTGAACCCCTCGATCGGCGTATATCCCGGGCGAAGAAGGGGCGGCGAGCCTCGGAGGGCGGAAAGATGATCCAGGCCACTGGGATCGACCATCTCGTGCTCCACGTCACTGACGTCCAGCGCGCCAAGAAGTTCTACACCGAGATCCTGGGCATGACGGTCTACCGAGAGAACGACCGGCAAGTGTTCATGCATGCCGGCCAGCAGGGGGTGGCCCTGTTCAAAAAGCAGGGTGACGCGCCCCTGACGACGGGCCATGACCTCAACCATCTTGCCCTGAGCGTCGCGGCCGGCACGTACGAGGCGCTCAAAGCCGATCTGGAGAAGCACGGAGTGGCCGTGAGCGGCCGCCCGGGGGAAGACCGGTGCATTTACTTCGAAGACCCTGACGGGCATCGCCTCCAGTTGATGGTCCGCTCGTGATCCGGGTGAACGCCGAACGAAGGAGGAGCGCATGAGAGCCGGCTTGAGCGCGTGGGACGCCGATACGCACGTCAACCCCGCCGCCGAAGTCCTGGACCGGTACGTCGACCCGAGCTTCCGGCCGCGCCTGGCCGAGCTGGCCCAGCACCGACACGCGACCGGCCAGATCGGGGGCACCCCGGGTACCCATCAATACCGCGTGGGCACCAAGTTCTACCGGCGCGTCCTCGGCGAGGCGAGCGCCCATGAGACGTTCACCGGGCGAGGCACCAACTGGCGGGGGACGAGACAACCGAGGCCAGGGGTGCAGGACGATCAGGCCGAGAATCGCATCAAGGACATGGACGACGAAGGGACCGACGCGCACCTCCTGATCCCGACATCCTGGGTCAGTGTCGTGGGCCTTCCGGACGTCGACCTCGAGGTCGGGTTGATTCGCGCCTATCACCGCCACGCCGCGGACTTCTGCGGGCAGTTTCCGGCGCGCCTCAAGACGATGATCGTGGCCTCGACCCGCAAGGTCGACGAGGCCGTGCGCGAGATCCGCCAGTGGGGAACCTCCAAGTGGGCGGTGGCGGTCTGGCCCTTGCTCGCCAAGGACATCCCCGTGGACCACCCCGACCTGGAACCCATCTGGAAGGCCGCCCAGGAACATGACCTGGCGGTCATGCACCACAGCCTGACCTGGAACCCCCCGTACTTTCCCGGCTACCAGGACCTCTGGGACAACATCTTCCTGGGTCGCCTCGCCTCCCACCCGTGGGGTGGCATGCGGTTCATGGCCGCCTTCATCGGCGCCGGGATCTTGGACCGT
>Ga0209237_1002635_pt1 | contig 10823 bp, 9 predicted proteins | sample GraSoi013_1_40cm_2_FD_185820 | JGI IMG/M metagenome (GOLD analysis project Ga0209237, IMG submission 185820) | Grasslands soil microbial communities from the Angelo Coastal Reserve, California, USA - Sample 10_02_2013_1_40cm (SPAdes) (version 2) | ecosystem: Environmental > Terrestrial > Soil >...
CCTCGGTGACGACGACCGCCGGCCGCGGCGTCGGCATGGACGTGGTCCGCACGAACGTCGGCCGCCTCGGCGGTGAGATCGAGGTCCAGACCGAGGCGGGCCGTGGCACGCGCTTCCGGATCAGGCTGCCGCTGACCGTCGCCATCTCCGACGCGCTCATGGTGCAGGTGGGCTCGGAGACGCTGGCCATCCCGGTCCCGGCGGTGAAGTCCGTGATCCACGTCCGACCCGAAGAGATTCGGCTCAACGACGGCGCGGAGTCGATCGAGATCGAAGGCGAGCAGGTGGACCTCGTGCGTCTGGACCGCCTGCTCCGCATCGCGGGCCGCGGCGCCGACGACCCACTGTCCGTCGTCACGCTCCGCACCGGCCGCAAGACGCTGGCGGTCGTGGTCGACGAGTTTTTCGGCAAGTCCGAGATCGTGATCAAGAACCTCGGCGCCTTCGTGCAGGGGATCGGCCCGTTCGCCGGCGCCACCGTCACCGGCGAAGGACGAGTCATCCTCATGCTCGACGCCCTCAAGCTTCTCGAGATACGCGCCGTCGAGCCGGTGCCTCGGGAGGTCGAGATCCGCCGCGAACGCGACGCGCTCGCTGCCCCGGCCTCCGACGGCAAGCGCTGTGTCCTGCTCGTCGATGACTCGGTCAGCGTGCGAAAGTTCGTCGGCGGCATGCTCGAGCGCGCGGGCTTTCGGGTCGTCGCGGCACGGGACGGCGCCGAGGCGCTGCAGCAGCTCGCCGAGCACGCCGTCGATCTCGTCGTCACCGATCTCGAGATGCCGCGCCTGAACGGGTACGAGCTGATGCGCGATCTCAAGCGAGAGCCCACGACGTGCGATCTGCCGGTCGTCGTGCTGACCACCCGAGCGGGCGCCAAGCACGTGAGCCTCGCGCAAGAGCTCGGAGTCGAGCACTACGTCGCCAAGCCGGTCGACGAGGCCAGCTTCGTCCGGCTCATCGAGTCCCTGGCCGTCGCCGCGCCGGCGCGGGTGGGAGAGTAGGCCGATGCCTCGCATCCTGCTGATCGATCCCGACCGCCGTGCCCTCGCCGTCCTGCAGGCGGCCCTGCGCGCCGCGGGCTTCCACGACGTCGCCGCCGCGACCAGCGGATCGTTCGCGCTGACGATGCTCGAGCGCAACCGTCCCGACCTCATCGTGAGCCGGGCCGGCGTGCCGGACATCGACGGCTATGAGCTGTGCGCAATCGTCCGTAAGGACCCCTCGATGACGGGCGTGCGGTTTCTGCTGCTTGCGAGCCCCGGCGACGCCTCCGATGCCATGCTCGAGGACAAGCCGGACCAGACGCTGGCCGGAGACCTTCCCATCCCCACGATCGTGTCCGAGGTGACGAGCCTGCTGCGCGGCAGCGCCGCACCCGCGGCTATCCCGTCCCCGCCGCCGGCGCCATCCGCGGCTCCGCCCGACGCGACCCACGGCCTCCGCGGCTCACTCGGGGTGATGGACCTGCCGGACATCACCCAGGCGATCGCGCTCGGCAACAAGACCGGCCAGCTGGTCGTCACGTTGCCGTCGGGCCGGGGAGTCATCGTCTTCGATCGGGGGCGGGTCGTGCACGCCGAGTTCTTCGGGCTCATCGGCGAGATCGCGTTCGCGACGCTACTGGTGGCGACGCAGGGTGAGGCGCAGGGGAATTTCGTCTTCAATCCGCTCGAGGCCGGGGCGGCGACCACGACGAAAACGATCCACCGCGACCTCAAGCAGCTGCTGCTCAGCGTCGCGGCGGAGCTGGACGAAGGCCGCGCGGACGCGGCCGTGGCCCCGCTCTCTTAGGAGGACGTGATGCCGAAGGTCCTCGTGGTGGACGACAGCTTGAGCGTGCGGAAGGTGGTGGAGAAGGCGCTCGAGGGTCGTGGCTTGCAGGTGCTCTCCGCCGCGTCGGGCGCCGAGGCGATCGAGTCGATCGAGCGCAACCGCCCCGACGTGGTGATCTGCGACGTCATCCTGCCGGACAAGGACGGTTATCAGATCTGCCAGTACGTGCGGACGCATCCGGCGATGAGCGCGACGCCCGTGCTCCTGATCTCCGGGATCGACAACGGCACCGTCCAGGCGCGGGCCGCCGAGGTGCGATCCAACGAAGTGATGTTCAAGCCCTTCGGCGTCGACGACCTGGTCCGGAAGATCGATGGACTCCTCGGCGGACGGGCCAACGGTGCGACGCAGCCTGCGACCACCGTCCCGCCGGCGGCCACCGCCGCCACCGCCCCGGCTGCCGTCGCCTCGCCCGGCCAAGGCCTCAAGGAGCGATTGGAAGGGCTCGCCGGCACGCCCGGCGTTCGCTTCGTCGTGCTCACCGATCGCGAGGGGTTCCTCATCGAGACGGCGGGCGACTTCGCTCCGGACACCGACGAGGTGGCGGGCGCGCTGGCGTCGTGTCTGGCGGAAGCCTCGGACGGTATCGGTCGTGAGCTCGGCCAGGGCCAGCTCCTGGGCGCGATGCTCGAGTACGAGGCGGGCACGCTCTTGCTCCACACCGTCGGGCCCGCGGCGCTGCTGGCCGTCCTGGTCGGCGATCAGGGAGCGCTCGGCAAGGTCCGCTACTACGTGAGGAAGGCCGTGCCGGAGATCGTGCGGGCGCTCTGATGCGCTTTCTACGCACATCGCGAATGAGGCTCATCGGATGGCTCGAGCTGGGGCTAGGCCTCGAGCTCTATGCCTGCGCGGTGCTGGCGCTCCACGCGCGCGGCCTCAAGGCGACTCCGCTCGACGCCACCCCGGCGCTGGTGCTGCCGGCGCTGGTGATACCCCCGGTGTTCTACCTGCTCGTCGCAATCGTCAGCATGCGTCCTTTCTCGCTGACCCGGGTGCTCGGTGCGACGGGCGCGATGTGCGGGATCCATGCCGTGCTCGTCGCGGCGACGGGCGCCCTCTTCATGATTCCGGACCTCGTCGACTACGCCGCAGCGCTCGCGTTCGCGCTCTGGGGCGCGCCGGCGGTGACGCTGCTCCAGCTGGCGGCGGCGCCCCTGGTGTTCGCGCGCCTCCGCCCGCTCCTGCTGGCGCCTCGTGGGGCGCCTCGCGCCGACGCGAGCGGGACGGCACCTCCGCGCCGCGTCGAGACGCCCGGCGTCGCGGCGCCGCGAACGCCGGTCGCCGCGCCGAGGGATGTCGCCCCCCCTCTGGCGCCCCGCGCACCGGTCGTGACGCCGCCGCTGGCCGCCCGCGAGTCCAACGCGTTGCTCCCGGCGTTCGCTGCCGCCCGCCCGGCTGTCCTGACGCCGCCGGCCGCGCCGCCGCCACTCGCGATGGCGGCGAGGACCGTCGCGCCGGCGACGGCGGAAGCGATGGTCCGCGTCCCCTTCAACAAGATCGCGGAACAGCTCCCCGTCGATATGTTCGTCCGAGGTCGCGAAGGGTTGAATGCCACGCTCCGTCCGGGGGTCTCGCTCCTCGTTCCCAGGCGCCTGCTCCTGCCACATCTCGGCGAGGGGCTCGCGCTGGTGAAGTGGGGCGTGGTCGCCGATCAGTTTCCGCACGACGAGCTCGCCCTGACGCACGACCAGATCGCGAGTCGGCTCCCCAACGGCTCGCTGATGCTGCCTCTCGACGAAGTGGTGCCGCAAATTCCGGCCGAGCTGCTCGCGCTCTCGACACCCGCCGTCGACGTCTACGGGATCGAAGAGTTCCCGCCACCGTTTCAGCCGCATGTCCCGCCATCGTCGGAGAACGCCGTTGCCGATGCCGGGGTCCCGGCAAAGCTCGAGGCGCCGGCGCTCGCAGAGCCCGAGCCCGTGTCGGCGTCGGAGCAGGTCGAGGCGCCCGAGCCTCCGTCGGAGGTCGAGGCGCCGACCGAGCCCGAGTCCCTCGCCGAGCCCGAAGCCCCGGCGGAGCTCGAGCTCCCGGTGGAGCCCGAGTCTTCGATGGACCAGGAGCCCGTGGCGCCCGAGCCCGCCCCGAGGGGGCTGGTGGACCGCGGACGGACCGCGGAAGCGAGACGCATCGCCACGCTGCTGGCGCCGCTGATGAATGGACTCGAGATCGGCGAATGCGACGGCGCCGGGATGACGCTCGTCACCGTCGTCGCGCCGGCTGTCAGCGAAGATTCGGTCGTGCGGACAGCCGTGCGGGTCGCGTCATTCCTGACCGACGCGCGGCTGCCCTCACCCGTCACTCAGGCCACGCTCACGGGGGCGGAGGCGACGGTCGTGTTGACGCCGTTCGGATCCCTGGACGATGGCGGCACGCTCCTGGTGACGGCGATGGCCTCTCGCGCGTCGCTGGCGTGGCTCGAGCGGCTCTCGCGGACCGCTGCCGGTGAGGCGCGGGCGGGCTCCGGGAACGGCAAGCACGCCGGGACGAGCGGCGATCCGCTCCGGGAGACCGAGTTGCGCATCACCACCGTGCCGCCGTCCGTGCGCGAGCTGGCGGGCTCGCTGACGGCGTTCGGTCCCGTGGCGCCGACCGTGCTGCGCGACACGGCGGGCGCGCTCAGCGCTTGCCTCTTCCTGCCGAGCTCGCTCGAGGCGCTGCCGCTGGCCGAGTTCGCGCGGGACCTCTACGGCGTGCTGGAGGAAGCGGAGATCGGGGCGGTGGCGTCGGTGATCGTGAAAATGGGCGCGCATCGCCTCGTCGTGCGGGCGGTGGACGGCGTGTCGGGACGGGCGATGCTCGTCGGCGGCGGACCCATCGATCGCCCGGGGCTGGCGCGGATCGAGCTCGACCGGGCGGCGACGCGGCTCGGCGCCCTCGTGCGAGGCTGAGTGGTGTCGGTCATCAACTACGCGAAGAAGGTCATCGACTTCAAAATCGTCTACTACGGGCCGGGGCTGGCCGGGAAGACCGCCAACCTCCACTACATCCACAAGTGCCTGCCCAACGACCACCGGGGCGAGATGATCTCGCTGGCGACCGGCGACGATCGGACGATCTACTTCGACTTTCTCCCCGTGTCGGCGCTCAGCGTGCGGGGATTCGACACGCGGTTCCAGCTCTACACGGTGCCGGGCCAGGTGCAGTACAACATGACGCGGCGGCTGGTCTTGCGCGGTGTCGACGGCCTGGTGTTCGTGGCCGACTCGCAGTTCGAGCGCCTCCGCGAGAACATCGAGAGCCTCCGCAACCTGGACGCCAACCTCCGCGAGTACGAGTGCACGCTCGACGAGATCCCGTACGTCCTGCAGTACAACAAGCGCGACCTGCCCAACGTCGCGCCGGTGGAGTATCTGGAATACGTCCTCAACCGCCGGGCCAAGCGAGTCCCGTTTTTCGAAGCGACGGCCCTCGAAGGGAAGGGAGTGTTCGACACACTCAATACCGTCTCCCGTATGGCGCTGGCGAGCGAGTTCGGGGGCGGGCGCGAGGGGCGCAATGAAGCTTCGTGACACGGTCATCCAGGAAGGCGACGCTGCGCGCATCCAGGAGATCCTCACCCGCTTCCTCGGCGACTCCGGCGCCGGCGAGGCGCTGCTGATCGACCGCGGCGGTCAGCTCCTCGCGATGGACGGCGTCTCGCGGACGCTCGACACGGTGTCCATCTCCGCGCTGGCGGCCGCCGCCTTCAGCTCGACCGCGGCGATGGCCCAGCTGCTCGGCGAAACGGAGTTCACCGTGCTCTTCCACGAGGGGGCGAAGTGGTCGATCCACGTCTCGACGGTCGACAAGGAGGCGATCCTGCTCGCCATCTTCGACGATCGGACGACGGTGGGCATGGTGCGGATCTTCGCCAAGGAAGCGAGCCGGGCCGTCGGCACGGTGCTGGGCGAAGCCCGCGCGCGCCCCAAGCCCGCCCTCGAGTTCGCCGCCCCGTTGAGCCCGTCGGAGGCGCGTCCGGCCTGGACGCCGCCGGCCTGACGATGGGGGCCAACGCTCACACCCGAGCCCGCGCGCGACGCGGCTGACATGCGTTTGGTGCGGGTCGGGGGTCGATATCTGGAGGGCCGCGAGCGGCGGTTGTGGATGGCGCTCGCCGCCGTCGTCGGGCTCGCCAGCGCATCTGGGTGCGGGGACCGCCGCAGTGCTGACCGCCTTCCGGCTAGGTCCACCGGTCACGCGCCGCCTGCGGAATGTCCGCAAGGGTCGGCTGGGCGAGCGCCTCGTGATCGATCTGCTCTGCGGTCTCCCGGACGACTACTGGCTCATCAACGACGTCACCCTGGGCGTGGCCCGAGGCAACATCGACCACGTGCTGATCGGTCCGTGCGGCGTGGCCGTGATCGAGACGAAGCGGGTCGCGGGGCGCATCCGGTGCTGGGGCGACGATTGGTCCACGGACGGCTATCAGCGCAAGAGCATCAGCCAGCCGGTCAACTCCGAAGCCTGTGGGGTGCGCCACTTCCTGATCGAACGGCACCCCGACCTGGCCTACTCGGCCTTACGCTGGGTGGAATCGATCATCGTCTTCACCCACCCGCTCTGCCGTCTGGAGGTGAACCAGCCGCGGGCCACGATCGTCCGCTACTCGCAGCTGTTTCAAGTCGTGGTCGAGCTCGCGCGGAAGAATCAGATGCCGCCGCCGATCGCGGCACGGCTCGCCGAGAGCCTGACGGCCGCGCAGGCCTCCGCCGCCGTCCGCGTGGGGCGCCGGTCGCTCACAGTCGCGTCTTGATCCGCTCGATCGCCTCCTCGGTCTCTCTTCGCGAGCCGAAGGCGGTGAGGCGGAAGTAGCCCTCGCCGCTCGGGCCGAACCCGGAGCCCGGCGCGCCGACCACGTGCGCCTCCCCCAGGACCCGGTCGAAGAAATCCCACGACGAGACGGACGGAGGCGTGCGCACCCAGATGTACGGCGCGTTGCGCCCGCCGTAGACGGTGAAGCCCGCGGCGGCGAGCCCGGCGCCGATGATCCGCGCGTTCTGCATGTAGAAGTCGATCAGCGCTCGAACCTGCTTCTGGCCGTCGGGCGTGTAGACGGCGGCGGCCGCCTTCTGGATGATGTAGGGCGGCCCGTTGGACTTGATCGCGGTGCGGCGCGCCCAGAGCGCGTTGAGGCTCATCGATTTGCCGTCGGCGGCCCGGCCGCGGAGCTCCTTGGGCACGACCGTGTAGGCCAGGCGCATCCCCGTGAAACCCGCGTTCTTGGAGAAGCTCCGGCACTCGATCGCCACCTGGCGCGCCCCGTCGATCTCGTAGATCGAGTGGGGGACGTCGGTGTCGACGACGTAGGCCTCGTAGGCGGCGTCGTACAGGATCACGGCGTCCTCGGCGCGGGCGTAGTCGACCCATCGCCGGAGCGCGTCGCGCGTGACCACGGCGCCAGTGGGGTTGTTCGGATAGCAGAGATAGATCAGATCGACGTGCCGGTCGGGCAGCGCCGGCTGGAAGCTGTTGTCCGCGGTGCAGGGAAGATAGACGATGCCCGCGTACCGGCCGCTCTCGTCGGCGGGCCCGGTGCGTCCGGCGACCACGTTGCTGTCGGCGTACACGGGATAGACCGGATCCATCAGGGCGATCACGGCGTCCGGCGCGAAGATCTCCTGGAGATTCGCGCTGTCGCTCTTGCCGCCGTCGCTCACGAAGACCTCGTCGACGGCGATCTTCACCCCGCGCGCGCCGAAGTCGTGCGCGGCGATCTCGGCGCGCAGGAACTCGTAGCCGACGTACGGGCCGTAGCCCCTGAAGGTCTCCCGCCGCGCCATGTCGTCGGCGGCCTCGTGGATGGCGCGGACGACGGCGGGGGGCAGTGGCTGGGTGACGTCGCCTACCCCCAGGTCGATCAGGCGGACGTCCGGGTGCGCGTCGATGAAGACCTTCGTTCGGCGCCGGATCTCGGCGAAGAGGTAGCTCTGGTTGAGATTGAGATAGGACTCGTTGAATCTGGGCACGGCGTTGCCCCCGCTCGGATTCTAGCCGATCACTGGATGACGTGGTCGGATCTCGTCCGCGTCTTGCGTGCCCGCGCTCGATCGTATACGGTGGCGGCGCGAACGACTTGGTCGACTCGGCGGAGGCGCACGATGAGCGTGGTGACGACGTTGCGGGCGGTCGTGGCAGTGATCATCGCGTTGGGCGGGCCGGTGGCGCCGGCCGCGGCGCAGCCGGCGGGCACGCTGGTCGTCGGCCTGGTGGCCGAGCCGGTGAACCTCGATCCGGCGCAGGTGACCGACCTCAACTCGAATCGGGTCGGCCGCCGTATCGTGGAGACGCTCGTGACGTTCCCCGAGGAGAGCACCCAGGTCGTGCCCGGCCTGGCCGAGTCGTGGACCGTGTCCCGGGACGGTCTTCGCTACACGTTCAAGCTCCGCAAGGGCATCACGTTCCACGACGGCACGCCCTTCACGGCCGAGGCCGTCAAGTTCTCCATCGAGCGGCAGTTCGATCCCGAGCATCCCTTCAACAAGCTGGGCAAGTACCCGTTCGCCAACTACTCCTTCGGCAACGTCAAGGCCGTCGAGATCGTCGATCCGTCCACGGTCGAGTTCGTGCTGAAGGAGCCGCGCGCATCGTTCCTGGCCATCCTCACCGGCGCGGCGGCGTCGATCGTCAGCCCGACGGCCGTGAAGAAGTTCGGCGCCGACTACGCGCTCCAGCCCGTCGGCACGGGCCCGTTCAAGTACGTGTCGTGGGATCGCGGTCAGCGCGTGGTGCTCGAGAAGAACCCGAGCTACTGGCGATATCCGGTGAAGCTCGACCGCGTCGTCTACCGGCCGATCGTGGAGGATCAGGCGCGGCTCACCGAGCTCCTGACCGGCTCGCTCGATCTCATCGTGGGCGTGCCGCCCGACTTCGTGGGTCAGCTCGAGACAAGCGGCAAGGCGACCTTGCTCAAGCAGGTCGGCGCCCACGTCTGGTATCTCGGGATCAACAACCAGAAGAAGCCGTTCGAGGACAAGCGCGTGCGCCAGGCGCTGAACTACGCCGTCAACAAGGAAGCGATCGTGCGCGATGTCCTCAAGGGCACGGGCTCGCTCTCGCGCGGGCCGGTCCTGCCCGCCACCTGGGGCGCCGAGTCGTCGCTCAAGCCCTATCCCTACGACCCCGAGCGCGCCCGAAAGCTCCTCGCCGAGGCCGGCTACCCGAACGGCTTCTCGACCTCGTTGTGGGTGCCGGAGTCAGGCTCGGGGATGCAGTCGCCGGTCGCGATGTCGACGGTCATCCAGTCCAACCTCAAGGCCGTGGGCGTCACCGTCGCGCTGCAGACGATGGAGTGGGGCGCGTACCTGGCCAAGCTGCGCACGAAGGAGCAGGAGCTCTTCGCGCTTTCATGGATGGCGGGCAACGAAGACCCGGACATGGTCATGTACCCGCTTCTTCATTCGAGCCAGTGGACGCCCCTGGGGCCGAACCGCGCGCTGTACAGGAACGCGCGGTTCGACGAGCTCTTGCACCAGGCGCGGCTGGTGACCGACCAGGGCAAGCGCGCCGAGCTCTACCGCGAGGCACAGCGGATCCTCGTCGACGACCCGCCGTGGATCTTCATCGACCACGAGATCCAGACGGCGGCGCACGCCAAGCGCGTTCAGGGGTTCAAGCTTCACCCGAGCTTCGACCTCCGCGTCGAGACGATCTCGCTGAAGTGAGGCGACCGCGCCCCTGATGTCGTCCGCCATGGGGGAACGCCGGTGAGACGCTACCTCGTCCGCCGGCTGTTGCTCCTGGTGCCGGTCCTGCTGGGCGTGTCGGTCATCATCTTCATGGTCCTCCATCTGGCCCCGGGGGATCCGGCGGAGATCATGCTCGGCTCGCAGGCGACTCAGGCAGACCTGGCGCGTCTGCGCGCCGAGCTCGGCTTGACCGAGCCGCTCTCCGTTCAATACGTTCGGTGGCTCGGACTGGTCGCGCGCGGCGACCTGGGCCGCTCGATCTGGATGAAGCGCCCGGTGCTGGCCGAGGTGCTCGGGCGCTTCAAGGCCACGCTCGTTCTCACGGGCTCGGCACTCCTGCTCTCGACCGTGGGCGGCCTGGCGCTCGGCATCGCCTCCGCCACGCGGCCGAATTCGCTGCTCGACCGCCTCAGCGCCGTGGCATCGCTCTTCGGCGCCAGCATGCCGGTCTTCTGGCTCGGCATCGTGCTGATGGTGATCTTCGCCCTCTGGCTCGGCTGGCTGCCCGCCTCCGGGATGTTCTCTCCGTACGGCGGCGGGGACCTGCGCGATCTCTTCCTTCACCTGGCCCTGCCCGCCGTCACGCTGGCCGCGGCTTCGGTCACCATCATCGCGCGGCTCACGCGCAGCACGATGCTGGAGACGCTCGGGCAGGACTACATCCGGACGGCGCGGGCCAAGGGTGTCGTCGAGCGCGCCGTCGTGCTGCGCCATGGACTCAAGAACGCGCTCATCCCCATCGTCACCGTCGTCGGCGTGCAGGCCGGCTACCTCCTGGGCGGCGCCGTGCTGACCGAGACGGTCTTCGCCTGGCCGGGCGTGGGTACCCTGATGGTTCAGGGCATTCTCGCGCGCGACTTTCCGCTCGTGCAGGGCTGCGTGCTGGTCGTCGCGCTGAGCTTCGTTCTCATCAACCTCGGTGTCGACCTCCTCTACGCCTGGCTCGATCCGCGCATCCGGTATGAGTGAGGGGGACGCGCGATGAGCGTGCGGCTCGCGACGGTCCCGGGTGCGGTCGAGCGCGGGACCAACGCCACCCGGCGGTCGCGCGCGCTGGTGCGAATCGCTCGACGCAATCGCCTGGCGGTGCTCGCCGCGCTCACCCTTCTCGCCGCCGTGCTCCTGGCCCTGCTGGCGCCGTGGCTGCCCCTGCTCGACCCGGACACGGTGGACACGCCCAGCCGCTTGCGTTCGCCGCTGACCGCCGGCCACCGGCTCGGCACCGACGAGTTCGGACGCGATCTGCTCGCGCGTCTGGTATGGGGCGCGCGCGTGTCGCTGCTGGCAGGCGTCGGCACCGCGGCGGCAGCGATGCTGATCGGGGTG
>Ga0209237_1002639_pt1 | contig 10816 bp, 7 predicted proteins | sample GraSoi013_1_40cm_2_FD_185820 | JGI IMG/M metagenome (GOLD analysis project Ga0209237, IMG submission 185820) | Grasslands soil microbial communities from the Angelo Coastal Reserve, California, USA - Sample 10_02_2013_1_40cm (SPAdes) (version 2) | ecosystem: Environmental > Terrestrial > Soil >...
TACGAGACGTGGTGCCCTGCTAACGGATGCCCACCGCTGACGGCCGGTGGGTGGTGGTCTCTATTCTGGCCGGACGTGATAGCGGGAGTTCTGGGCGTCGTGCTCATCGCTGCGGGGTTCACCTTGATCTTGGTTTCGAGACGAAGAAAGACCCGACCTATTACTGAACGCGCGGATGATACCCGGCGGAGGCGCAATGAACCCATGCACGGCGATGTCCTGCACCCACATACTCGACCCCAAGAAAAATGCTCAAGAGGCAAAACCAGCAAAGACACATCCGACGGAACTCAAACAGAGCAGAAGCTTACCAAGAAGGAGTTCGAGAAACTCTCGCCCGAGATTAGGGCGCTGGTAGGGGACAAGCTCAAAGGACACAAGGACGGAGACGCAGAACGGCTCGTGTTCGAGCAGTAACCGAACCTATTGCCAATTGTCGACACCGTCGTACTCCTGGCGTTCTTGACAGACTCATTACGGCCATCAATCAACGCTTAATAATCCGAAAGTACAAATCGATTACAGGTCCAGCAAATGGGTTCATCTCTCGAGTCGATTCCGAGAAGGACGGCGAACTCCAAGTGGCTGAGCGCACACTACTCAAGACTCGCGAAGAAGTACAAAGAGGAGTGGATTGCGGTCTTCAACGGTTCGGTAGTCGCCCACGATAATAATCTTCTGAGGCTTTCGAAGCAGCTCAGAAACAGATACAAGAAGACCTACGGAGAGGTAGCCTTCGAGTTCGTCACGGAGAAGCCCGCCGAACTCATTCTGTGAGAGATGTGAAGATTTCAGGGTATTTCAAGACCGGTCCGCTCGAAGGGGCCTACATCGTCGCCCATTTGTTGGCGAGAGAGGATTTCGTGAAAGACCTGCCTACAATGATGCTCCTCAATGACGGCGCCCTATCTTGGGCACCACGGACAGCCGAAATTACAGGTTTCGTATTGGCTGGGGAGGACCTCCAAATCAGTTTGTCCCAGGACCCAGCACTCGAAGGCGTCTCAAGCTACGTAATTGACGGAACTGCGCAAGAGTCCCTCGGATTTAATGGTGGAATGACCTAGCTCGACTTTCAGGTAAGGGATGTCTTCGACAGCCGAGAGACATGAGAGTAGTTATGCACTTTCAAGCATTAGAATGATGCAGAGCAGCCTTCCAGGCCGGTCACCTTATTTTGGAACCGAAATTGACCCCAAGAGGCTTCAGGAGGCAATAATGGAGGCAGAGAAACTATATCCTAACCTAAAGGCTGTTGAAGAACTCAGGTTGTTTATCGAATCATTCACTCATTTCAACGACTCAGAATATCCCCAATCATTCGTCCTTAGCTGGAGCATAATCGAGAGGCACTTGTATGAGCTACGGACTAAGAAACTCGCAGAGATGGACTTGGACGAAGACAGGCAAAGCAAACTTCTGAATACAGTCCAGTGGTCAACTGATTACTTGATAGAGGTTCTCAGTTTGTCAGCAGACATTTCCGACCTCGAATACGAAGCGTATGGGGAACTCAAGAAGAAAAGAAATCGCTTCATTCATTCATAAGCTCAGTGATTCTACAACATGTTTCTTGCTGAAGCGCGTTAACCCAAGGCATGGCATAAAGCTTGGACCCGCAAGCGTCCACGCACAAATCTTCGCCGGGGTCGCGCTTAGTGAGACAAATCTAGTTTTGGAATACTGAAAAGTTATAAGTTTTTGCCGAAAACGATGCACGAGGTGAATAGAATTGCACGTTCAGCATTCAGGGACAACTCCCATCAGCTTGCGGGAAAAAATGGCAACAATCAGCAATGAGCGGGCTTCAGTCCCGCCAAAATTGTTCTCGAATAGGTGATGCACCAGTTTGACTCTCAATCGATACGAACGAAGATTCACGATTACATTTTCCATTTTGATTGTTCTTTTGCTGTCGGTGAATTTCACTCGAGCCTCTTCCTATTCCACGGTAGCCAGTTCCAGACAGCTTAACGATATCAAGGGCCATAACCTGAACGCGGCGATTCCGTTCCTTCTTCTTGATGCTCTCGGGGGAGGAACTGCGACTATCGACGTGGCGCCGATAGCCAGCCCCAGTAGTGTCACTTATGACGCCTCAAACAACCACGTTTACGTGACAAACGAGGGCTCGGACAGTGTCTCGGTTATCAGTGGTTCTACCGGCGCGGTGATCACGACCGTGGAAGTGGGAGCTGCGCCTGATGCAATCGTCTCAGACCCTTCGAACAACGACATCTTCGTCGCAGACAGCGGCTCCAACAGCGTCTCTGTAATCAGCGGCTCCGACAACACGGTAATCGCGACCATCGAAGTCGGCCAAACTCCAGACGCGATTACCTATGATTCCTCAAACAAAGATATTTACGTTGCGAACGCTGGAAGCTCAACCGTCTCGGTAATCAGTGGCTCTACCGGCGATGTAATTGCAACCATAGAAGTCGGGAGCCACCCCAACTCGATCACGTACGATTCATCCACAAACGACATCTACGTAGCCAATGGTGGTTCCAACACGGTCTCGGTCATAAACGGTTCAAATAACAACGTTGTTGCGACGATCAACTTGAGCGGCTCCCCCGCCGCAGTCGTGTCTGACCCTTCGAATGGCGATATCTACGTGGCTGAAAAGGGCTCGAACAGCATTTCCGTGATTAGCACCTCCAACGACCAGCCTGTAGCGACCGTGCAGGTTGGGAGTTCTCCCGATGCACTGACCTATGATCCGTCGGCCGATGACATCGTCGCAGTCAACGAAGGCTCCAACAGTCTTTCAATCATCAGTGGTTCGAATAACACTGTGATCGCAGAGATAGAGGTTGGCATCTCGCCGAACGCCATCGCTTATGATTCTTCAAACCACGATCTCTTCGTAGCGGATTATGGTTCAAACAGCATCTCCATCGTCAGCGATTTGGCAGAAACAGTGGTTGCGAATGTCCAGGTTGGAACCTCTCCGGATTCGATCGCCTATGACCCCTCCACCAACAACATCTACGTGGCTGACAGTGGCCCGGGCAGCGTCACCGTGATCAGCGGGTCGAACGATGCCCCAATAGCAACCGTGCATGTAGGAAGCTCTCCCGATTCGATTGCATACGATCCATCAAACCACGATCTCTACGTCACGAACAAAGGCTCCAACAGCGTTTCAGTCATCAGCGATTCGAACGAGCAGGTCGTCGCTACCATACAGGTGGGTAGTGGACCCGACGCTGTCACTTTCGACCCATCCAACAATGACGTTTACGTAGCCAACGGTGGTTCAGGCACCGTCTCGGTCATCAGCGGCACAAACAACAATGTGGTCGCTACCATCCAGGTGGGGCAGAACCCTGACGCGGTTGCCTACGATCCCGCAAACGATGACATCTACGTAGTCAACGAAGGCTCCAACAGCGTTTCTGTAATTAGCGGCTTGAATAACCAGGTAGTCGCCACCTTGAACATAGGCGGGACCCCTGACGCCGTGGTGTTCGACCCTTTGAACGATCGAATATACGTCGCGGACCAACGTTCCAATGACGTTGCAGTTATCGGCCCGTCAAATGATTTGATCACAAGGGTCGAAGTGGGGGGAGCTGGTCCGGATGCGCTTGTCTATGACCCATCAAACCGAGACATCTATGTCGCCGACGGCGGCTCGAACAGCGTCTCGATAATCTCGAGTTCTAACGACGAGCTGGTTGCAGTTGTAAAAGTAGCTGTGGACCCGGTCGCCATCGTATACGACCAGACCAGTAAGGATATTCTCGTAACGGACGAGGGTTCGAGCAGCGTCTCAGTGATCGACGGTTCGCATATCCTGGAGTCAAGCATAACCTCGGGGTCCCAGTCCGCTGGCATCGCGGTCGACATCTCGAACCACCTCATCTACGTGCCGGACTATGGTTCCGATACTGTGTCGGTAATTTCCGACTTGACAGGTGCCATAGTCGCAAGCGTAGAGGTTGATAAGGGTCCAGACGCAGTCGTGTTTGACCCGTCCAACGGCGACATCTACGTGGTTAATCACAATTCTAACGACGTCTCTGTAATAAACGGCTCGGATAACACGGTGATTTTGACGATCGACGTGGGACGAGGTCCGGACGCGATAACATACGACTCGTCAAACGGCGACCTCTACGTGGCTGATAGCGGCTCCAATAGCGTTTCGGTTATCAGTGGCTCTGACAACAAAGTGATTACCACAATAGAAGTGGGACACGGTCCTGATGCAATCACATACGACTCCTCGAACAAATATGTCTACGTCACCGAGAGCGGCTCAGCCAGTGTTACTGTCATCATCGACACAAGCAACACCGTCGTATCAACGGTGCATGTGGGACAGGATCCTGATGGAATCGCTTACGATTCTTCAAACAACGACGTGTACGTCGCCGACCGCGCTTCCAACGATGTCACGGTCATAAACTCGGGCAATGCAGTCGTCGGGAAAATCGGAGTAGGAAACGGTCCTGACGCGGTCGCTTTCAATCCCGCGAACGGCGAGATTTACGTTACGAATGAGGCATCTGACAGCGTCTCGGTGATCGACGGCACTAAGAATGCCGTGGTTGCGACGTTGCAGACCGGCGACTCTCCCCATGCCATAGGGTACGACTCCTCCAGTAATCGAATTCTGACGGCCGACACTGGTTCCAACACCATCTCGGTGTTCAGCGCCACCTCCGGCAACTCTATCTTTTCGACCATTGTTCAGCCCGCATACCTTGTCGGCGTATCACTGATTGTCTTGGCGGTCGTCCTGTCGATGATTGTGCTAAGAAGGAAAAAAGCACGCTGGGCGTACTGACTATAGAAAGATCGAAGCCGACGACGCCGTAATTCCTGTCGTTCGGCGACTTCCGCGACTCTCGGCGGAGGCGCAATGAACCCTTACAGTCTTCGCAAATCAATCAACGCTTCGTCATTGACCAGGTTAAGTTCATGCGAAGCGACGATGAATCAAGGACGTGGATAATTACGTCCCAAAAAGCTTCGTCTTAGTTCTTGTAACTCTTCGAGAGATGACGGGAAGAACCCCCAGTTTGTAACCTTCGGGAGGTGGCGGGGATTCCGTTGCATCCTTTGACGGCAGGGAACGAACTAGTCCTAGAAGACTTGACCAAAATCGGGATTCCTGACATTCTCTCGCTTGCCTTCAGATGTTCCCTACACATCCGAGGTCTTGTCTACGCTTGGCTGATCTTGGAACGCTCGAATGCGTGCCAAGAGTTTGGCTTTTGCTTCGGACCATTCGCTCGGAATAATCGAGTAGAGCACGGCGTCGCGGACCCTTCCATCGGGTAATATTCCATGATTTCTCAATATTCCTTCGAACTTCGCTCCGAGTTTGAGGATTGCGCGTCGGGAATGCATGTTACGAATGTCGGTGCCGAATTGGACGCGAACAGCGCCCCAATCTTCAAATGCATGCCTTAGTAGAAGAAATTTGCATTCAGGATTTACGGCAGTACCCCACTGGTCGGGAGTATACCAGGTAGAGCCTATTTCTACCCTCTTATGTTTTGAATTGACCGAAAGGTATGCAGTGCTTCCCACCACTTTGTCTTGTTGAATCAAGGTCACTGCGAATGCATACTCAGAATCGCTCTTTTCAGCTTCCAAGCCGTTCTCAATTCGCCTTTCCACATCCTCCTTGGATCGGAGCTGACCAAGCAGCAAGCTCCAGTCCAATCTTCGAGCGCTTTTGTAGAGTTCAGCTACATGTCTTTTGCGAAGCGGCTCAAGACGAACGAATTGACCGCTTAGGATACATGGGCCAATTTTGGCGCCTTTCGTAGGCATATCAAAACCCTGAATGGGAGATCTGGATTTGACCCTTCTTATTGCCTTCTTGCGCATAAAACAAAAAACTACATACGGGTCGCGAAAGAAGACCGTTGAAGGGGCGGGGGTGTACGCACCAAGCTTTCGGCGAGGTGTTCAGCCCGTGGGCGCCAAATCCGAACCGCACATACGTGACCGCTGACGCCCGAAGGCCGAAATCAGGCCGTCGATTTCCCACGCCTTACAACAAGAACACCGGTTGCTACCACGAAGATCACCAGTAGACCCGACACTGCATAGAATGTTGTCGTATCAATGCCGGAGCTCATAGTCGTCGTGACAGTGGTTATTTTTTCCGTCGTCACTGTACTTACCTGAGCAGCATTGACCGGACTGAGCGCGAACATGAAACCTGGAGCTTGCGAGAAAACGCCCGCGCCTACTAACAATCCGGTACCGATAGTTGAACCCGAAGCGGGTAGGACAATCGCCATGTTTCCGCTGGCATCTGCCGCCACGGCAGGCTCCGTTATCAAGGCAGATCCTATGAATTTCTCGATTATCAGCTTCCCTGTCTGCGCATTAATGAAGTCGAGGTTACCGTCCGCTTTCGGTACTATGACGAGATCTGATGTAGTTGAGAGGCCCCCCCTATAACCGATTTTCGGGATGTAGTAGCTCCACACGATTTTTCCTGTGCTGCCATTGAGCGCATAGATAGTCGTATTGTCCGTTAGTGGAGGTCCAGTAGCCGTGGGTGACGAGCCTCCAGCACTGTAAGGGACGCCTGGTCCTTTTATTGGTGTGATCTTTGTCCATCCTGGCGCGTTAAAGGCGGCTACGTAGACCAAACCTGTGTTCGGGTTATAGGCTGGATTCGATTCAAATCCCCCAGCTCCCCCCGGACTTTGTAGGAAGGTATCTGTTGACGGATAGTTCGACCATGGGAGCTTCATCTGTGAGACGTTCAGCGGATTGTAAAGCATGCTGTAGCGGGTTCTGGCAATGTTTGGCGGGTTGAAGTACCAGAGAAGGGCCCCCGTCCTTGCAGACAGCGCGTAGAAGTATCCATTCTTGCATCCTTTGTACACGACCGGTTGTTCCTGGCCGTTAATCGTGACGTTGGCTAACATGATGCTCCAGGAGCAGTCCCAGTCCCAAGTATCGTGGGCAGTAGTCTGGAAGGCCCATAGGAATTTGCCAGATGTCACGTCGACTGCCAAGACAGAATCGCTCCATAAGTTAGGTCCAGGCCTCGTCGACGCGTTCCAATCAGCACCCGGTTGCTGCGTTGCCACGTACGCTATCCCAGACTTCTGGTCCATCGCCCATGACCCACCCCAGGCTGTATCGACTCCCGCATAACTATGCGTCCCGTTGAACCCGAAGTTGCCCCAATCCCTGTAGAGCACTTGATAGAGTGTAGAGTTCGGTAGGGTCTTCAGGTTGACAGCGGCCGTCCCATCGAAAATATAGGCGTAAGACATGTTAGCAACAGATGAGACAGCCCACTTAGGATCACTTCCATCCTGTGGCCCATGGATGAAGCTCCTCCACATGAGCTTTGGTGGAGTCGTGCTCACGTCGTATGCTGCAAAGTATCCGCGGCCAGCAGCCGAACTCTCTTCTCCCCCTGAACCAACCAACAGGATTCCACGCTGATCATCGATCAGAAGGCTACGCGATTGGGTGCCGTACAGGCCGTAGTTCCCAGGGATCTTCTCTCCGGCCAAAATCGTCGGAATCTTAAGCGCTGGGTCACCGTTCAACGCGTTGTAAGCGTAGACTGTGTTGTTATTTGTCTCGAGCCATATTAGTGGTTGGTGAAGAATACTCGAGCTATACCACAACCCGTGATAGTGTCCGGTGATGTTGCCACCAATATTGCCGAACTCCGCGTCCCAAAGCGTTTCTAACCCCTTGAAGGTCTGGGTGGGAAGCTGTCTTTGCCAAACGATGCTTCCGTCCTTTAGATTTTGTGCGATGAGCAGATGATAGTCTGTTATGACGTACGAGATGCCATTCACAACCACAGGCGTGACGACGATGTCATTACCGGTAGTTTGCCCATAGACACTCGGGCCTGCCGGGACCGGGTAGACCCAGCTTATCTGCAGGTTCTGAACATTTGCGGAGGTTATCTGACTCTGGTCTGCATAATCCCAGTTGAACGGGTAGTTGCCATTCGGACCAAACCAATTCGCGCCAGGATTCTGGGGCGCCCCAAGAGCAATCATAGGTGGTGCCACGAGAAGCGCCATAACAAAAATCGCTACCACAGCGAGAACCTTCTCGGATTCGGAGAAAAATTTCAACCGCGAAAAATTACGCTAATCGGGCATTATATATTCCTTGACAAGTTTCTGTCGGATTTGAGCCAACGTAGGTTGGTTCAAATTCTCTGCACACTCTGTCGGACTTGATGTGGAATGAGGAACCCGTAAAAATAGATTCCAAGCAGCCATATGGGCCCCCGTTTCAAATCCCCCGTCGTCGAGGACTGGCCACGACGGAGGAGCAATGAACCCATGCACGGTGAAATGCCGCGAGTAACTCCGTCATCCATCACGAGAGTTCTTATCGGCTAGATTGCCGAGAAGGGATTCACGCCTGCCAGGGGCGCGGAGACCTGTTCGAACCTTGCTGCAAAGGGTTAAAAGCTCAAGCACCGCTTGAATGAGGCTGAATAAAAATTGCCGACAAAAGTCGGTAAATTCTTCGGTACGCTACTCTTATAACTCTCCTCCTCATATCTTCATTTCTCACGGTGAAGGTCACCGCTGCGGCGAATTCAAACTACCAGTGGAACGGGGACTCGAACTTCCCTTACAACTACAACTACAGCCCGCAGAACGCCATCAACACACAGACCGTCCAGAATCTTCAGGTGAAATGGATTTTCCCGGTACCACCTAGTCCATCGAAGTACCTAGCGACCGGGGGTGGCTTTGGGGCACCGAATGCTGTCATCGTAACACCTCTGATCATCAATGGACTCGGCTACTTCCTGACCAACTACTTTCGAGTGTACGCCCTGGACATCGCAAAGGGTACGACGATATGGTCCAGGGACCTCCCCATCCTGAACGTGAACAGCTCTGAGTTCTTTGGTAACTTCATCCTTTCTCCAAAGGCAGGCATCCCTGTGGGACACTTCCATAATGACAACATGCTGTACACAGAAAAGATTTTGGGTCAGCCATTACTCTGGATCACAGCACAGGACTATCAAGTCTTCGCGATTAACGCTCTCACTGGGGATATCGTCCAGCAGTTCCAATGGCTGGATCTCGGTTCATTGAAGCCGGGAAGTATACCTGGAAATTACGGTGTCTTCGACCCATTCTCCCCTCCTAACTTCGCGTTCGATGAGACGCGAGGAATCATGGTCATCGGTACAAACAACGGAGATTGCCAGTGCGAGGCGAGGGGTTTCCTGGAGGGATGGAACGTGAACGTCAGGCCCCCCGTCCGGTTATGGGGTCCCACTTTCCTAATTCCGCCACAGGATGGCAGCGATCCCAGCTGGGTCATCAACTCGGTAAACTCCATGGTCGGGGCATACATATTCGACGGCAGGGCAGCAATCGACCTCAAAACGCTTTCTGCTCAGCAGCAGCACGACATCCTCTACGGCGATTGGGGCAATTTCGGCTTTAACGGAACCAGGAGCTACGCGGGGCAGGGAGTAAGCTGGGGCGGTCCCTGGGCGGTCGACCAGCAGACAGGGATAACCTACTTCGGGACTGCGAACGTGGGTTCGGACTGGAATGCCACATACAGGCCCGGACCAAACCTCTGGTCCAATTCGATAATGGCAATCGACGAAACAACCGGCAAATTCGTCTGGGGATTCCAGAGCACCGCTCACGACCTCTGGGACGTGGACTGCTCATGGAACGTCATGCTCGCCAACGTCACAATCGGAGGGCAGACCCAGAAGGCGATAATCAAGGGCTGCAAGAACGGGTATCTCTACGAGTTGAACGCGGCGACGGGAAAGATGCTGTGGTTCTTCGACGCACCTTCGATAAAACGCACCTTGAACAATCATCTCCTTGATCCCATGAATAAAGCACAGATGACCAAACCTTGGTTCAACTACCCCTCAACGAAGCCTGACTGGGCGAATCCCAATTCTGGGTACGAATCGGATATTGGATTCGACCCGGTAACGAATCTGGTCTTCGCCGACGCATGGAATAATCCGGGGTGGTTCGTCATCACAAATGTGGGTCCGAAGACACAGTACAACAGCCTTGGCCTTAACCTGGGTGCTGTACCTCCTTTCCAACAAAAGAACAACTCGACGCTCTACGCCCTTGATGCGAGCACTGGAAAGCCCGTCTGGTCCCACTTCTTTCCTTTCAATATCAGAGGCACCGTGACTATCTCGGGTGGTCTGGTATTCGTCTCCACGCCTGACGGAATCCTAAACGGGCTGGACGAGAAGACCGGTCAGACGGTCTACACCAAATTCCTAGGAAATCAGCTCATCATTCAACCCTCCATCGGTTCGGATGCGAATGGGGAGATCACGATGGTTCAGACGTTCGGCGGTCCGCAGTTTGGAGGCGCTACCAGCAGCATAGTGGCCCTTTCATTAGCGGCTCCGGCGGCTGCCGCTACGCAAACCGCGACAACGACTGCAATACAGACGTCAACAGTAATCTCAACAGTCTCAGCGCCGTCCGGGATTGACCCAACTACCTTTTACAGCTTGGCCGCAGTAACTGTCGTATTCGTCATAGCGACGGGTATCCTCGCCGTAAGGCGCCGGAAGCCCGTCTCCTAAGTTTTTGTGAGCCTGCGCTCGCCGCAGCCGAGAGAGGTCCCATTAGCCTCTGGTCTGCGAATCATCATCAGACTCACCCGCTTAAGAGCGCCCTACAGTACACAGAGGCTGGTATGCCACCTATGGAACGCAAGGGAAGTGAAAGTAACTCAAGGATTCGGGCCAGCTAGTTTCTCTCTGACCAGACATGAAGGATGCTTGTTCCTTCAGTCAGAAAAAGCTTGGGCGACGTCGATGCAGCGT
>Ga0209237_1002640_pt1 | contig 10816 bp, 9 predicted proteins | sample GraSoi013_1_40cm_2_FD_185820 | JGI IMG/M metagenome (GOLD analysis project Ga0209237, IMG submission 185820) | Grasslands soil microbial communities from the Angelo Coastal Reserve, California, USA - Sample 10_02_2013_1_40cm (SPAdes) (version 2) | ecosystem: Environmental > Terrestrial > Soil >...
CGTGCCGACGATCACGCCGTGTCCGAGATTGAAGATGTGCCCGGCGCCGGCGCGGTCGGCCAGCTCGAGCACGCGCGCGACGCGAATCTGCTGCTCGCGCAGCGGCAGGAAGAGGGTGGCGGGATCGAGGTTTCCTTGCAGCGCGACGGCAGGCCCGACGCGGCCGCGCGCCTCGTCGAGCGGGACGCGCCAGTCGACGCCGACGACGTCGGCGCCGGTCGCCGCGAGCTGGGCGAGCAGCTCGCCGGTCTCTACGCCGAAGACGATCACGGGTTGCGGATCCTGCGGGTCGCGCTCCAGGCCGGCGATCACGCGCGCGATGTACGGCGCGCCAAATTTCGCGTAGTCCTCCGGCCCGAGAGCGCCGGCCCAGGAATCGAAGATCTGCAGCGCGTGCGCGCCGGCGGCGAGCTGCGCGTTCAGGTACGCGACGAGCGAGTCGGCGATCTTGCCGAGCAGCGCGTGCGCCAGGCGCTCGTCGGAGAAGAGGAGGGCCTTCGCGCGCTCGAAGCTCCGTGAAGTCTTGCCTTCGATCATGTACGCGGCGAGCGTCCAGGGAGCGCCGCAGAAGCCGATCAGCGGCACGCGGCCTCCGAGCCCTCTCAGGGACCGGCGGATCGCTTCCATCACGAATCCGAGCTCCTCCTCCGCATCCGCGACGTGGAGTCGGTCGACGTCGGCCTGCGTGCGCAGCGGCGTGGGGAATTGCGGCCCCTGGTCCTCGAGGATGAGCTGCATGCCCATCGCCTCGCAGACGACGAGGATGTCGCTGAAGAGGATGGCGGCGTCGACGCCGAGGATGTCCACCGGCTGCAACGTCACTTCCGCGGCCAGATCGGGGGTCTTGCAGAGCTCGAGGAAGGACACCTTGGCGCGGACGGCGCGGTACTCCGGCAGGTAACGGCCCGCCTGGCGCATGAGCCAGATCGGCGTCCTTTCGACGGGACGGCGGCGGCAGGCGTCGAGGAAGCGGTGCGACATCGAGGTCGCGATGTATCACGGGATCAGGCTCGGCGGGCGACCTGCTCGCGATGTTTCACGGGGTCAAGACCGGCGGGCGACCTGCTGGAGCTCGAGGACTGCCTGGCCCGCCTTCCAGACGCGCACGGTTCCGCTCGACTGGGACACGGAAATGGCCACTGCGTTGGTCTCGACGGTGATCGCCGCCGAGGCGGCGTGGCGGGCACCGAGGCCGAGCGGCAGCTCCACCTTCCCCTCGCCGACCTGGAGGTAGCGGCCGGCGGCGAGCACCACTCCGTCCTCGCGGATCACGAAGGCGCCGTCCAGTACGGCGAAGTTCTTGATGGCCTCGCGGATCTTCGGGTCGAGCACGTTCCGCTCGGCCTCCGAGATCCCCTGGAAGGGGTTGATGGTGAGCTGCTTGCTGTGCTCCATCACGGTGGTCGACTCGCCGAGCACGAAGATGGTGCCGATGGGGTGCCCTTCGAACCCTTCGTGTCCGATGGCCATCGCCAGGGAGACCAGCGCTTCGACCACCTGGGGGCTGAACTCGTCGCCGAGCCCCTGGGTATCGATGGACGCCTTCTCCTCGAATCCGCGGCCGATCTGCAGCCGCACCACGGTGTCCGGCAGCCGCGATCCCGTCCGCCCGGTCAGGCAGATCACGTCCTCGCCATCGCGCAGCGCGTCAGCGGTGACGGCCGCGACCAGCGCCACCTTCACCTTCTCGATCCGCGAATAGTCGTAGGGCGGGACGGTGACGCAGACGTAACCCTTCTTGCGCAGGTTGTGCGCCAGTTGCTCCTCGCTGACGGCGTAAATGATCTTCTTCTTGATCGGGCGTCCTCGGATATCATCCTTCGACAGAGGGACGTCGGTGACCATCAGCAGGTGATCGACCGCCGGTTTCGCGGCCAGCGTGAGGATGCTGCGCAGGAACTCCCGGTCGAGCTTGCTGTCGGCCATGAACGTTCGCCTTGACGGGACCCTAATGCGTCCCTAGTATTCCGCCTCTTTTTTGCCGGGCCTTTCGCCGGAGCGAATCAATGGCACCCAGTCGAGCGGCAACGTTGCGCGGGGGCAGCACCTTGAACCAGAAGGACTTGAAGCGCTTCCGGAAGATCCTCGAGGAATCGAAGAAGAACCTTCTCTTGAGCGCGCGCAAGACGCTCAGCGAGGAAGCGGCCTTCGATACGGACGATCTGCCGGACGAGATCGACCTGGCCTCGTCGGAGTACACGCAGAGCATGGTGTTCCGCCTGCGCGACCGGGAGAAGTTCCTGCTGAAGAAGATCGACGACGCCTTGGCCCGGATCGAGAACGGCACCTTCGGGACCTGCGAGATCTGCGAGGAAGAGATCTCCATCAAGCGCTTGGAGGCGAGGCCGGTCACCACCATGTGCATCCGGTGCAAGGAAGAGCAGGAGAAGCAGGAGAAGAGCTATGGCTGACGCCTTGCCGTCCGAAAGGACGGCAAGGGCAGTTAGACTGCACGTTACGCTTGCGCCGTTACGTTGTGCTGGCCGGCGCCGGCGGTGGCCCGCCGCGGCGCAATCGCGCAGCTCGCCTCGGTATACTCCGGCAAGAGTTCCCGCATGGGGTGCTCGCCACACGCCGGGCAGTTGGGATCCCTCACGTACTTCACCTCCCGGAACCTCTGCTCCAGCGCGTCATAGAGAAGCAGCCGTCCGACCAGCGGCTCGCCCTTGCCCAGCACCAGCTTCACCGTCTCCACAGCCTGCACGAGCCCGATGATCCCAGGCAGCACGCCAAGCACGCCCGCCTCCTGGCACGACGGCGCCAACTCGGGCGGCGGCGGCTCGGGAAAGAGGCACCGGTAGCACGGCCTTCCCCCGCCCGGGACGAACGTGGTCGCCTGCCCGTCGAAGCGGAAGATCGACCCGTGGACGTTGGGCTTCTCCAGCAGCACGCACGCGTCGTTCACCAGGTACCGCGTCCCGAAGTTGTCCGAGCCGTCCACGATCACGTCATACTTCGCGAACAGCTCGAGGGCGTTGTCGCGGGTCAGCCTCAACCGGTGCTCGTCGACCGCGACCTCCGGATTGAGCGCCTGGAGCGTCTTCTTCGCCGATTCCGTCTTCGGCATCCCCACCCGGTCGGTGGTGTGCAGGATCTGCCGCTGGAGATTGGACTCGTCGACCACATCGTCATCCACGATCCCGAGCCGTCCGACACCCGCCGCGGCCAGGTAGAGCGCGGTCGGCGAGCCCAGCCCGCCCGCTCCGATCAGGAGGACCTTGGACTTGAGCAGCTTCGCCTGTCCGACCTCGCCGACTTCGGGGATCATCAGATGCCGGCTGTACCGCGCGCGCTGCGCGTCGGTCAGGCGCACCGGCATGTCCAGCGGTAGCCCGGCGTCCTTCCACGCGCCGAATCCGCCGGCCAGGCTGCGGACGCGCGTGTAGCCCATGTCTTCCAGCGTCTTGCCTGCGAGCAGCGAGCGGGTCCCGCTCGCGCAGTAGAGGACGACGTCCGCGCTCCGATCCGGGACCGTTTCCTCGATCCGCAGCTCGAGAAATCCCCGCGGGACATGCTTGGCGCCCGCCAGCATGCCGCCGTCGATCTCCTGCTTTTCCCGGACATCGATGATGACCGGCTTGGGCGACTGCCGCGATAGCTCCAGGGGCCGCACTTCCGGCACCTTGGACCGGGCGTCCTTGAGCAGCTCCGTCTTGGTCTTCATGGTTGGCATTTTAACTCATGTCGCGCTGCGTCAAGGCGACTTGTCCGCTTTGCGACTGCTGCACATCGTCTCCACACGGAGGGGGGATGCCTGAAAAGCCGCATGGTTCCATCCTGCGCCGCGCGGGGCCGCTGATGCTCGCCCGGCTGGGGGTGGCGGCGTTCACCTTCGCCATCCCGATGGTCCTCGCGCGGGTCCTGCTGCCCGAGAGCTATGGCACGTTCAAGCAGGCCTGGCTGCTTTCGACCACCCTCGTGCTAGTCCTGCCGCTCGGACTCAACCAGAGCCTGGTCTACTTCGTGCCGCGCGAGCCCGCGCGGAGGCGGCTCTGGGAATCGCACGCGCTCGTGCTGACGACGGTCCTCGGAGCGGTCGCCGCCGCCCTGCTGCTGGGCTTGGGGCCGCTCGTCGCCTCGGCGTTCCACAACCGCGAGCTCGCGGCGGTGATGCCGTACGTCGCCGCCTTCACCGGGCTGCGCCTCGCGGCATCGTGCTTCGACCTCGCATTGATGGCGCAAGGGCGGATTCGCGCCAGCGCCGCGGTCCGCCTTTCGACCATGCGCTGATGACCGGCGCCACGGTGGCGCCGTTCACGCTCACCGAAGTGAGCTTGGCGCCCTTCAGCCGGGTGTCGGCCGTGCCGTCGAGGAAGGGAGCCGCGTACTGATCGAACGCGCCCCAGTTCTCGTTGCCCGAGTTGTCGACGGTCGAGGTGTAGTACGGCTGGTGGATGGAGACGTGGTTGTCGAGCGCCGCCTGCACGTAGCGGGCGCGCAGCTTCTGGTCCTCGTCGCCGTGGCTGCAGCTGCCGTCGCCATGGCCCATGCAGGGGCCGTTCCACGCCATCCCGAACGCGGTCCGCAGCGTCGACGTGGAGGGCACCTCGAAGTCCCACACCGTCAGCTCGACCGGGACGTCCTGCGTCACGCCGCCCGTCACGTGCAGCGTTCCCGTGTACTTGCCCGCCGGTGTGGCCTGCGGGGCGTGCACGTCAACCAGCACCGCGCGGCTCTCGTTCGCCGGCACGTCGAAGGGAAATGCGTTGCGCTTCTCGCCCGCGATCGGGTCGACGTCGGGGATCAGCGCGTCCGGCCACATGCCGGCGGCGCCGTCGCCGCCGGTCGGCTGCGGCACGTTGATCAGCGCTTCGCGGTAGAGGACAACGTCGCGGCCCGAGATGGTGTGGCCTGCGGCGTCGGTGAGCGACTCGAGGCTCATCGACACGCCATTGGCCTGGCCGGTGACCACGATCTGGAACGCTTCGAATTCGTTCTTCGCGGCAGCGATCTTCGCGGCCGCGGTGGCGCCCGCCGGCGCCTGAGCGCCGGGACGGATCTTCTGCGCGGCCGGTGCGACCCAGACCTGGGCGGCGGATGCGGAACCGGCGGCGAGCAAAGCGACGAGCAGGGGGAGCGACTTCACAGCTGAGCCTCCTTGGTTGGCTGCTTCCCGGAACGGCGGGGGTTCTCCGCTTCGGATGGCCAACTCAGAAGGCTTGCCGCTTATTGCACAGTCGAGGTGCGGCGCCGTGCCCAAACCAGGGTGTTTATCGGGAGGACGGGGACTTGCGGGGAGGTACTCCTACAAGGCGGCACCTGCGCCGCTGCGCAGAGCACAGGGCGTGGATCGCCTCGAAAGAGCAGCCTGCGCTGGATTTCCCGCACTCCAGCTGGGCGGGCGCCGGGACGGTCCTCGACCAGGCGGAGGGGCAGGCGCCATCTCGGCCGCACGCGCCACTGCAGAGAGCGCCGGCGCGAGGGGCTCCTCCTCGTGTGCTGGAGCGCATTGCGCCCTGGCCGGAGACGTCGTCTAGCGAACGCTGCCGGGGGTCGTCGCGGCGGGCGGGCGATGCTTAGGCCGCTGGCACAAATTACCTTGTCAACTGGACTTGGCCGCCTCCGAGGTAGACATAGTTGTCCAAGCCGAAAAGGTAGTTTCGATCGGCGGCCTTAGGTTGGCCCGCGTGCAGACCGCAACGTTGCAGGGCGTTCCCGAGGTCGCGGCGCGCCGGGGACAGGCGGAGAAGGTGGCGCAGATCGCTTTCTTCGCGACGGCCCTCTTCGCCGCCCAGCTCTACCTCTCGCCAGCGCAGTGGTTCCCGGTGCTGGAGCCGCTGCACCACGCGGCCATCCTCTCCGTGATCGGGCTCGCCGCGCTCTGCGTGCGGCGCGCGCTCACCAACCAGCCGCTCTGGATGGGTTGGCGCACCGGGCTGCTCGCGATCTACACCGGGGCCGCGCTCTTCTCGCCGCTCTGGTCGATCGCGCCCGAGGACTCGAAGCTCGGCGCCCTCGAGGTGCTCAAGCACTTCCTCTTCTTCCTGGCGGTGGCGAACGCCTTCGATACGCCGCGCCGGATCCGCATCGCGCTCGCGCTCTACGCGCTTGCGGCGATCGCGCCGGGCTGGGGCACCTTCAACAACTGGATGCACGACGAGCTGCTGGTGGAAGGCTTCCGCGGCCGCTGGCTCGGCGTGATGGCCGACCCGAACCACGACGCGATGGCCCTGGTGGGGGCGATCCCGATCCTGCTCTTCCTGACCACGGGGCGCGGGCACCGCTGGCCGCTGCGCATCGCCGGCGCAGTGGGCGCGGCGGCGTGCATCGCCGGGATCATCGCGACGCACTCGCGCGGCGGCTCCATCGGCCTGGCGATCGCCGTCCTCATGTTCGCATTGCTCTCGCGCCGCAAAGCCCTGGCGGGCATGGCGGTGTTGACCGCCGTGGCGGCGATGTTGCTGCTGGCGCCGGCGAGCTTCTGGGAACGCAACGAAACCGCCGGGCTCGGCGCCGAGGACCTCTCCATCGAAGGGCGCCTGCAGGCGTGGCAGGTGGCGGCGCGCATCTTCCAGGAGCGGCCCGTGCTGGGAGTGGGCGAGGGGGCCTTCCTCGAGGCGTGGAACCAGTACGCGCCGATCGATTCGGACCGCCTGTTCGGTCACCACTACGTCGCGCACAACCTCGTGCTGGAGGTGCTCGGGCAGCTCGGCCTGGTGGGACTGATCGGGCTGATGGGCTTCATCTGTGCCTCTCTCTGGTCCGCCTGGAAGGCTCGCGACGGAGAGCTCGGCGGGGAGGCCCGCGCGGTGCTGGCGGCGCTCCTTGGCTACCTCGCCTGCCAGATGTTCTCCGGGTACTCGACGAGCTGGTTCCTGTTCGCGCTCTGCGGGTTTGCCACCTGCTGCCAGGCCTGGGCGAAGCGAGGGCCGCAGGAGACGGTGTGAACGAGCCCATCGGAGTCCTGCGACTCGTCGATCCGTTCCGGGAGGCGGACTCGTGGGTCCGGATCGCGCCCGCGGGATACCGCGTGTCGGTACAGCGGATCTGGTGGCCGCCGCGCGCGAAGGACGTGCCGCGCATCGCGGCGGCGGCGGCGCGCGATGGCGCGCGGATCATCCACGCGCACGGGCGCTGGGCGAACCTGCTCGCGGTTCCGGCGGCGCGGGCGGTGCGGGCGAAGGTCGTCTGCACGCGCGGGCAGGGATCGATTCTGGCGGAGTCGCTGGTGGTCCGGACGGCCGACGCCGTGATGTGCAAGTCGCACGAGGAGCGCGACCGTTGTGTCCGCCGCGAGGCGATCCGCGCGGCGAAGGTCTGGGTGGTGCATCCCGGCGTGGACCTCGCGTGGTTTCCGGCGCGCGCGCCCGAGGCGAAGCCGCTGCTGGTCGCGGTCGCGGCGCTCTTCGCGCGCAACGGACACGTGGATCTCCTCGAGGCAGCGGCGCGCTTGCGCATGCTCGTGCCCGACGTCCAGGTCGTCTGCGCGGGAGAGGGACCGATGCGGCCGGTGCTCGAGCAGCGGATCGCGTACCTCGGGCTGCGCGAGACGGTGCAGCTCGAGGGGCATGTCGAGGACGTGCCGGCGCTGCTAGCGCGCGCGCACGCGGCGTGGACGCCGGGAGTGCGCGCGACCATCGAGGCGATGGCGGCCGGCGTGCCGGTGGCGTCGCCCTGGCGCGAGCTGGTCGGGGTGGATCTCGCGACGCCGAGGCTCGGGTCGATCGCGCTGGCCGACCGGCTGCTCGTGCTGCTGAAGGACCGCAAGCTCGGAGCGGCGCTGCGCAAGCGCGCGGAGAAGGAGTTCTCGCTCGACGCATTTCGGGGGAGGCTGGGGGCGCTGTATGACGCGATCCTCTCTCCGGCGCGGGCCGCGGCTTGAATTGACACTGCGGGTCGATCGCGCTACATCGCTGCGCCGCCGCGGGCTCCCAGTCCCGCCTGGCGCGTCGGAAACGGGGCATTAGCTCAGCTGGGAGAGCGCCGCAATGGCATTGCGGAGGTCGCCGGTTCGATCCCGGCATGCTCCACCAACGAATTTGAGCCTGTATCCGAGAGGGTGCAGGCATTCTTGTTTCCGGGCTCCGGATGCTCTGCGGCGTCGAGTCCGTCACTTTGTCCGTCACCGGTGACGGAAGGCGCCCGAAGGAACGGGGTGTACCGCTTACACCTTGAGCTGCATCCAGGGGAGACAGGTCGTCGCGCTGGAGATTCTCGACCAGGGCGAAGAGCGCCATCCCTTCATCGGTGACATCGAACTTCTGGTGCGCGGGGATGGTGCGGAAGCGCTCTGCCGTCGCTTCATCGTGCTCCGCCTCGGCGAGCAGACGCCGGAAGGCTTCAAGCCGGCGGTGGCCGGCGATGACCTGGTACCGCATGCCGACCTTGCGAACGGTGATGGGTTGGAGGAGTCCATGGTCACGAATGCTTGCGATCAGCTCGGCGAGCGCACCCTCGTCCATTTGGGAACGAGGCTGGTACGGATTCTGGTCCAGAAGGTTGAGCGCGATCCGCCACGTCGGTGGAGGCGCGGAGGGATGGGTGAGGGCAGGGATCGAAGAGGGCATGCGCAGGCTCCGGGTTAGGGGTCGGAACGCTCGCACCCGCATGAAGCGTGCCGCGAAAGGCTGTGTCCGGACGCGACGCAGCCGGCGGAAGCCGCGGGCTGGTGGTGCCTCGCCGTGCAGCCCGGAGTGTCAGACCCCTGTTGTAGGAATGTCCCGGGCGCTGGAGCAGCGGCGCGGGCGGGGGCGTGGGGCGGGAAAGGCGCTGCGCGGCGAACGCGCAAGAGTTGGCATACGAGCAGTGGCCCGGGGCAGCATCGAGCCCGCCGGCCTCTGCTTGGCGTCGCCGCCAGCCGGACAGCACCGTGCTTCACGCCGTGGTCCGCGAAAACCTCCAGACGTTCCTCGAGGAGGCGCGCGAGCGCAGCGAGCACGGACTGGGCCTGCCGCGCTTTGTGGCGGAGGAGTTCGAGCGCTACCTCGATTGCGGCGTGCTCGCCAACGGCTTCACCCGCGTTCGCTGCGGCGATTGCGGCCACGATCTTCTCGTCGCCTTTTCCTGCAAACGACGTGGTGTCTGTCCCTCGTGCAACACCCGCCGCATGCACGACACCGCGGCGCACCTTGTCGACGCAGTCATCCCGCGCGTGCCGGTGCGGCAGTGGGTGCTGTCGCTACCGCGGTGGGCGCGCTGGATCCTCGCCCGCGATGCGCAGCTCGCGAGTCGGGCGCTGGCGCTGGCCTTGCGAGCGATCTTCGCGCACTACCGGCGGCGCGCGCAGGCCATTGGAGAGGAGGCCGGGCGCTGCGGCGCGGTGACATTCGTCCAGCGCTTTGGCGGCGCCCTCAACCTCAACGTCCACTTCCACTGCATCGTCCCCGACGGCGTGTTCGTGCGAGAGGGCGGCGCTCTGCGCTTCGCAACCCTGCGCCCACCCACCGACGAAGAGGTCCAGGCCGTCCTGCTCCGCATCGCACGCCGGCTTGATCGGCTCCTGCGCCCTCATCGGCCGGGCACCGACGCGGAGCTGTCCTCGCTCGACATCGGCTACGCCGAGTCCGTCCAGGCCTCGCTGCCCGGCGGCCTCACCGAGCCGCCGCGCCGCAAGCGGCAGTCCGCGCTCGTCGACGGGTTCTCGCTCCACGCAGGAGTCAACCTCCACGCCAACGACCGCGAAGGCCTCGCGAAGCTCTGCGGCTATGGCGCTAGGCCACCCTTTGCGCTCGAACGCCTCTCCGTGCTTCCCGACGGGCGAGTCTGCTACCGCCTCAAGCGCCCGACCGCCGACGAGCGTACCGAGCTGCGCCTCGCCCCGACAGAGTTCCTCCGCAAGCTAGCCTCACTGATCCCGCCACCCCGTCACCACCTGGTTCGTTTCCACGGCCTATGCTGAGGTCGGCATAGCCCATGCTATGCGCACCTCGAAACTATGCTGAGTCACAGCGGCGGGACCGCGGCCAGAGCCGTCGCCAACTCCGCATAGTTACAGGCCGTCGAGGAAGGTGAGCAGCCTGTCCGTGGCGCGGAAGCGGAGCCGTCTCTCGAACCGGCCGCACCGCAGGCCTCCAGCGCACCTGCGGCGACTGTGCCCTCTCTCACGGCGGCTCCCGCCGCCATGAAGGGCCGACCCGGATTCCTTGGGCGGAGTTGCTCGAGCGGGTCTTCCGCTTCGACGTGCTGCACTGCGAACGCTGCGGCGGCCGCATGACGGTGCTCGCCTTCCTGACCGAGCGCGCCTCGGTCAAGAAGGTCCTCGAGCACCTCGGCCTGCCCACGACTGGCCCGGCCGTCGCAAAGGCGCGCAGTCCAGTGGAGTTCGATTTCGCTTCCTGACCACCCTGTCTGTGCATGCGGACCAGGAAGGCTTCGACCTCGCGCGTGTTTCGCCGCCGCGGTAGGCTCGCCGCCGCGGTTCCGGACATCGCGCTCAGGGGTTTGTTTCAGCCAGACCAGGGCGGGAGGCTACACCAAGGGTGACGGAAGCCGGGTTATCTGACCTATGATCTGACCTATGATCATTCGGGCATGACCGTCTCGTAAGTCTAACTCGAAACAGGGTAAGGGGAGGCCGGAATGCCGATCACGATTCCACAGAAGACAGCACTGGTGACGGGAAGCTCGCGAGGCCTCGGTCGAGGCATCGCGCTCAAGCTCGCCGAGGCCGGCGTCAAGAAGATCGCCGTCAACTACAAGGAAAACGACGCCGCGGCCCAGGAGACCGCTCGTCTGCTGAAGGAGCGGGGTGCGGAGGCGCTGCTCCTCAAGGCGGACGTCGGCAACATGGACCACATCAAGGCCATGTTCGCCAAGATCAAGCAGGCCTGGGGCTCGCTCGACATCTACGTGTCGAACGCGCGCGCCACCCTCGCGA
>Ga0209237_1002642_pt1 | contig 10806 bp, 8 predicted proteins | sample GraSoi013_1_40cm_2_FD_185820 | JGI IMG/M metagenome (GOLD analysis project Ga0209237, IMG submission 185820) | Grasslands soil microbial communities from the Angelo Coastal Reserve, California, USA - Sample 10_02_2013_1_40cm (SPAdes) (version 2) | ecosystem: Environmental > Terrestrial > Soil >...
ACCTTCCCGGATCGGGTTCGACCATTGTCATAGTTGACGCCTTCGGTAGCCCAACAATTCAGAGCGACCTGGACAAGTTTGACCAGGCTTTTGGCATCCCTCCAACGCAAGTCACAATCCTCTGTCCGCCAACGTGGACGGCATCTTCGGCTGACAATTGTCCCGTGAAGACCGTAGCCGACCTCTCGACTGCGCCGAACGCAGATATCTGCGGCGCCGTGGGCTGGGCTGAAGAGACGACACTCGACGTCACGATGTCTCACGGACTCGCGCCCGGGGCGAAGATCGTCCTTGTCGCAAGCGCCGACTGCTTCGACTCGAGCTTAAACAGAGCTGAGGCGGCAGTCGTTTCCCAGGACGAGTTCAGGGGCAGCATCATGTCCCAGAGCTTCGGGGAACCAGACGACCTAGTTGGCTGCACTGCTGTCGACCCCGTCAGCCTCCAATGCACTGCAACGGATCCCACCATCAAGGCCACCGCCGACGCAATCTACGAACTCGCGAAGGAACGCCAATGGACCGTCATCGCCTCCTCAGGAGACGACGGAGCCAACACGAACACCCGTTTCTTGGGCACAACCGAGTTGACACCCTCCTGGCCATCAACGAATCCTCTCAATCTAGCCGTGGGCGGCACTCAGGGCCAGCCCTACGGCGGCCAGTTTGGATCCTTCCCTGGCCGTGGCAAGACATTCACGTGCGCTGCCGACAAGAAATGCAACACAGGTCTAGTAGTTATTAATGGGGGGGAGAGCGGCTGCAAAACAGCAGCGAGGCCCGGTGTGCCGAGCTCCTGCTTCCCGGTAGGATACGGCGGTGAAGGAGCCTGGAACGAATTCACGGCATTTGGAGGAACAAGCAACCTCGGACGCTCTCTCGGGAGAGTAACCGGAGGTGGAGTGAGCTCCCTCTACGAACGGCCATCTTATCAGGAGGATCTCCGTGACTCATTCAGCACTATCCTGGGCAGCTCAGTCGAGGCAGAAGGCCGACTTACTCCAGACGTCTCGTTCAACGCCGCGGCCCAAGGGGGCGTCCTGGCTTTCCTCGGTTTCCTCGGCGCATGGGCCGTATTTAGCGGCACGAGTGCTTCTTCGCCTGCCTGGGCGGCAATCATCGCCTTACTTGACCAAAAGAACGGAGGCCCTGTCGGCTTCATAAATCCGGCAATCTACAGTTTGGGAGCGAGCGAGAAGTTCAAACACGCATTCCATGACATAACCCAGGGTGAAAACAGCGATACGGCTGGCCAATTAGGCGTCGACGGATTTGCAGCCGGCAAGGGATACGACCTGACTACGGGTTGGGGCACGCCGGACGTGGCCCACTTCATACAAGACATCGGCAAGTTCTTGCACGAGGACGACGGCGGCGACTAATAACCACGATCGAGGGGGAAACCCCTCCTCTCTAATTTCCTCGGAAACGCGATAATTCTAGACTGTATGCGTGGCTTCGGCTCCGGCTTCGGGAAGACCGATAATGATGATGCACGAGTCATTGCGCCTCCTTCGGGATCGGTTACTTCTCACTCCGACGTACGAACATCTGGGTCATATGATTGAAAAGCGGATGATGTTTGACGTTATGATGGCGTATGCGGGTTCAGGTCCCAGCTCGAGACTCGACCCTCTCGAGTGGAGGTTAATTTTTGCTTGAAGATTGTAGTCAGCCATAGGAAGTTGGTGGAGACCGGTTCCTGAATTCGAATAGACGCGCAAGTTCCACGTAAAAGTCCAAGAATAGGTTTGACCGGCTCCTAGAATGAACGGACTTCCGAGCGGGCGCATGGCCAAGACCCTTTGAAATCTAATCCAATTTCCAACCTGGTTCATGCTGGTGTCATAAACGACCAGCTCCACGGATTGTTCCGCGTTGTCGATTGCAAGCACCTGATTGCCGCTGTTTTCGATCACTATGGTCACCGTAGCAACGCTGCCGGCATCAAAACTGATCTTGTCCAAACTCAAGGTCAGTATAACACCGGTCAGTCCTTGTTGATGCTCGTTCGGCGGATTTACAAACGGCTTCCCGGGGATTCCCTTCAGAGAACTGCCCTGGCTAGTGGGGACGGCTGAAGAAGAGAGCTCGCCGGTATTCGTGAAGCCGGAGATGGAAGGGGTGGAACCAGTTGCGGAAGATAGGGAGGTGATTAGAGCAGGTGGGCCGTAGAAGGATGTGGCAATGAAAGTAATGATTACGAATCCAATCAAGCTTAGACCAAGTCTAGATCTTGGTCCTAGGAGCCGCAACCGTCTCACCAGCTACCCAATGCAGAGGGATGAGATTTAAGACTATACTATTGAACATGAGAGATAACTGCGGCCAACAAAACCTTCGCAAGGCGTTTTTTACACTTTTTTCAGTTCATGCGAAATTTTGTCCGATTTTTGTACCTCACTCCCCATGAGTTTATAACAAAAGAATCTGCGCCCGTCGTCTTGCGGCGAAAAGATGAAAAAGAGAGCAATGCTCATCACCGCAACAGCTCTGATACTTCTGTCAATTCCTCTTCAATCCTTTCTCATGGCTACATCGAGTCAACAATCGCCTACTAATTCCGTCAAGAAACCGCACGTATACGGGGTCAGGCAGGACACAACAATTGGTCCAGAGATGGTTGTATCCGCTCAGTCGCAGATAGGAAGCAAGAGTACCATCCAAGATGAGACGGAAGAGTCTGATTCGGGTAACATCGTCTTCAACCTCGACCCGTCCTCCCTTGAGCAGAACGAAGAATCTCTGGCAGTCAATCCAACAGATGCCCAGGTAGTTCTCGGTGGAACGAACGACTACAGAAACGCATTCACTGCGGGAGTGATAGCTACCGGCTTCGATGTCACAAGCGACGGTGGTCGGACTATTTCTGCAGACGGAGCGCTTTCCCCGACTGACCCGTTCAACACCGCGTTGACCTTCAGCGGAGCAGGAGACCCATCCGCAGCTTTCGACGGGAACGGGAATGCGTTCATGGGTAGCCTGGGCTTCTTCTTCCCCGGGACTGCACCTGCAGCAAACGCCCCCGACAATGGGGTCTTCGTCTTCTCCTCAGGTGCACCCTACAATACTTGGACTCAGCATACAGTAATCGCAGACAACAACCCGAATATTCTTGATGATAAAGACTGGGTTGCTGCCGACCAAAGAACAAGCGGGACCGGCGCGGGTGGGATTTACGCTGTCTGGACTAGATTCGGAGAGGGCATAAGCCCATTCGGCTTTCCTGGTTCTCCAATAAGATTCGCTGCATCTTTCGATCACGGAAACACGTGGATTCTACTGCCTGTTCCAGTAAGTGCAACAAACCTCTGTCAAATCACAGGACCAAACCCAGTAGACCGCTGTCCTGACAATCAGTTCTCTTACGTCGTGGTCGGAGCGAGCGGCACTGTTTATGTGTCTTGGGTAAACTTTGATACACCAGACCAGAGCGAACTCGTGTTCGAGACTTCAGTGACCGTCACATGCACTACCAGTCCAGCTTGTCTCCACGTCGGCCCCGTCCATGAGGTAGCTACAATCGCAAATCCGGTCTTCGAGACGTTTGACTTCACAGCGAATAGGATTGGAGGACTTGCCGACCAAAGACAGAGAGTTGACACAATCCCCAAAATGGCGGTCGACGCCAGCTCCGGTGAAACTAGCGGCAGGCTCTACATAGCCTGGGAAGATCTGAACCAGGGCAGCTACTTCAACATGGGACCAGTCGGCTTCTTTTCCTTCCTTGGTACCGGCTGTTCTTCGTTCCCGGTAATTTTCAATTGCCTCGGACGCGGATCGGAGGTGGTCCTAACGCACTCGGATGACCAAGGAGCGACTTGGTCAACACCAGCTCGAGTAGACAAACAAACAGGGTCGCAACATGACGCGTTCAACGTCGCACTGTCGGTAGACCCTGAGAGTGGAAAAGTTCAAGTCACCTGGTACGATACCCAATCCGACCCGGGGAACGTCAATCTCGCTGTGATGTTGAGACAAGGCACACCAACTGCGTCTGGAGTCAAATGGAAAGGCTCCGAACGTAACGTCCTCGACGGCTTCGGAGCAAAGACGATTGACCTGTCCTCAGATATTCAACGCCAGACCAGAGGTAACTTCGCCGGAGACTATATCAGCGTCGCATCCCTTAACGGCAGAGTCTACATAGGCTGGACAGACACACGACCAATGAAAGAGGGCTTCCACCAGGAGGACAACATGCTTGCCTCAGTCGGAGAGGGAGGGGAACGGGATTAGCAGGGCGATCCGAGTTGAAGTGTCAGAACATGGTAGCTTGCAAAGGCTACCCCTCTTCTTTTTTTGCAAAATGAAAACGCACTCTTTTTCTCGATGCTCCTGTCCAGTCCTCTGGTAAATCTCCATTCTTTTCAGCCCGTGGTGGCTGACCCGAAGTGCTCATAGTTCCCGACTTTCCGGAGGAGTTTAGAAGATGGAACTTGCCAATCAAAGAAAGACTGTCGATAGCAGACAACGATTTCCAGAGAGCCGCCGAAACCGCCCCCAGGAATTTGGGGAACCTCATTCGGAGAATGTAGCGCTTTGCGTCTCATCCTCTTCCGCTACTTCGCAGTAAGCGAAAGACACGTCGTCAGTCATTTGCGAACAGACTTTTAATCGCCGTTCGGGAAGCGCAACTCGTTGTTCTCGCTAAGAGATTGTGGCATCATGCTCGAGCCGCAAGGCGGGATGCAGGTCGGGGAGATAATCGAGTGGGCGGAACACGCGGAGAAAGCCGGATTCGGGTACATCCTCCGGTCAGACCACTTGATGCCCACCGGCGGCAGAACAGGAGAAGATTCTCCCTCTCCCGAGTGCTGGGTAACACTGGGCGCCGTGGCGGCATCCACCAAGAGGGTCGCGTTCGGGCCGCTCGTCACGCCCGTAGGGTTCAGGAACCCCGCGCTTCTGGCCAGGATGGCCTGCACACTCCACTCATTCTCCGAGGGCAGGCTCGTTCTGGGATTCGGGGCCGGTTGGTTCCGGGATGAGTACCTGGAGAATGGCTACGAATTCCCTCCCTTCCGGGTCCGGTTCGAACAACTGCTCGAGGCGCTGAAGATCGTGCGACCCCTTACCGAGGGAAGGAGAGTTGACTTTCAGGGGAAGTACTTCGCTGCCCACACCGACTGCCTGCCGAGACCGAAAGGGAAGGTCCACCTGATCATCGGCGGCAGGACCGCCAAAGTCGTGGAAGCGGCGGCTCAATCGGCTGACGAGTGGAATATCTTCGGTCCGACCATAGACCTCTACAAGAAGCTCAGAAGGGTCTTGGACTCCAACTCGGCGGGGAGGGAGGTGCAAGTCTCCCAGATGGGCACCTTTCTCATCGGAGAAAACACTCGAGAATTGAAAGAGAACGCTTCGCGCCACGCCAAGCTCTTCGGAATCACCGGCGGTGCCGATGCTGCCGTCGAGCTGCTCAGAGAGAGAGGAGCCTTCTTCGGGACCGTGGCGGATTTCGTCGAGCAGGTCAACGAGAGGCTCGAGGCCGGGATACAGAAGTTTTACTTCCAGATTCTCAACACCCAGAACAAGGCTATGGTGAACCTCCTGACGCGAACGCTGAAGGAAGAATTTTGATGATGAGCTACTTCGCGGGCCCGCCCAGCAGTTCAATCACTCGAGGGAGACTGCGCAGGTCGCCTATGATGAAGTCCGGCACGACCCTCGGATTCCTGTGTGTCTTCACCCCATGTCTGTCCCGCGGCGTCTTCAGCTCGTCAGGGGCCACCTCAGCGTAGAGAACGGAGACGATGCCGGCGGCCCTCGCTCCCACGACGTCGTAGAGGAGAGAGTCTCCGACGAAGATCACCTGATCTCGCCTGAGCCGAAGTCTTGAGAGGCAGATCCGAAAGATCTTGGGATTCGGCTTTCTGACGCCGACCTCCTCGGAGGCAATCACGACCTCGAAGTAATGTCCCATCCCGAAACTCCCAAGCATCTCTCGTAGTGACTTCCCGTTATGGTGGTTGGAGACGACCGCCATCCGTAGGCCCACCGACCTCAGTTTCCTCAGGGCGAATCCGACCCTCCTTGAGGGCGTCTGTGCCTTCGCCGTCACCGCCCAGAACGAGGGGAATAGTTCACCGATCAGTTCTCGATACTTCAGGATATCGGGGATGTCCCTGTCCTCTGCCGCCTCCCTCTCCGCGTACTTCTTGAAGATTTTCTCGTTCACCCTAGCGTAATCCTCAAGCGTCTTCTTGAGCCCCTTTTTTTTGAGGAAGCTGTAGCTCGCCTTGACTCCCTCCTTCCTTATCTCCGGCCACGTCTTCTTTGGTTGAACCAACGTCCCACCAAAGTCGAACAGGACAGCTTCAATCATTGCGGCCAAGCACAGGCTGCCCCGATAACGGTATACGAATGTTTGCGCCGCCCGGTTGACGGCGACGGAAAAGGTACGGAGGTTCGATTATGGAGGGAATCGCGAAAGAGCTTAAACCCACCGTCGAACTTTCGCCTTATAGCGAAGGTATTCCTCGCCGAATCTATGCTCCAGGTATCTCTCCTCCCGCGGAACGATCATTCGGTCCACAACTGCGATGGCAACCAGCAGCGGCAAGAATGCCACCAGCGAGTTGAACGCGATCCCCAGCCCGGCGTAGATAGTCGAGAATGAGATGTAAATCGGGTTCCGGGTATAGCGGTAGGGTCCCGCCGAGACAATCGCCCTGACCGGGCGGAAATCGGGCGATGTCTTTGCTCTCGCAAACTCTCGAAAGGATACGAGCGAAAGGTAGACTCCGGCCAGGGCAATCACAATCCCGGTCGGCAGTGCAGCGGCACTAGGGAGCAGAGGAATCGGGATGAAGTATCCCGTGACGGAGCCGATGACGAGGAGTCCGAGGAAGATTAGCGGCGGTGGAAGGGGAACGTCGATTCCACGCTCGCCCTCGCCCAATCTCTCAGCCTTCGGCGCCGCTCTGGCTCCTTTTATCCTTGGAATCTCTTCTCGAGTCACCCTTCGGGCGAGCGTGCTTCTTCAATCGCGTCTCCAACCCTGAGACTAACCGTAGTGGGGGATGCCGAGAGTCGGCGCCCGCCTCCAGGTGGGTGATGCGCAATAGTTATCTCCGCAAGAGATAGCGGAAGGACGATGACGATGACAGCAAGATCCTGTGAGGAAATCACTAAGGAGCCGGAGGAGATGTGGAGCCTACGAGCGCCAGTGCAGACTCCCGAGCAACTACTCATGGGACCCAAAGATCGAGGGGCTGGCCGAGAGGCTGAAGAGGACCTGCGGTCCCACCTACGAAGAGACCTTTCAGGCGCTCCTCGCTCGGCTCAAGACTTGAAATCAGTCGAAGATCCGACCCTAAGAGTAATCTGATTCATCCGAACTTCTGCTTGAAATGAGGCTGCCCGAAAACTCCCGCTCTGACAAGTCGGGAAGGCTTGCCTTCTCGTCGAATGAAGAAAAAGTAGGAAGGGGTGGCTGCCTAGAGCTGTTACGCGTGCAGCTTGATGTTGCCGCCGCCCAGATAGTTCTCGGCGTGGTAGTGGAAGCCGCTGGGGTTCGACAGCGTTATGCTGAAGTAGTCCGAGCCTCTCCCCGGTTCGCCGTTGTCAGTCGCAGTGACGGAGAATGTGTATCCAGGAGCGCCGTTGATCTCAGCTGGCCCCCCGAAGGTCCTGGTGTTGCCAGACCCGGAGTAGGAAGTCACGGTGCCTTTCACCTTGATTCCCGCACCGTGGTCGAGGTAGGTGAGTTGGCCGCTAGGAGTTGCGCGCCCAGGCTTAAAGCCCGCAACGAACCCGAAGTTCGCGTGGTAGCCGTTTACCACTATGAATCCTCCACCAGTCATGAAGTTCTTCTGTACGGGGGGCGGGGGTGTCACGCAGGTTATGTCGCTGTGGGCGCTGGAGACGATCACCCGAATTCCGCCAATAGTCGTTAGGTCGAGGGCGTTCACGGTTATCGAGTTCGTTCCTCCACCGGTTGAGACTATCTGCTCGTTTATTACGAGTGTTAGAACTCCTGGAACGCTGACCTGCTGGTTTGGCTGACCAGAAACGGTGATGGTCTGACCTGAAACTTGTAGGTTCACAAGATCGCTGCTACCCGAGACCCCGCTGCAGGTTGCAACCGCTTGGGAGCGGACGAAGTCGGCAGTTACCTGATTGGATGTCCCTGGGAGTAGCGTCACGTCTGCGACGGCCGCCTCGCTCCTGGCAGTCTGGTCGAACCCGGTCGTGACTGAGAGCAGGACGTCTGCCTGAGCATACGCAGTGCTGACCGTGAGGACGGTCGCATCCAGCTCTCCTCCCTGCGAGGGCAGGGGTCCCGTGTCAGCGAGCGTCAGAGTTCCAACCAGCGGAGCGGTTACGGACACTCCGATCGCCCTTCCGCTGAACGACGTTGACGTTGTTGTTGTCCAGGCGTGTGCCACTCCTAAGGATAGGGTGAGGAGTATGATGATTGAAAGCGCTGGAATCGATGTCTTTCGAATCTGAGGTGTCAGTCTTTTAGGAACTGTATTTCGCATATGTAGTCACGATATTCTTTGTTGGAAATCTCTATAAGGACTATTGACTGTTCTATCACTTAGTGGCTTTTGTTATGGTACTTTGTTCCAGGGCTGACCTGAGGTGAGCACTTCGAGGGGGGAGGCTCTTGAGAAGCAGCGGCAAGAATGCCACGCAGCGAGTTGAACGCGATCCTCAGCCCGGCGTTACCGTCTCGGAGAATAAAGAAAAAGGAGGAGGGGGCAGCCCGAGGAGCTCCTACCTGTGGAGCTGGATGTTGCCGCCGCCCAGAGTGCTACCTTGGTGGTAGTAGAAGTTGGGGCCCGTCAGTGTTATGCTGAAGTAATCGTTGCCCTTTCCGGGTTCTCCGTTGTCTGTCGCCGTCACCGTGAAGTAATATCCGGAGACGCCGTTTACTTCCGCCTGCCCCGAGAAGGTTCTCGTGGTTCCCGTACTGCCGTTAGGGTTGTAGTACTTGTCGATGCTCGTCGCCTTTACTTTCATGCCCGTTCCGTGGTCGATGTAGGTGAGCTGACCGCTGACAGTTGTCTTACCTGGCTTGTAGCCTGCGTTGAATCCAAAGTTTGCATGATAGCCATTTACGATTATGAAGCCTCCACCAGTCATGAAGTCTACCCGCTGTGAAGTTGTGGTCTGCGTCTGTGAAGTTGTGGTTGTAGTTGTGACTGTAGTTGTGACTGTGCCGCTCACTGTTGTTGTAACTGTAGCTGTAACTGTAGTTGTCGTAGCCGTAGTTGTAACGCATGTTACGTCACTAGAAGCGCTAGAGATGATTATTCGAATGCCATCTATGGTCGTAAGGTCGAGAGCATTTACAGTTATCGAGTTTGTTCCTCCATTAGATGAACTTGTCTGTTCGTTGATTACAAGAGTCAGGACTCCTGGAATGATGACTGTCTGATTGGGCGTACCAGCGACAACGATAGTCTGACCACCAACCTTTAGGTTTACTAACTCGCTGCTACCAGAGAGTCCATTGCATGTAGCAGTAGTGTCAGCCCTAACGAAGTCAGCAGTTATTTGATTGGGACTTCCCGGGAGTAATACGATGTTTGCGACAGATGCTTCGCTTTGAGCTGTCGACCCGAATCCTGTTGTAAATGCAGATAGGACTTCTGCTTGAGCTAATGGTGTATTTGCTTGAAGTAAAGATGCGTCTAGCTCTCCACCCTGAGAAGGCAGAGAGCCTGTGTCTGCTAATGTCACTGTGCCCACGATTGGCGCCGTAGCTTGGAGTACGAAAGCTCTTCCGCTGAATGACGTCACCGTAGTCGTTGTTATCGGTGTTGTATCAGCGTGTGTCAATATTGCTCCAGCAAACGCTAGTATCACGAATGTTGCTAACGCGATTGCCTGAATGGAAGTCTTTCGAATCTTTGGTGCAATTCTTGTAGGAACTGTATTATGCATATGTATTCAGGATATTGTTTATAGGAAATCTCTATAAGGACAATTGACTGCTTAATCACTTAGTGTCTTTTTGGTATGGTACTTTGTTCTAGGGCTGACCTTCCCTGAGCAGCCCGAGGGGGGAGGCTCTTGAGAAGCGCTTCAGGTCGTTCAGAGAAGATGTATCGAAATTCTCGAATCAGGCTATCTCGGACTTTCGCATCGCCCGAGACCCATCGCGGTCCGTGAGGCTGAACCTAGGCGTAACCAAGGCAATCTTTGGGAAGTGGGGGATCGAGATTCTGGTAGCACTGTATACGCTCAGGGCCATCAGGTTTGAGGAGCTCCGCAAGACACTGAGGCCAATAAGTTCGAGAGTCCTGTCACAGAAGCTAAAGTTGCTCGAGAATGGGGGGCTCCTACAGAGGTCGATCTTGAACACACGCCCGCCGAGAGTGCAGTACTCTCTCACAGAGAAAGGCCTGACGGTCGCGACTCTCGGAGAGCCGGTCCTGCTGTATCTCAGGATGAAAGAAGGGCTTCTGTAACCGAATTCCCGACGCCACTAACTAGCCACAGGGTCAGTCTCGCTCGCCAGGGCAGCTAGCTCCTCCCCAAATCCCCACGTTTCAGCGAGCATATCGGCCTCCCTCTCCCTTCTCCGGGACTCCTCCGGTCTGACGTGCTCGTTGAGCCAAGCGTGGGCGAGTTCGTGAGCAATTATGGCCACAACGGAAGGGTCAGAGAGCCGACTAAGCAGGCCGGTGTAGAATGTGACGATGTGTCTTCCGAATCTCTCGACGTCCGCCCCCCCAACCTTGTAATCCGCCATCATGAACCTGGTCAACCCCACGAGTCCCTCCAGACTTCCCCTCTTCCTCAGCCTTACCTTCGTAAGTGAGCGGATGGGGGGAGTCCCTGGGGGAATCC
>Ga0209237_1002646_pt1 | contig 10794 bp, 8 predicted proteins | sample GraSoi013_1_40cm_2_FD_185820 | JGI IMG/M metagenome (GOLD analysis project Ga0209237, IMG submission 185820) | Grasslands soil microbial communities from the Angelo Coastal Reserve, California, USA - Sample 10_02_2013_1_40cm (SPAdes) (version 2) | ecosystem: Environmental > Terrestrial > Soil >...
GTTCTGCGTGTTGGTCGCGCCCGGCGAGCTCGATTCGACGTCGCCGCCGATCGCCGTGATCGACACTTCCCCAACGGCGTAGTAGTCGGCGTAGAAGAATCCACCCGAATCGCCTTCGGTTGTATCGATGCCTTCGTACATCATCTTGTTCTGACCGCGGATGCCGAACGAGTCGTACCCGGTCTGCTGGCTTTTGTGCGACCCGCCGACGTCGTAGCCCTGCATCCGGACGCCCGGCGTCTGCGCGAGGTTGCCCCAGAGGTCGGTGGAGCTCGGGACGCCGACGAGCGCTTCGCCGGAAAATGTCGCGCCGACCTTCGTCGTCGTCGTGTCCACCATCGGCGAGTCGCCGGTCACGGTAATGCTCTCGCTCAACGACGCGACTTCGAGCGTGGTGTCGACGGTGAGCGTCGACCCCTGCGTGACGACGATGTTCTGTCGCACGACGGGTTGAAAACCCTGCAGCTCGAACTTCAAGGCGTAGGTGCCCGACGGCAGATTGGTGATCAGATAGCGGCCGTCCGTCTCGGTGACGGCGGTGCGCTGGCCGATGAGCGCGGGGGAGGTCGCGGTGACCGTCACGCCCGGAAGCACGCCACCTTGCGCGTCTTTCGCAGTGCCCAGCAGGCGGCCTTGTTCGACCTGCGCGCTGAGTGGCGTCGACAACGCGAGGAGAAGGGTCACGAGTCCAAGCGGGCGCAACATGCGGACAGTTGTATGCATGGCCGCTTGTTTACGCGCTTCTTATGGGCGAGTCAAGTGTGTCGCGGCCAAAAAGAAAAGGCCCGGGAATCGCTCCGGGCCTTTTTGAAGTCGCGGCCGTGAAGACCGTCCAGACCGTCCGTCTGCGGGACGCGTCGCCTAGAATCCCACCACTAGCCCGAGGCGCAGGATGCGCGGGGTCACGTTCTGCGAGAGCGCGTTGAAGTTGGCGGCGCCGATGTTGTTGACGCGCAGGAGCGCCGCGTTGCCGTTGAACACGTTGAACACGTCGCCCATCACGCGCACCTTGACGGCCTGGAAGGCGAACTCGCGCGCGACGCGGAGGTCCGTGTCCCAGGCGTTCGGGTAGCGGAAGGTGTCGACCGCCGGCGCGACGAGCACGTTGAGCGTGTCCGCCCCGAGCGCCTGCGAGCGGTAGATCGGGAACGGGTAGCCCTGACGGCCGAACACGTTGGCCGCGACCTCGATGCCGTGCGGCGCCTGATACATGCCGTTCGCGTTGAACTGCCACTTGGCGTTCATGTAGTACGCGCCGCCGCCGGTGCCGGTCGCCGCGACGAACTGTCCGCCGTCGACGAGCGGCTCGGTCACGGTTCGCGTCGGATTGCCGCCGTTGCTGTACAGTCCCTCCGCCGCGTTGAAGTGCTCGCGCGCGTTGTTGTACGCGAGCGACATGCGGCCCATCCATTTCTTCGACATCCGCTTCATCAACGCGACTTCGACGCCGTTGTAGTCGGTGTAGTAGCCCGGCACGTTCGTCGTGAAGAAGCCGCTGCCGCCGGCCGTCACGAGCGCGGTGGTTGGCGTAAACGTCGGCACGCTGTAGGTCGTGCCGTCCGGCAGCGTGCCAGTCAGCGTCGGGCCCACGCCGTAGCCGGTCTCGAGCGGCACGCCGATGCGCGGCGTGATGTTCGCGGCCGCGTTGCCGAACAGGTTGCTCGTCCGCGAGTAGGTGTAGGCCGCCTGCACCGCGACATGCGGCATCAGCTCACGATCGACGCCGGCGACGATGGTCCGCGTCGTCGGCGCCTTGAGTTTCGGATCGACCCGATTGGGCGATGTCACTGCCGTCCGATCGTTCAGGTTGATGCCGCTCGTCGAAATCACCTGCGCCGTGTTCACCTCGTTCGGCTGCACGAATGCGTCACCATTCAGATCGGCCCACCGGTAGGTGATCGAGCCGAGATTGGACGCCGGGTTCATGAAGCCCACGGTCGACGTTGAGAGCTGACCCGCGAAGCTGCTGTAGCTCACGCGCGCGTTGGTCTTGCGCGCTTCGTCGAGCGAGTAGGTGAGGCCCGCGCGCGGTGAGATGTTGGTCCACGTGAACGGCGACCGATAGCCGGCAAACTCGATTCCCGGCACGAGCTCGGGGAACGCCGGATTCGACTCGGTGGCGCTGGGATCCGCGTGGCCCCACTGCCGATCGACGCGCACGCCGGCGTTGAGTGTGACCCGCCCGCGCGACATCGTATCGCCGGCGTACGCGTGGACATAGGTGGCGCGATTGCCGCCGCGCCCCTCGCGGAACACCTGCGCGCGCAGGTCGGTCACGGTCTGCGTGATGGCCCTGATGCCGTTGCCGGGCCACATGTTCTCGGTGATGACGTCGGTCGTGCGGAAGCCGGCGCCGTACTTGACGTCATGCGATCCGCCGAACCGATTGAAGAACGAGTGCGCGTCCGCCGTCGCCGTGTGCTGCGGACGCGAGCTGAGCTGCCGCTGCACACCTCCGTAAGTGGTAGAGGTCGTGTTGTTGACACCGGCCTGCGCGCCGAATCCGCCTTCGGGCGTCAGCGCGACGCCGGTGTTGAAGTACGCATACTTCGCCGAGAGAAACGCATTCGTGCCGAGCACTCGGTCATCGGCGATCTTGTACAGACCATGGAGCGGCGAGCTGTCGCTGTACTGGTTGCCCTGATGGAACGTCGCCTCGGGCGCTTCGAACGTCGCGAGACCGGGCTTCCGATGGTCCTTGATCTTGTAGCCGTTGAAGAACAGGAAGCTGACCATGTCCTTCGGCGTCGCCTGCCAGTTCACCTTGACGTTCGGGTTGTCGATCCGCGTGCGATCGATTGCGTTCGTCGTCCGGCGATACAGACCCACGTCCTGGCGCGAGTACGACCCGTAGAACCACGCGCGGTTCTGAAACAGCGGTCCGCCGAGGTCGAATCCGTAGTCTGAGCTCTTCGTGACGTGATCGGCGGTCGCATCGGTCACGGGGACCGCCAGCGCCGTCAACTCGGCGGGAATGTTCGTCGCCTGAAGGCTGTCGTTGGCGAAGTAGCCGCGCGCGCCGCCGTGAAACTGGTTGCCGCCGCGCTTGACCACCATGTCCACCGTCAACGCGCCGGTGCGCTCGCGGATGTCATTGCCGGCCGTCGAGACGTGGACCTCTTCGAAGTTGTCGAAATTGAAGTAGGTCGCCGACTGTCCGGGCGCGGCCATGTCCGTGATTTCAACGCCGTCGAGCGTCCAGGAGGTGTCCTGCTGGCGTGCGCCCTTGGCCACGACGATGAGCTGCTGTCCGGTTTCGTTGCCGGCGACGTTGACGCGATCGACCAGCGCGCCGGGCACCGAGCGAATCAGCGAGAACGGATCGCGCGACGAGGGAATGCGATTCAGCTCGTCGATGGTGAAATTCGTCGATGTCCCCGTTGCGGTCGCGTCGACGATCGGCGCCGCCGCCGTGACGGTGACCGTCTCGGCGATCGCGGCGATCTTCAACAACACGGCCATGTCGGCGTTTTTGCCGACGGACACAATCACATCGCGAGCGACAGCGGTAAATCCGGAAAGCCCGACGGAAACCTTGTAGGCGCCGGGCGCGACATCGAGAAAACGGAATTGGCCGTCGGCGTTCGTGGTGAACGTCAGCCTTGCGTCGACCGCTTGGGCCGTGACTGACGCACCGGGCAGTACGCCGCCCTGCTCGTCCTTGACTGTGCCGGTGATGCTGCCGCCCTGGACCTGCGCGAGCGCCGGGAGCGCTGCGCAGAGAATCAGCGCGAGCGACAGACTCAAACGTTTCATTGCTACAAGCTCCTTGATTGAACGGGCGTTCAGTATGACACTAGAGGACTTTAGAGTAAGACAAATGCACGAAGATAGTGCGAAAATCTGTGCACCGCAGAGCAGCCTCATCGTTCCGAAACGAGGAACTCAGCTGGCCCGCGTCGGCTGTTTTGGCGTGACAACCAAACGGTCACGACCACACCGAGCTGGCCGCGCTCGGCGTGAAGACGGTCATCGATCTGACCGCGGACGCGACGTCAACGAGCCGACGATGGTCCGCAATGCCGGGATGAAATTTTTTCGGATCCCGATGACGCGTATGACGAACCAGCGCAGAAGGACGTCGCGCGCGTTTGGAGAAATGCAGCAGTACCGATTCGGGCCGGCGTTCCTTCACTCGACGCTCAAGGAGTTCGTCTACGACTACTATTCGCACCTCGATCAGATCAAGGTGACAGCTCAACGGGCAACGGCCTCTGCGGCAGCGACGAAAGGCTGGGTTTTAAGCGAGAAGGGTACTTGACATTCGCAGCCCCAGGCTCACAATCTAAGAGGTTGAAAGTCGACTCCGCCGGCGGATTGCCGGTAACCCTGCATCACGAGGTCCTGCCGATGATCGTCACCGCCGAACCCATCGATCTGGATGCGCTTCGTGTACGCAACGAGTTCCTGGCCATGCCAGGGCTTACCATCAGCGTTCCGCAAGTTGCTCGCATGCTCGGCCTCCGGTCCGAGCACGCAGCGGCCATTCTTGAAACGCTCGAGCATGAGCGTTTTCTGACACACATCGCAAACGGCGCGTATCGACGCGCCTCTCTGTCACACGGAACCGAGAGCTAGCCTACGGGTTTCTTCCTGGCTGCGATTCAAGCAGCAGCGTGTTGCCGACATATTCGGTGATCGACAGACGGCAGGCCGGTTCCTCGCCGGTGAATCGGGCCGCGTGCCACGTGTTCGCGGGCACGTACACGACGTCACCTTGTCATCCTTAAGGTGCAAGTCATGCGCCGCTTTCAGATCGGTCCGGACTGGTCGAGTTGGACGGTCATCGTTGTCGTCGTGCTGCTGATCTGCGGGCTCGTGTTCTATTGGTTGTCGCTTGGCGCGGCGTGACGTATTTCAGAGCGACGTCACCGACGCGATGATCTCGAGGAGCTCGGCAGGGTCGACGGGTTTGCGCAGGACTGGCATGCGTCCGTCGCCGGCAGGCCATGGCGGGGGAGTGGCCGACAGCACGATGACGGGAATCTCGGCGAGCAGCGGATCGGCCTGACGCTGCTCCAGAAATTCTTCGCCGGTCATGCCCGGCATGAGGAGGTCGAGGATGATCACCGACGGACGGCGCTCCGACTTCAGATAGCGCAACGCATCCATCGCGCTCGCCGCCGTCAAGGCCTGATAACCAACGTCCTGCAGCGTGTCGCTGAGCGCCTCTGCGCAATCAGGATCGTCGTCCACGATTAGAACGGTCGGCGTCATGCGCCCTCCTTCGGGGTCAGCTGCGTCGGCAGGCGGACGATGAACGTCGACCCTGCCCCCGGCTCGCTTCGTACCGAAAGCGAGCCGCCGAATTCTTCGACGATGCGGCTCGTGATCCACAAGCCGAGACCGAATCCGGCGTATCGGCGGTCGGCCACCACACGCTCGAAGCGCTGGAAGATCCGCTCCTGATGTTCGGCCGCGATACCAATGCCCTGGTCGGAGACCTCGAGTCGCGCGTCTGTGCCGTCGCGCTTGATGGTGATTTCGATCGGTCGTCCCTCGCCGTACTTCAGCGCGTTCGAGACCAGATTGGTGACGACCTGATCGAGCCGGAGTCGATCCCATTGGCCGACCGCCGGCTCGATGATCCTGATGATTTGTGCCTGTTCGGCGCTCTCGAGGTGGTCGAGCACTTCGTTGACGACAGCGGCCAGATCCACCGGCTCCAGATCAAGGTGCAGCCGGCCGCTCGCAATCCGCGACACATCCAGAAGATTGTCGACGAGCCGAACCAGCCGCGACACCTGATGCGCCGCTTTTCCGACGCGGCCACGCACCCAGGCGGCCGCCAATGTCTCGTCGCCGCGTTGGGCGGCGCGGAGGACGCTGAGCAGCTGCAGCTGCAGCGCGTTGATCGGATTTCGCAGTTCGTGCGCGGCGGCGGCGAAGAACGTGTCGCGCGTCTGGATGCTCTCTTCGATCTTGCGCCGGATGAGCACCTGCTCGGTGACGTCGACGGCAAACACGACGATGCCTTCGACCTCGGCGTCGGGTCCGCGCAACGCTTGGTACACGAAGTTGAAGTATGAGGCGTCGGGTGGATCGCTGTGGTCGCTCGGTTTGAAACGAATCGGCACCTCGATGCCCCAGAACGTCCTGCCCGTTCGAAACACTTCGTCGAGCGCTTCGAACATGCCCTGTCCGGCGACTTCTGGCAGCGCCTCACGAACCATCGTGCCGACCAGATCGCGACGGCCGACCATGCGCGCATACGGCGGGTTGACGAACTCGTAGCGCAGCTCCGGGCCCTGGAGGATGCAGATGGGCACTGGCATTTCGTGGAACAGCGATCGGAGATGCGCGCGCTCGCGATCGGCCTGCTTGCGAAGCCACAACTGCTCGATCTGACTCTGGATCTTCGCGACGAGCTCCCGGGCGAAGAACGGTTTCACGAGATAGTCGGCCGCGCCGGCCTTCAAGCCTTCGAGCTTCGATTCCTCGCCGGCGCGCGCCGAGAGCAGGAGCACGGGAATCAACGCCGTGTCCGCGTCGGCCCGCAGCGCTCGCAGCAACCCGACACCGTCGAGGCCGGGCATCATCACGTCGGCGACGACGAGGTCGGGGCGCCGCGTCCGAACGGCGTCGAGCGCCGCCAGCCCGTCGGCGACCGCCTCGACGTGCCACCGCCGCCGGAGCAGACGGATCAGGTACTGGCGCATGTCGGCGTGATCGTCGGCGATCAACACGCGCGCCGATCGCGCCGCATCCGACACCGCGATGCCGTTCGCGCCATCGGCCGCCGCCGAGGGATCGTCGACGCGCTGGGCTTCGGACGGTGACTCGTCGGCGGTGTCGTCGATCCACCGCAACGCTTCTTCGATGAACGGCGCGGCAGCGCCCGGCGCCGACGTCAGCGGACGCGAGCGCCTGATGCGATCCGCGGGCAGATGCGCCTGACCCTGCCGCAGGCACACGCTGAACGTGCTGCCGTGGCCGGGCTCGCTCACGACGTTGACGCTGCCGCCATGGAACTTGACGAGCTCGTGCACGAGGGCGAGACCGATGCCTGAGCCTTCCTGACTCCGGGCGCGCGCGCCGCGGACGCGGTGAAAGTGCCGGAACAGATGCGGGACATCCGTGGGCGCGATGCCGGTGCCGGTGTCACTCACGGTCAACTCGACGTGCGCGTCGATCGCGTGCAGCCGCACCTCGATGCCTCCATCGAACGTGAACTTGAGCGCGTTCGACAGGAGATTGAGGACGATCTTCTCCCACATGCCGCGGTCGACGTACACCGGCTCGTCGAGCGGCGGGCAGTCGACCGTCAGCGTCAGGCCCGCACGCTCCACGGCGGATCGGAAGACGCTCGTGAGATCGCTCGTGAACGCGGCAAGGTCGGTCGGCTCGAAGGTGGCGTCGACGCGCCCGGCCTCGATCTGGGAGAAGTCGAGCAGCGAGTTCACCATCTTCAGCAGGCGCGCGGAGTTTCTGCGCAGCATCCGAATCTGGTCGCGCTGGGCGGCAGTCAGTTGACCGTGGTCGCCGGCCAGCAGATCGCCGGCGGGGCCGAGCATCAGCGTCAGCGGCGTGCGCAGCTCATGGCTGACGTTGCTGAAAAATGCCGTCTTCGCGCGATCGGCCTCCACGAGCGTCTCGGCTCGCTGGCGTTCGGTTTCGTGCGCACGCGCGTTCGAGAGCGTCGTCGAGATATGCGCGGCGACGAGATCGAGGAATCCGCGGTAACTCGCGTCGAGGGCGAGGCGCGGGCTGACGCCGGCCACCAGGACGCCGCTCGGCCCCTGATTGCCCACGTGTCTGATCGGCAGCAGAACAGCGGCGTCGGCGCTTTCGGGCCACGGACCGCCCGGCAACGAGCCGGCGCGTCCGCCGCGATTCGAGACGACTTCGCTTTGATCGGTGCGTGCGACGCGCGCGATGGGCCACACCGCGTCGTCCTCATCGCCCCTGCAGAGATCGATGGTCTCGGGGCTGGCCTGGGTCGCGAGCGCGAGGTGCGAGCTCGCGCACAGTCCCGCGCGCAGCTTGTCTTTGTCGATGAAGTACAGGAGCGCAAACGGCAGGTCATTCGGATTCGCGGCCAGTGTGTTGGCGACAATCTGGCACGCCGCGCTCACCGTGTCCGATCGCGACGCGTACGCGAGCTCGTGAAGTGTGCGAAGCCGCCGCTCGCCGAGCACGCGCCCGGTCGTTTCGACCGAGGTGACCAATACGCCGCCGGGCCGCCCGGTGTCGTCGCGAATCGCGCTGTACGAGAACGTGAAGTACGTCTCCTCGAGATAGCCATTTCGATCGAGCACGAAGAGCCGGTCCTCGCTTTGGAACGGCTCGCCGGTCGACATCACCTGCTGGAACATCGGGGCGAGCATGGTGTTCCAGATCTCCGGCCAGCAGTCGGCTGCGCGCTGGCCGAGCGCGGCCGGATGTTTCGTCGCGCCCAGCACCGACAGATAGGCATCGTTGTACACCTGGATGTACTCGGGGCCCCACACGATCAGCATCGGGAAGCCCGAGCCGAGCATGATGCTGACGGCGGTGCGGAGCGGCTGCGGCCACTCGGCGACTGGGCCGAGAGGCGTCTGCGCCCAGTCGAACGCTCGCATGCGCGCGCCCATGTCGCCGCCACCGGCGAGACAGTCGTCGGCGGTGCCGGGTTTCTCGAGCGATGGGGCCACCACCTCCTCGAGCGACGGAACGGCGACCTCAGTACTCGCCCCCAGATCCGTAGTGGTGGACAGCAGTACGGCTGGGTCCGTGCCTAAAAGCGCTTCAGCGGGAGTCGGTTGTGCTAGCACCTGATCCGTTGGAACAACCGGCGGCAGGGCTTCGACCGGCACCGAGGGGAACAGCGCCTCGGCCGCGGCGGGCACGGCTTCAGGCGCGCCGTTTGTGGACACGCCGTCGGGGGGCTTGGCGCCCGGGAGGTCGGGCGGGGGGTCCGGCTCCATTACGTCGTCGACACGACAAAACTGCGCGGACACGAGTGAGCGAGATGTTCTACGCAGCAAGGCGTGTTCCAGCTTCCGCCATTGCTGGGCTTGTCGGCCGTTTGGCGATGCCTGAGCAGGCAGGCAGCCTGGCCCCTTTCTACAATTGACAGCGCCGGCGGCCGCATGTTATTTTTCTCGCACACGTGCGATAAAAATAACATGTCAATGTCTCTCCTGTTTGCCGCGGTCGCGACGCTCGCGACGCTCGCGACGCTCGCGACGCTCGCCTCATGGGTGCCGGCGCGCCGCGCGACACGTGTCAGTCCGTTGGTGGCGCTTCGATACGAGTGAAGACGATGGTCAAATCGCTGCATTCGATCCTCAGCCGACGCGAGCGGCAAATCATGGACATCCTCTTCCGCCGCGGCCGTGCGACGGCCGCTGAGGTCATGGAGGAGCTCCCGGGCAACACGAGCTACTCGACCGTTCGTACGCAGTTGCGCGTGCTCGAGGAGAAGGGACACGTGCGGCACGAAGAGGAAGGCGTCCGGTACGTCTACACGGCGGCGGTGCCGCGACACGCGGCGCGAAAGTCGGCGCTGAAGCATCTGGTCGAAACCTTCTTCGACGGCTCCGCGGAAAAGACCGTGGCCGCGCTGCTCGGCGGCGAAGGGAGGCGGCTGACGGACGAGGAGCTCGAGCGGATTGCGGACCTGATTGCAAAGACGCGTAAAGACACGCCGGGAGGATCGCGATGAAGGCGTCAGTGATCGTGCTCGTCGCGCTTGCCGCAACCACGCTGATGCGGAGGCGCTCGGCCGCCGTTCGGCACTGGGTATTGTCGGCGGCCATCGTGTGCGCGGCCGCGACGCCGCTGCTCGAACTGGTCGTGCCCTCGTGGCACATCGCGTTCGGCTCTGCGCCGCCGGTCCATGAGCGCGACGTAGCCGGGCCGCGCGCGGCCGCGTCGCAGAGAGCCGCGCCGACTTCGTTGGCGGCTGTTCAACCCGAGCCTCCGCGTCCGCATCGGGATGCCCTGTCCGATGCCATCGCGACGGCGAGGCTCACGAACCTGTTGACGGCGACCTGGATCGCGGGCATCAGCATCAGCATCGGTCTTCTCGTCGTTGGCCTCGGCCGGCTCGCGTGGCTCGCGTCGCGGTCTCGGCGACTCGTCACCGGTCAGTGGATCGAGATGGCGGAAGAGATCTCGCGCCGCTACGGCATCGCTCGCGCAGTCCGGCTTCTGCAAAGCGATCATCCGTCGCTCCTCGTGACGTGGGGACTCCTGCGGCCGCGGATCATCCTTCCGCGCGCGGCATGCGACTGGCCGGCGGATCGCATCCGCATCGTCTTGAGCCACGAGCTCGCGCACATCGAGCGCGGCGACTGGCTCGTCCAGATGATGGCGGAGCTGCTGCGGTCCGTGTACTGGTTCAACCCGCTCCTGTGGATCGCGGGGACACGCCTGCGGCAGGAAAGCGAGCACGCGTGCGACGATGCCGTCTTGAATCTCGGCGTCGACGGATCGGAGTACGCCGGACATCTCCTGGATCTTGCCCGCAGCGCCATTCGCCATCGCGCGAGATGGTCGCCGGATCTGCCGGCCGCCGCGATTGCCCGTCCATCCAGTCTTGAACGGAGAGTCATTGCCATGTTGAACGCCCGTCTCAATCGCACACCGCTCTCACGATTGGCCCGTTTCATGGCCCTCATCGCCGTCTTGGCCGTCACGATTCCGATTGCCGGATTCGGCCAGACCTCGTTCGTCACCTTCTCTGGATCGGTGGTCGACCCTAACGGCCGCATCGTTCCCGGCGTCACGCTGGTGCTCTCCGACATGCCGCGCGACGCGAAGCGTGAGGTGCGGACCGATTCGGGCGGCCGTTTCGAGTTCGTGGGAGTG
>Ga0209237_1002647_pt1 | contig 10794 bp, 10 predicted proteins | sample GraSoi013_1_40cm_2_FD_185820 | JGI IMG/M metagenome (GOLD analysis project Ga0209237, IMG submission 185820) | Grasslands soil microbial communities from the Angelo Coastal Reserve, California, USA - Sample 10_02_2013_1_40cm (SPAdes) (version 2) | ecosystem: Environmental > Terrestrial > Soil >...
CATGCGCGCCACGCTCGAGAGCTGGGGGCATTCGGTGGAAGTGGCGAGCGACGGCGCATACGCACTGGAGCGCGCCATCGCGGGCGATTTCGATGTCATCATCTGCGATCTCCGCATGCCGCACCTCTCGGGGCGCGAGATGTACCAGAAGCTCGCCCGCCAGGACCCGCGCGCGGCCGAGCGCATCATCTTCGCCACGGGCGACACGGTGCGGGGCGATACGCTGCAGTTCCTCGAAACCCTCGGCCGCCCCTATCTCCACAAGCCATTCACGCTCGCCGAGCTGCGCGCCGCCCTCGGCCACGCCGCCAACCAGCCCGCCTGAGCATGCTGCGCGTCCTCCACGTCGATTCGGGACGCGTGTACCGGGGAGGGCAGAATCAGGTCCGGCTGCTGACGCGCGAGCTGGCGCGGGAGCCCGACGTGGAGCAGCGCCTGGTAACGCGCCGGGGCAGCGCGCTGGCGCGGCGCGTCGCGGCGGACGGGGTCCCAGTGCACGAGGTCCCATGGACCATCGGGCTCGACCCCCGGGCTTGGTGGAGGCTATTCCTCCACGCCAAGGCGTTCCAGCCGGCCATCATCCACGCGCACGACGGCCACGCGCTCGACATCGCGACGTGGGCCGGGGCTTGGCTCAAGCACGACGCCGCCGCGCCCCGCGTCATCGCGACCCGCCGGGTGGTATTCGCCGTGCGCTGGGCGAGTGCACTGTTCCGAGCCGATTACATCGTGGCGATCTCGGAGGCCGTGAAGGCCGCTCTCGTCGCCACCGGGGTGCCGCCGGCCGAGATCGGCGTCGTTCGCTCGGGGATCGACCCCGACGAGGTGCGCGCGGCGGCCGCGGTCCCGTTCGACGTCCGCACACGCCTCGGCCTTCCCCCGGGCACGCCGATCGCGGTCAACGTCGCTGCGCTGGAGCCGGCGAAGGACCAGGCGACCCTCGTCCGGGCGGCACAGACCGCGCGTGCGCTCCGGCCGGACCTGCACTGGGTGATCGCCGGCACGGGTGACGAGCGGCGGCGGCTCACGACACAGATCGGCGCGCTCGGCCTTGCCGACCGCGTGCACCTGCTGGACCACGTCGCGCAGGTGGACGCCTTGATACACGACAGCGACGTGCTGGTCATGCCTTCTCGCGCAGAGGGGCTTGGGAGCGTCGTGCTCCACGCCCTGGCGCTCGGCAAGCCCGTCGTGGCGACCGACGCCGGGGGCCTCCCCGAAATCGTGCCCCCCGAAGGGCTCGTTCCGGTCGGCGATGCCGGGGCACTCGCCCGAAAGGTCGTTCGAGCCCTGGATCACCCTTCCCCCTTCCCCTTCCCCCCGCAATGCACCGCCCGTGCCATGGCCCACGGCGTCTTGGCCGTGTATCGCTCGCTCGTCTAGATTGCAGGGCCATGATCTACGTCTGCGTCCCGGCCCACAACGAGGCCCGCACGGTCGGGCTCGTGTTGTGGAAGGTGCGGCAGGTCTTCACGGCCTTCCCGCGCGAGTATCAGCTGCTCGTGGCCGACGATGGGTCGAGCGACGGCACGGGCGTGGTGCTGGCGTCCTACGCGAAGGTGCTGCCCCTCACCGTCGTGACGCACCGGGAGCGGCAGGGGTACGCAAAGAGCTTGGAGGAGCTCCTGCGTCTCGCGCTGCAGCGCACTGATCGCCCCAAGCGCGACTGCGCCATCACGCTGCACGCCGATTTCGTGCACTCGCCCGAGAGCATGGAAGAGATGGTGAAGCGGATCGAGTCGGGAGCGGACCTGATCGTGGCGGAGCAGCGGGACGAGCGCGGTCGGTCGCCGCGGGCCGTGCGGCTCGCGCGCCACTGGACGCCGCGGCTGCTCCCAGTGCCGGGCGTCAAGGACACCGTGTCGGGCTTCTGCGCGCTGCGGCTCATCGTGCTGCGTCAGGCGCTGGGGGTGGGCGGCGGGCGCGACGCGACGCCCCTGCTCTCGACCGACGGCTGGTGCGCCAGCGCCGAGCTGCTCGCCCGGCTCGCCCCGCACGCCCGCCGTGTGGACGCGATTCCGGCGGCGGCGCGCTACGATCTCGTGCAGCGCCCCTCACGGGTGAAGCCGTGGCGGCAACTGCTCGAGGCGTGGCGGGCGCGGGGCGTCATTCGCGCCGCCCGCACGTCGGTCGCCGCACTGCTCGTCTTTGCCGGCGGGCTCGGCGCCCAGTCCGACAGCGCCCGGGCGGACTCGGGCCGGCGCGACGCCGTGTTCCCGATCGGCGCCGTCGCCCCCGCGGTGACGTTCCCCGTCGGTGAGCGCCTGGTCTATCAGGCGAAGTTCGGCTTGTTCAACGTCGGTACCGCCACCATGGAGGTGGCCGGGATCGACAGCGTCCGGGGCGCCGAAGCCGTGCACCTGGTGTTCCGCATCAGCGGCGGAGCGCTCTGGTATCACATCGAGCAGAAGCTCGAGTCCTGGGTGGGCCGAAGCGACTTTCGGTCCCGCCGTTTCTGGAACCAGACGGAGGAGAAAGGAAAGGCGTGGGAGCGGAAGTTTGACATCTACCCGGACTCCGGGTTCTACCGCGAGGCCGGCCGCGACACCACGCTCCCCACCGTGCCCGAGCCACTCGACGACGCGGCGTTCCTCTACTGGATCCGCACCGTTCCGCTCGAGATCGGCAAGCGCTACGCGTACGACCGTTACTTCCGCCCGGAGCGCAACCCCGTGATCGTCGAGGTGCTGGGGCGCGAGCGGGTGAGCGTCGCGGGCAAGAAATGGCACGCCATCGTCATCCGCCCGCGCATCCCCAACGGCGGCGGCATCTTCGCGGAGCGGGCGGACGCGCGCATGTGGCTGTCCGACGACGACCGCCACATGATGCTCGCGCTGCAGTCGAATTTCTCCTTCGGCCAGGTCACGATGAAGCTCAAGGAGTACTCCGACCCTCCCCCGGGACACCCATGACCGAGTACCGTGAGGCGGATTTCTCGCGCCTCAAGACCGTCTCCATCGCCCAGCGCCCCAACAAAGTCGACCCATCCCTCCTCGGCCATCCGCCCGGCCGCGACCGGAGCTTCGCCGCCTTTTGGCGCTCGCTCCCCGACATCCTCGCCGCGAAAGATCTGCGCTACGTCGCCGACCAAATCGCGCGCGCGGCGGGGCACCGGGCGGTCGTCGTGCTGCTTGGGGGGCACGTCATCAAAGTCGGCCTCGGCCCGCTGCTGCGGGAGCTACTGCGGCGCGGCGTGATCACGCATCTCGCGATGAACGGCAGCGCTGCGATCCACGACTTTGAGCTCGCCGCTTTCGGCGGCACGAGCGAGGACGTCGCCCGTGGCCTGGCGGACGGCTCGTTCGGCATGGCGGAGGAGACCGGGCACGAGATGAATGCCGCCGTCGCCGAGGGGGCGCGGGCCGGGCGCGGCATGGGGGAGGCCCTGGCGGAGTACCTGAAGGGCCGGGCGAACCTCGCCGCCCCCGACGTCTCCGTGCTGCTCGCCGCCGCGACCGCCGGGATCCCCGTGACCGTTCACGCCACCGTGGGAGCGGACATCACGCACCAACACCCCACGGCCGACGGGGCTGCGCTGGGCGCGACGAGTCACCGCGATCTCAAGCGCCTCGCGGCTGCCCTACCAGCGCTCGATGACGGTGGAGTCGTGCTCAACCTGGGAAGCGCGGTCGTGATGCCGGAGGTGTTTCTCAAGGCCCTGACGGTCGCGCGCAATCTGAATGGGGGAAAGCCGACGGGGTTCACGGCCTGCGATTGCGACATGCAGCGGCACTATCGGCCGCGGGTGAACGTCGTCGAGCGTCCGACGCTCGCGGGGGGCCGCGGCATCCAACTCACCGGCCACCACGAGATCCTCATCCCCCTGTTGTGCTGGGCGGTACTGGAACGGCTCGATGCGCGCGAGCGACCGTCGGCGGACTAGGCGTCCGCCGGGCGGCCCTTGATCATGTCGCGGATCTTGTCCGCCGTGCTGGGGCTCACGAGCCGCAGCACGAAATAGAGAATGAAGCCAATGGCGGCGAGCTTCAGGATCCACAAGGCGAGGCCGAAGAGGCCGCCGAGCAGACCGAAGAAGATGTTGAGCGCCACGAACGCCAGTGCGGCGAAGATGGCGAAGCCGAGTATACTCCTGAACATGGCCGGTTTCCTCCGTGATGCCCGACGCTCGGGCCGTACGTCGGAATGTAGCAGCGGGTTTCAGGGGAGCGCCAGCGCGTGAAGGCCGTCGACGTCGCGGTCATCGGGGGGGGGGCGGTGGGGGCGGCGTGTGCCAGAGCCGCGGCGGCCCGTGGCCTGCAAGTCGCCATCTTCGAGCCCGGGCCCGACCCGGCCGCAGCCTCCCCGGCGTCCGCGGGGATGCTGGCCGCACAGATCGAGCCGACCGACGACGCGCTCGTCGGCCTCTCGGTGCGGGCGCGCGACCTGTACGAGCCGCTCGCTCCCGCGCTGGGGGAAACGACGGGCATCGACATCGGCTTCTGGCGGGCGGGCATCGCGGCGGTCGCATTCGACGACGCCGCGGCCGATCGACTCAAGGAGGACGTGGCCCGCCAGCGCCAGGCGGGGTTGCGCTGCGATTGGCTGGACGGCGACGAGGTGCGCGAACGCTGGCCGGGAGCGGCCCCGGACTGCCGCGGCGCCCTGTTCGCGCCCGAGGACGGGGCGGTCGATCCGCAGGCGCTGACCCGCGCCTGCCTCGCGGACGCCCGCCGGTTGGGCGCGGCGCTGCACGCGGAACAGGTCACCATGGTCGAAACGGCGACCGGCCGGACACGGGGCGTGACGACGCGAGCCGGAACGACGGCCGCGGACCACGTCGTCCTCGCGGCCGGCGTGTGGGCACCGCAGATCGCCGGACTGCCGCGGCCGCTCCCGGTAGAGCCGGTGCGCGGGCAGATGGCCGCGGCCGCCTGGCCCGCCGGTACCCCGGCGGCGATCCTCTATCACGATCGCGGCTACGTGCTCGCCCGCGGCGCTGACGCCTTGCTCGGCACCACGATGGAGCACGCCGGCTTCGACTGCCGCGTCACCAACGAGGGCCTGGCCCAAATCTTCCGGGGAGCCGTCCGCCTCCTGCCAGCGTTACTCAATCACGCCGTGCAGCGCACGTGGGCGGGCCTCCGCCCGGTGACCGCCGACGGCCGTCCCATCGTCGGCCCCGATCCGGAGGTGGAGCGACTGTGGTACGCCGCCGGGCACGGGCGGAACGGCATCCTGCTGGCCGCTCTCACCGGCGAGATCATCGCGGACCTCGTCACGAAAGGCGAGACCGACGTGGACATCAGCGCGTTGCGCGTTGACCGGCTCAAGCCCCAAGCCGCACGGTGACGCTTACCGCCTACGGCGTGCGAGTTGCGACCGATGTATAGGACCTGCGCGTTCTGCAACGGCAAGCTCGACGGTGACGGCGGGCCCTCAGGGCTCGGCGTCGGGAGACGTCTCGCGTTCGACGAGTGGAAGGGCCGGCTCTGGGTCATCTGTCCCAAATGCACGCGCTGGAACCTCGCGCCGCTGGATGAGCGTCTCGAGCACGTCGAGGCACTTGCCCGCGCCGCGGGGGAGGGGCGCGTCGCAGCTGCGACCGAGCAGGTGGCGCTGATCCGCTGGCGGGGGTACGACCTGGTCCGGGTCGGCCGGCCGCCGCGGCTCGAGTTCGCGACGTGGCGCTACGGTGAACGGCTCAAGGCACGCCAGCGCGAGCAGCTCAAGTTCGTGATTCCGCTCACGGTGGCGACGGTGGGGCTCGCGGTGGCGGTGAACGTCGCGGCAGGTGGATCCGTCGGCGTGTTCGTGTGGAACATGCCGAACATCGCGCGGGCGATGTACACGGGGATCATCGGTCGCCGGACCGTGGGCCTAGTCGAACCACCGATCTGCGAACGCTGCGGCAGCCTGATGCATCTGCGCGCCAAGCACATGGCGCATGCCCGGATTGTCCCCGACGGCACAGCCGGCCTGGGGCTGGTCCTGAGCTGCCCCGACTGTCGCTCCGAGGGCGCGCTGCTGGTCGGGGCGGACGCGCAGGCCGCGTTGCGGCAGGGACTGACGTATCTGGCGCTGGCCCGCCGTGGCCGGGAGCGCGCCGAGGACGCGGCCCGCCTGGTCGAGGGCGCCGGCGGGCCGGATCGGCTCATCCGCGACGTCGCGCGGCGGGAGCTGACGCTCCGCAGCATCGCCCCGGAGCGGCGGCTCGCTCTCGAGATGGCCGTGGACGAGCAGGCCGAGGTCGAAGCGTTGGAGCGGCAGTGGAAGGATGCCGAAGAGATCGCCGAGATCGCGGACGGCCTGCTCTCTACCACTGCGGAGCTGGAAGAGGAGCTGCGTCGTTTGAAGAATCGCAAGCCACCGGGCGATCAACCGTCTAGTTGAAATTTGGCCTTTTGTCGCCTTCCGCGCTTCACTATCTTCCCCAAGCCTCATGGCCACCGCGCTCACCCAGATCACGGCTCGTAAACCCGCCTGGCTGAAGGTCCCCGCCCCGGGGGGCCCGAACTATCTCGCTGTGAAGCACCTGATGCGTGAGCTCGAGCTCCATACCGTGTGCGAGGAGGCGCATTGCCCCAACGTCGGCGAATGTTGGGAGCACAAGGCCGCCACCTTCATGATCCTGGGCGATGTGTGCACTCGGAACTGCGCGTACTGCGCGGTCCCGCACGGCCCCCCCGCTCCCCTCGACGCAGGCGAGCCGGCCCGTCTCGCCGAGGCGGTGCGGCAGATGGAGCTGAAGCATGTGGTCATCACGAGCGTGGACCGGGACGATCTGCCGCACGGCGGCGCCGAGGTCTTTGCGGCGTGCATCGCCGCGATCCGCCAGCGGACGCCGGACACGTCGGTCGAGGTGCTCATCCCCGACTTCAAGGGCAACGAGCGGGCGCTCCGGATCGTGGTCGACGCGCAGCCCGACATTCTGAACCACAACCTCGAGACCATCGAGCGACTGTATCGGCTGGCGCGGCCGGGCGGCCGGTATCCGCGAGCCCTCGAACTGCTGCGTCGGGTGAAGCACCTGGATCCCGACATGCTGACCAAGTCGGGCATCATCTGCGGGCTGGGCGAGGAATGGGACGAGCTGCTCGGCGCGATGCGCGACCTGCGCGCCCAGGGCGTCGACATCCTCACCCTCGGCCAGTATCTGCGCCCCTCCAGCCAGCACCTCCCGATCGCCCGCTATTACACGCCGCCCGAGTTCGCCGAGCTGCGGCGCCTCGGCATGCAGCTGGGATATCGCCACGTGGAAGCCGGGCCGCTGGTGCGCTCGAGCTATCATGCATGGGAGCAAGTCGAGCGCGCGAGCGCCGCCTCTTAGCCCCGACGCCCCATGACCACCGCAACCGCCCACGCCCAAAAGGACCAATCCCAAGCCGAGCTCGAGCGGCGGATGCTGCGACAGATGCTGTTGATCCGTCACTTCGAGGAGAAGGCGGCGGAGGCCTACGCGCTAGGCAAGATCGGCGGGTTCTGCCACCTCTATATCGGCCAGGAGGCGGTGGCGGTCGGCTCGCTCGCGGCGTTGCTCGACGACGATTACGTGATCAGCTCCTACCGTGAGCACGGCCAGGCGCTGGTCCGCGGCATCTCGGCGGGCGCGGTGATGGCCGAGCTGTTCGGGAAGGCGACCGGCTGCTCGAAGGGCAAGGGCGGCTCGATGCACCTGTTCGACGCCGCGAAGCGGTTCATGGGTGGGCACGGGATCGTCGGCGGGCATATCCCGCTCGGAGCGGGCATCGGCTTTGGGATCAAGTACAAGGGTGGCGACCAGGTCTGCCTCTGTTACTTCGGAGAGGCGGCCGTCAACATCGGCGCCTTCCACGAGACGCTCAACATGGCCTCCGTCTACCACCTGCCCGTGATCTTTTGCTGCGAGAACAACCGCTACGGCATGGGGACCGCGTTCGAGCGCGTCGCCGCGGTGACGGACGTCGCGGAGCACGCCTGCAGCTACGACATGGCGGCGGAGCTCGTGAACGGCATGGATGCGCTCGCCGTGTACGCCGCCACCCAACGCGCCGTCGAGCGCGCGCGCAAGGGTGGTCACCCGACGCTGCTGGAGGTGCGCACGTACCGCTTCATGGGGCACTCGATGTCCGACCCGCTGCACGGCGTGTATCGCACCAAGGACGAGGTCGAGGAACAAAAGAAGCGGGATCCCATCTCCCAGCTGGCGCTCAAGCTCAAGGAAGAGGGTGCGCTGGATCAGGCGGGGCTCGACGCGCTCGACGCGGAGGTGCGCGCGGAGGTGGAGGAGGCGGTGAAGTTTGCCGACGAAAGCCCCGATCCGGATCCCGGCGAGCTCACCACCCACGTGGTCGCGGACTGAGTGATGCCGACCCTGACCTATCGCGACGCGCTGAACCAGGCGCTGCGGGAGGAGATGCAGCGCGACGCCAACGTCTTCCTCATGGGGGAGGAAGTCGGAGTGTACCAGGGCGCCTACAAGGTGAGCCGCGGGCTGCTTGAGGAGTTCGGGCCGATGCGTGTGGTGGACACGCCCATCGCCGAGCTCGGGTTCGCCGGCATCGGCGTGGGGGCGGCGATGGTGGGGCTCCGTCCGGTGATCGAGTTCATGACGTGGAACTTCGCGGTCCTCGCCCTCGACCAGATCGTCAACTCGGCGGCGAAGCTGCTGTACGAGTCGGGCGGCCAGTTACCCATCCCGATCGTGTTCCGGGGGCCGAACGGCGCGGCCCTCCAGCTCGGCGCGCAGCACTCACAGGCCTGGGAAAGCTGGCTGAGTCACATCCCCGGCCTCAAGGTGGTGGCGCCGGCGACGCCCGCGGACGCCAAGGGCCTGCTCAAGTCCGCGATCCGCGACAACAACCCCGTCATCGTGCTCGAGGGCGAGATGCTGTACAACACCAAGGGGGAGGTGCCCGAGGGCGAGTACGTCGTGCCGATCGGCAGGGCGGACGTGAAGCGGGCGGGGCGGGACGTCACGCTCATCTGCCACTCGAAGACCGTCACGGTCGCCCTCAAAGCCGCCGAGCAGCTCGCCGAGCAGGAGGGGGTGTCGGCGGAGGTGGTCGACCTGCGCTCGCTGCGGCCGCTCGACGAGGCCGCCATCACCGCGTCAGTCGCGAAGACGAACCGCGCCGTCGTGGTCGAGGAAGGGTGGCCGCACTGCGGCATCGGCGCGCAGGTCGTGGACGTGATCCAACGCGAGGCCTTCGACCACCTCGATGCCCCGGTGCTGCGGGTGACGCAGGCCGACGTACCGATGCCCTACAACAGGCAGCTCGAGCGGCTCGCCAAGCCAAGCCCCGACAAGGTCGTCGCCGCCGCGCGGCGCGTGCTCTACCTCGACTGATCATGGCCACCAAGGTCTTCATGGAAGCGCTCTCCCCGACCATGGAGGAAGGGCGCCTGGTGAAGTGGCACAAGCAGGAAGGCGACGCCGTGAAGGCCGGCGAGACGCTGGCCGAGGTCGAGACGGACAAGGCGGTGATGGACCTGATCGCCCGCGCCGACGGCGTGCTGCGGCAGGTTGCGGTAACCGAGGGGCAGACGGTGCCGGTCGGGAGCGTGGTCGCGGTGATCGCGGCGCCGGGGGAGAGCGTAGGCTCGCCGGTCACTACGCCGGCCGCCGTGACTTCGGGAAGCGGGAAACCGGAAACGGGAAACGTTGGCGTCGCTAGCACCTCCGCGCCCGTGGCTGTCGCCCCCGCTCAGGCTGTCTCTGGCGCGGACACGAGCCGCGTCAAGGCATCGCCCTTGGCAAAGCGCATCGCCAAGGAAGCTGGGGTCGATCTGAAACGCGTCACTGGGTCGGGTCCGGGCGGCAGAGTGGTCAGACGAGACCTGGAAGCGGCAGGGAGAGGGGAGCAGGGAGAGGTACGCTCCGTCGCGGCGTCGGCCGCCGTGCAGCGGAGCGAACCTCTCCCTTCTCCCGTCTCTCCGGTGGCGGCGAGGTCGGGTGGGGCGTACGAAGACGTTCCCCTCACCCAGATCCGCAAAACGATCGCCAAGCGCCTGGTGACGTCCCTCGGTCCGGTCCCCCACTTCTTCCTGACCAGCGAAGTGGACATGGAGCGGGCTGCCGAGGCGCGCGACGCCCTCAACCCGCAGCTCGGCGACCGGGGCAAGGTTTCCTTCAACGACATCATCGTCAAGGCGACCGCGCTCGCCCTCACGAAGCACCGCGCTTGCAATGCCTGGTTCCAGGAGGACCACATCCGCTACTGGAACGAAGTGCACCTCGGGATGGCGGTGGCGGTGGAGGACGGGCTCATCACCCCCGTGATCCGCAACGCGGACCTGAAGCCGCTACTCGAGATCGGGCAGGAGGCGAAGCAACTCGCCGACAAGGCGCGCAGCCGTCGGCTCCAGCCGAGCGAATACACCGGGTCGACCTTCTCCGTTTCGAACCTCGGGATGTTCGACATCGACCAGTTCACGGCGGTGATCAATCCACCGGAGGCGGGCATTCTCGCCGTGGGCACGATCACCCCGAAGCCCGTGGTCGTGGACGGCCAGGTCGTGCCCCGCCGCCGCCTGCGCCTCACGATGAGCTGCGACCACCGGGTGATCGATGGGGCAACGGGGGCGGCGTTTCTGAAAACGCTGAAAGAGATGCTCGAAAACCCGCTGGCGATGCTCTTATGAAAATGCGGAATGCGGAGTGCGGAATGCGGAGTTGATCGGTCGGGGTCGAGGGTCGATCTCGGGGTTCGACCCTCGCACTGACATTCCGCATTCCGCGTTCCACATTCCGCACTCGGGGAGGGGGGTCTTTGGCAAACCAATTTGACGTGATCATCCTGGGTGGGGGGCCGGCCGGCTACGTCGGCGCGATCCGCTCGGCTCAGCTCGGCATGACCACGGCGGTGATCGAGCGGG
>Ga0209237_1002649_pt1 | contig 10790 bp, 9 predicted proteins | sample GraSoi013_1_40cm_2_FD_185820 | JGI IMG/M metagenome (GOLD analysis project Ga0209237, IMG submission 185820) | Grasslands soil microbial communities from the Angelo Coastal Reserve, California, USA - Sample 10_02_2013_1_40cm (SPAdes) (version 2) | ecosystem: Environmental > Terrestrial > Soil >...
CCTGGGCCTCGTCGACCATCCGGTTGAAGTCCTCGTTATGCCAGTTCACGAAGATGCCGGGCGACTTGAACAGCGGGCCATAGACGGTCTCGGCGTCCATCGTGCCCGTGCCCCAGCCGATCAGCCAGATCGGTCCCGCCTTGTGGACGTACACCATGCTGTTCAGATACGTCACGAAGTCGTACGTGCGGAGCGTGGTCTTGATGCCGGCCTTGGAGAGCTGGCCGGCCACCGCCTCGGCGACCTCCGCGTCCCGGACGTAGCGACCGCGCGGGCCGTGCAGCGTGATCTCGACGCCGCCGCCGAAGCCGGCCTCGGCCAGGAGCTTCCTGGCCCGCCCCACGTCCGCCTTGAGGGGCTGGAGCGTCGGATCGTAGCCGAAGTGCATCGACGGCAGCATCGTGGCGACGCGCACGCCCTTGCCGTCGAGCACCGTCTTGATGAGCTCGTCGGCGTCGATCGCGTAGGCGATGGCCTGGCGGACGCGCTTGTCGGCGGTGGGCCCATGGTAGGGCCCGGCTTGTGCTGGGCGTCCATCTGGTGCGTGTAGAACATGAGCTGGATCGTGCGGATCGATGGCGCGGTCGACAGGAAGAGCTTCGGATGCCTGTCGATGATCGCGCCGAGATGCGGCGGGATGTTCACCGCGAGGTCGATCTCGCCATTCTGCAGCGCGGCCACGCGCGAGGCGTCCTCGGGGATGGGCCGGAAGATCACGGTCTTGATCTGCGGCGCCCCGCGCCAGTAGGCGGTGTTCGCCTCGAGGACGATCTCCTCGTCCTTCGACCAGCGGACGAACTTGTAGGGGCCGGTGCCGATCGGTTTTCTGGAGAGGTCGGCGGTCTCCTTGCCGGCCGACTCCTTGGGCGGCAGCATCCCGCTCTGCGTGAATGTCATCACCGGGAGGAACGTCGGCCAGGGCTTCCTGGTGTGGACGCGGATCGTGTAGGAGTCCACGATCTCCACGCGCTCGAGCGGCGCGAAGAACGTCGCGCCGCGCAGCTTGCCCTGTCCCTGGGCCAGGCGCTCGAACGTGAACTTCGCCGAGTCGGCGTTGAAGTCTTCACCGTTGTGGAACTTCACGCCCTTGCGCAGCTTCACTTCCCACGCCGACGGAGGCACGAACTTCGGCATCTCGGTGGCGAGGCTGGGGACGATCTTCAGATTCGTGTCACGATCGTACAGCGTGTCGAAGATGTGACGCCCCACGTTCGACGCCGGGCTCTCCGACTGGTTGGCCATGTCGAGCGTCGTCGGGTCGACGCCCTGCGCGATCACGATCTTACCGGCCGGCGCGGCGCCCGCCTCCAGCGGCGACAGGAGCGCGACGAGCGCGGCCACCGCGACCTTCCAACCGACCATGCGGAGCCTCCTCGAGCGAGGGGATCGAACGCTCACGGTACTCTAGGGTCCGCCCGTGGGGGAGTCAAGGTAGGCCAGCGCTTCCTCGCGCGTGGTCACGAGCCCGAGCGCCTGAGCCTCCCGCGCGCGCTCGAGGAGGTGGCCGACGGCGGGGCTCGGCGGAAGGCCGAAGCGTTCCATGACGTCCTCGCCCCGGAGCAGCGGCGGCGCATCGGCGCCGACCTGCTGCTCCTCCCAGCCGCGCAGGAGGTCCCGGATGAGCGACGCGCGGCGCCAGAGCGAGCGGGGCGATTCCCCCCTCACGGCGGCGGCGTCCACGAGCGCCAGCAGGAGCAGGTCGCGCGTGTCCTCACGCAGGTCCCGGAAGAAGCGGTAGCGCGCCCGCGGCGTCACCCGGCCCGCGGCGGACAAGTGCATCGGACGCAGGTGATGGCGGACGAGCCGCTCGAGAACCCCCCGCGCGCGCGTCGGAAGCCTGAGCCGCTCGCCGATCACGCGTGCACGCTCGGCGCCGATCACATCATGCTCGAAGAAGCGCACGCGGCCGTCGATCACCCGGCGTGTCTCGGGCTTCGAGACGTCGTGCAGGAGCGCCGCCAGCTTGAGGACCTGATCGCGATGCATGTCGCCGCCGAGCTCCTCGGTCATGTGGGCTGCGAGCTCCTCGCCGAATGGCCGGAGCTCGCGCAGACCCAGGAGGAGCGCATCGGCCCCGGCCACCGCCCGGAGCGAGTGCTCGAGCACCGGGAACCGGTGGGGCGCCGGCTGCGCCGTCGCACGCATCGCCTCGACCTCCGGCACGATCACCGCCAGCAGGCCGAGCGCGTCGAGGCGCCGGAGCGCGCGCGCCGTGCGCGGCAGCGCGAGCAGCGCGAGCAGCTCGTCGCGAACCCGCTCGGCGGCGACGCCGGCCAGTCCGCCGGCGGCGGCCCGGATGGCCTTCGCGGTGCCCGGCGTCAGGCGAAGCCCGAGCGTCGCCTCGAGCCGCGCGCCGCGGAGCGTGCGCAGGGGATCCTCGGCCAGCACCCGCATATCGTGCGTCCGAAGCCGCCGCGCCCGGAGATCGTCGAGCCCACCGGTCGGATCGATGACGCGGGCCCGGCCGCGACGCAAGAGCTCGTCCACGGGAACCGCCAGCGCGTTCACGGTGAAGTCCCGCGCCGCCAGATCGCCCTCGAGCGTCGCCGCCCGCCAGTCCGTCACGTCCAGACACCCGCCGCGCGCGAGGACCCTGGCCGCTCCGCGCTCCGGATCGAGCGGCACGAAGGCGCCGCCGAGGCGCGTCGCCACGCGGCGCGCGATGTCGAGCGCGCCGGACTGCACCGTGACGTCCAGGTCGGCGACCCGCGGCGCGCGCCGCTCGCGCAGCCAGGCGTCGCGCACGGCGCCGCCGACGAGCGCCGGCGCCCGCGCCCGGCCCGCGACCGACTGCACGGCGCGCAGGAGCGCCCGCGCCGGCCGCGTCAAGTGGTCGAGCTGGAAGTAGGAGCCGAGTCGCGCCGCGCGACGAGGCGACACTTCAACCGCTCGAAGGCTGGAAGGAGGAGCCGAGTAGCGCCGACGTCAGACGCGCCTGCAATCTAGCCGAGCTCGATGCCGCGCGCCCCGATCCGGTACTCGACGATCTCGTCGCTCATCACGCTGCCGCGGTGCTTGACGACGCACAGCATGCGCGCCAGCCGGTTCCCGACGCGCTCGCTGCCGAGGACCAGGATGGTGTTCGCGGTGGCGCCGATGTCGCCGGTGGCGACCTTGCGCGCCAGCAAGTCTTCGAGTCGCGTCTCTTCCGTCGTCACCAGGAGCAGCGTCGTGACGGCGGTGTGGTCGTAGCGGTGCGCATCGATGAACGCGCGGTGCTTCCACACCGGCAGGCAGATCTCCATGCCGAGCGTCTCGGCGTCCCGGTGGATGATCTTGCGATAGAGCTCGTCGAACACGAAGAACTGGATCGAGTCGGCCGGCGAGTCCATCGGCTCGACGCCATCGACCACGATCCGCCGCGTGCCCGCCGCGCAATGGAAATAGAGGAAGGGCCGGACCGTGTAGAGCGCGTGATTGAAGGCGGCCTTCCAGTTCCAGTCGAACTCGCGGCCGCCGTCCGGCGTCGGCACCTGGAAGTCGCGGACCCGGCCCACCCACGCGCACGCGTTGGAGTAGAACGCCTCCATCTGGCCGGGCGGCGGATACGGATCGGCCATCGGCGTCACCGTGTGCGTCCACGGCTGGAGCGCCCAGCCGAAGAGTCGCGCCGCGTACTCGTCGTGTTGCTGCGAATCGCCGCGGCCGTTCAGGTCGAGGACGATGCCGCGCGCGCCGTCGGCGGCACGTCCGCGATCGGCGAACGTGAGCCCCAGGTGGGTTTTCCCGATCCCGGTCGCGCCGTAGGCGACGGTGAGCGTGCCCGGCAGCAGGCCGCCGCCCAGCATCGCGTCGAGTTTCGCGAGCCCGGTCGAGACGCGCGCAGTCACAGTCGACGAGTCTACACTGCCCGGCCCTTGGTGGTGAACTGCCGCTCGTAGCGCGCCCGCAGCTCGCCGAGCGTGGTGGCCTGGGCCGGCGCCTTGTCGTCGCGGATTCGCGTGATGCGCGCGAACCGGAGCGCGGCGCCCGACGCGTATGTCGGGCTCTTCTGGATCTCGTTGTAGGCGACCTCGACGACGACCTCGGGCCGCACGCGCACGGTGTAGCCATCGTCGCTCGTGGCGAGCGCCCACAGCCGCTCGGTCATCTCGGCGAACTGCTGGTCGGTGAGCCCCTTGAACGTCTTGCCGACGTCCGAGAACGCGTCCCCGTCGCGCACCGCCAGGTGGTAGTTGGAGAGCCATCCGCTCCGTCGTCCCGAGCCCCGGTCGACGGCGACGATGACGCAGTCCACCGTCTCCGCCGATTTCAGCTTGAACCAGCGCTTGCCGCGTCCTCCCGGCTCGTAGGTGCTCCGGAGGTCCTTCGCCATGACCCCCTCGTGCCCGGCGGCGAGCGCCTGCGCCAGGAACCCGCGGGCCGCTTCCGGCGAGGTGACGATCGTGCGCTCGGCCAGGTGGCGCCCCCCGGTGACGGCCGCCAGCTTGCCCCAGCGGCGCCGGTAGGGCTCGTCGATGAGCGAGCGCCCCTCGGCCATGAGGCAGTCGAAGAAGTGCAGGGTCAGCGGCATCTCCCGCACGAGTCTCTCCACCTCGTGGACGCGCCGGAACCGTCGCATCAGCTCCTGGAACGGCAGTGGCCGCCCCGCCGCGTCGAGCGCCAGGACTTCGCCGTCAAGGATGAACGGCGAGGCGGCGAGCTCGCCTCTGGCCGTCTCGACGACGTCGGGCAGGCTCGCGGTGACGTCGGAGAGGCGCCGCGTCCAGATCCCGATCCGCTCACCGTCGTGATGGAGCTGGATGCGGGCGCCGTCGTACTTGTACTCGAGCGCCGAGGTCCCGCCGTGGGCCGCCAGGACCTCCTCGAAGTCGTCGGCGATCTGGGCGAGCATGGGCAGGAGCGGGACACCGGGACGGGCGGTGGCGGACGCGAGCGCCGTGGCCCCGCCCCGAGCCGCCAGCGCCGCGACCCCCGAGAGGTCGCCGAGCAGCAGCGCCGCGCGCCGAGCCGTTTCGAGCGGAGTTTCAAAGGCGCGGCCAATCGCATCGAGCACGAGCCCGTCCGACACGCCCGTACGCATCTCGCCGGCGACGATCCGCTGCAGCGTCTCCCGCTCGTCCGTCGACGCCCGCGCCATCAGGCCACGCAGCAGCTCTTCGCGGGCTCGCCGCGCGCCGGCGCCGCCCGCGTCGGCGACGGCGGCGAACGCCGCCGCGACGTCGGCGAGCGAGAGAGGCGGCCCCGTGGTGGCGGCGGCATCCGGCAGCCCGCGGACTCCGAGCACGCGCGCGTCGGATGCCGGAAAGGCCCGGCCGGCGAGGAACGCGACCGCGGTGCCGACGGCGTCGGCCGGAAGTGCGCGGAGGTACTCGGCGAGGAGCGCGAGCTTGTCGAGCCTCGCGGGGCTCGCCCGGAGCCGCCGGCAGAGGTCCGCGAGCCGCCCGAACTCGACCATTTCAAGAATCATTCTACCGATTCCCAGGCTCGCCTCGGCCGGCGGCCTGCGGCTCGCACGGCGGGTATTCTTGACTTCGCCGCAGCCGCCGCCCTACTTTCGTTTCATGCGCCGCCGTGTTCTGTACGACGCGACTTCGCGCGCGGCGGCGGCCGCCGCCGAGCGTCTCCGTCACGCGTTCGACGTCACCCCGCTGTCGGCATCGACCGATCTGGCCGCCGCGGGGCCGGCGGTGGTCCTGGTCGGCGCCGACGTCGTCGACGGCCGCTGGAGCAGCGCGTCCATCCGCGTGCTGGCCCTCGTGGACGCCGACGCCGCCGGCCCCTGGCCCGAGCACTGGTACGGGCTGCTCCCGGCGGGCGTGAGCGGGCCGATCCTCGCGCACGCCGTGGAAAACGCGTTCGACGACCTCGACCGCGCAGCCGCCATGACGCGGCTCGATCGCGAGCTGTCGGAGCTGAACGCGATCGGCATCCGGCTCTCCGCCGAGCGCAACCCGCGGGAGCTGCTCGAGACCATCCTGACCAAGGCGCGGGAGATCACACAGAGCGACGCCGGCTCGCTGTACCTCGTGGAGGAGGCCGCCGACGGCACCCGGCTGCTGCGCTTCGCGCTGGCCCAGAACGACTCGGTCAAGATCCCCTACCGCGCGTCGCGGCTACCACTGACGAGCGCGAGCGTCGCAGGACACGTCGCGCTGACCGGCGACACCCTCAACCTCGAAGACGCCTACGCGCCGCCGCCGGGCGCGCCGTTTGGGATCAACCGGTCGTTCGACGCCAAGGCCGGCTACCGTACGAAGTCGATGCTGGTGGTGCCGATGCGCACGCCGCAGGGTGAGACGATCGGCGCCCTCCAGCTGATCAACTGCAAGCCGGACTTCGGTCACCGCTTCGCGTCGGTGGACGAGATCGAGCGGACGGTCCGGCCCTACGGCCCGCGCCAGCAGCAGCTCGCCGAGTCGCTCGCCTCGCAGGCGGCCGTCGCGATCCACAACAGCCAGCTCTTCGAGTCCATTCGACGGCTCTTCGAAGGGTTCGTGCAGGCCTCCGTTACCGCGATCGAGTCACGCGATCCGACGACCTCGGGCCACTCCTTTCGGGTCGCCAATCTCACGGTCGGCCTCGCGAGCGTGGTCGACCGCTGCGCCACCGGCGCGTACGGCGCGACCCGCTTCAGCGTCGAGGAGATGATGGAGCTCCGCTACGCCGCCCTCCTGCACGACTTCGGCAAGGTCGGCGTGCGTGAGCAGGTGCTCGTGAAAGCCAAGAAGCTCTTCCCGGGCGAGCTCGACCGGATCCGCCAGCGCGTCGAGCTCATCAAGCGCGGGCTCGCGCTCCGCTACGCCGACAAGAAGATCGAGCATTTGCTCGACAAGGGCCGTCGTCGCTACGCCGAGCAGTCCGCCGCGTTCGACGCCGAGCTGGCGGTGTATCTCGCAGAGCTCGACGACAGCCTGGGCCGCATTGTCGGCGCCAACGAGCCGACGGTGCTGCCGCAGGAGTCCGCGGCGGCGCTCGAGCGGCTGGCGCTCCGCGCCTTCGAGGATCACCGCGGTCACCGCCAGGCCGTCCTCACGCCCGAGGAGGCCGCGATTCTCTCGGTCTCCCGCGGCAGCCTCACGGAGGCGGAGTTCAAGGAGATCCAGTCCCACGTGGTGCACACCTACCGGTTCCTCGCCGAGATCCCGTGGACTAAGGAGTTTCGCCGCATCCCCGAGATCGCCCGCTCGCATCACGAAAAGCTCGACGGCACGGGCTATCCCCTCGGGATGCGGGGCGAGGAGATCCCGGTGCAGTCCAAGATGATGACCATCGCTGACATCTACGACGCGCTCACGGCCGGCGACCGTCCCTATAAGAAGGGGATTTCCAGGGACGAGGCGCTCGACATCCTGGGCCACGAGCGCCGAGCCGGGCACGTGGACGGCGCGCTGCTCGACCTCTTCATCGAGGCGAAGATTTACGCGCAAGCCACGTCGCCGGCGGTCACCCCGCCAAGAGCAGACAGACGCCGCCCCATGCGATGACGGCGCCGAGCGCCAGCAGCGCGCGCACCGCCTCGCGTCCCAGCGTGAGACTCTTCACATGTTGAGTGGATCGCGCCAAAAAAAAGGCGCGGGAACCCCGACGGTGAATCAACGCGTAGGTCACTGCGTGCGAGCTCATGTGTCCCTCCACTTCTGGGCGAGCGGCGGCCGCTCCCCACCTCAGAAACCGCGAAGTAGTCCGATGACCTTCCCGAGAATTCGCACGGGGCGTCGGGCGGGATCGACGACGATCGGCGCCATCGTCGGGTTCTCGGGCTTGAGCACGACGCGCGAACCGTCGCGCAGGAACCGCTTCACCGTCGCCTCCGGCTCGCCGCCCGCGTCCGACTCGATCAGCGCGGCGACGATGTCGTTCTGCTGAGCCGAGTCCTGCCGCCGGACGAGCACGAGGTCGCCGTCGCAGATGTGCGCGTCGATCATCGAGTCGCCCCGCACGCGGAGCGCGAACACGTCCTCGCCGCGCCCGGGCAGCGCGACGGCCGCGATAGGCACCTCGCCCTCCCGATTCTCCTGAGCGAGGAGCGGCGCGCCCGCGGCGATGCGGCCGAGGATCGGCACGGAATGGTGGGTTCGGCTGGAGCCACCCCTGTCGGTGAGCGTGAGAGCTCTCGAGGTCCGGCCGGCGCTCGGCCGTCTCTGTAACTCCCCTTTGCGCTCGAGTGCTTTCAGGTGGTCGAACGCCGCTCGGGGCGTGATCCTGAACCGCTCGCCGATCTCGCGTACGGTCGGCGGCACTCCGTGCCTGGCCTGGAAGCCACGCATGAAGCCGAGTACCTCCTGCTGCCGGCTCGTCAGCTCGCGCATGCTCGTCCTCCTCCGTGACGGGAATTATTACTCAACTTCTGTTGACTAGTCAACAAAAAGCGAGTGGCGGATGGGCGACGATCAGGTCCCGGTCAAACGGTGGCTAGGCGGGCTCCCAGGGCTCGCAGACGGGGCACGTCGTGAACCCCTGCTCACGGGCATCGGCGACGTGCTTGAAGTAGGCGCGCTCGGTCTCCGGGATCCGCGAGACCCAGGCGCAGTCGCTCTTGTGGAAGAGGCGCGAGGTCCGCTGAGCGCAGTACGGCTCACCTGGCTCGACGGCGACGGACGGCGTGGTCTCGGATGCGGCCGTCGTGGCCTCGGCCTCGGACGGCAACACGGCGACTGGCGCTGGCTCGACGGGTGCCGGCGTCGGCGCAATGATCGGGTCGGGCTCGTTGATGTGGAGGTTCGTCTCGACGGTCGAACGGAACTCGTCACTCGCCCGGCGGAACTCGCGTAGCGCGCGACCGACCATCCGTCCAAGCTCGGGAAGCTTCCCGGGGCCAAACACCAGCAGGGCGAGCACCCCGATGACGAGCATTTCCTGAAGGCCGATGTCGAACATCGCGGTTTAGAGTAACACGCGCTCCGGGCTAGCTGACCCCGGCGAGGCTCCCCAGCTCGGCGAAGGAGCCCACGACCAGATCCGCCTCTCCCGCGGGGGCGCCGCCCTCGGGCGCGTCCGCGCGCCCTTCGGGGGCATACAGCACCGTGAGCATGCCGACCGCCCTGGCGCCGCGGATATCGGACGGAATGCTGTCGCCCACCATCGCAGCCCGCGCCGGCGGGAGAGCCATCCGCTCGAGAGCCATCCGGAAGAGGGGCGGCTCCGGTTTGCCGACCACGATCGGCCGAACGCCAGCGGCGACGGCGATCGCCTCGACGATCGCCCCGCAGCCCGGCAGGAAATCGCCGCCCTCGATCGGAAGGCGCGGGTCGACGTTCGCCGTGACGAGCGCTGCCCCGCCCGCGGCGGCCCGCGCGGCGGCGGTGAGGCGCTCGTAGCTGAGATCGAAGTCGTTGCCGACGGCGACGACGGTTGCGGCGCGATAGTCCTTGACGTCCACCAGTTCATGGCCGGCCCGCGCGATGACGGCCGCCATCTCGGGCGCGCCGACGACGAGGACCCGTGAGGGCCCGAATCGCTGACGGATCACCTCGCCGATGATCTCGAGCGGCGTCAGGACGTGTCGAGCGACACCGACCCCGAGGCGGCCCAGGCGCTCGCGCAGCTCGTCACCGGTGGCGCGAGAGTTGTTGGACACGAAGGCGAGCGCGCGACCGCTCCGGTGCAGGGCCGCGAGGACCGCGCTCGCGCCTGGATTGAGGACGCTGCCACTCCAGACGCACCCGTCGAGGTCGAAGACGAAGCCGCGCGCGCTCGACAGGCGCGGGTCGGGCACGGGCGTCAGGCCTCCGTCGACCGCGCGAAGTCGGCGATCGCGTCCTGGTACACCTCGCGAGTCCGGCTGGCCACGCTAGCCCAGCTGAAATGCGCCTCCACCCGCTGCCGGCCCGCGCGCCCCAGGGCGCGCCCGCGCTCGGGATCCTCCAGCAGCGCGCGGATCGCCACGGCGAGCGCGTCAGGGCGGCCCGGCTCGACGAGCACACCCGTCTTGCCATCCTCGACCACCTCGAGGATGCCGCCGACCCCGGAGGCGACGACCGGAGTCTCGCAGGCCATCGCCTCGAGGTTGATCAGACCGAACGGCTCGTACACCGACGGGCACACGAACACGGCCGCGTGGCTGTAGAGCTGCACGACCTCGTCCACGGGAATCATCTCCCCGATCCACACGACGTTCGAGTGCTCGGGCAACGCTCGCTTGAGCCGCGCTTCGATCTCGGGCGTGTCGGGCGCCGAGGCGCAAAGGACGACCTGCACGCCCGGCGGGAGCTTCGGGGCCGCCTCGAGCAGATGGAAGATCCCCTTTTGATCCGTGATACGCCCGACGAAGAGCACGTACGGCTCGAGGACGCCCCGGCGCCCCAGCACGTCGCGCGCCCGAGTGCGCCGAAACTGATTGGGGTCGATGCCGTTGTGGATGACGACGACCCGCTCGGGAGCGACGCGAAAATGGCTCAGGATGTCCTCACGCATCTGGCGCGAGACCGCGATGATCCGGTCGGCCGCCTCCACCGACGTCTTCTCGATCCAGCTCGAGAGGAGATAGCCGCTGCCGAGCTGGTCGGCCTTCCACGGCCGGAGCGGCTCCATGCTGTGGAGGGTCACGCAGAGCGGGATGCGATGAAGGGTACGGATCCAGAACCCCGCCATGTCCGCGTACCAGGTGTGCGCGTGGGCGACGTCGGCGTCGACGGGATCACGGGCCATCGCCAGCGCGATCGACAAGGTCTCGAGCGCCGGCGCGTACCGGGGCCCGTCGCGGCCGGGCCCGACCCGCTCCCAGGGCGTGTAACCGCGCAGCGCGATCTCCCCCGTCGCCTCGGCCGGGGACCGCTCGCCGAAGCAGCGCACCTCCACGGCCATGAGCCGGCTCAGCGCCCGCGCGAGCTGACCGACGACGACCCCCG
>Ga0209237_1002653_pt1 | contig 10779 bp, 10 predicted proteins | sample GraSoi013_1_40cm_2_FD_185820 | JGI IMG/M metagenome (GOLD analysis project Ga0209237, IMG submission 185820) | Grasslands soil microbial communities from the Angelo Coastal Reserve, California, USA - Sample 10_02_2013_1_40cm (SPAdes) (version 2) | ecosystem: Environmental > Terrestrial > Soil >...
GGCGTAGGCCCAATTTGGCCTGATGTAGTACAAAAGCCTCAGTAGAGTACTCCTGGGCCTGCGGCCGGAGTCTCTCTGCCCGGCTGACAGAGATTCCTCCTCTAGCGTTGGACCGGACGATGCTCGGGGCAGTTCTACCATAAGTTTCCCCTGCAAGGGCTTCTTCTTTCCCAACCGGACATAAGCCATATGGTGGCACTCCCTAAGAGCAGCGCGCTAAACCCGATTACCACGGGCCCATCGAGCAATACGGTTCCGATGGGGAAGTTCTGGGAGAGCCACAGTCCCATCAAGGGGTTGGATTGACTTTCTAGGAGGAACCAGTTAAGGATTCCCACAATGATGAGGTACTGGAAAACTACGATTGCCTTGAGTGATCGTTGCTTCAATATGTCCCTCTAGAGGGTTCCGTCGTACCCTCGGGTGGCCAAAGGGTCGACTCCAGTTTTCTCTCGAAGAAAGGAAGTAGACCGTGTCGTCCGACGCGCGAGGCAAAACCCCCTATATTGGACGGAACCGTTCCTCTTAGCCCAGCCAGAATCCGTGCGTCTTGGGATAACCCGATTCGCAAGTCTGTTCTCGTCATGTGGGTTCAGGCAAATCATTGCCCAGTCCTTCCGGGGCCGAGAGTCTTCGCATCCTGACTCATTCTAGAGGTCCATCCCTTCCGAGAAGATACCACGCCACGCAAGCCGGTTCTCTCTAAGCCATTTGAGGCGACCGGCGCACCAGGAGAACTGATTCGCCTTTCGAACTCGCTTCGAATGTTCCTTCCGATGAACCAGCTTTCGCATCTTACGGAAAGCCCGCGAAGCCGTCCAAGCCTGGGTAAGTATTGGTAATGCTCTCCTTTCAGCGTCGTCTAAGGGCATTTGGCTGTTGTAGGTGAATATGAAACCGTGAGCCAAGTTTAGGAATGTTTTGTCGTAAGTGCGAGGCCCAAGCTCGGTGACGGCAATAGCCAAGTCGAGTGCCCTCGCTTCGTAACGACTACGACCAAAATCTATGAGGGCAGACATCTTGCCGTGGCGAAACAGAAGGTTCTCTCGCCGGAAATCGGCGTGGATCACAACCTTGGGGAGGGAGTCATAGGGCAACGTAGCAACCTCTTTCTGGATATCAGGTAGAACATCTCGGAAGAGTCGTAGGTCCCGATGTATGCGCGAGGCCGGGGTTAGACTATCTAGGTCTTCAATATCTTTGTAGAAGCCTTGCAAGCGTTCTTGGAACAATTTCGGGAAGGAGTATTGAGGCGCATACGTTAGTCCTGAGTATTTCGCGGTCAATCGGTGGTAGAAGGCTAGAGCACTCGCCGCTTCTTTCATATGTCGAGGGTTTCCCGGATCCATGGGTCGGCCCGTCACGAACGGGTGGAGGGCGTAGGTGATGCCAGAGATGTCTACCGTGGTATCTCCGGATCTGGTCCGCAGAGGCTCCGCGACTGGGAACCCCCTTTCACTTAGGTAGGAAATGAGCGCATGTTGTTGGTCAAGGCGGAGCTTTATGGCTTCGGCTTTGGCACCGTTGGGGAGAGTACGCGCGCGGTACCGTTGGAGGGCCAACTCTCCTCTGCTGGTGGATAGACGAAATGTAGAAGAGCCCATGTCGTGGTCCGGCCCCCGCTTCAGCCGCGCTTCTTCTAGGCCGAAGCTTGTAGCAATTTGATTGATCAGGGCTGGCGAAGGGGTCTCAATACCTTTCTTTCGCAACATCTCTGGTCTCTCCGCAAACGGTTCGGCGAGTTGGCTGGTCAAGCCAGCGGTTAACCTCAAGGCTATCAATATTGATTGCAGTCTGGGCTCGATTCATAGAGTGGGAATAATTGACTCTCAATTTGATTCACCCATTCACCATTTCCAATATTCGTCGAGACAGGAATAGCACGGATTTCATGTCTGGACTGCTCGCACAGCATGCGTGCTCGAGTGGAGTCGAACGGTTCAATTCGGAGCAGACCGCCCTTGGATCTGTGAATCTGCGTGGGAGTAGCTCGTAATCTTGAGCGTGCCCCGGTTCTATGATACTCTCTGTAAACATATCTCCGCCTCACGGAGCCAGTGTCTAAAGTCAGGCAAATCAAACTCTCCCATCAGGACCCGGTAGTTTAGATGCTCAAGATAGGAGCTAGCTTCGTACGATGCCACTCTGTCCAGGAACTCTCTCGACATTCTTCTGGCGTACTCCCTCACAAAGTGCTCCCGGAGGCGTACAGCATTGAGGGCCGTTTCGTACCTCCTCTTCTTCAATGCCATTTGTACGAAGAGTTCCGCGATGAAATAGCCCACGTCCCTGGCTGGGTCGAAGATGCAACTTTGATCGAAATCTATTGCTGTCAGGCTATCACTGTCTACGAAGATGTTCTTCGGGTGGAAATCGCCGTGGGTTAAGGTGAAGGATTCAGGCTCGACGGGTCTTATTCTTTCCACGATGCGGTTTTTCATATTACCAACACTACCTCCGAGGCTCGGGCGGATGTCCAAACGCTGAGCCCAACTATCTAGGATTTCTTCCTCCTCCTTCACGCTAAACCTTCTAGTGTGAGTTACGCGGGTTCTGTGAAGCTTGGCCAACCATTTCCCGGCCCGTGTAAGGTACAACTTCAGAGAGCCCTCACTTCTGGCTAGCATCTTGGCCAGTTGTACGCCGGTAGCCTTGGATCTGAGTAGGAGGTTCCATTCTGGGAAATAGGCCACTGGTTCGCAGACCCTCAGGGGGTTGTCCGCGTCGAACCCCCTTAAGCGCAATTCTTGAAGAAGATTGAATACGTACTCCCCCCGGTCATCGGGTCTAAATTCTCCTACGACAGACTTGGACAATCGTTGTCGGTTGGACTTGCTTAGTATTTGCAATCCAAACTCGATGACTGACTTTCCTTTGCGCTTGCTCAGTTTTACGGGCCGTATCGTGCATTTCGAAATTGTAAACTCGGACAAATTTGGTAGGACCATATTCTGTTCGAAGAAACGCTGGGCGAACGAACTTTTCAAGAAATAACGTTCGAGGCCGCTCAATTCGTGGAGGTGACTCCTATCCCTGGCACTGGATTTCCGGAGAGTACTGAATCGAACTCTTTTTGGCAAAATCGCACCACTCGTCGGGAGGGCTGGGCGTCGGGTCTCCTTACGTGACGAAACAAGGTCAGGAGTAGAAAAGCTCCCCAGTGAATGGCCAGATTGGCTGCGTTCTCAGGTAGGTGGGAGAGATATTCTCCTAGAAAGGCCCGTGTAGGCGCATCGGCTGCTTCAGCGCTGCCTGTCAGCTTGAACGTTCTCAGCCGAAGCATGGTCACGAATTCCGCGAGGTCCTTAGCTGGGTCCGAGGGAAGGCTTCTATCAAAGTCGATCACTGTCGTCTTGGAGCCATCAAGTAAGACGTGTTCATAGTGAAACCTGCCGTGAGTCTGAACGGCGTGCACCGTCGCTCGGCTTTGTTTGCCCCTATCGCACAGAGTGTTCACCATTTCAATCATCATCTCCTTCCTATCAGGGACGAGCGCCGCGGCCTTCCCAAGCCGGCGAATAGCTTTGAATAGCTTCAAGGACTGCCATAACGACTCGTTTCTTCCGACACGGATGCTGGATTTGTGCAGCTGAACGAGCCAGTTGGCTGCTTGTCGAACATAAGGCACCAGTTCAGGGCAGTCGCAGCCGACAAATGATGTAAGCGGGGTGCCTTCTACTGCCTTCGTGAGCAGGAGCCTATGCTCAGGGACGTACAGCAGGGGTTGCGAAACCTGATAGGGCTGGTCGTTCCCAAAACCTACCCTCCACAGCCCATTGAGGACCTGGAAACTATGTCGTACCAGCTCATCTGAATATAGCTTCCCGAAGACTAGGGTTCCATCATCAAAGGCATAGTTCAAAGTGATGCGACCCGTTCCCCTATCCTGGACTATGGTAACCTTGCAATCGACCGAGGGGCCGCATCTGGCAGCCCCTTCTCTTGCGGCGGGGTACACCACTTGTCCGATAAATTCGGGATGCGTTATCTTCGAGGCCCGGGCTCTCAGTTCGTCATCGGTGATATCGATCATTGCGCCATCATTCCTCAGGGCTTCTTCCCATCGTTGTGACTCGACAGCGCTTTGTCAAACTCACTCGAGTAGAAACTGTTCTTTCGTTCCCAACTTGGATCATTCGTGGTCATCCCCGTCATCTTTCGGCATTTGGATACTAGAATGTGGAAGCAGTGATAGAAGGCTAGATTGAGTCCCGAGGGTCTGCGCTCCGAATACTCTGACAGAAAGGCCTCTGTCAAGCGGTCAGCATAATCCATCCCATAGGATCTGTGAAATATCTCGGATCTGAGCCTGTGGATGAACTCCGCTAGGTCTTTGGCCGGGTCCGAAGGACGGCTTCGATCGAGATCGACCAGAGTTACCTTCTCGTCAGTGAGGAATACATGTATGGGGCGGAACTGGCCATGGGTCTGAACCGGGTCTTCCCTCACCAGACCCCCCTCGAGCTTTTCGAGCATGGCAAACATTGGAGTCAGGTTCTTGAGTTCTTGAGGATGGGCCACAGCGACCTTTGATATTCGAGATGAGAGCTTAGAGAACATATACCATGGGTCGTCAACCTTACCGACGCGGATGGGGGAACTGTGCAATTTGGCTAGCCATCTGGCCGCTTCCCTCACTCCCTTCAGAGCCACATTCCTATCTAAGCTGAGATAGGAGTCCAGACTTGTTCCCTCAGCCGCTCTTGTAATCAGGATATTGTCCGCGGCAACGAACGAGAGAGGCTCAGCGACCCCGTATCGGTGGTCTCGCCCGAACCCGTCGTCGTAAAGACTGCGTAGGACCCGATAGGCATGAGCTCCTGACTCGTCGCGATAGAGCTTCGCGAAGAGTCTGGTGGAGGGCCGAAATCTAAACTCTAAAGTTGCGGGACCCGTCCCATCGTTCTGAACAGTCGATACTTCGAAGTCGTCGGGGTGGATGGGGGTTTCCCTTCGTTCAGGTAATGAACTATGCACGTATCGCTGAACAAAGTCGTATCGGCTAATGTCCGCTATCCTCTTTTCAAACTCTTTCTTAGCTTCCGACCTCGCGCTCAATTTACTCTATCGACCCCTAACCAAACTGTGAAGTTTTGTTGGCGAGTCGTAATGCGCAAAAGATACCCGTGGCCGAACTCCCTCTGGCGCGGGGTATCCCAGAAGGCAGAACCTCTTGGGAATCTCACCGAAACGGCGATGTTTTCGTTCGCCCACCCGCGAATATGAGTAGCTGGTGAGAATTCTTTCACCTCCTTACGGGCATGCCTAAGAAGTTTCAGATAGTCCGGGGACAGGCCTACCTCTGTAGAAAATTGCTCCCCCAGGCCGGGGAGAGCATAGTCGACGCGTATCGTTGCCTCCCCACGCCCCAACCTCAAACTTTTCCGTAATCCATAGGCAAGGCCGTTCTCGCTCACGTTTCGTAAGGTTACAATGACTTCCTTTCCCTCTGGATGCTGTATATCCGACACAAAATTGTCATGTTCGAATCCTATGTCTGAAAAAGCTCCGGGATGATTTGGGGGCAGATCCATGTAACCGTGGAGGTCCTCCAGAAGGTTCCAATCGTCGATCGGGTTCCCCACAACGAGCCTGCCAGGTGGGTCTCTAATGCTGAAGAGATACACGAGTCGGCCGCCGTTCCTAGGAGAGAAGACCGAGAAGAGATGGCTGTTCTTGAGTACAAGCTCCTCATCTCCGTCCTGATCCAAGTCCTGAAGGTATGCGTGCGCCTCCTCGTCCTTGTGGTTCATCCAATACGCCGCCTCCGCAATTATTGCTGACACTCGAATATGGCTTGCGATCGCTCTGACCCACACGCTCGGCCCGGTGTCAGAGTCAGGATTTCCATGAGCCCCCGTCTTCGGTGTGTGCCATGCCGTCTGCCAGACAGAAGCCAGAATCACCTTTCTAGCAAGTTCTATGAGCGCCGGATCGGAACCTCTGGAGGCTAAGTCTTCCACTCGATTCTCTGACCATCCGTACTGATTTCTGTATTGATCCCATCTCGTATCATAGTACCATCTTTCGTAGTCTTCGCCCGCTTCAAACTCACCTGCGAGTTCGAAGTAGGTGCCTGTCTCTATCTGCTTCTCCGCCTCTGGACTGCGCAGTGATGCCCACTGACCAAGCTTCACCGGCTTCACCCACGGGTTTTCGTTTACCCATTTCAATACGCTCTCATACTGAGCTGGGCCGTCTCGATCCCACCCCGCTCCGGCCGGCTTCTCGAGGTCATCCGCGTAGATTGCTATGACCTTGTCGCTAAAATTGGGGCCCAAATCGAGGAGCCATCGAATCTGCGTCTTGACCGCTTCTAACTGCTCTGGGGTTCGTGGAGGAATGTTCTGTCTAAGATTGTTTGCGATGGGAAGGGCGCGTAGCCCCGAGCCATCCTCTATTCTGTACATCAGGAAGTTTGCAGGATCCCAAACCTGGTTCTGGTCATAATTCCTCCTAGGACTGTGATTACCCATTCTTGAGTAGTAGAGGCGGTCGTCGAGCAAGACGTATTCGTAACCTCCGTTTGGAAGCTTGTCATCGGTTAAGGCTTTTGCGAGTGCCTGCGTATCCCACAGTCTTTCAGGAACCCAGAACACTTTGACTCCTTCCGGCTCTAGTCCCAACAGCCCTTCTTGCAGCAAGAGCTGCTCTTCCAGCTGACGCATGTTGTGTTCCCGGGAGAAGAAACGCATCATGTTCTGACCGTAGGTGCTCCCGCCCATCTCGAGCAGACCAAGCCTCAGGAGGTCGGTAAGTTCGGAGAGGACCTCGGGAGAATGCCAAGCAATCGCCTCCAGCAGAGTTCCACTCAGATGGAGATTAAATGGGATTCCGTAGCGCCTGTGGAGCTCGAAGACGCGCAAGTACCCGGTCCCAGACTCTCTCCCTCCAAGAATCGATGAGATTCCCTGCTTGTTTTCGTATCCGTCCGTCACCAAGAATTGGTTCGCGTGATGGACGAACGCGATTGAAACGCTCGCCTTTTTCGCTTCAGTCACGGGGATCACGAGAAGCGCGCGCATGCCTTGATGATTCCTTTGTCACTCAGGTGATAACGGACCTCATTAGACTCAGGGTCCAGAAGGTTCACAAGGTATCCGAGAGAGCTGAGCTTCCCGAGAATCAGCTTTAGAGGTAGCCCGGGAGCCTTCACTACCTCTGCTATCTCGCCCGCACTCCTGGCGTTCTTGCTATTCGTTGCGCCGAGCGTGAATAGAAGACTCGTCAAGCTGGTGTCCGTTAGAAAGTGTTCGTCAGGCACTGCACCGAACTTCAGCATCTCACCGCAAGCTCTCTCATACACCTGTAACGTCCTTTCAGCCGCAACGTCCCAGCTGTACTTTTCAACAAGCATGCGGTACGCATTCTGTGTCAGTTCTCGCGCAAGCGATCTCTCTTCCAATAGACGTCGTATTGAGGCAGCAAGTGAAACCGGGTCTCTCGGTTGAGCCTTCAGGCCGGTCACGCCGTGCTCCACAATCTCCGACAATCCCCCAACATCAGAAACGACTACGGGAATACGGCCAGCCATGGCTTCCAGGACTACGATACCGAAAGGCTCGTAAACCGAAGGGAGAACGAAGATGTTGCTCGACCTGTATAGCGCGATCAGCGTCGCTTCATCCACAAAACCAATGATATGAATTACCCCTTGGAGCCCTCGCTTGCGAACTTCAGCCGTAAGGTCCTCTTTGATCGGACCTTCCCCGACTATGATCAAAGTCGCGCTGACGTTGTCATGGTTGAGCATCTCAAAAGCTTCAATGAGCGTGTGAAGCCCTTTTTCCTCGACCAATCTACCCACATACAGAACCACCATCTCGGCAAGTCTTACTCCCGGTCCTAGCTTCTGCCCTAGTTCTCGGCCGTCATTCGTCTCGGAATTGAATCGGGAGATATCAACTGCGTTGGGGACGACGCTGATCTTATTTGGGTTGGCTCCAAAGTTCACTTTGAGATGGCTGAGCATATATTGGCTGCAGCAGATGACCTCCTCGCTGTACTGAATCAGGAGCTGTTCAATCTCGTGGATCTTTCTCTGGTAGTCGTCGTAAAGACCAGCTCGACGCCCGATTTCAGTAGCGTGTATCGTAGTTACTAGCGGAATGCAGGAGGATTTGTTGAGTTCTAGTGCAGCCCGACCGACCATCCAGTCGTGGGCATGTACGAGGTCGAACATTTGGTCCCGTAACAGCTTCTTCCCTCTTTCAATCATTAACGAGTTCATCGAATAAATCCACAGAAGGAAGTCGGTCTGCGACACGCCGGCGGACTCGACCCGCGAGATGCTTACTCCTTCAACGACATCCTCGAGTTGAGTGTTGGGAAAATCGAAGGTGAGCACGTGGACTGTGTTACCCTTGCGGACCAAGCTCTTTGAGAGATGGTAGACATGGGTCGAAATTCCTCCAATTATCCTTGGAGGAAACTCCCAACTGAGCATCAAGACACGCATAGAGGATTACAGTCCTTTTGCTAACTCGGTGAGCTGGGCATACCGAGTTGATAGAAGTAATCCCAAACTAATAGAGCAAGAGCCACTCGCCTTAATAATCAGACCCAATATTATTCAACAATCGGACCCGGGATAATATAGAACAATCAGACTGAATACTCTTAGTAATCGGATGTCGTCTGATTATTATCAAAAGTTGCATGATTTTCCAACTGAGCACCAACACGCGCACGACCGAATACGACCCTCCGCTAACTGTTGTGCGGGCCACACTGTGCCTAAGCATGAGGCGTCGGAACAGTGTAGGCGAACCAGACGCTAAATAATCCCTGGCCGAAGGTGTTTCCCGCCTGAAGGTCCTTGTGGAAGTAGTAGAGGGGCAATCCATTGTAGGTTACCTGCATGCTCCCGTCTTTCCGCGTGATAGTGCCGAAGCTCGATGCGCTGAGCCCGGGTGGAACCGTGATCTTACTCGTGGAGAATGCGGGCCAGTTGATGGCGCAATTACCATAGCAGGCGCTCGTCCCGTTGTTGGGCTTGTCCGCCTTGAACATGTAGAGGGTGAAGCCGGTGCCGTTGGTCAGGTAGAAGCCGATCGAGGAGTTGTACCCCAGGCCGACCGTGGAGGCAGGGGAACTAGGACCGGCGACCGTCTGAGTCGAGGTGCTCGTCTGGGTGACTGTCGTTTTCTGGGAGACTGTCGTCGTCTGGGTGACGGTTGTGGGGTTGGCGGCAAAGTAGCCGGTTGATGCCGCGAAGATGACCGTGAGGGCTATGAAGATGGCAGAGATCGTGCGAAAGTTTGCCAATCTGCGGTGGATTTCGATGGTGCCATTTTATTCATTTTCCACAATTTCTCCTCATTTCATCCCCATTTCCTAGTACTTCCAGGTTACGACGAAGAAGATCGAGTAGCCCACAACCTGCAGAACCTGTATGTAGAGAAGTGGCGCGGCGACAGCGGCGCCGAAGCTCCCCGCAAGGACGTAGTAGAAGTAGGCCGCGACTATGTTTGCTACAAAGAGTGGGAAGACGAAGGCTGTCGCGCCCACCAAGACCCTCCCCCTCAGGTCTGACCAGCTTTTCACATGGATTGCCAGAATCCCAAGGAGAAGAAGAGCACTCACCGCTGCGATCCCGATGTCCACGAGCCACAAGGTGCCTACCATGTTTTTGCTCACCAAACCCCTCGGGGTGCGTATTTACTTTTTCCTACTTTCATCCAAAATCTCTCCCATGACCTCTCCCTTCGAAAGCCAGCCGCTCACGTAGAAGACCGCGCCGTATTCTTCTCCGACCGCTTCAACGACGTGATGCCTGACCAGGATATCGAGATGATGCCTGATCGTGGTGTAGTCCATCCCGAGCTCTTTCGCAAGCTGGTGGGCGTTCATAGGCTTCGCGGTTATCGCCCTGAGAATCTTGACGCGAGTCGGACCACCCCTCGTCCCCTCGAGCAACCACCAGAGGAGTCTCCTAGTGGAGACCTCGGCCAGAGTTAGACCACCACTCCCAGAACCCTCGAATATTGCAAAGAGTCGCGAAGATGCGATATGAACCTTCGTCCCGATCCCTGACCAACCGGGGAGGTAGTCCTTGAGGGCCCCTCGCCGAGGATCGGAGCAATACTCATCGTCGCTGCTCCTCACGTCGAAGAGACAGACGATCACCGGCGAGTTCAGGCCTGTATCTTCGCGTTCATCCTTACAGTTCTCGTCGCCAGCTCGATTATCCTCTTGTCGTGAGTCGCGATGATCAGCGTCTTCGCTCTCAGGGCGTTGTCGCCCCGTAGCATCTCGAGAATCAACTCCGAGACCAGGGGGTCTAGAGACTCCGTGGGCTCGTCCATCACCAGGAGGGGCGGGTCCTTCACCATGGCCCTCGCGATGGATACTAGCTGCTTCTCCCCGACGCTAAGGTCGGCGACTTTCCTCTCCGCATCCGCGTTGATTCCCATCAATGCAAGAACCTCCTGCACCCGAGAAAGCCTCGACTCCCTTTCTCCCTCCCCGAGAAAGAAGAGCGGCAGCTCGACGTTTTGAGAAACTGTGAACTCCTGCATCAAGTTCTGGACCTGTGGAACGAGTCCGAGACTTGCGAGCCTTATGGCGGTGAGCTCTCTCCCCGACAAGCGGGTGGTCTCTTTGCCGAGGACCTGGATGCTCCCGGAGCTCGCTCTCTCGAGCCCTGCCAGGAGGTTGACTAGTGTCGTCTTCCCGCTCCCGACCGGCCCAGCCAGAGCCACAAACTCGCCCCGCTTCACCCGCATGTTGATGTCAGTGAAAACCTCCCTCCGCTTCGGCTCGAGGAATACCTTGCTG
>Ga0209237_1002654_pt1 | contig 10772 bp, 10 predicted proteins | sample GraSoi013_1_40cm_2_FD_185820 | JGI IMG/M metagenome (GOLD analysis project Ga0209237, IMG submission 185820) | Grasslands soil microbial communities from the Angelo Coastal Reserve, California, USA - Sample 10_02_2013_1_40cm (SPAdes) (version 2) | ecosystem: Environmental > Terrestrial > Soil >...
TACATGAGCCGGAACGTGTTCCGGCCGCTGGGCATGACCCACACCGCGCCGGACCGCGTGGACAGCCTGATGCCGAACCGCACCCGCTTCTACGAGCGCGCGGGGGACAGCGGGTTCGTGGCGGCGCCGCCGGTGGACAACAGTTACAAGTGGGCCGGCGGCGGCTTCGTGTCCACCGCCGAGGACCTCGTGAAGTTCGGCTCGGCCATGCTCCAGCCGGGGTTCCTCAAGGCCGAGACGCTCGAGCTGCTCTTCACCTCACAAAATACGACCGCGGGCGAGCCGACCGGCTACGGGATCGGCTGGTTCGTGGGCACGGACAGCCTGGGCCACCGCTGGGTGTTCCACGGCGGCGGCTCGGTGGGGGGAACCACGGCGTTCGGCGTGGACCGCGACTCGCGGATCGTCGTCGCCATCACGTCGAATCTGACCAACGCGCCGCTCGAGCCGGGAGAGGCGATTCAACGGCTGTTCGATCGATAGCGCGCCGTCAGCTTCTGGCCTGCTTCCACTGCCGGGGATCGAACAGCGCGTCGGCGAGCGGCGCGTCGGTCTTGATCTCGGTGTACTCTTCGAGCCAGCGCTCCTGCCCATCCACCAGGAACGCCACCTCGGCCGAGAGCCAGGCGCCGCCTACCAGCTGATACTTGTTGAACCGGATGTCGCTGATGCGGCTCGTGTCACGCTGGCCCGGCTCGAGCAGCCGCACGAACACGAGGCGCTCGCGGTCCACCCAGAACTGCCGGGCGCGCAGGTCGCCTGCCTTCGCGCCCACGACGTACACGGGGCGCCCCTGCCACGTGTCTTCGTGCACCGTCGCGAGGTCGAATTTGAGCTGCTCGAGCCGCGCCGCCGTGCGCTCCGCGGGCTCGAAGTAGACGTCGAAGCCGAGCACCATCAGCGGATGAATGAACGCCGACGCATTGCCGAGCGTGTCGGCCTTGAAGACGAACTGGGAATCGTTGACGAACAGCAGGCCGTTGCCCGAGTCGGCCGGCGCGAACTCGATGCGCAGCTTCCCAGGCAGGGCGGCATACTCGTGCCAGATCGAGTGCTCCTGCGAGCCGTCCGGCCGGGTCGCGGTGTTCTTCTGGACGAACGTGAGCGTGCGATACCATTTGCCGGCATAGCGGTCGTGCATCGCCTTGAGCACGTCACGCCCGCTCGGCGGCGACGCTGCGAGCGCGGATACGAGCAGTAGATGATGCAGCACTGATCCTCCCTTGTAAGACGTCAGACGTCTGATATCTGACGTCTGATGTCTACCGATCCAGCCGGTAGCCGGCTTTGCGAACCGTGAGAATATGCTGCGGCGCCGCCGCATCCGCTTCGAGCTTGCGGCGCAGCTCGGCGACGTGTGTGTCCACCGTGCGGCTCAGTACCTCGGCGCTGTAGCCCCAGACCTCGCGCAACAGCTCCAGCCGCGTCGCCACCGCGCCGCGACGTCGCAGCAGCGCGACGAGCAGGTCGAACTCCTTCGGCGTGAGCGGCACAGGCTGGCCGGCCCGGAGCACCGTACGGGAGGCGGGGATCACCTCGATGTCGCCGAACCGCTCGGGCGGCGCGCCGCCGTTCCCGCCGGTCGGCGGGGCCGTGCGGCGCAACAGCGCTTCTACCCGAGCGAGCAGCTCGAGCACGCCGAACGGCTTGGTGACGTAGTCGTCCGCGCCCAGTCGCAGGCCGCGCACCTTGTCCGCCTCTTCGCCACGCGCCGTGAGGATGAGGACCGGCATGGTGCGGCCGGCGTCCCGCAGCGCGCGCAACACGCGGAATCCGTCCATTCCGGGAAGCATCAAATCGAGGATGATGAGGTCGGGGCGGCCGTCGCGCGCGCGCGCCAGGCCTTTCATGCCGTCGTCCGCCACCTCGACCTGATAGCCCTCGATCTCCAGGTTGTTACGCAGGCCGTAGGCGAGGTCGGGGTTGTCCTCGACGACGAGGATACGGGTCACGCCGGGACCCTCGGGGAGCCACTGGGCGCACGCTCAGCGGGCGGCTCGAGCGGCAACTCGATGACGAACCGGACGCCACTCCCGCCGTTGGCCGCGGCGCGCGGCTGCGGGTCCTCGACCCAGGCGCGCCCGCCATGCAGGGCGACCAGCTCGCGCACCACCGCGAGCCCGATGCCCGTCCCAGCCACGGCCGAGCCGCGGTCTCGCTCGAGGCGCCAGAAGCGGTCCCAGACGCGCTCGCGGTCGGCCGGGGGGATGCCGGGGCCCTCGTCGTCGACCCAGATCCGCGCGCGCTGCTCGCCCGCCGCGAGGCCGACGGTCACGACCTGCGCCGGGGGACCGTACTTCACGGCGTTGTCGAGCAGGTTCAGCAGCATCTGGCGAAACGCCTCGGCATCCACGGGCGCGACGACGCCCTCCGCGAGCTGGGTGCGCAAGGTGACGCCGCGCGCGCCCGCGAGCGGCGCGAACCCTTCGAGGGCTTCCAGCACCAGGGGCGCGAGCGGCGCGCGCGCCGGCGACAGGCGGGTGACCTGCCGTTCCGAACGGGAAAAGTGCAGCAGGTTCTCGACGAGGTGGGTGAGCCGCCGCGCCTCCTGATCGATGATCTCGAGCGAGCGGCGGCCCTCCTCCTCGGACCGCACGCGCCCGAGTAGCAGCGTCTCGGAAAACATCCGGATCTGTGCGAGCGGCGTACGCAGCTCGTGGGACACGCCCGAGACGAAATCGGTGCGCAGGCGGGCTCGTATTCGCGCCGCAACTGGACCAGCGCGGTCACGATGAGCCCGGCCGTGACCCCGAGGGCCCCGAGCAGGAGCGGGAGGCGCGAGCGCGGCAGGCCGCCGATCACGAGCTTTGAGGCCAACTCCGGGCGGAGCGCGACCGCCACCTGCATCGCCCCCATCATCGCTTCGACCGTGTCCCGAGCCGAGAACGTGGCCGCATACTGCACCGGGGAATGGTACAGCTTGGTGCCGTCCGCGGAGGTTACGACGACGGACATGAGCGAGTCGAACACGACGCCACCGGTGAGGGGGCGCGGCAAGAGCGGCTGCTTCTCGGCCCCCATGGTGTAGAACGGCTCGAACGCTTTGGGATCGACGTCGACACCGACGAGCGTGCGGAGCGCGCCCGCCTGGTCCTTGCCGGTGTACATGACCGCGTGGGGCACGCCGGCTACCCGCGCCACGATCACGGCGAGGTGCTCCATCGGTTGGTACACGGTGCGGGCGTGCGCGGGCAGCGTGTCGCGCAGCCAAGCGCGCTCCGCCGCCGACGGCGCGCCGCCCGAGGTTTCGAGGCGACCGGTCGCAAGGTCGAGGCGAAACGTGTAACGCGCCAGCTTGAGCACGGCGGCGGCGTAGGGCTTTAGCCCGGGCGCGAGCCGCTCGGGGCGCGGGAGAGCCGCCCCCAGTGCGCCGGCTTGCGTGTGCAGCAGCGCCTCCATCGGCGGCCACGCCGCCATGTAGTAGAGGTTGGCTCCCGTGCGGAGAGCGAAGCGCGAGGCCGCAAGCCGCGCATAGTCGCGCAACACCCGCTCGGCGGTGGCCCGATGATGGAGGAACGTCCGCTGAGCCTGGAACGCAAGCAGGCCCGCCAGCAGCAGGCTGCCGAGCAACATCACCGCGATGAGGACGCCGCGCGGGCGGCGGGGGACGTGCTGCATCTGGTTGGCCAGGTTCATCGAGCGTCCCGAGAAATGCACGTGATTCGACCGAGATTCAAGACGGTCTGACTGTTTGCTGACAATCTCCGCACCGGGTCTCCACCTGAAGGGCAGTGCCGCTGGATAGAATGCAGCGGGTCGCGGCCGGAGTGTCGACGGCCACTTCGTCCCGACCAGCCAACCCGGGGTGCAGTCCATGGCCCCGGGTTTGGTTTTATGTTCCAGTCATGCGGCGCCCTGCCTGGTATCGGCTCTGCACGCTCATCGGCATGCTTGCGCTCACCGCGGCGCGGGAGCAGGGAGGACGTATGGCGTTCTCGCTCAGCAGCGTAGCCTTTAAAGCAGGCGCGGCGATCCCCATCAGGCACACGTGTGACGGCGCCGATGTGTCGCCGCCGCTCGGCTGGAGCGGCGCCCCGCCGGGCACTGCCGCGTTCGCCCTCATCGCCGACGATCCCGACGCGCCGGCCGGAACCTGGGTGCATTGGGTGCTGTACGACGTTCCGGCAGCGACGTCGCAGTTGCCCGAAAACGTCGCGAAGAGCGACGCGCCCTCGGGGTTGAGCGGCGCGCTGCAAGGCCGCAACGACTTCGGGCGCAGCGGATACGGCGGGCCGTGCCCGCCGCCAGGGCCGGCACACCGGTACTTCTTCAAGCTGTACGCGCTCGACACGCCGCTGCGGTTGCAGGCCGGCGCCACCAAGCGCGACGTGGAGGGGGCGATGCAGGGACACGTATTGGGGACGGCACAGTTGCTGGGGACGTACGCGAGGCAGCAGCGGTGAGAGGGCTGCTCATCGCTTCGCTGGCCGCCGGTGTGGCATTGACCCCGCTCCCCGCTCCCCGCTCCCCCAGTTTCGACGTGGTCGTCCTGCCCGCAGGGCTGCGCGGCACGATGAGCGCCGTCTGGATCGAAAACAACCGCCATTGGGACGAGCTCGCCGGTCTCAACACGCTCACGCAGCTGCTCGGCTCGGCACGGCCGACGCAGCACGAGTACTTGGGGTGTCTTGCCGGCGAGGTCGCGAACGATACGCTGTGGGTGCGCGAGCTCGTGCCCGCCGCCGACTTGAAGCAGCTCCAGTTCGCCGTGGCGGGTAGCTGCGACGGGGTCGACCGGTTCGTCGGGACGTGGCACACGCACCCGTACCGGGCCGGCCCCGACGGCCGCGCGCTCAAGGAGCGCGGTCTGTCGGCGCTGGACCTCGAGACCTTCGCGTCCGCGCGCGATCTCGTCACCGTCGTCATGTGGGACGTCGATTCGCTCGACGTGGCGGCCAAGGGACCGGACGGCTCCGTGCGCCATCCGGCGCCGCTCACCTTGCGCTAGCGCGCCGGGCTCACCTCGGCGTCGAACACTCCCGTCAGGATCCGGCTGTTGCGCTTGACCTGCACCCACATCCGATAGTGGCCGGGCTGGGGAAAGGCGTACGGGAAGGACACGGCACCGGGGCGCACCGCTCGTTGCTCCCCGCTCCCCATCGGCATCGCGGCGAGCCGCTGCGCGAGCCGGCCGCGCACCGTATCCCCCGGCTCGCGCAGCACGAACGTTTCCTGGGCGGCGACGGAGATCGTCCCCTCCGGGTGCAGGTGCACGAACACCGCGCCGTCGTCCCGCACGATCATGGCGTGGCCGGCCATTCCCATGTACGGCTCGAGTCGTGCCGGTCGGCCGTCGGCAGCCCTGACCACGAACCGTAGCGGCGACTCGCGATCCACCGCGAGCGGCTCGTCGCCGCGCTCCCACGTCATCGTCGAGCCGTCGGCGAGCCCGGCGACGTCTCCCGCCTCCCTCCTCCCGTCTCCCGACCACCACGCGTCGTCCGGGTCGCCGGGAGGGGGGAGGCGGGAGACGGGAGGCGGCGGCAAATCGAGCGTCGCGACCAACGTCTGTGCGAAGCCGCTCTCGTGCACGATGTCGGCGTACAGGCGGTACGTTCCAGCCGGCAGCGGCGGCAGGTTGGCCTCGAAGGTCGTCGAGTCGCGGGGAAGAGGATGGAGGTGGGCGAACCCGTCGAGCTGCCCATTCCGTACCAGAAACAGGTGCATCAGGTGACCGTGGTCCGGAATGAGCGGCGTCCATTGCCGCCGCTGGTTCGTCCACGACGTGTCGTCGATCGCGCAATGCAGCACCGCTCCGGCAGCGGTCGCCCGCACCGTCGCGGCGGCGTGCAGCGGTTGGTACAGCCCGCTCCGGTACGCCGCATCCACCGTGTTCCACCACGCCCGCCCGCCAACCAGTGTCAGGGCGAGCACGACGGCGCTCGCAGCCGTGGCGATCCAGGCACGCACGCTACGTCGCCGGTCGGGCTGCTGGCCCGGGGCGAGCCCGCTTTCCCGCACCGCGGCGCGGACGATGGTCAGCGCACCGATGAAGAGGAACGCGCCCAGTCCCAGCAGCCCCATGCCGAGCGGCTTCTCGAGCGCGAGCCGGCGGGTCGCGACGGCCATCACGGGGACGAGTGCCGTGCCGGTGCCGCTCGCGCCCTCCAGCGTCACTTGAACGCTGTAGGAGCCGCCACGCATCAGCCACAGCGCCGCGCTGTAGAGGGTCGAGTCTCCCGGAACGCGCTGGGCGACATCGGCCGGGGGCGGGGCCGCCGTTCTGGGATCCCAATAGACCGGCAGCACCAGCACCCGGCGCACGGTCTCTGGGTCGAGCAGGCGCACCGTGATCTGCGCCAGGCCGGGCACGACGCCGGGGTTGCGGATGATGACGCGGATGGGGTAGGGTCCCGCCACGCCCTCGAAGTAGGTGTCGGGGCTGCCGACATGGGCGGAGGTGACGACGGCGGTTGCCCCGAGCGCGAGCAAGCGGGCCAGGCAACGTCTCATCGTTGCAGCCGCTGCATCCAGTTGCCCCACCACAGACCAACCCGCACCGACGCGATGGCGAGCCCGGCCGCGACCGCGAGACCCTGGGCCGTCACCGGATCAGGCTTGATGCTCCAGAACTGGTAGCGCCAGGGTCCGAGCCGCGCCGTGTAGTCCCACTGGTCCGCGCCGAAGAAGAAGTTGCGGGCGTGCGCGGACAGGAGGAACTCGGCAACGAACCACTGCACCACGACGAACACCGCGAGGAAGGCGAGCCCCGCGAGCACGGACAGCCGCCAGTCCCGGCCTGGCCCCGCGCGCCGCATCAGCAGGTCGACCACCGCGGCTGGAACGACGAGCAGCAACGGGAACGGCGGCGGCACCATGTGGGTGACGGGGTTGAACACCGGGGCGAGCTTCGGCGTCGCAGGGAAGAGCTGGAGGATCCAGATCATGACGAGCGAGATCGCCATGTAGAACGCTGCCGCCGTGGTCCCCGGCCACGCGATGCGCGCGGCGCGGGCGACCGCCACCAGCAGGAGCGGGAAGGTCCCCGCCGCGACCTTGTAGTACAGCGCGTTATGGGCGTCGTTGGCAAACCCGACCTGCTCGATCCCCATGATCGAGACGTTCTGAAGCAGGATCGCGGCACCGTACGCCAGGAGCAAGCCGGACGCCCGCCGGCCGGCGTCGGTGGCGGCGCGGTTCTGGAGCGAGAGCACGAGCAGCATCGCGCCCAGTTGGATGCCGGTGAAGCCGAGGGCGAGGATCACGTGCGGAGGCGACAGGACTTTGACGTCGAGTCCGTAGGCGTTGTGCCACCAGTTGTCGAACGGCGCCGAGACAATCATCGCGATGGCGCCCCAGATGCACACCCAGGCGCCGAGCGCACCGCGAAAGCCCCAGAACGACACGCTCGCCGCTCGCTCGTCCGGAGTCCCGGCGAAGCTGGTCCGCAGGACGAGCCAGCCGCACGAGACGCCGGCGAGCGCGCCACCGACGTAGATCGCCAGGTGAGCCGGGGTCCAGAAGGTGTCGCGCCCGATCGAGCGGTGCCAGGAAATGTCCCACATGACGCCGACCACGGCGCTCGTGGATGCGAGCACCACAGACCAGACACGCCAGGGAACGGGGGGCGCCGCAGCGCGAGCCGGTGGTGCGACGGAGCTAGTCATGGTCGTCCTCGTCACTTCCTAGGCAGAGGGAAGGCGCCCCGACCGAATTCGTCGGGGCGCCTCGAGCCTCGGGGAAGGGCGCCGCGTGCTGCGCGCCCGGCCGTTCACTTAGCCTCTCGCGCCGACGCGCACCTCTGCCGGCTGCCAGATGCTGATCTTCCGCGTCTCCGGCATCAGGAACAGGCTGAGCAGGAACGCCACGGCCGGCACGGTGATGGGATAGACCAGCGCGTGGCCCAGGCTCTGCGACATGGTTAACCCCGCTGCCTGCGCGGACACATACGCCGCGGTCGTGATGACGGGCACCAGTCCGCCGCCCCAGCCGTTGCCGATGTGATATGGCACCGACACGGACGAGTACCGGATGCGCGCCGGGAAGTACTCGGCCAGGAACGCGCCGATCGGGCCGTACACCATGCCCACGTAGGAGACCATGATCGCGACGATCAAGATCGACAGCGGGTAGTTGATGTTGGCCGGGTTGGCGGCGTTGCCGAGCGCCGTGTAGAGCGGGTAGTACGTGACCGCCGCGAGGAAGAACCCGGCGAGGATGATCGGCTTGCGACCGATCCGGTCAGAGAGCCAGCCGAAAAAGATGAGCGACGGTGTGGCGATGAGCAGCGCGAGGCCCGTGATGATAGCCGGGTGCAGGACGTCAGGCTTCTGCACCTGCTGGATGAAATACAGCGCCCAGAACTGGCCGCTGTACCACACGACCCCCTCGCCGATCACGACGACGCTAGCGATCAGCACGTATCTGATATTCTGACTCCAGAAGGCCTCGCGCCAGGGATTGGCCGACGTCTGTCCCTTCGCCTTGATGGCCTGGAAGATCGGCGTCTCCTGAAGCTGCAGCCGGATGTAGATGGCGATCGCGACCATGAGGAGCGAGAGCAGGAACGGGATCCGCCACCCCCACGCGTTGAACGCCTCCGTCCCCACTATCTCGCGCGTCAGGATGATGACGACCAGGGACACCACGATTCCGAGCGTGGGCGACGTCTGGAGCCAGCCGGTGTAGTAGCCTCGTTTGTCGTCCGGAGCATGCTCGGCGACGTAGGTGATGGCGCCGCCATACTCGCCGCCGAGGCACAACCCCTGGATGAGGCGAAGCAGCAACAGGAGAATCCCCGCCGTTGCGCCGATCTGGGCGTAGCTCGGCACGAGGCCGATGAAAGCCGTCGCCAGACCCATGCCGCTCAGCGTGATGAGGAAGGTGTACTTGCGGCCCACGATGTCGCCGATGCGGCCGAACACGAAGGCTCCGAACGGGCGGATCAGGAACCCGGCCGTGAAGGTTCCGACCGTCTTGATGAGCGCGCTGCCGGAGGCGCCTGCTGCGAAAAACTTGACCGACAGCAGCGCGGCCAGACTCCCGAAAATGTAGAAGTCGTACCACTCGATCACGTTCCCGACGGCGGCGGCGATGACGACACGTCGCAGGTCCTTCGTGGCGAGTTGAGGAGCGGTCATAACTCCCTCTGGTCGGTGGTGGACATGCCAGGTTCCGGCGGAAACGACCCCTTGTCAAGCACGGTCGCCCGACCCTCCGGCGACCAGTCCCTTGCTGCGCCATTTCTCGAAGATCTTCTTCACCTGCTGATGCGCCTCGTCGAGCGCCTGCTTGGCGCTCATCCGCCCCGTCGCCGCGTTGGCGAACATGGTGGGAAGGACGAATGTGTCGAACACCTCGCTCTCCGCCGGGTTGGCCGGTCCCGGGTGCCCGATGTTGGTCGCCCATTGGAGCGCCGTGCTGATCGGCTTGAGCTTCGCCGGCGGGTTCGAGCCGAAGGGGTCGTTCGCCGTGACCTGCTCCAACCACTTGTTGCCTGAGGCGGGCTTCTGCCCCACGGCCACGCCCGGGTCCGCGACCGAGCCGGGGAACGAGGGAAAGTTGTAGAGCTTGCTCCCCAGGACCGCGTCGCGATAGCGACCTATCAGATCGAGCAGGAACTGCTTGGCGACGTCCGGGCTCTGGGCGAACTTCCAGATCACGTAGATCCCCATCACGTGCTCGCTCGCCCACCGCGTCCCGCGCGGCCCCTTCAGCGCGGGAACGAAGAAGATGTCGTCCGCCACCGGCAACTTGTTGTCCTGTGCCGTGCGGTAGGCGGAGATCGAATTGAGGATGTAGCCGGTTTGGCGGGCGTTCAGCGCTTGGTTGTTCGACGCGGCGTTCCAGCTCATCACCGACGGGTTCATGCCCGCCTTGAAGAGGCGCACGCCGAATTCCAAGGCCTCGAGCGCGTGATCCGACTTGAGGACGACGTTCTCGTTCTGGTCCTGCACGGAGCCGTCGAACGACCACAGCATGGCGCGCGCGGCCATGTTCGAGTCGAGCTCCTGCGACATCCCGATGCCGATCGGGATCTGGATCTCCGGGTGCTTACTCTTGATCAGCGGCGCCGCCTTGACGAGGTCCTCCCACGTGACGGGGCCGTCCGGCATGCCGATCTCGGTCCAGAGGCTCTTCAGGTAGTCCCCGGGGTCGGGCACGTAGTTATCGCTGAAGCCGAACCACTTGCGCGTGACCGGGTTGTACGTGCTGCGCTTGCACAGGTCGAGGATCGGCCCGTTCTGGTGCTCGGCCTCCTGGACGACGTCCGCCATGTCGAGCACCTGCGGCTCGAACGCCCCGGGGGGGGACAGGAACTGGAACAGATCGTGCCCCTGCTGCGCTGCGACCTCGGCGTTGGCCCGCGTCCCCAGGTCGGCGAGGGCGATGTGGTCGACCGTGACCTCCACTCCCTTTGCAGTCCCCCAGTCCTTGGCGTACTTGTCGAACCACCCGTCGTACGAGGGGACGAAGTGGCTCCACTGGAGGATCTTGAGCGTCTTCTGCCGGCGCTTGATTCGGATCGTGGGACCCAGGGCGACGGCTGCGGCCGCCCCGGTCGTCGTGGTGACGAACTCGCGCCGATCTATTCCCTTGCGCTTCGCCATGGACCTACCCTCCGTTTGCCTGCGGTGAAACGACTCGCAGCGGGGCGGTGAGCGCTCCGCTGCGAGTCGGGCTCATGTCAGAGCGTGTATAGCACGCTGAGGGCGACCTGGTCGGCGCTTGCCGGGCCGGTGTTGAACCGGGTCACCGCGCGGAAGTATTCGAGCCCGAGCGCGTAGCGGCCCGCCCGGAAGCGCAACAACGCGTCGGCATCGTGGTTCAGC
>Ga0209237_1002656_pt1 | contig 10771 bp, 8 predicted proteins | sample GraSoi013_1_40cm_2_FD_185820 | JGI IMG/M metagenome (GOLD analysis project Ga0209237, IMG submission 185820) | Grasslands soil microbial communities from the Angelo Coastal Reserve, California, USA - Sample 10_02_2013_1_40cm (SPAdes) (version 2) | ecosystem: Environmental > Terrestrial > Soil >...
GAAGTCGACGCCCGCGTGGTTTCGCCAGATGTGCAGGATCGGGTGGTACCGGCTCCCGAAGCGGCTCGAGATGTGCCGGTAGCGCAGCGGTGCGCGGAGGAAGGCGCGGCGGAGCGAGCGGCCCTGGTCGTCGTAAAAGCCCCCCTCGCCACGGCCGGTGTCGGTCACGAAGTAGAAGGCGTAGTTCACGGTCTTCGCTGCATCCACGCGGGCCGCGAGGATGCGGCCGAAGCGGCGCTCCCCCTCGGGGGACTGTAGCCGCTCGAACAACACTTCGAACCGGTCGCCATCCCGCACGTCGCGCGTGAAGTCCACCTCCCAGTCGTACACGTCGGCGATCGCCCAGGCGAGCGCCACTCGCTCCCTGACGGGCAGCACGCTGTCGGGCACGATCGTGTCCAGCGCGTCGTACAACGAGGACTGGATCTGGCCGGTGATCCGCGTGCGGGTGATGGTCCAGGGGATTTGCTCTTCGGTCTCGACCCACCCCGAATCGCTGCGCACCAGCCAGAGGCGACGGTCGGGGGCGGGCCGGACCATCACCCGGCTCACGACCGGCTCGGTGCGCAACCGGCGGAAGTGGAGGATGAGGCCCGGCCGCAGGCGCCGCACCTGGAGCTTGGTCGCGGCCTTCAGGAAGCGGGCATAATCGGAGCCCGTGATCCCCGCGCGCGCCAGCACGGCGGACACGGTCTCGCGCCGGCCGAGCGAATCGGTGAAGTCCGTGTACGCCTGGTCGACGACGATCGGCCGGGCGGTGAGCGGACGATGCAGCGACCATGCCGCGTGGCCGCCCCAGAACAACGCCGCGGCCGCCAATGCCGTCGCGGCGACGTAATGACTGCGCCGCCGCGCCATCAGTCCATCTGCCTCCGGATGAAGGTGGGGATCTCCATCTCGTTGATGTCCGACGACGGCGGCGGCGCCTGCCGGCGCACCCCGACCTCGGCGGGCTTGGGGTAGCCCGGCGGCGGCACCGGCGTGGGCCGGGACGGCCGCTTCTCGAACGGCAGCACCCCCGGCGCGGGGCGGCCGACCAGGGCCTCGGCGGGTGCGCCGGCTTTGTCGAAGCCGGTCGCGATGACCGTGATGCGGACTTCGCCGTGCATCGCGGGGTCGTTGACGGCGCCGAAGATGATCTCGGCCTCGTCGCCCGCCGCGTCGTGGATCGCCTCGCTGATCTGGGTCACCTCGCCCAGGGTGAGATCCTCGCCGCCGGTGATGTTGATGAGCACGCCGGTCGCGCCGGCGATCGAGATGTTGTCGAGCAGCGGGCTCGAGATCGCCTGCTGGGCCGCCTCCATCGCGCGGTTCTCGGCGCGCCCAGTGCCGGTCCCCATGAGCGCCGAGCCGCCGTTCTGCATCACGGTGCGGACGTCGGCGAAGTCCACGTTGACGAGTCCCGTCACACAGATGAGGGAGGAGATGCCCTGCGTCGCGTGCAGCAGCACCTCGTCGGCCTTCTTCAGGGCATCCTGGAACGGGATGCCCTTGCCGACCACGGCGAGCAGCCGTTCGTTCGGCACGACGATCATCGTGTCGACGTGCTTGCGCATCTCGGCGATCCCCATCTCGGCCTGGCGCATCCGCTTGCGGCCCTCGAACAGGAACGGCTTGGTGACGATGCCGATCGTGAGGGCGCCCAGGTCGCGCGCGACCTGGGAGATGATCGGCGCAGCGCCGGTGCCGGTGCCGCCACCCATGCCGCAGGTGACGAACACGAGGTCGGCGCCTTGGAGCGCGTGCAGCACCTCGTCGCGGTTCTCCTCGATCGCCTGGCGGCCGATCTCCGGCCGCGCGCCGGCGCCCAGTCCGCGGGTGAGCTTCTTCCCGATCTGGACCTTGACGTCGGCCTTGTTGTTGAGGAGCGCCTGGGCGTCCGTGTTCACGGAGATGAACTCGACCCCGCGCACTCCTTCCTCGACCATCCGGTTGAGGGCGTTGCCGCCGCCGCCGCCGACGCCGACGACTTTCATCCGCGCGTTCTGCGCTACGGTCTCTTCGAGTTCGAAGATCATGGCTCTCCTCGAGTCCCCGTGATCAGAAGAAGTCCTGCAGCCACCGTTTCATCGGCCCCAACCACCGGTCCAGACTCCCGGCCCCGACGGGGGCGCCCCCGGGCGCGGCGCCCTGCGCGATTTTGCGGGCGGCGTACAGCACCAGCCCCACGGGCACCGCGTAGCGCGGCGCCTGCACGCTGTCCACCAGCCCCGAGATCCCGATCTCGGGGGCGCCGGCGCGCACCGGCACGGCGAACACGTCCCGCGCCAACTCCACCATCCCCGGCAGGTGCGCCGTGCCGCCCGTCAGCACCATGCCAGCCGGCAGCCGCCCGTCGTACCCCGCGCGCTCGAGCTCCTTGCCCACGAGGTGGAACACCTCGTCCACGCGCTGGTGGATGATGTGCGCCAGCAGCTCGCGGGACGCCTGACGCGCGCCCTGCCCCGGCGTGGACGGCAGGTTGATCATCTCCGTGGCGTCCACCAGCGGCTGGTAGGCGACGCCGTGCCGCTCCTTCAGCCGCTCGGCGTCCGCCTGTGTAACCCCCAGCCCTTGGACCACGTCGTTCGTCACGATGTTGCCGGCGAACTTGAGCGAGGCCAGGTGCCGGATCTTGCCCTCGTGGAAGATCGCGACGCCCGTCGATCCGCCGCCGACCTCGACCAACGCGACGCCCAGCTCCTTCTCGTCATCGCTCAGCACCGCGAACGACGCTGCGAGCGGCTCGAGCACCAGGTCCGCCACGCGGTAGCCGGCTTTGTGCACGCTCTTGCGCAGGTTCTGCGCCGCGGTGGACTGGACCGTGACCAGGTACATCTCCACCTCGAGCCGCATCCCGGTCATCCCGACCGGATCGCTGATCCCGTGCTGCTGGTCGACCATGTACTCCTGCGGGATGTCGTGCAACAGCTCGTGGTCGCGGCCCAGCGAGATCGCTCGCGCCACCTCGTTCACCCGCGCCACGTCGTTGGTGGTGATCTCGTCCCCGCTCACCGCCACCACGCCGGACGACGTGCGGGCCGCCACGTGCTCCCCGGCGATGCCGCAGGTGACGCCGGGCACCTTGACGCCGGCCATGCGCTCGGCGTCGCGCAGCGCCGCGACGATCGACCGCGACGTCTCCTCGATGTCCCGCACCACGCCGCGCCGCACGCCCAGGTTCCTCGCCAGGCCCACGCCCAGCACCTTGGCGAGGGGCAGGCGCGGCAGGTCCCCCACGACCTCGGCGATCACTGCGCAGGTCTTCGTGCTGCCCAGGTCCAACCCCGCCACCAGGTGACGCTCGCGGCTCACGCCCCCCCCCCCCCCCCCCCCCCCCCCCCCCCCCCCCCCCCCCCCCCCCCCCCCCCCTGGATAACCTCCGGCCCCGCGTCGCGTCGCAGCAGGACGAGCCGGGGCCCCCATTCGAGCACCACGTCGCCGCGGCTCCCGAGCCGGCGCGCGGCCGTGATCTCCTGAAACAACACCGCATCCACCGACTGGATCAATGCCAGCACTGCCAGCACTCCCGAATCCGCGGTCGCGGCGAGCGGCAGGTCGAGTCCCGTACGCGACGGATCGAACGGCAACACACGCCCGCGCGCGTCCACGACCGCCAGGCCGCCCCCCGCTCCCCGCGGGCCCGGCACGAACGCCACCGGCTCCACTTCGCGCACCATCACCTTGAGTGCCGCGGGAAGCCGGCGCACCACGCGCGCCGCCGCGACGCCCGGCAGCCCTTCGACCCGATCGGCGAGGCGGCGCGTATCGTCGAACACGCTCGCCTGCGCCGGCAACCGCAGCGCCGCGATCACGGCATCGGGCGCGAGGTGCTGCACGCCGACGAGCTCCACCTGCCGCACGCGGAAGAACGCTAGCCGTCGTAGCAGCGTGGGCGTGCCGAACCAGAGCACCGCGGCCAGCGCGCCCGCGCCCGCGATCCACGGTGGGGGCCGCCACCTCACCGGCCCTTCCCCCGTCCCCGGTCCCCCGTCCCGGACAGCAACGACAGCAGCTCGGGTCCCACGCGGGTGACATCCCCCGCGCCCAACGTGAATACCACGTCGCCCGGCCGCGCCGTCTTCGCAACACGCTCCGTGAGCGCAGCGCGCTCGCGCACGGCGACGGTCGTCGCGCCGGCGCGAGCGGCGCCGCGCGCCACGACCTCGGCCGTCACGCCCGGGAGCGGCTGCTCGCGCGCCCCGTAGATCGGCGCCACCACGACGACGTCGGCCGCGCCCAGCGCGCGCCCCAAGGCCTCCCCATGCAGCTGCGTGCGCGAGTACAGGTGCGGCTGAAACACCGCGACCAGCCGCCGACCGGGGAACGCCTGCCGCGCCGCCGCGAGCGTCGCGCCCACTTCGGTCGGATGGTGCGCGTAATCATCGACCACCGTGACTCCGCCTGCTTCGCCCAGCCGCTCGAAGCGGCGCGCCACGCCCGTGAACTCCGCGAGGGCATGCGCCGCGGCGCCCAGGTCCGCCTCCAGCGCGAGCGCCGCAGCAAGCGCCGCCGCTGCGTTGCGGACGTTGTGCATCCCGGGCACGCGCAGCCGCAGCGCAATGCGCCGGCCTCCCGGCAACTCAACCTGAGTCTCCGACCCCCTTGGCTCGAACCGCGGTGCGGCGATCCGCACGTCGGCACCCGGCCCCGTCCCCACGCGCCACACCGGCACGGTCAACGCCGCAGCCACCCGCTGCACGCCACCGCCCGGATCGTCCGCGCCGGCGATCACCCGCCGCGCGCCGCTCGCGAACTCGACAAACGCGGCCTCCAGGGCGGCGAGGCTTCCGTAGCACTCGAGGTGGTCGGCCTCGACGTTGTTGATCACCGCCACCGTCGGGGCCAACGCGAGGAACGCCTTGTCGAACTCATCCGCCTCGACGACGAACAGATCGCGGCCGCCCAGCCGGGCGTTTCCGCCCCACCGTGCGACGCGGCCGCCGACGATCCCCGTGGGGTTTCGCCCGGCGGCCGCCAGCGCCTCGGTTACCATGACCGTCGTGGTCGTCTTGCCGTGCGTGCCGGCAACCGCCACAACCGTCCCCCCCGCAACGACCTGGCCGAGGGCGTCGGCCCGCCGTACCACCGGAATTCCCAGCGCGCGTGCGCGCTCCAGCTCCGGTTGCTCCTGGGCAACCGCAGCGGTGACCACGACTGCGCGGGCGCCATCTACGTGCCGCGGGTCATGTCCCCGCCAAATCCGGACCCCCAAGGCTGCCAGATCGGCTGCCCCCGAAGGGTCCGTATCACACCCCGTTATGACCACACCCTGCTGCTTGGCGAGCAACGCCAGAGCACTCATCCCCGCACCGCCAATCCCCATGAAGTGAATCGGGCGGGGGTCTCCGGGTGCAAATAAGGTCATCTGTGGGGGGCTAATATAGCGATTCTACTAAACTTGCGAAAGAGTTCGGGGTTACGGGACTAGCGTCAAAATCTTCGACACCACGTCTCGGGAGGCGTCGGGGTGTCCCCGACCCCGGGCGGCAGCCGCGAGCGACTCGAGTCGGGCGCGGTCGCCGAGCAGGTCACGCAACCCGCGCGCGAGCCGGTTCGCGTCGAGCTCGCGCTCAGGCAGGTGGACCGCCGCACCCGCCGCCGCGAGCGCGCGCGCGTTGACGGTCTGGTGATCCGCCGCCGCCGCCGGCAGCGGCACGAGCACGCTCGGCTTCCCCCACGCGCACAGCTCGGCGACCGTCATCGCGCCCGCCCGGCACACGACGAGGTCCGCCGCGCGGTACGCATCCGCCATCGGGTCGAAAAAGCCGCGGACGACGACGCGGCCGCTCACCGCGTATCCCGCGAGCGACGCCTCGTGCCCCGTTCCCGTGCCCCACAGCAGATTCACGTCGGGAAGCAGCCGGTGCTCGAGGGCGCCCGCGAGCGCGAAGTTCAGCGCGCGGGCGCCCTGACTGCCGCCGAACACGAGCACGGTGGGGCGAGAGGATTCGAGCCCGAAGGCACGCCGGGCCGCGACCGGATCGCCCGGCACCGGCGGCCGGATCGGGTTCCCGAGTGCGAACACTACGGTCGTAGGCCCGGGCGAGAGCCGCGGCCGCGCCTCCGGAAAGCCGAGGTGGATTTGCCGGGCGCCGCGCGCCAGCCAGCGCGTGGCGAGTCCGGGGAACGCGTTCTGCTCCTGGAGGACGGTGGGAAGGCCGCGGCGCTGCGCCCGCCAGACGACCGGTGCCGCGGCGTAGCCGCCCGTGCCGATCACGATCGCCGGCCGCTCCGCGTCGAGCACCCGTCCCGCCGCGCGCCACTCCCGCCACGCGATCGCCGGCCAGCGCACGTTGCGCCACCAGGTGCGGCGATAGACCGGCTCGAGCGGCAGCAGCTGGAAGCGGAACGGGTAGCGCGGCAGCACCTGGGACTCGATCCCGCGCTCGGCGCCGACCAGGATCGGCTCTACGCCCGCGTGGGCCTCGACCAGCGCCTGGGCGAGCGCCAGCGCAGGCATGAGGTGGCCGCCCGTCCCTCCCCCCGCCAACAGCACCTTCATTACTCCCCCCTCCACCGATGCGGAAGGTGGAATGCGGAATGCGGAATGAAACCCGACGCATCAATTCCGCATTCCGCATTCCGCATTCCGCATTCACTTCGGGTCATGTGTCTCTGGCTCCCGCCCGCCTCTGCCCCACACTGACCAGCACGCCGGTGGCGAGCAGCGCGACGAACAGGCTCGAGCGGCCGTAGGAGATGAACGGCAGCGTGATGCCGGTGGCGGGCAACACGGCGAGGCTGACCCCGATGTGCAACACCGCGCTCAACCCGATCAGCGCCGTGCAGCCGACCGCCAGGAGCTGGCCGAACGGGTCGCTCGCCGACCGGGCGATCCGGAATCCGAGCCAGACGAAGGTGCCGAACAGCAGTGCGATCGCGAGGACGCCGACGAAACCCCACTCCTCGCCGATCGTGGAGAAGATGAAGTCCGAGTAGGCGTAGGGGAGGTACCCGAGCTTCTGCTGGCCGTGGCCGAACCCCACGCCGACCAGCTGGCCGGCCCCGATGCCCACGAGCGACTGGTGCACCTGGAAGTTCGCCTCCGAGGGTGCGTTGCCGGGGTTCAGAAAGGTGAGGATGCGCGCCAGGCGGTACTGCGCGCTCGCGACCGCGCCGAACAGCAGCGGGGTCGCGGCCACGCCCAACAGCAAGAAATGGCCGATGCGGGCGCCCGCGGCAAACAGCAGCGTGCCGGCCAGGATCGCGACCAACAGGGCCATGGAGAGGTTCGGCTCGAGGAAGATGAGGCCGATCACCGGCCCCAGGATGACGAGGAAGGGGAGCAGACCGCGCTGGAAGGTGCGGATCTGCTCGCCCTTCTTGGCGGCGAGCATCGCCGTCCACACGACGACCGCGAACTTGGCGAGCTCGGACGGCTGCACCGTGACGACGCCGAGGTTCACCCAGCGGCGCGCGCCGTTGAGCACGGGGGCGACGCCGTGCGTGAACGGCAGCAGCGGCAACAGCAGCAGCAGGCTCACGACGCCGAGCGTCGGCCAGGCCCAGCGATGCCAGCGGTGGTAGTCCAGCCGCGCCACCACCGTCCCGGCGAGGGCGGCCACGACCGCGCCGATGCTCTGGCGCAACGCGAAGCCCGCCCCCACCTGCCCGCCGGCGATGGTGACGAGGCTCGAGGCGCCGTAAACCGCGGCGAGCCCGAACACGACGAGCACCGCCGCAAGCACGACGAGCAGTCGAGTCTCCCAGCGGCGGTCGGTCATGCGGGGTTGAACCGCGCCTGAGTTCACATCTCCTCCACAAGCTTCCGAAAGACCGCGCCCCGCTCCTCGTAGTTCTTGAACATGTCGTAGCTCGAGCAGGCGGGGGACAGCAGCACCGCGTCGCCGGAGCGTGCCGCGCGGCGGGCCCGCCCCACCACGTCCGCAAACGTAGTGCCGCGCTCGAGCGGGACCTGCTCCTGCAGATCCTGCGCGATCAGCGGCCCGGCTTCCCCATAGGCGATCACCAACCGGCACTGCGGCTTGAGGAGCGGCCCGAGCTGCGTGTAGGGCTCGCCCTTGTGGCGGCCGCCGAGCAGCAGCACGAACGGCCGGTCCATCGCCGCCACCGCGACGACCGTCGAAGCGATGTTGGTGGCCTTCGAGTCGTTGATCCAGCGGATCCCGCCGACCTCGCGCACCGGCTCGAGGCGGTGCGGCAGAGCCCGAAACGAGCGCAGGCCCTCGGTGATGCGGCCCAGGGGCACGCCCGTCTCCCGCACCGCGAGCGCGGCGGCCAGGGCATTAGCCACGTTGTGGTCGCCCAGCAGGCGTAGCTCGTCGCGGCCGAGCAGCCGCTCGGCGCCCAGGCGCAGCTCGCGGCGTGCGGCGTCGTACCACGCGTCGGCGGAGGCGCGGAGCGAAAAGCGCAGCGCCCGGCCGGCGGCGCCCGCCGCGAGCGCCAGGGCGGGCGGATCGTCGCCGTTCAGCACCCAGACGCTGCCGGCCGCGGCGTTCCGGAAGAGCAGCCGCTTGTCGGCGTAATACGCGTCGACTGACGGATAGCGGTCGAGATGGTCGGGGGCGAGGTTCGTCAGGACCCCCACGTCCGGCGCAAACTGCGGGCTGTCGTGTAGCTGGAACGAGGAGACCTCGACGGCGAGCCACTGCCACCGCTGCGGTTCGAGCGCCACGTCGGCGAGCGGCCGGCCGATGTTCCCCGCTGCTTCGGCGCGCAGCCCTGCCGTGCGCAGCAGGTGCGCGACCAGCGCCGTGGTGGTGGTCTTGCCGTTCGTGCCCGTGACGGCGATGCAGCGGACTCCCGTGCCCCGCAGGACCCGGAACCCAAGGTCGAGCTCCGAGACGATCGGCACGCCGGCCGCGCGCGCGGCGGCGAGCGGCGGCGCGCCGGGCGGGATGCCGGGCGAGGTCACGACAGCGGCGGCGGCGCGGATCCGCTCGAGGTCGTGCCGGCCCACCTCGACGGTGACGCCCGGGAGGGCGCGCAGCGCCGCGAGGGCCGCGCCGCCGCCGTAGGGCTGCTCGGCGCCGTCGCTCGCGTAGACCCGTACGCGCTCGCGCGCCAGCAGCGTCGTCGCAGCGACGCCGCTCTTGCCCAGCCCCACCACCGCCACTTCGCCGCGCCGCCAGGCGTCCGGGATCATCGCACCTTCAGCGTCGCGAGGGCGATCGCGGCGCACAGCACGCCGAGGATGTAGAACCGCATCACCACCTGCGGCTCGGCCCAACCCAGCTTCTCGAAGTGGTGGTGCAACGGAGCCATGCGGAAGGCCTTGTGGGCGTCCGCGTATTCCCTGCCGCGCCGCCGCTTGTTCCAGCGGTACACGTACACCTGAATCAACACCGACAGCGTTTCGGCCACGAACATACCGCCCGCGATGAGCAGCAGGAACTCCGCCTTCAGCATGATGGCGACGGTCCCGAGCGCGCCCCCGACGGCCAGGGCGCCCGTGTCGCCCATGATGACCTGAGCGGGATGGGCGTTGAACCAGAGAAAGCCGAGCGCCGCGCCCATCAGCGCCGCGCAGAAGATCGCGAGCTCGCCGGCGCCTGGCAGGTACATGATGCCGAGGAAGCGGGACCAGTCGGCACGGCCGAACACGTACGCGAACACAACGAACGCCCCGGCGACAATGGCGGTCAGCCCGGTGGCGAGCCCATCGAGCCCGTCGGTGAGGTTGACCGAGTTGGAGCTCGCGGTCACCACGAAGGTGACGAACGCGATGTAGAACGGCCAGGGGAGCGCGAGGAACCAGTACTTGAAGAGCGGCACTTGGGTGTAGGTCGCGAAACCCGGCACGAACGGCCACAGCACCAGGAAGATCCCCAGCGCCAGCCCGAAGCTCACCTGCCCGGCCAGTTTCCACCGGGCGACGAGGCCCTGCGAGTTGCCGCGGACGACCTTGAGGTAGTCATCCATGAAGCCGATCGCGCCCATCCACAGCGTGGACACGACCGCGACGAGCACGTAGCGCGTGTCGAGGCGCGCCCACAACAGCGTCGGCACGACGGTGGCGAGCATGATGATCAGCCCCCCCATGGTCGGCGTGCCGCGCTTGCCTTGGTGACTCGCCGGCCCCTCGGCGCGGATGACCTGCCCCACCTTGTGCGCGCGCAGCCCCCGGATGATCCAGGGCCCCAGCACGAACGCCACGATCAGCGCCGTCACCCCCGCGCCGGCGACGCGGAAGGTGATGTAATTGAACAGATTGAACAGGATGTGCTTCTTCGCGAACGGCGCGAGCAGGTGATAGAGCACGTTCCCGTCCTCGAAGTCTCGGGCTAGGTGAGGCAGCGCAGCACACGCTCCAGCGCGACGCCGCGCGATGCCTTGAGCAACACGATCTCATTTCCCTGTAGGGCGGCCTTGAGCTTCGGCCCGATCGCCTCGGCGTCCGGCGCGGTGAGCAACCGCTTGCCCAACACGCCGCGATGGGCCTCGAACGCGGTGACGAACGCGCCGACCGCGGCCACGAGGTCCGGCGGGGCCGCCGCGATCTCGGCCGCCGCCGCCGCGTGCAATCTTGCACTCTCGGCCCCCAATTCCAACATCGTCCCCACGACCAGCGCGAGGGGGCGCCCGCGCCGCCGGGCCAGCCAGCGCGCCAACTCCACCGCCGCGCGCAGAGAGGACGGGTTGGCATTGTAGCTGTCGTCGACGATCGTCAACGAGCCCGCTTCGAGCAGCCCCCCCCGGCCGCCCGGGATGGCCACCCGGGCGAGGGCCGCCACCGCCCGCGCCGGCTCCACGCCGGTCTCCCGGGCCACGGCCAGGGCGATCATGGCGTTTTCGATCTGGTGGAAGCCGACCACCGGCAGGGTGACGC
>Ga0209237_1002657_pt1 | contig 10770 bp, 10 predicted proteins | sample GraSoi013_1_40cm_2_FD_185820 | JGI IMG/M metagenome (GOLD analysis project Ga0209237, IMG submission 185820) | Grasslands soil microbial communities from the Angelo Coastal Reserve, California, USA - Sample 10_02_2013_1_40cm (SPAdes) (version 2) | ecosystem: Environmental > Terrestrial > Soil >...
ATCCGCGGATAGACGTCGAAGAGCCGTTCGTTCTTCATGTACAGCGGGGCCCGTCGGAACCGCTCGAGGTCTGTCAGGACATTCCGGGCACGCAGGAACTTCTCGTACCCCGCGAGATTCGCTTTCGTCATGCCGCCGGCGGTTCGGGCGGCCTCCGCTGCCTCGCCTGCGGCGATCCCGGAGGCGATTGCGAGGTCCACCCCGCGGAATGTATAGCCGTTGTTGATAAGAAAGCCCGCGGCGTCTCCTGCGACCAGCACGCCGTCGGCCCACAGCTGCGGCATCATCCCGGCCCCGAGCTCCGGTACGAGGTGGGCGCTGTACTCGACGACCTTGCCGCCCCGGAGGAGGCGCTGGACGGCAGGATGCATCCGGAATTTCGTTTGGAGGTCCTGGACCTCGATCTTTTTTCGAGACAGGTCTTCCGACGAGACGACGAGTCCGAGGGAGACGGACGCTTTGTTTGTGTAGAGGAATCCGCCCCCGCGGAGGCCCATCGACGCCTGCCCGGCGTACACGAACGCGGCGCCTTCCTTTTCGCCGAGGCCGAATCGGTCTTGGATCGTCTCCGGCGGAAGTTCGACGGTCTCCTTGATCCCGACGGAGACTTCTCGCGGCTCCAGATCCGATTTCAGGCCCGCCTTTCGCACCAACGTCGACCCCGCACCCTCCGCGAGGACGACGAGGTCCGATGCGACGTGGTCGCTCGGAGCGACGGCAACGCCCCGCACCTGACCGCCCTCCCGCCACAGGTCGTCGACACGGATTCCGGTGACGAGCATCGCGCCGGCATCCTGGGCCTTCTTGGCCAGCCACGCGTCGAACTTCGAGCGGAGCGCGGTGAAGCTGGTCCCGCGCCCTTGGGCGAGTTTGGGAGAGTCGAACGAAACGGTGAGGGATGCGTCCTCGGTCAGAAAGGCGAGATTCTCCCGGACGACGAGCCGCTCGATCGGGCAGTCCTTCGCCCACTCCGGAAGCAGATCGACGAGGGGCCACGCATAGATGCGACCCCCGAACATCCCCTTCACCCCGGGAGCCCGGCCGCGCTCGACGAGAAGGGTCGAGAAGCCCTTGCGGGCGAGGGTCAGCGCGGCCGCGGAGCCCGCGGGCCCGGCCCCCACCACGATGACATCAAAACGCTCCACGCTCTCCCGGTCCCACTGCGGAAAAGCGGGACGGGTAAAAGGCTTTCCGCAGGCTCACGCCATCGGCATCGGTTGCAGCTCGAACTCGCACCGCTCGTGGCCTTGCGCGGCGCAAGAGAGCTCTTCGCAGAGAAGCTCCTTCCCGACGAGGAGGCGGCCGATCCCGGCCATCCAACCGGCGAGGAAGTGGCACACCGGCTTCTTCGAGGGGCCGTACGCCTTGGCGATCGGGCTGTTGTGTCTCGCCACCGTGAACCGACCTCGATCCGGGTCGAAGTGGATGATCTCCGTCCGCCCCCATCCGGTGAGCGCGGACGCGTCGATGATTCGCTTCGCGCCGTCCATCGTCAGCGGGAGGGGGACTCCGCCCGTCAACGCGCCGAGGAATTTCAGACCGGTATCCGAGCTCCGCTCGCCGGCCAGATACAGGATCCCTTTGGCGGATCCGCCCACCGTCTGTTCGAGCTGCCTCTGGATGCTCACGATGACCTCGGCGCGGAGGATGAGACACGCCTGGTCCGAGAGACGCAGGATCCCGGATTTCGGATCGGGATGGAGGGCCGCCGCGAGGAGTTCGCCCGCCTCCTGCGGGTCCAATTCCGCGAGGTCCATTTGCGGATTGATCGTGGAGGCCTTGCGATTGCGGGCGGGCATCGAAGCTATCCCTGGGTCCTCCGGCAAACGAGTCGGTGGACCGTCACCGATGCGAAAGAATTCCTATAGAAAGTTTCCACCTGAGTCCCTGCGTTGATAACGTGCGACCAAGGCCGTCACCAACGGTTTATTATCCGACCCCTGTTCTCGACGGTCGAGCAATGCCCGAACCGGCGAAGCAGGATGCATCGAAGCCGCTGACCGTGGACGAGCGGGTTGGCCTGGACAAGTTCGAGTTCGACGAGGAACCGTTCATCACGGTGGACACGGACATATGCCGAACGTGCGACACGAAGCCGTGTCTGTACGTCTGCCCGTCCAAGGTCTACCGTCTCGACAAGGATGAGCTCGTCTACAACACGGAAGGCTGCATCGAGCTCGGCGCTTGTGCCATCGTGTGCAAGCACCTCGGCAAAGACGCGATCCGCTGGAACTACCCGCGCGGTTCGTACGGCGTCGAGTTCCGGTTTGGCTGATCCGTCTCACCGCGCTCCGACGTGGGTTAGGCTCTTAAACGAGGTCGCCCTTAGCAACGGCGGAATGCTCGCGGAGCGCAAACCGGAGTGGCTCCGGGTCCGCCCACCGTCCGGCGAGAACTACGCCCACCTGAAGTCGCTGTTCCGGTCCTTGGACCTCCACACCGTGTGTGAGGAGGCCCATTGCCCGAACGTCTGGGAGTGCTGGGGCGGCGGGACCGCGACGATCATGCTGATGGGCGACACCTGTACGCGGGGCTGCCGCTTCTGCGCCGTGACCTCCGGCAACCCGCACGGCGTCCTCGACCTGGACGAGCCGAAGAAGGTTGCGATGGCCCTGGCCGAGATGGATCTCTCCTATGTCGTCCTGACGTCCGTGGACCGCGACGACCTCTCGGACGGCGGTGCGGCGCACTTTGCGCAGACGGTTCGGGAGATCAAAACCCGGCGTCCGGAGATGCTTGTCGAGGCGCTGATCCCGGATTTCCAGGGAAACCTCGACGCGGTGCGCGCCGTCGTAGATTCCGGCGTCGACGTCCTCGACCACAACATCGAGACCGTCGAGCGCTTGCAAGGGACGGTCCGGGATCGACGCGCGAACTACGTGCAGAGCTTGAAAGTCCTGCGAGCTGCGAAGCAGATGCGGTCCGATCTCTTCTCGAAGTCATCGATCATGCTCGGACTCGGGGAGACGAGAGAGGAAGTCCTTGCGACGATGCGAGACCTCCGTACAAATGAGGTGGACATCGTGACGGTGGGCCAGTACCTTCGCCCGAGCAGTTGGCACCTCGCGGTCCAGGAGTACGTTCCCCCGGAGGCGTTCGACGAACTGCGGGTGGCCGGCGAATCGATGGGATTCGCCTACGTCGCCGCGGGACCTCTCGTGCGGTCGTCGTACCGCGCCGGTGAATTCTTCTTGGAGAAAGTGATTCGGGAGCGGAAGCGGGTTCCGGCGGGGTGAGGGCACGGCAGAAGACGGACTTCTCCGGATCATCGACGCCGACGGCACGTACGACTCGAAACTCGAGCCCAAGGTCGCGCCGGATCTGCTGAAGCGGGCGTATCGCCACCTGGTCCTCGTTCGGACGCTCGACAACCGGATGCTCTCCCTCCAACGCCAGGGCCGGATCGGGTTCTACGTTCCTAGCACGGGAGAGGAGGCATGCCAGGTCGGCAGCGCGATGGCCCTCGAGAAGCGGGACTGGGTGTTCCCCGCGTATCGGGAGCCGGGGGCCGCTCTCTGGCGCGGCTACTCCGTCGAGACCCTGATCGCCCAAGCCTACGGGAACGCGAAAGACCCGCAGCAGGGCCGGCAGATGCCGAATCACTACGGCGCGCGCGACGTCAACTACGTGCCGGTCTCGAGTCCGGTCGGGACGCAGATCCCCCAAGCGGTCGGCGCGGCCTGGGCCGCGAAGATCCGGAAGGACGACGTCGTCACGCTGACGTACTTCGGCGACGGCGCGACGAGCGAGGGCGACTTCCATGCCGGGATGAACTTCGCGGGCGTCTTCAAGACCCCGACAATCTTCTTCTGCAAGAACAACCAGTGGGCGATCTCCGTGCCGGTCACCCGGCAGACCGCCTCGAAGACCCTCGCGCAGAAGGCCTTGGCATACGGCTTCGACGGCGTCCGCGTGGACGGGAACGATCTGCTCGCGGTCTACGCCGTGACAAGAGCGGCTGCGGACAAGGCTCGGAGCGGCGGCGGCCCCACGATGATCGAGGCGGTGACCTATCGGATGGGTCCCCATTCCTCCAGCGACGACCCGACTCGGTACCGCTCGAAGGAGGAGGTCGAGACGTGGGCGAAGCGCGATCCGATCGAGCGGATGCGGAAGTACCTCGAGCTGAAGGGACTCTGGTCCAAGGATTCTGAAGACAAGCTCCGGGCCGAGCTCGAAGACCTGCTCCAGGCGACGATCAAGGAGGTCGAGCGAAGCCCGCCGCCTCCCATCGAGACCCTCTTCACCGACGTCTACGCGGAGATGACGCCCCAGCTGAAGGAGCAGATGGATGCGTTCCTCGCGAGCGGCGAGCGTCGACGGCCCGAGATGCTCGACAAGTTCCCGCTGTGACATCCATGGCCGACCCGATGCGGGCCGAAGAAGTCACGCTCAAGGACCGCCGGCGCGTCGTCATCCGGCCGTCCCGTCTCGGCGACGCGGAGTCGCTCCTTCGGAACGTGAACCTCATCGGCCGTGAGGAAGTCTACATCCTGATCGACCAGGTGGCCCCGGACCTCGAGCACGAACGGCAATGGCTAGGCACCTTCGATGGCGTGCGGGCCATCTTGTTCGTCGCGGATGCGGACGGGGAAGCGATCGGCTCGGCGGATTGTCACGGAGGGACGTACGCGAAGACCCGCCACGTCGGTGGGATCGGAATTGCGATCCGAGACGGATGGCGTGCGGTCGGCCTAGGGCGTATGCTGATGGAGCGGATCCTGGAATGGATGCGGGCTCGTGGGTTCAAGAAGGCCGAACTGGCCGTCTTCGGAACGAACGCGAGAGCGCACCGCCTGTACGAATCCCTCGGCTTCGAGAACGAGGGCGTCAGCCGACGCCATGTGCTCATCCGCGGCGCTTACGAAGACGAAATCCTCATGGGTTTGTGGTTGCAAGACTGAGACCCGTCGGGCTTAGGGCATCAGCCTTATCCGAGCCTCGCCGATACCACGGCGGGGGAGTCCCCAAATGGCGCGCAAATCCAAGAAAGCAGGGAAGAGCAAGAAGGCATCCACGAGAAAGCGAACGAGCGCGGCTCGGACCGCACCCATCCCACGCGGGATGCGAACCGTCACGCCGTACCTCGTGATCAACGGAGCCGCAAAAGCGATTGAGTTCTACAAGAAGGCGTTCGGCGCGAAGGAAGTCACCCGCCAAGGGATGCCGGACGGCACCCTGATGCATGCGATGATTCAGATCGGCGACTCGTTCGTCATGATGTCGGACGAGTTCCCGGGTGGCGATACGAAGTCGCCCGTCTCGGCAGGTGGGACGACCTTCAACTTGCACATCTACTCGAAGGACGTCGACAAGCTCTGGCATCAGGCAGTTGCCGCGGGCGCGAAGGCCTCGATGCCGCTTGAGGACCAGTTCTGGGGCGAGCGGTACGGGAAACTCCAAGATCCGTTCGGCCACATCTGGTCCGTTGCGATGGTCGTGAAGATGAGCGACGCGGAGAAGGAGGCCAAGAGGCAAGCCGCGTTTGCGATGTTCGAGAAGGGCGAGCATCCCGGCTTCGAGGAATCGAACTGAGCGGAATCTAGTTTTATACGCAGCGTCCGCTTGCTCGGGGCGTGTCGCCGGAGGCGCTCCGCGCCGTCGACGTGCGGAAGGTGTACCGCGGTCGGGGCTCTCCCGACGTCGAGGCCTTGCGGGGGGTGTCCCTCGCCCTCCGACGCGGAGAACGAATCGCCCTCCTGGGCCGGAACGGCGCGGGAAAGACGACGTTCCTTCGGATCGCCTCGACCCTCCTGATTCCGACCTCAGGCCAGATCGAGGTGTTCGGACACGATGTCGTGAGTAAGCCGGAAACGGTGCGACCCCTCATCGCCGTCGTGCCCCAGGAGGGAAAACCATTCTTTCACCTGACGCCGCGGGAACAGGTGTACTGCTACCTCCGAGCACGCGGCCTCCCGCGCGAAGATGCGAAGGCGCGCACGGAAGCCTCGTTGGAGAAGATGGGGCTCGAGGAGGTCGCCGATCGCCTCTCCGTGACCCTGTCGGGCGGGCAAAAGCAACGCGCAATGGTGGCAACGGTCATGGCGACGGAGGCGCCCCTGCTGTTCCTGGACGAGCCGACGATCGGGCTCGACCCATTCGCCCGCCGCGCCGTGTGGGATGTCCTGCGCGATCTCACACGAAAAGGCTGCACGGTCCTTCTCACCACTCATTACCTCGATGAGGCCGAGGCGCTCTCGGAGCGGTTGTACATCGTCGAGGAAGGTCGCATCCTTTTCGAAGGAACCGCGGAAAAAGCCAAACGACAGATCGGTGGGACGTTGCGCGTCTCGATCGAGAACGGCGGGAACCATCGGGAGCGGTTCGCTTCGTTCGGCCAGAGTGTCGAGGAAGGGAATTCGTTGCACATCATCACGGAGCCCGAGCGGGTCCACGAAATCATGGACGTGGCGCTGCGGGAGCACCTGTCCGCCACCGTAGGGCCTGTGAGCCTCGAGGAGGCATTCCTGACGATCGTCGGTCGCTCGATCGACGCGGAGTGATCAAGATGGCGTTCGGACTCCGATGGGCCGGTACCGGCGTCTTCCTGGCGACGGAGATCCGCGTTCAGTTCCACGAATGGCTTGCGATTGTCACCGGCACGCTGACGCCGGGCGCTTTGCTGATCTTCGTGGCGATCCTCGCGCCGGACCTGATCGCGGTGACGCTCATCGGCTCCATGGTCTACTCGATGTTCCTGATCGGACAGCGGGTGCTGAACGAAGCGGCGTACATTCGTATTGACCACAAGTTGAACGAGCTGTACCACGCGAGCCCTCTGTCGCCCGAGGCGTACTTCGTCGGCATCGCAGGCGGGATGCTCGTCGCTTACCTGCCTCCGAGCCTGTTCGTCCTCGCGATCTTGGAGCTCCTCCATCCGTTGAGCCTCGTCGCGTGGCTCGTCCTCGCGGCCTGCTTGCTCGCGGTGTGGGCCGTGTCGTCCACGATCGGCTATGTCGTGTCGACTCTCTTCAAGGACATGAAGACGATTTGGCCGTACTCGGCGCTCCTAACGAACCTCTTCGGCATCGTGCCACCCGTGTTCTATCCGATTCGGTTCGTCCCGATCGAGTGGCGGTCCGTCGTCCTGCTCCTGCCGACGAGCGGGGCGGCGGTCCTCGTGAATAGCGCGACAGGTCTCGAAACGATTAGCGGGAACGAGGCGATCCTCGCGGCGACCGCGTTGGCCGTAGAGGCTGTCGCGATGTTCGTGTTTGGAATCTACTGGGCCCGTCGGATGGCCCGGGAGCGCTGACCATGGCGGTCGAAGTCAGCTTGGCGGCGCAACCGCAGAAAGGACGCGTGCTGGCGGCATGGGGCTTGATCGGATGGCGATGGATCTGGCGGAGCCCCGCCGCAGCGATCGTCCCGCTGTTGCAGCCATTCTTCTTTCTCTATTTCCTCCACCTGATCTCGTCGCCCGCCTACTTCCCGCTCCAGGTGGCCGGCGCGATGATCTTCTCGACGCAGAACATCGGGAGCTGGTGCCTCTCGGACTCCGCGGTCTTCCGGATCGAACTGCGTCTCCAGGACATCTTCGTGGCGTCCCCTCACGACAAGGTCCGGTATCTGTTCGGCGTCGCGTTCTCGAACATCATCCCGGCACTGCCGGCCCTCGTGGTGCTCGGAATCCTCCTAGCGACGGTCACGTCGGTGTCCGTCATCGCATGGCTCGTCATCGTCGCATGCATCCTGATCATCTGGGTCCTATACTCGGCCATCGGGATTGCGGTGTCCAGCCGGCTGCGGAGCCAACGAGAGGTGTGGCCGGTGGGGAACCTGATCTTCACGCTCCTCGGGATCCTGTCGCCGCTGTACTATCCGCTATCCCGACTCCCTCCGGTGTGGCGAGAACTCGCTCAGCTACTTCCGGCAACCTACGCCGCCCTTCTGGTCCAGGGCGTCCTCGGGCTGGAACCGGCCACCAACGTCGGTCTCGCGCTGGACGCGGGCTTGCTCATCCTATCGACGGGCGTAGGCCTCGTCCTCGCGTGGTGGCTCTATCAGTGGCGAGAACGCTGAGGCCGCCCATTCTGATTCCGAGATGGTGGCTCGCGAAGGGCGCCAACTTGACACCAGATAGAGACGTATAGTCGATCATGTCATGACTTCTTCCGAGGTCGAGACACCGCGGACGCAATCGCAGTCCCGACCTCACTGCACTTCGCGAAGCCGCCGAGGTCGTATGTGAGGACGGTGCCTTTCTTGAGGGTCGTCTCGACCGCTTGTTCGATCGCGGTCGCGGCCTCCCGCATTGACTCATCCCCTTTTTTCCGGCCGAGCCAGTCGAGCATCATCTGGACCGCGAGGATCATTGCAATCGGGTTGACTTCGTCCTTTCCCGCGTGCTTCGGCGCGCTGCCGTGGATCGGTTCGAACATCGCATGCTGATCGCCAATGTTCCCGCCCGCGGCCATGCCCATCCCGCCTTGCAGGACCGCGGCGAGGTCCGTTGCGATGTCGCCGAACAGGTTCGATGTGACCGCGACATCGTAGACTTCGGGAGACCGAATGAGCCACTGCTGGAACGCGTCGATGTACGCGTAGTCCTTCTGGATCGTCGGGTACCGCGCCGCGACCTCATCGTAGACTTGACGGAAGAGCTTGCACCCCGCGGTGACGTTCGACTTGTCCACGCACGTCACTCGATGCTTCCGATCCGCTGGCGCGCCCTTCCGCTGTTTCGATATTTCGAAGGCGAATCGGATCACACGCTCGGCCCCCTTTCGTGTGATGACACGGCTGTCCACCGCGAGTTCCTTCACCCCACCCCGGTCGAGGAAGCCGCGGGTCGGCGTGTAGAGTCCCTCCGTGTTCTCCCGAACGATGACGAAATCCACCTTCCCCGGGTCCCACACCAACTTGAACCCGTCATGGATCTTGTGTCGAACGTTCGGATAGAGTTTCGTCGGGCGGACGTTCGCATAGAGATCCAGGCCGAAACGCAATCCAAAGACCACGCCGACTCCCGCGATGTCGCCGTTCGGCAGCACCGCCTCCGGGAGGCCGACGGCCCCGAGTAGAATCGCATCCGCGGCTTTGCATGACTCGAATGCCCCGTCCGGCCACTCCTCTCCGGTCTCGAGGTAGTGCTGCCCGCCGCACGGAAATGGAACGAGGTCGAACGAGACGCCGTATGCCGATTCGACGGCCTTCAGGACCTTCACGGCCTCCCGCATCACCTCCGGTCCGACGCCGTCCCCCGCGAGGAGGACGATCTTGAGGGCCATCGCGGCAGCGATGCGGAAGATGCGCCTTAAGGTTTGTCCGGCTAACGAATTCACGATCGAAGCCGAGGGGGAATCGCCTCACCCGGGGGAACTATCTCACGGCTTTGGTCTGGAGTTCCTTCCTCAACTTCGGGACGAGCCCGCCCGCCTCGAGGATCTCGAGCACGTTCGGTGGGAGCGGCGTGAATTTCAGCATCCTGCCTGACGGAACCCGGACCTCACCGCCCGCGAGGTCGAGCTCGATCGCGTCGCCCGATTTCACGACGTCGCGCAGACCGGCGCACTCGATCACGGGGAACCCGAGGTTGATCGCGTTCCGGAAGAAGATGCGCGCAAACGAGTTCGCGAGGATCGCGGAGATGCCGAGGGTCTTGAGGGCGACCGGCGCCTGCTCCCGGCTCGAGCCGCAGCCGAAATTGGCTCCCGCGACGATCATGTCCCCGGGCTGGACTTTCTTGGCCCATGTCGGGTCGACGGCCTCGAAGGCGTGCTCCGCGAATACCTTCGGGTCGGTCGTCCCCAGGTACTTGCCTGCGATGATGTGATCCGTCGAGATGTCGTCGCCGAACGCCCACACGCGGCCCTCGAAGCGGGTTTGCATGACCGCTACGCCTTCCGCGGGTCCGTGATTTCCCCGTGGATCGCCGAGGCGGTCACCGTCCACGGGCTCGCGAGATATACTTGCGCCGTCGGCGAGCCCATCCGGCCGGGGTAGTTCCGGTTCGTCGAAGAAATGCATACTTCATCACCCGCGAGCGTGCCCATGTGGCCGCCGAAGCACGGGCCACACGTGGACGACGTGAACGTCGCCCCCGCGTCCATGAAGACCTCAACGAGGCCCTCCTTGAGCGCCTGGCGGTAGATGATCTGCGAGGCGGGCGTGATCTGGAAGCGCACGCCGGGTGCGACCTTCTCGCCCCTCAAGAGTTCCGCGGCGATCCGAAGATCCTCGATGCGCGCATTGGTGCACGAGCCCAGGAATGCCACATCGATCTTCGTCCCCTCGACCTCCTCCACGGGCTTGAGGTTCGCGGGATTCGACGGGCACGCGACTTGCGGGCCCATGCCATCCACGTCGAAGGTGAACGTCTTCACGAACGTCGCATCCTCGTCGGACCCGATCGGCTCGAACTGGTGACCCGTGTGCGCGAGGTACTCCTTCGTGACCTCGTCCGCCTCGATCATGCCGACCTTCGCCCCCATTTCGGTCGTCATGTTGCACAGGACGAAGCGTTCGTTCATTGGGAAGGCCTTCACGGTCGGTCCGGTGAACTCGACCGCGGCGTACCGGGCGGCATCGTCCCCCGTCGTGCCGATCACCTTCAGGATGACATCCTTCGCGCCGGTGCGCTCGCCAAGCGTACCGGTGATGTCGACGCGCATCGTCTCGGGCACCCGGAGCCAGAGCTGGCCCTTCGCCATCACCGCCGCCGTGTCGGTCGCACCGATCCCCGCCGCGAACGCGCCGACCGCCCCCACCATGTTGGTGTGGCTGTCACTCCCGATGACCAGGTCCCACGGATGCGCGTAGCCGCGCTCC
>Ga0209237_1002658_pt1 | contig 10770 bp, 11 predicted proteins | sample GraSoi013_1_40cm_2_FD_185820 | JGI IMG/M metagenome (GOLD analysis project Ga0209237, IMG submission 185820) | Grasslands soil microbial communities from the Angelo Coastal Reserve, California, USA - Sample 10_02_2013_1_40cm (SPAdes) (version 2) | ecosystem: Environmental > Terrestrial > Soil >...
CAACAGATTTCATTGCGGCTTCCAATGTAACAACCCCTCCCAACTTCTTATGGTTCACCCCAACAGATAACCATAACATGCACAACAACAGCCCGGCCACCGGGGATGCTTATCTCAAAACCTTTCTTGTCGGCTCTGGAACAGTCTCAGCACCGGCAAGCGGATCACTTTTTGCCAACAATATCTTCAAGCCGGGCCATCGAACACTTTTCATGCTCTGGTGGGATGAATACAACCCCGCTCCGGTCTTGTTCTATGAGCCTGGAGTTGTCAAGCAGGCCTATGTTTCATCAAGCGACGTGTACGATGAGTACTCGATTCTGCATCTGATGGAGAACAACTGGAGTCTGTCGACCTTGACAGACAACGATGCCGCCGCTGCGCCGATGACTGAGATTTTCGGAACGTCAACTACGCCCGCTTCTGGAGGCTCAGGCGGAGGTTGCTTCCTGTGCGGCTCTACCAGCACGTGGCTGTTCGCTATTGGTGGACTCTTGGGACTGATTGGCTCACTTGTTCTCCTCACTATTAGAACTCGAGCGAAACTTGCGCGGACTGGGCGAAGAATGAATCGACCGGATCGCTAGTCAATAGCCATTGTAGGTTCTCTCTAGAACTAGAGACGATGCATTAATTCCGTGTTCTAGCCGGTGTTCTTTGGAGTGCTTTCCAGTTTGCTAAGGAATGACTCAACATACTGACGAGCAACTCCCCAATCGAATGGCTGAGGCAGGCCGATCGTTCCCATTATGACGCGAGTGGAATTGTCGTGTTTCTCGTCAAGTTCAGGAAAAATGTCTTGGACCACCTAAACACGTCCAGTCTAGGCCCTAGTTAGGGCGAGGGTCGCACGGCCCATTTTTCTCTCAAAGACAAGACTATGTTGAGGATGCCGACGAGGGTCCCGGGTATGGCGTAGAAGATGGTGACGACTGAGATTGCGATGGTGCGTTCGTATCTGGTGTTGACGCCTAGCAGGACGATGACTCCATTGACGATCCAGAGTATTCCGAGGAAGACAAATGGGAAGGCCATGTCGGGCGGTCGTACTCCGAGTGCGGAGACGATTGTTGCCCAGGATCCCAGTCCTATCGTCTGTTCGCCAGTGTAGTAGCCTGTGAGTAGTTTCCGTGTGCCGTCGAAGATGAGCCAGGCTCCGAGAATGAAGCTCAAGATTGCGATGCTGAAGGTTGCGAGGCTGGGTTTTTCCATAACCCTGTTCCTACGTGGTGTTTCTTATTAGACGGGAGGATTACTCGTTCTGTCTATGACTGATTCGGGTCCTGTGCTTTCCGATATGGAAGAGGGCGGGGATGGTATGGCAAAGTATGCTCGTATGGTACTGGAATTCATCAAGAAGGACGTGTTCGAGGAGCGGAAACAGGTCTCCGTGGAAGAAGTCGTCACACTCATCGCCGCGTTGACGGATATCTCTGTTAGTTTGCTGGCGAAATTCCGGAAGGACGAGGTGGACCTGGCGAAGGCGACGGAGGTTGGAAGGGACGTTTTCAAGTACATGGTCGGACGACTAGGCTTCGACATCGACAAGCTCGGGAAATCAAATATTTACGTGTAAGACCGCTAGTTCTTGTTCCTTTGAACGCCTTTCTTTGGGGTCACGAGACTCTAATAGGGTTCAGGGGGCGCTAGAATTCACCGGTTTCCGGAAAAATCGTTTTCAACTGACTATTTCCATTCTATGATCTCCCATAGCTGATTCTCAACTCGTTCTACGGGACGGTTCTCTACTCCTCGGCGTTCGGCAGTAGCTCAGGCCCCATAGGCTTGCGCTTGCTCCTGTTTCGTCGAGTCTCCTCGTATCGAGACTCTACCCAGCCGACCACCTTCTGCTCGGTCATCTGCTCTGCCTCCAGCTGTTTGTCCATGTTCTCTGCGACCACCTTGAGGAAGGTTTCCGGGTTCACCGGCTTGATGATGTACGCGTCCGCCTGCAAGTTGACAGAATCAACCGCGTTCTCTAACGACGGGTACCCGGTGATCATGATCTTCCTCGCTCGTGGAAGAATTTCGTGAACCCTAGCCAGCAAATCTGTCCCGTCAACATCCCGCAGCTTGATGTCAATAATCGTCAGGTTGTACGGGCGAGCCTTGCACTTCTCAACTGCTTCGACTCCAGTCTCCGCAGTATCGACGCTGTAGCCCTCCGGCTCTAGAATATCCTTGAAACTCTTCAGGATCCCCCGATCGTCATCGACAATCAGAATGTTCTTTCCCATTCCTGATGCTCACCTCCTCAAGTCGAGCGGTATTTCGACCGTCAAAGTCGTCCCCTCACCCACTTTGGAAAAGACTTTGATCTCGCCCTTGTGGGCTTCAATCAGACGTTTGGTCACAGCCAGTCCGAGTCCCACACCCTTCTCTCTCGTCGTGAAGAGCGGGCTGAACATCTTGGCCTTGACATCTTCTGGAATGCCAATCCCTGTGTCCTGGAAGCTCACTGCAGCGATGTTCTGACTCGTCCACGCTCTTATCTTGAGCTTCCCACCATCAGGCATCGCTTGCAGAGCATTTGTGATAATGTTGGTAAAGGCTCGGCGAAGCAAGCCTGGGTCGACTCTCAGTTTGGGAAAGCCTGTCTCAAGGCTGGATGATACCTCCACGGATTTGGGTACCGGGATTGAGGAGAGAGAATCATTGATCAGCCTTTGAACGTCATACTCAATGAAGGTCGGCTTCGCCTGTTTCGCATAGTCTTGCAGGTCGGACACGATCTTGTTCATGAAATCAGCCTGCTCCCGGATCGTCTCCAACGCATTCCCAACACGAGGGTCCTTCTCCGTCGATGCTGAATTCGCTTTCATAGCCTCCTTCGCCAGATGAATCGTGTTGATTATCGTCTGCAAGGGGTTTCGGAGATCGTGGCCTACCATCCCTGCCGTCTCTCCAATGGCCGCCAACCGGGTCGTGTTACTTAACATCCTAGATCTCTCCTCAACTAAGTCCTCCAAGTGTTCAGAACGTGCTCTAAGCCTCGCCTCACCCTGTTTCAAACGGTCTATATCGACAAATGCCAAGACCGCTCCCTCGATCTTGTTATCCGCGGTCCGGTATGGTCCTATCCGGACCAGAAACCAGTGCCCCTGCGGACCCTTGGCCTCTATCTCCTTGCTGATGACTTTGTCGACTACCTCGTTTATCGTCTCTTTGAGATCCGGAATCTGGAAACCAAGGTTGATGTCAAAGATGGGTCTGCCGAGATCGCTGGCTTTCAAATTGAACAGTTTATCAGCAAGCGGGCCCCAACGACGCAATCTCATATCACTCCCCATCATGAGGACCGGCACATTCGCACTCGCGTTGAGGTTTGTCATATCGTTGTTAACCTGCGTCAGCTCAAGGTTTCTGTTCTGAAGCTCCTCGTTAACAGTCGTCAGCTCCTCATTCGTTGACTGAAGTTCTTCCTTGGCGGTTTCAAGCTCCTCGTTCGTACTTTGCAATTCCTCGTTGGCAGATTGAATCTCCTCATTAGCGGCCTTCAGCTCCTCGTTGGCAGCTTCCTTGTCTTCGATAATAGACTGGAGATAGTCCTTAGTCGCAGAGAGTTCCTGCTGGAGCCGGACAAGCTTGAGATTCTCCACCCTCTTCTCCTTCTTACTCTTCTCGCCTCCAGCTCTTCCCAACGCCACTGAAGAAGCAGGCCTTGGCAAAGCTTCCTCGAACGCCACGAGAAAACTGGGCTGAGATCGATTGGTCTTCAGTGGCACCACTTCCAGGTTCACATCCAAGTATTTCCCATCGGACCTGATCGCGATCGCTTCCTTCCTAACTATCTCGCCGCTCCTCTTCGCTCTATCTAGCGCATTTCTGAGGTCCGTCATCATGCCCTCGCGGGCCATTTTCAAAACGTTGAGACTGGCTTTCCCAGGTGCAGGCTCGAGGAAAGAGCCTGTGCGTCCGCGAAACTGAATAATCTCCAGCTCACTGTTCACGATGACGCTGGCAGGCGTGTACTTTGTAAGCAAGATCCGGTCCGCCTCCTTGAAAATTTCGGGTTCCGGGACCTGACTCTCCAACGGTCGATTGACTGCCGACTTGCCAACTTGCCTTTTAGCAATATATGTCGTCGAAAAATCAAGGGGCTTACGTGTGACCACGGGTCTCTTGGAATAGATCTTGAAGCGCTTGTTAGCCACCTTGAAGATTTTGTCGAACTCACCTACGGTCTCGAAGTCTCCCAAGACAAGGAACCCCGCAGGCTTGAGCGAGTAGTGGAATATTGGGAGCAGCTTCTTTTGCAAAGCTGGCCCAAGATAGATCAGCAGGTTCCTGCAGATGATCAGGTCAAGCTTCGAAAACGGCGGGTCCGCCGTGACGTCCTGCTTGGCGAAGACACACATCCGGCGAATCGACTTGTTTACCTGGTAGGAGCCATTCGTTTTGAAGAAAAAGCGTCGTAGACGTTCGGCCGATATCGAAGCCGATGCGGCGTACACGCCATCCCGAGCCTTCTCCAACACGGTCTCATTCACGTCGGTTGCAAAGATCTGGATTAGCGGGTGGACCGGTGAATGGTCCAGGTATTCCACGAGGCAGATGGCTAGCGAGTAGACTTCTTCTCCGGTCGAGCAGCCTGGAATCCATATTCTGATCGGGTCATCAGCCGACCTTTTCTTCATAATGCTGGGAAGTACTTCCTGCTTCAGCGCATCGAAGGTTTGAGGCTCGCGGAAGAATCCCGTCACGTTGATTAGAATGTCCTGGAACAAGGAACTCAGTTCGCCCGGGTTTGTCTTTAGATTGTTCAGGTAATCCTCCATCTTGCTCGTCTTGAGGATCAGCATTCGTCTCAGGATCCTTCTCTTTATTGTCGCATGTTTGTAGTCTGCAAAATCGACCCCGGTCGCTTTTCGAAGTAGACCGAAGATCTTGTCGAGGTCGCTCTGCGGTAGTAGCTTTTCCGCCGTTTCAGTTTCCAGGTAAGGCACGTAGGGATGCTGGCTCAGCCTGACAAGTTCTTGCGCGATGTCCTGTGGCCGGAGGATCAGGTCAACGCAGCCTGCCGCGACCGCGCTCCGGGGAAGATCGTAGTACTTGGCCGACTTCTCGTCTTGGGCGATTGTGATTCCTCCTTCATCCTTGATAGCCCTCAGCCCATGAATGCCATCCATGGAAGTCCCGGAGAGTATGATACCGATCGCTCTGCTCTTCTCCTGCAGAGCGAGGGACTCCAGAAATTGGTCGATGGGAGTATGCCTACGGTCGACTTCGACACGAGGGGTGAGGTGTAGAACGCGCTTGGAAATCGTCATCGTCGTGTTCGGCGGGATCACGTAGACATGTCCAGGCTTCACACGGGTCCCATCAGTAACCTCTTCCACTGCCAGCTTGGTTGTCCTGGAGAGAAGCTCGGTCAGCAAGCTCTTGTAGGTAGGGTCAAGGTGCTGTACGAGTACCAGTGCCATGTTAATGGCTGAGGGGAGCTCTTGGAGCAGTAGCGTGAAGGCTTCGAGCCCTCCTGCGGAAGCACCGATCCCCACTATTGGAAACGAATCATCACGAGTCCGCTCAGCGACAAGAACCTCCCCGCTCTTCCGTGTCGTCGACTCCACGGGCCGAGAAACCAGTTTTCCCTCACGGGCACCCGCATGCCTTTTCCTCACACGTCTTCGTTCAGCGAGTTTTTGGACCAATCGGCAAACGCTTGAGGATATTTCCCGTAGTGGACTCGGCCTCGGAGAATATAAAAGAACGACCCCGCAACCTATACAACGACGGTTGAGAGCGCAGTGAGCCTTCGACCGCCTCCTTCATAGTTGACAAGAGATGGTTACTCATGCAGAAGCAAAGATCCACCGCGTCGGCCCACGACACACCATATACCTCGCAAAGGATCTAGTCGAAGACAGCACCTTTCCATTTCGCACTGATGAAGATCTTACGGTGAGGATCGAAGGAGAAGCTCTGATAATAGACAAGGACGGAAGGAGTGGCCGCCGGCCAACCAAGCTGGACGAAGCCCACAGCCATAGGGACAAGATATTGACGAAGACTCTGGACGTTCTCAACTTTTCCCCTCTCACTTCAAAAGCGGAGAGAATCAACCAGATGCTGAGTGAGATTCACGAAGCGGAAATGCTCGAATCACGAGTTCGACATATGCCGAAAAATGAGCACGCTATCTTCCTCTGGGAGGAAGAAACATTCCTTGACATGGTCTTATCAGAATTCTTCGACCCGGGCGCAACTGGCAAAGCCCCGAAGGGACTGTTCTCCGCGAAACCCTCAGAAATTGAGTCGGTGAACAATTTGGTGCAAAGAGATGTCTCAGGTTTAGACAAGCCCGAAGCGATCAAGAAGATAAGGGGTTGGATGGCCGAGGTCCACGCATCAAACGATACCAATCTTCCCACCAGAATCGCGGTCGAAGACTACTCTTGGTTCTTCCAAAACGGGTTAGCGAAGGGGCTCATAGAATTGGAGCAGAACATCGGGCGCAGGGTGAAGGAGAACATGACTATCCTCTGCGGATACAATGTTTCGAAGCTAACCGACCCCAAGCATCTGGAGACGTTGATCGATTTCCACGGCTACGCGATCCTCGACCAGCCCTTCAGAGCATATAGACGAGGCGGACCTCTGAAAATTCCCTAGACGATCGAGACGAGGATCTCGGCCAGTTGTGGGATAGTGTATAAATTGTTATATACCTACACGACTGGCTAGGGAAAAAGGCGGAGAGGTCATTAGCCATCGCCAAATTTATGCTGTCCGTCCGGAAAGAATCATACCAAATAATATCCGCTGAAGCGAGGGACCGAGGCGTGTCAATTCAAGAGTTGTTGAGAGCTGTGATCTTGCCAGAATGGGTCAAAGAGAATATCGGACCGTCGACCTTGCAACAACCTTTGAGGGAAGCTGCACAACAGATGGCGAGGTACTCAATCCCTTCGAAACAGCCGGATCCCTTCATCAAAGTCCAATCGGCCAGGTCAAGGGTCTAGGCCACCAGCGCTCAAGTCCCGAAATTCCTCGCCCGAACTTTTGCTGGAGCGACTATTCTTCTGACCCAATGCAACCTGCTACAGGGTCAACAAAGCGTTCCGAAGCCTCATCCTCAGTTCTGACCCTCTAGAACCAACCTAGCAGAGGATTGACTGCTAGGTGAGAACTTGGGTTTTAGAACTTCCGGACTGTGTGTATAAAATGTTATATACCAACTGACCTCCTGATGGAATATTCTTGGAAGCTCAAGCTGTACCAGAGTTCGGGAGGTGACACGATGGAGAAACTCAAACCGGGCGACAGGATATGGGTCAAGAACCCACACTTGGTAGCGGAACGCAAGATCGGCACAATAATGTCGACAAAGAAAACACGGAACGGGCTAAGATACATAGTGGAATGGGACGTCGACTTGGAAGAAACCCCGAACCACCACCCCGGATACCTCGAGAAGGAAATAGCTCCCATGAACCGCCGCGGTATCAGCTAACGGAGGGAAAACTGAAGCTCGTTCCTACTAGGCAGACACTACACCCTGACCGCAAACATATAGACTATGCTGGTCAGGCTCTCTGTGAGCTAACCTCGAGAAATCCTTTTTGAGTTTTGCTCATAGTTCTATCTAGAGAAATTGCTGGACCAGCTCCATCGCATCACGGTTGAAAAGTTCGTGGAGTTTTCGAAGTCTTTTATCGACAAATACTTTTTCGGCCTCGTACTTCGAGCAGAAGGCTGCGACCATCATCAGGATGGGGAGGGTATCAATGCCTTTCTGCGTTAGTCCCCAACGGACTATCATCGGCGAATTTCCTTTTTCGACGATTTTGATCAAGCCACCAGCCTCAACTTCCTTGAGACGTGTTGCGGGGACTCGTGGCGTGATGCCAGGGTTCGATTTGAGAAGGCGGTTGAACCTCTCTTTCTTGTAGACTCCAATATCTCACCTGCCAGTTTATCAACTATTCACAGTTTGAGAACGAGCCGTCGTACGGGGAGGTGAATTGATAGATATGAAAAAGGTCATTCCTTTGGCAATCCTCGCTCTGATCATTGTTCCAGCTTATGTTGTAGCCGCGAGATCCGATTCCCTATCCGGCCCAAAACCATCAGTTGTTCTTGTCCACGGTGCTTGGGCCGATGGATCGAGCTGGAGTGGGGTTGTGGCTCGTCTTCAAGATCAAGGGTACACCGTATACGTGCCACCGAACCCGTTGCGTGGGCTGGCTTCTGACTCCGCCTACCTCGCCAGCTTCCTCCAAAGCATCACGGGACCGATCATCCTTGTCGGACACTCGTATGGAGGAGCTGTCATCACCAACGCTGCGACAGGAAACTCGAACGTGAAGGCTCTCGTGTTCGTTGACGCGTTCGTGCCTGATGAGGGAGAGTCATTAGGCGATCTTGCGACAGCCCCGCCGCCCCCTGGCCAGAATGGCTCATGTCTCGGAGGTGACCCAACGCAGGTCTTCAACTTCGTCCCGATCGCCGGAGACGTCGACTTGTACATCAAGCCGAGCCTCTTCCCCTCGTGCTTCGCAGACGACTTGAAAGCCGACAAAGCTGCGGTCCTAGCTTCTGAGCAGCGCCCACTAGTCCTCAGTGTACTTGGAGAGAAGTCGGGAGTACCTGCGTGGAAGACAATTCCGTCCTGGTACCTGATCGGAACGCTGGATCTAGTGATTCCTCCGTTTGCACAGTTCTTCATGGCCCAACGTGCTCACGCAACAATCGCTTACGTTAACGCTGCGCACCCATCAATGATCTCCCACCCCAAAGCAGCAGCCGATCTGATCACTCAAGCAGCACAGAGTCTCCAAGGCAACTCCAACGCGAATTCGGAACTAGCGTCTACATCGACTAGTCTCTAGGAGTAAGCGATTTCTCCAAACCACGCTCTTGCGTCGCGAGGTGCTCTGTGCAATACCCCACTCCCTTTTCTAGAGAAAATTTCCTGTCTGGCGTTGACATTGGGCGAGTCTTGCGGTTCAAGGCACAGTCCGTGGATGATCCAGTCCGTGGCCGCGTTCAAGATGAGTGTCCCTTTCCTTCGAAAGAGTCCAGGGAAGATCATCCACTCCGTTGAGGCATGACCATCGCTTTCGACAAAAATTTGTTCAGTCTAGTCTGGCGTCCTTGAGCACTATGATCTTTGGCTTATCAGACTCTTGAGGACGGACGTCTCTCTTGTAGAGTCTGGAGACTTCTATATTGAGCACCATCATCAATTCCTGGATCTTCATCGGCACAGTCTCTTTCCCTTCCCAGCTCTCGTAGGCATCGACGACTTCTCTTACGAATCCCGGGGCAAGTTCGATGTCTTCCAGACCCAAAGCTGTCCTATCATCGATGTTTCGCGAGCAAGAACTTAGACAGGTCAGCCAGCTAAAACTACTCGGCAAAATTGTATCGAACAAGGCGAATTATTCGAACTTCCCCGTGAGCACTACAACCATCACGCTAGAGGCAGAAGTGTTAAAGAAATGATCTCATGAACGGGCGTGCATTATGCAAAAAATCACGCCCTTCCTCTGGTTCGACGACAAGGCAGAGGAGGCCGCAAAATTCTACACTTCCATTTTCAAGAATTCAAAGATTGGGAATATTAGCCGCTATGGAAAGGAAGGCTATGAGATTCACAGGAGGCCGATGGGAACTGTAATGACCGTTGAATTCCAAATCGAGGGGAAAGAATTCATAGCACTAAACGGCGGGCCCCAATTCAAATTCACCGAGGCCGTTTCATTCTCTGTAGAATGCAAAACGCAGGAGGAAGTGGACGAGCTTTGGGAGAAGCTGACCGATGGCGGTGAAGAAGGAGCGTGCGGCTGGCTTAAAGACAAGTATGGTTTGTCGTGGCAGATCAATCCTACAATCTTGGGCGTGATGCTGCGGGACAAGGATCGTAAGAGAGCTGGGAGGGTTATGGAGGCGATGCTCAAGATGAAGAAGATTGAGATCAGGGCTCTGAAGAAAGCATACGAGGGTTAGCTTGTCCGGCTAGGAAACTGTTTTTACCTAATCGGCGCTGGAAGTAAAATTATTTATACTACCACGTTCGTGCAAGTATAGAGGCATTTACTTGAGCGACGATGTCGGAGATATTCGAAAGGAGCTCCGGGAGGAATTCAGGTCGCTGAAGGATGAGATACGGCGCCAAGTCTCCCAAGCTTTGGATAAGACTGGAAATGGCTCAATCAGGGTAGATCTCAACAAGGATGACATGGCTCAGACCGAGCCATCCTTCGTTGTCGTGAAGGACCTTGTCAAACAGATTCGCGAGAACGTGAAATCAAGCCTGGCTACGCGGGGCGAGATTGCTGTTGACGAGCTTGTCGATACCATGCCTGAAACTACAGCAGCCGACCTCCTGAAATCATTGGCCAACACTGACAGACTCAGGATGGTCAAGGTGCTGTACACCTCGAAGAAGACTTTCTCAGACTTCAAGACAGTCACAGGTCTTGAGGCGGCCTCTGTCAACAATCACTTGAAGAGTCTCCTGAACATGGGGCTTGTCTCCCACAGCGACGAGGGAGGATACGAGCTCACAACTAGAGGGAGGATCCTCACCAGGACTTTAGCGTTGATGAGCGAAGCGCTCGGAGGAGAACACGTTGATTGAGATAGGACGAGATTCAGGGCTATCGCTGGCGACGAGACGAATCGCCGGCACATTGATCGGCGTTTCAGCGATTCTCGCCCTGATCTGGGTCATCAGAGGACCCCTTGGAATCCAGCAGTACTCTCTTACTCTACTTCTTGCGGGTTTCAGCTTGGGTTACCTGGGCCGGGTCTTCCGCACAGAGA
>Ga0209237_1002659_pt1 | contig 10767 bp, 10 predicted proteins | sample GraSoi013_1_40cm_2_FD_185820 | JGI IMG/M metagenome (GOLD analysis project Ga0209237, IMG submission 185820) | Grasslands soil microbial communities from the Angelo Coastal Reserve, California, USA - Sample 10_02_2013_1_40cm (SPAdes) (version 2) | ecosystem: Environmental > Terrestrial > Soil >...
CGTGGTCGTGACGGACAAGCAGGACTACATGACCAAGATCGTCGAGAAGCCCAGCACGCCGATCTCCCGGCGCGCGAACATCGGTCTACAGTACGTCAAGGATTGGCGCACGTTGTTCGACGGCATCGATCACGTGATGAAGAGTCCCCCGGGGAAGGGTGGGGAGTTCTACCTCACCGACGCGTTCCAGTACATGGTCGACAAGGGGAAGAAGCTCTATGTCAGCGAAGTCGGCGGCTGGTACGATTGCGGCAAGGTCGACACGCTGCTCGAAACCAACCAGCATCTGCTCGAGCATGGCCGAGCTCGGCGCCCTGCCAAGGTTCCGGCGGGGGTGAAGATCAAGGATCCCGTCTATATCGAGGACGGCGTCACGCTCAAGGACGCGACCATCGGCCCCAATGTCTCGATTGAGGCGGGCAGCACGATTGTGGGGAGCACGATCGCCAACAGCATTCTCGGCCGCGGGACCCAGGTGAAGAACGCCACGGTCGAGGGCTCGCTCGTTGGGGATCAGCAGACGATCGAGGGGCGCAACGTGAAGGATTCCGTGATGGATGGGGGAGAGCTCGCGCCGGCCCGCTAGCGGCATTGACAAGTACGACATTTCTAGTATAATCGAAGTGTGAACGCTCTGCACTTCGCCCCGAAGTTCGCCGCCCTCGGCCACGAGGCTCGGCTCAGCATCGTTCGTCTTCTTATGTCTGCCCACCCTGAGGGCATGGTCGTCGGAGAGATCCAGGAGCAGCTGGACATCCCGGCATCCACGCTGTCGCATCACCTCGATGCGTTGCAGCGTGAGGGATTGGTGAGCGTAACGCGGGAGGGGAAGTTCTTGCGCTGCCGAGCAGATGCCGCGGGACTCCGCGACCTGCTTGCCTTTCTGTATGCCGAGTGCTGCACCCGCAATCGACTGGTTCCCATGTCCGCCGTGAAAGGAGCAGCTGTATGAAGGTGCACGTCGCCCTCAACACGCCGCGGTTCGACGAGTCCGTGCGCTTTTATCGCACGTTCCTTGGTCTCGAGCCGGTGAAACTCAAACCGGGGTATGCGAAATTCGATGTCGCGGAGCCAGGCCTGAATCTCACGCTCAACGCTTCTTCTGATACAGGGCCCGGCGCGCTGAATCACTTGGGAATTCAAGTGCAATCTACCGCGGCCGTGAGAGAAGCGGCCGAGCGGCTCAAGGCGGAGGGGCTCGCCACGTTCGAAGAGGAGAACACCGACTGCTGCTATGCGTTGCAGGACAAGGTGTGGGTAACGGATCCAAACGGCTACAAGTGGGAGGTGTTCGTGGTGAAGGTCGCGGACACTCAGCCGCAGTTGACCGTCGCCTCACCTACCGTCGATTCATCCTGTTGTCCCACCTGCTGCCACGATTGAACGAATTCCTCGAGCTGTTCGACTACAACGCCTGGGCGAACCGGACGATCTTCGACGCGGTCGCCCAGCTTCCCGATGACCAGTATTTCCGGGATCTGAAGAGCAGCTACGGCGGCATTCACGGCACGCTCGCGCACATCGTGTGGGCCGAGCAGCTGTGGCTGCACCGGTGGTTGGGGCGAGCGAACCCGGCGGTGCCGCAGGGCACGGACCTGCGTTCGCTCGCCGAGGTGCGCGCCCGATGGCAGGAGGTCGAGGCGGAGCGGGGGAAATTTGTCGCCGGACTCAGCGAAGCCCGCCTGGACGACACTCGGCTCGTAAAGCCTTCCAGCGGTGGGGAATACGTCCACAGTTTCCGGCAGATGTTTCGTCACTTCATCAACCACTCCTCCTATCACCGTGGTCAGATTGTGACGTTCCTGCGGCAACTGGGCGCCAAGCCGCCGAGCACCGATCTCATTCTGTACTATCGGCGGAGGGGTTGACCGGCGGCGGGAACCCAAGTTACTTACTGACCGTTCAGTTACTAACTTTGGAGCCCGACATGCCCAGTAGCGTCACACGTAAACGTCGAACAGTACGTCGCTTGCGTCCCCGCCTCCGTCCCCGGTGGCGGCGTCGCAAAGACGCCCGTCCTGAAGAAATCATTTCCGCTGCTCTCGAGGTCTTCGCCGATCGGGGCTTTGCCGCGACCAAGCTCGAGGACATCGCCCGTCGCGCCGGCGTGACCAAGGGCACGATCTATCTCTACTTCGAGAACAAAGAAGCGCTGTTCAAGGCGCTGGTCCGACAGACGATCGTCCCCGTCATCGCGCAGGGAGAGGTGACCGCGCAGTCATTTACCGGCAGCGCGCGCGATCTGTTCGAGCGCCTGGTGCGCGAGTACTGGCGCCTGGTTGGCGAGACATCTCTCTCGAGTATTCCGCGGCTCATGATCGCGGAAGCGGGAAACTTTCCCGAGCTCGCCCGATTCTATTACGAGGAAGTCGTTACGCGCGGCCATCGGCTGATGGCCGGCGTGTTGGAGCGGGGTATTAAGGCCGGCGAGTTCCGGCCCGTCAATCTCGCCGTCGCGACGAAGCTCGCGATGTCCCCCCTGATGCACGCCGTCGTGGCGCGCAAGGCGTTCTCGGCCTGCATGCCCGAAGGCTTCGATGTCGCCAGCTATCTCGACACTCACATCGACCTCTATCTACATGGCATTGCCCAAAAGTAGTCTCCTGATTGCGCTCACCGTCGTCGCGACCGCGTCACTGAGCGCGCAAACATCCGCGCCGATACGCCTGTCTTTCGCGGGCGCCGTCCGCGAGGCAACGGGTGCAGCGCCGGATGCGGCGCCCCCCCCGCCCGTCGTAGAGATCGCCGGATTCCGAACCGACGCCGCCAGCGCACGTGTGCGTCAGGCGCGCTCGGGGCTGCTGCCGAATCTGTCGCTGCTCGGCGCCTGGGCGAATCGCGACTTCAATTCGAAGGCGCAGGGGATTTCGTTCCCGGGCGTTCCCACGGTCATCGGCCCGTTCAACGCATACGACGGCCGCGTGCGCTTCAGCGAGACCCTGTTTGACTTCTCGAATCTCGGCCGAATCAATGCCGCCAAGGGTCAGGTGACGGCGGCGAATGCCGACCGCTCAGCCGCGGTGGAGACGAGCGCACAGAACGTGGCGCTCGCCTATACCCGGGCCGCCCGCGCGCAGGCGGTCGTCGCGGCGCGCCAGGCGGATTCAGTGCTTGCCGCGGAGCTCGTCGGTCTCGCTGTCGCGCAGGAGCAGGCGGGCGTGAGCGCGTCGATCGATGTGACGCGCGCGAAGACGCAGCTCGCGGACGCGGCCGGGCGGCTGGTGGTAGCCGCTAATCAGCTCGATCGCGCCAAGATCGATCTCGCGCGTGCGTTGGGTCGCGATCCATCCACGTCAATCGCATTGACTGATACGCTCAGCGCACAGCTGGGCGCGGCCGACGTCCCGGCCGATCGCAACGCCGCGGTGGCGCAGGCGGTCGCGGTGCGGCCCGATCTCGCGGCCGAGCTGGCGCGGGGCACAGCGGCGCGCACCGCCGCATCGGCGATCTCGGCGGAGCGGCTGCCGCGGCTCGAAGTCGAAGCGGACTACGGGGTGAGCGGCGTGCGCATGCCTGATGTCGTGGGCACGCGGCAGGTCGCCGTGCAGGTCACACTGCCCATTCTGGACGGCTTCCGCCGCGAAGGGCGGCTGGCGGAGCAGACGGCCGTGGCGCGCGAGTCGGAGGTGCGAGCCCGCGATCTCCGCCAACAGGTCGCCGCGGATGTGGATGGCGCGCTGCTCGACTTACACTCAGCGGCGGCGCAGCAGATGATTGCCGTCGAACGGCTGCAGCTCGCCGCGCAGGAAGTCTCAGAGGCGAGGGCCAGGTTTAAGGCAGGGGTCGCCGGCAATATCGAGGTGATCAACGCGCAATCGTCGCTGCTGAGAGCGCGTGACGCGGATATCGACGCCCGTTTCGCTGCCGTGTCGGCGCGAATCGCGCTGGCCCGCTCCGCCGGAGCGGCCCGGACACTACACTAGCATTCAGAGAGAGCACGAGCCCATGGCAACCACGATGGAACCCAAAACGGAACCGCGGTCGCGGATAGCTGCTTCCGCACCTTCTTCTGAGACCCCCGCCAAAGCCACTCCCAAGCGGTCACGGCGGACGGTGTTCCTGATCATGGGAGTGGTCCTGCTCGGGTTGCTGGTGTTCGGCGCCCGGAAGTGGTGGTTCGGCCGCAATCACGTCTCGACCGACAACGCGCAGGTGGACGGCCACATCGTGCCGATTCTGCCGAAGGTCGGCGGCTATGTCGCCGAGGTGCGGGTGGATGAGAACCACGCAGTGAAGGCCGGCGACACACTGGTCGTGCTCGACGACCGCGATTTCCGCGCCCGGCTCGCGCAGACTGATGCCGATCTTGCCGCCTTGCTGGCGACCGTGAGCAGCAGGACCCGCGTTGGGCAGGCCGAAGCAGCGGTGGCGCAGGCGCAGGCGAACGCCTCGAAGGCGACTGCTGACCTCGCACGGATGGAGCCGCTCGCGGCGCAGAACGTCGTCAGCCAGCAGCAGCTCGATGCGGCGCGCGCGGCGGCGGCCGCCGCGCTGGCGCAGCTCGCTTCAGCGCAGGCCGCTCTCGTGGGCGCGGACGCCCGCGTGGCCGCGGCGCGGGCCGCTCGCGATCAGGCGGCGCTGCAGCTCTCGTATACGCGCATCACCGCTCCGTCCAACGGAGTGGTTTCGAAGAAGTCGGTCGAGCTCGGCCAGCTCGTGCAGGCGGGGCAGCCGCTCATGACCGTCGTGCCGCTCGACGACATCTGGGTCACGGCCAACCTGAAGGAAACCGAGACGGCGGACGTGACGCCAGGCGACTCAGCCGTGGTGACGGTCGACGCGTACAAGGGCACGGAGTTCCGCGGGCACGTGGAGAGCTTGTCTCCGGCCACCGGCGCCAAGTTCTCGTTGCTGCCGCCCGACAACGCGACCGGGAATTTCACGAAGGTGGTACAACGCATTCCCGTCCGGATCCGCCTCGACACGCCGCAGAGTGCCGAGCATCCGTTGCGGCCGGGGATGAGCGTCGTCGCCACGATCAAAACACACTAGGCAGCGATGACCGCGGCTTCCATTCCGTTCAGTCCGGCGCTCGCGAACGATCGGTACAAGTACAAGTACCTCATCGCAATCACGGTGTCCCTGGCGTCGGTGCTGGAGCTGCTCGACACCAGCATCGTCAACGTCGCGATTCCCCACATGATGGGGAATCTCGGCGCGACGCTCGATCAAATCGCCTGGGTGTCCACCGGATACATCGTCGCCAACGTGATCGTGCTGCCGATTACCGGATGGCTGTCGGCCTACTTCGGGCGGCAACGCTATTTCGCCGGCTCGATCGCCCTCTTCACGTTGGCGTCGTTCATGTGCGGCAACGCGGGCTCGCTCGGCGCGCTCGTCTTCTGGCGGATCGTCCAGGGATTGGGCGGCGGCGCGCTGCTGTCGACATCGCAGGCGATTCTGTACGAAGAGTTCCCGCGCGAAGAGTACGGGACGGCGATGGCAATCTTCGGCGTCGGCGTCATGGTCGGACCGACGCTCGGCCCGACGGTCGGCGGCTGGATCACCGACACGTATGGGTGGCCGTGGATCTTCTACATCAACATCCCGTTCGGCATGCTGGCGCTGGCGCTCACCCTGTCGTTCATCAACGACTCCCTCCACCAGGAGCGGGCGGAGAGCGTCGATTGGCTGGGCCTGGGGTTACTGGCCATCGGAGTCGGTTCGCTCCAGATCATGCTCGAGCGTGGGGAGCGGCTCGACTGGTGGGCCTCCAGCCAGATACGGCTGCTCGCCGTCGCGAGTGTCGTTTCGCTCGTCACGTTCATCTGGCACGAGCTGCGAACCGAACATCCGGTGGTGGACCTCCGCATCCTGAAGAGCCGGCAGCTGGCGGTCGGCGTTCTATTCGGACTCGTGCTGGGGGTCTGCCTCTACGCGACGGTGTTCGTGCTGCCGGTGTATCTGCAGACCATTCGGAACTTCACCGCCAATCAAACCGGTCTCGTGATCCTTCCCGGCGCGCTGGCCAGCGCGTTTACGATGGGGTTCATGGGCCGCCTCCAGGGGAAGTTCGACGGTCGTCTGTCCATTGCAGCAGGGATCGGAATCTTTGCGCTCTCGATGTGGAAGCATGCGCATTTCACGACTGAGAGCGGATTCCCTGATTTCTTCTGGCCGCTGATCTTCCGTGGCGTAGGACTCGGATTGATTTTCGTGCCCCTCACGAATCTCGCGCTGGCCGATCTTCCGATGTCGCGAATTCCGAACGGCACCGGCCTCTTCAATCTGATGCGGCAGCTCGGCGGCAGCGTAGGGATCGCGCTCTCGGCGACGCTGCTGCAACGGTTCACCTCGATTCATCGGGCTGACCTCGCCGCCAATGTGACGCAGTACAGCGAGGCTGCGCGCGAGCGGATCGCCGCGATCACCCAAGCCCTGATTGGACGGGGGGACTTGCCGGCCCTGGCGCAGACTAAAGCGATCGGATTCGTAAATGGGATCGTCACCAGGCAGGCAATGATGCTCTCCTTTGAGCAATTGTTCCTGCTCTTTGGGGCCGCGTTCGTGCTGTCGCTCCCGCTGTTGCTGCTGATGCATCGCAGCCGCGGCCCCGCGGCTGCCGGGGCGGCCCATTGAGCAAGCTCGGCGTCGGCGACGGGGCGCCCGACTTCACGCTCCTCAACCAGCACGGCGTACCGGTGCAGCTGCGGGAGCTGCTCGGCACGAAGAACGTCGTCCTGTACTTCTATCCCAAGGACGCGAGCCCGCGGTGCACGACCGAGGCGCGTGCCTTTCGAGACGCGTATAACAGTCTTGCAGCCGCCGATACGGTCGTGGTGGGGATAAGCTCGGATTCGGTGGGCTCGCATCGACGGTTTGCAATGCAGGAAGACTTGCCGTTTCTGCTGCTCAGCGATCCCAAGAGTGACGTCCGGGAGCTGTACGGCGTCAGGCGGATGCTCGGGATCGTGCCCGAGCGGGTCACCTATGTGATCGATCGGAATGGTATCGTGCGACACGTCTACGCCGCCCAGCTCGCGGCAGCGCGTCACGTGAGTGAGGCACGCCACGCCGTGGAAGGGCTTACCCCTCCATGACCAGACTACAAGTTGCGGCCCGGCTCGGCATCGTCGGCGGAATCTGGACGTTGCTTCACATCTACGTCGGTGCGCACGTGCTCGGCCCCGCCCCAATCACGGGCTTGCCGCGCGTGCTTGCCTGGGGCGCGGTGCTGCTCGTGGCTTGGCTACCGCTGATTGCGCTCATCACCGCCCGTCGCACGGCAGGCGAAGGGAATGGCCGGGGCCGCGGGTTCACGATTCGTATGCTCGACTGGGTTGCGTACACGGCGATGGGGCTGTCGTCGCTGCTGATCGTATCCTTCTTCACGACCGATCTACTCCGGCTCCCGGCCACCGCCACCGTGGTTCTCGTGGTTGTCGGGGCAGCGGCGTTCCTCACGCTCGTCGGCATGGTCCTCGCGCGACGGCCTCTCGTCGTTCGTGTGACCGTCCCCATCGCTCATCTTCCCAGCGACCTCGCTGGCTTTCGGATTCTGCAGCTCAGTGACCTGCACATCGGACCCACGATCCGGCGTCCATTTGTGGACGCCGTCGTCGACAGGGCGAACGCGCTGCGGCCGGATCTCGTCGCCGTGACCGGGGACGTCGCTGACGGCCTCGTTCCCGAGCTGCGCGAGCATGTAGCGCCGCTCGCTCGGCTGCGGGCGCCGCACGGGGCGTACTTCGTGACGGGCAACCATGAGTACTACTGGGACGTGCGAGGCTGGACCCGCGAGCTCGAGCGCCTGGGTATCGCGGTACTCTCGAACGAGCATCGCATCGTAGAGAGGGGAGCGGGCCGCTTGCTAGTGGCTGGCGTGACCGATCTGTCGGCCGCCTCCGATCCCGCGGCTGCCGTGGCCGGCGCCCCACCAAGCGATGTGCGCGTGCTGTTGGCGCATCAGCCGCGCAGTGCGTTCGCTGCCCAGGCCGCGGGCTACGACCTGCAGCTGTCCGGACACACACACGGCGGGCAGTACTTCCCATTCAATCTTCTCGTGCGGCTGTTCCAGCCGTTCGTCGCCGGACTGCACCGCCTCGAGTCGATGTGGTTGTACGTGAGTCGGGGAACGGGTTACTGGGGACCGCCGCTGCGGCTCGGCGCGCCGGCCGAGATCACGCTGTTGGAGCTCGTCCCAGCCTAGACCACGGTCAATGCGCCACGGCCATCGCCGCAGTCAGAAAGAGGGCGCGCACGATTCCCAGCGCGCCCTTGTCGTTGTCGTACCACTCGGTCGGGAGATGCGCGTCGCCCGCGCGACCACCCGCACCCAGCGCAACCGCGGGGACGCCGAGGGCGATCGGGACGTTGGCGTCGGTGGAGGCGCAGGCGAGCTGATGGTCGTGCCCGACGGCGCGCGTCGCGGCCACCGCCGTCTGCACGAGGGGGTGCGTGCGCGGCGTCAGCCCGGAAGGGCGGTCGCCGACGCGGCGCACATCGAGCTTCAGGGGAGGCGTGGTGGGCGCGCGGTGCCGATTCTCGTCCTCCAGCGCCTGGTCGAAATACGCGTGCGCGGTCGCATCGAGCCGGTGGAGGATACGCGGATCTTCACTCCGCAAATCCACGTCGAACCAGGCGGTTTGCGGAATCGAGTTCAGGCTGGTGCCGCCACCGAGCCGCACAACCGCGCACGTACTGCGCGGTGAGTTTTGCGTGGGCAGATCCGCCAACATTGCAGTTGCCCGACCCACCGCGTTGGCGGGATTCGCGACGCCGAAGGCCGCCCAGGAATGCCCGCCGGGACCGTGGTACGTCACGCGATAGCGCCGCGCTCCCAGCGCGCGGTGCACGATACGCTCCAGGCCGGCGCCATCGAGCGCGATGAACGCGTGCGGACGGATGGCTTGTCCGTCCAGGAGGTGCCGCACGCCGCGGAGATCACCCGATCCCTCCTCACCGACCGTCGCGGCGAAGAGAATGGGGCGTGCGGTCATCACGCGCGCGCGGGCTAGCGACTCTCCAACCGCCACGAGCGCTGCCAGGCCGCGCGCATTGTCGGAGATGCCAGGTCCCTGGAGGCGTGGGCCGCGTCGCGAGACCGAGACGTCGAGCTCCGGGCCGAAGACGGTGTCGAGATGCGCGCTCAACACGACACACCCGTCGCCTTTGGTGCTACCGGCCTCGCCGTACCAGCCCCTGACGTTGCCAACCGAATCGATCTTCACGTCCTGCAACCCGACGTCATCGAACAACTGGGCGACGCGCGCTCCGCGCGCGGCTTCAGCGCCTGTGGGCGCGGGAATCGCCGACAACGTCGCCTGACGGGCGAGCGTCACTTCATCGAAGCGCTCGATGTGGGCGCGCGCGGCGCGCACGCGTTCGTTCGCGAGCAGGGTATCAATGGCGTCCGGCATCGACAGCAAGGTACGGTTGTGTGAGGCCGTCGTGCAACGGCGCGGCGGCGCGCTTGACCTGGACTAGGGGGGACGCGACACTAAACGCATGGAAGAGCGGCAGCTGATCTACGATTGGAACAGCGAGTCGGCCGCCAATGGGGGCGGTTTTGATTGGTCGCGCGTCCGCGTCGATCTCAACGACGAGACGCTGCGCGACGGGCTCCAATCGCCCTCCGTGACCGATCCGTCGCTTGACGTCAAAAAGCGGCTCCTGCACCTCATGGCCGATCTGGGCATCGTCGCGGCCGACATTGGCCTTCCCGGCGCCGGCCCTCGCGTCGTCGACCAGGTGCGCGCTTTGGCGACCGAAATCCGCGATCACAAGTTGCCGATCATGCCAAACTGTGCGGCTCGGACTGTGGTCGCCGATGTGGAGCCGATTGTCCGCGTAGTGGACGAGTTGGGAATCAAGATCGAGGCCGCCACGTTTATTGGGTCCTCACCGATCCGCCAGTACGCCGAAGACTGGACGCTCGATCGCATCCTCAAGGCCTCAGAAGAGGCGGTCACGTACGCCGTCTCGCATGGCTTGCCCGTCATGTACGTAACCGAGGATACGACGCGCGCGCGTCCCGAAACACTCAAAGCGTTGTATGGCGCCGCGATTGCGTGCGGTGCCGGGCGGATCTGTCTGGCGGACACGGTCGGGCATGCGACGCCCGATGGTGTAAAGGCTCTCGTCAAGTTTGTGAAAGACGAGATCGTAGGGAGGAGTCCGGTAAAGATCGATTGGCACGGCCATCGCGATCGCGGCATGGGGTTGATCAATTGTCTCGCCGCGATCGAGGCGGGTGTCGATCGTGTGCACGCGACGGCGCTGGGTGTCGGTGAGCGGGTCGGCAACGCCGAGATGGACCTGCTCCTCGTGAACCTCAAGCTTCTGGGCGCGCATCGCCACGACATCCGCCGCCTGCCCGAGTATTGCCGGCTCGTCGCCGATGCGGTCGGCGTGCCAATTCCGGTGAACTATCCCGTGGTAGGCACCGACGCGTTTCGCACGGGCACCGGAGTGCACGCCGCTGCGATTATCAAAGCCAAGAAAAAGGGCCACAACTGGCTTGCGGACCGCGTGTACAGCTCGGTGCCCGCCGAGGAATTCGGCTTCGAGCAGCGCATCGAGATCTCGCCGGTGTCGGGGCTTTCCAACGTGAAGTATTGGCTGGAGCACCACGGCTACGATCCGGAAGACACGGCTGCGTGTCAGAAGCTGTTCGAAGCCGCGAAGCGAACCGATCGCGTGCTCTCCGACCAAGAGTGCCACCGGCTGCTAAAGAAATGAGCCTCCGCGATATCGAGCAGTCGTATTTCGACTTGTACTGGCACATGGATCCCGTGTCTGCCACGCAGGCGGGTGTGCCGGGCCACG
>Ga0209237_1002665_pt1 | contig 10762 bp, 10 predicted proteins | sample GraSoi013_1_40cm_2_FD_185820 | JGI IMG/M metagenome (GOLD analysis project Ga0209237, IMG submission 185820) | Grasslands soil microbial communities from the Angelo Coastal Reserve, California, USA - Sample 10_02_2013_1_40cm (SPAdes) (version 2) | ecosystem: Environmental > Terrestrial > Soil >...
GGACAAGGTATCGCCATTGTCCGGTTGAACTCCAACGTTGATTTGCTCGTCTTTAGCTGTGCTTGTGCGGTAATTGCGGCTCGCAGCCGCGCGAGCGGCAGGTTGATAATCCACGACTGCCGCACCAACGACTGAGTGCTTTTCGTCAAACAGAGGTTCGAGTGGAATGGAGCCGGCCGCGATAGCCAAAGTGGCCACGCCGCCGACGCTTCCCAGGAAATTGCGGCGTGTGAGCGGAGCAGGCGCGGATCGGTCGACTGGAACTTTGGCCGCATTTCCGTTGGAGTGTCTCGACTTTCCGTCATTGCCTTTTTTCTTCTCGTTCGAAACTGAACTGGTTTTCATGCGCGTCCTCTCTTAAATGGTCGTTAAAGTAAATTGATCAGTGACGGTTCGCAGCCCTGCAGCGGGGCGGGCTGCGAACGGCCGATTACGGAAGCACGCTCAGTTCCGGAGTAGTGAATTTCCCTACGCCGTGCCGTTGACTCACGGCAAACAGCAGCGTCCAAGACCGTAGAGGGATGGCCTTGCGCAAAGACCAGAAATCAAATGAGATGGCAGGTCGTGTTCAAAATATTGCTGATCGCCTTGCTCATTTTGTTGGCGGCGCCGCTGCTGGGAGCGCTCGCCATGATGGCCACGGGTGGTAGATTGATGTCTCAAATGCCCGGCATGGTGCATGGCGGAAAGGCTGCATAGGGCACCACGTCCGGCAAGGAAAACACGGTGCCCGATCAACAAAAAGCAGGCGATCGCGATCGGCCTTTCAAAAGCGCGCCGTGCTGGAGTCGAGCTACCGCCGCTGGCGGAGGAAAAGACCTCTGGGTAGTGGGCTACTTTCAAATTTGACCTCATGATTCGCCCTTGCGTCCTTAGCCTTTCTGTGCCAACAATGGATGCATGATCCGCTCAAGAAAACTCCCTAAAGATCCGATGGAACGAGCCGCAGAAATCGTACGGCTTTCCGTAGAAGAACCGAAAGAAGACGAACGCTCGCCGGTCCAGCAATACCTCGCCGAAATTGGCAGAAAAGGCGGATTGAAGGGGGGAAAAGCGCGTGCCAGGAGCCTGTCAGCAAGAAAGCGGAAGGCTATTGCCAAGAAAGCTGCGGAATCACGCTGGAAGAAGTAGGTTTTATTCCTTATGGGTTGGAAACATGCTTCCTTCCTCGCAGTCTTATGTTTCGTGGTCATCAGTGTTCTCCTTTCTCGCTGTGACAGGGAAACGCAGCCAGCATCGCGTTGCTGAACACGATAAACGCCTCCCAATGTAACTGTTCCGGATGATCATCGATATATTTCAGAAAAACGAGCCGTGTCTGTGCAAGCGTTACTCCATTCAGGCGACAACCCGAGAGGCGTTCGAAATCCTGTGGGTTGCCTGTTGCAGCTGTTGCGAGGTTCAAACCCTCTTCAAATCCTCTGAGATACCCTATACAGAAGGCTTGATCGGTTCGCGCAGAGCCTGCGCAGTATTGCTTTAAAATCGTTCGCGGTAAATATGGTCGTCAACAGCACGAATATCAACATGGCAAACCCCCGTGTGATATTCGTACAGTCGTAAGCCAATAGTTTTTTGTCAAGTTCCATGGCTTTCAGCGGATTTCAAACTGAGACGCTACTCTGTTTTCGGCTCCGTATAGATCGTTATTCATCCCAATCAATATCCCATCCACGAATCTCAGCTGTGATATTCGGATTCTCTTCAAGGCTCGTGCGTAGAGACTTCAAATATCCGGTCAAATTATTTAATGCGGCATTTTCATCTGGCACTCTGCGACCAATGATGTAATGCACCATCATGGAGTCGAGTTTCAGTGCATGATTGAAGTGATACTCCATCAGAGCGATGTCTGAGTCTGCGAGCATTCGCGCTTGGCCTCCATCCAAGACAACTACTTCCGTATTTTTCCCGCATCCCTCGACGAACTCTTTCACAAGAAAAATCGTATAGGCCGCAAGGACAGTCGCTTTCGACAACGGAAGTTGTGTATAGATCCGACTCAGCAAAACCGTCGCGTATTCCGCGCCAGATCCTACCGCACCGTAGGTGTTAGATCTACGCAGAACGGTCTGATCGCTGAGCCATAATCTAGTGTCATTGCCCTGCGTAGCCCCCAAAACAAGATCAAAATGCTTATCTTTACGTTCTTGCGGCAGCAAGACATGGTGCGTATAAAAATCATCAAGTGACGCATTAAGCAATGCCGTGAGATCATTAAGCGTATTTCCGGCAGATAAACAGAATGATTCTCCAATTTCTGATTTACGGCATCCAGATAGCCCACTGTCCCTGCACCTGAAACAGCAAAGGCTCCAGTAACAGGCGGATTGCTCGCATTGCTCCGTAGAGCCCATAGAATTTTCGTTCCACTGGATTTCATATCGCCGGGATAACCGGCGCTCTCTTGCGTGTCAGCGGCAATCACTACGCCGTCGGTAGCTAATAGCCCTATCGCGATTGTCATACGTTTCCTTCCAGGCAACCGCCTAACCTGTGGCCTTGGTTTCGGCAGTGGATGTGGCGTTGAAACAGCTATCATTACCTACATCCTTGAGCCGTTCTAGCAAAATAACGGTTGCAATGCTTGAGCGGCTTATGCATAATACGTGTATGAACCGATTGGACAACGCGAGACGCTCTCAGGTGATTCGATGCTTGGTTGAAGGAACCTCCGTTCGGGCTACGGTCCGCATGACTGGCGTAGCAAAGAAAACTGTTTTGCGGTCGCTGTGCGAGATTGGCGAGTCTGCCGCGAGGTGCAGGACATTATGTTTCGCGGGCTGACCTGTCGGCGAATTCAAATTGATGAAATTTGGTCGTTTTGTGGTGCGAAAGAAAAGATTGCGTCTGCCGAAAAGAAAGCCCAAGGATGGGGCGATGTGTGGACTTGGGTTGCCATCGACGCCGATACGAAGATTGTCCCGTCTTGGTTGGTTGGCAAGCGCGATACGCACTGCGCCATTGAATTCGTTAACGACTTGGCTGGACGGCAGTCAGTGTCTGCGGAATCTTGGAGGATTCTAATGAAATTGGAAGTGGCTTCGATTGAGGCTCCCGAATTCGTACTTGCTCCTGATTATGTTCAGAAAGAACGCAGCTATCATCCCCAATACGAAACAATTCAGGATAAGACATTTGAGGGCGGCTGGATGGTCGTTGACAATCGGCAATTTCAGAATTGCAAATTTCTTCGCGTCCATTTTGTCTACTCAGGTGGACTGTTTGGTTTTCGTGATTGCGAGATAGACGCCGAATCAGTTCTGTCTCTAACAGGTTCCGCAGCCAGATCACTTGCGTTGTGGAAAGCGTTCGTACAACACCCAGAGCGAAAACCGTTCCCGTTTTAATAGATAACTTTTGAAAGTAGCCCATTACCGACCTCTGAAGAGACTCGACGCAGCGCCGAATATGCGTTGAGACGCGCCCGCTCAGGGCGTAAGCCCTCCAGCAGACGGGCCCGGGCTATCCAGCGGGCGCTCCGCCGTGAAGGCCCGGGAGCGGCGTCACCGAAAGCCCTCGCGCAGCAGGCACGGTCGGCAGCCCGGAGACGCGGAGCGGGATCTTTGAAAGCAGCGGCCAGAAAAGCCGTCCGGACGAAAGGACGAGCCGGCCGCGCCCGCGCGGCCGGGAAGGCCGCCCGTACGCGCGCTCGCCGTGGTTGGATGTCCGGATAGAGCCGAATCAGCCGCTCGGGCTGCTATCATCCACGAATGTCTCTTCTTCTCCGGAAGATCATCAGCGGCGGACAGACCGGAGCGGATATGGGCGCGCTCGTTTCAGCGCGGGAGCTTCGCATCGAGTCGGGAGGTGTGGCTCCCAAAGGCTGGCTTACTGAAATTGGGCCTCAGGAAGCGCTGTTGAGGAGTTTCGGACTTCTCGAATGTGAAGAGGACGGATATCCCGCGCGTACGCGGCGAAACGTCATCGATTCCGACGGGACGCTGGTAATAGGTCCCTATCGCTCGGGCGGAACCCGGCTCACGGTCGAAACTGCGGCGCAATTCCATAAACCGCTCTTTTTAGTTTCTTGCCCCGATCCGCCCAATGCGGCTCCGGATCCGGTCCAAGTCGAACGATTCCGAACGTGGTTGGACCACCATTCGATTCAGGTACTCAATGTTGCCGGCAGCCGGGAATCCCAAACCTCCGGCATTGAGGAATTCACACATGCTTTCTTGGTTGTTGCGCTTGGTTCCGCTCACCACTAATCTTTATGATCCTAATTGACGGAGGTACAAATTGAAGATCCTCCTTCTTTCGATGCCGGATTCCTTTGAGCACATGCCGGAAGTTGTCGTCCGCATGCCCAACGGCGCCCTCAGTTCGCTTGCAGGGAACGTGGATTCGCATCACGAGGTGGCGGTCGCGGATCTCATTCTTGTGCAGCGGCAAGTACGAGGAACAGTCGAACGTCTTGTACGCGAAATGAAACCCGAGGTCGTGGGTTTATCGGTGATGACGTTCCAACGCCATACCGCCAAAAAAATCATCGCGCTGATCCGAAGGCTGAATCCGGCGGCCCGGATCGTCGCCGGCGGGTACGATCCCAGCCTGGACGCCGACGCGTACATGGAAGATTCGTACGCACCAGTGGACTTCATTGTCCGTGGCGAAGGCGAGATTACGTTTCGCCAGCTCTTGCGCTCTATTGAAAACAACAGTGGTTTTGACAGCATCGCCGGGCTGTCGTATCGGCGTGATGGAAACGTTTTTCATAATTCTGACCGGCACGTAAGCCGTCTTGAAAGCAGCGACATCGACATGCCCAATCGCAAAGCGCGGGTGCTCGGCGGTTATACCCTGCTTGGAAAGCAAGTCGATGTCGTTGAAACGTCTAGAGGCTGCACGTTTGATTGCAGCTTCTGCTCGATTATCGAGATGCGTGGACGGAATTTTTATACGTATTCGTTCGATCGTGTGCTCGCGGACATCCGCGATGCGCGCGATCAGGGAGCGCGCGCGATTTTCATTGTGGACGACAATATCACTCTGAATGTGCCGCGGTTCGAGGCTCTATGCCAGGCAATTATGGATGCCGGCTTGAATTCGATCGACTACATCGTGCAGGCGATGACTTCGGCGATTGCCAATCATGGCGAAACCCTCGCACCGCTCATGCGCAGAGCCGGATTTCGATACATCTTCCTCGGGATCGAAAATATTCTGGAAAACGATTTGGCTTTTCTGCGAGCCACTTCCAAGAACACAAAGCATGAAGCCGGCCGAAAAAGTAATGCCACCATCAAGGCCATTGATTACATCCACCAAAACAAGATGTTCGTCGTTGGCGGCTTGATCGTCGGCAACCCGGACGACACACGAGAATCGATCGAGGCCAATTTGAATTTTGCGCGGCAGTATGTCGATTGGCCCTACATTCAGCATCCCACCCCATATCCGCGTACGCCCATGACAAAAGACTTTCGGGAGCGCGGGCTGATCATCAACGAGACGCTCGAGGCATATGACGGCACCACCGCCGTCGTGCGTACAGAACACATGTCGGCCGAGGAAGTCGAATTTATGAGGTGGAAAGCCGAGCGCTGGATGAAAGTGCGCCATATACCTTTCGCGCTCCTGCACGATCGATTGTTCATGTTGCGCAATTTGCGGCGCATTTTTGCTCATACCTTCCGCGGCAGCTCGATCAAGTCCATACTGGGTCTGGAAGACGAACGCCGTGCGTTTGAGCGGTACCGGGCAATCCGCCAGGTTGAGCGCGCTTACCTTTAGGCACGATTGAATTGGGCCAGAAAGTCCGGCAGAAGGCCGATGTGTTCGAGCCGAAAATATTGCTTCTGTTCCAATTCGCCGGGCGCAACACGTTCGTGAATCCATGTGGTCTGATACGGGATGTGGATAGCGTGGGCGCCCAACGCAACCACAGGCAGGATATCGGATTTCAGCGAATCGCCGACCATCAAGAATTGACGGGGATCCAGATCATATCTCTTGAGGATTCTCTCGTAGGTGATCTTGTTCTTATCCGAGACGACCTCGATGCGCCAAAATCGTTCTCCCAGACCCGACTTCGCGAATTTTGCTTCCTGGTCGAAGAGGTCTCCTTTCGTAATAACCATCAGACGGTAGGACTTCAGCAATTCGTCGATGCACTGCTGGACACCATCCAAGAGCGCGACCGGCGCTTTCAACATTTCCTTGCCCAGTTCCACAACAGTCCGAATTTCCGTCCCGCTAATACGACCTTCGGATAATTCGATGGCGGTCTCGATCATCGAGAGCGTGAATCCCTTCACACCATAACCAAAATGTTGGAGATTGCGAGCTTCGGTCTCGTAGAGTTTGCGATCGATCCATTCTTCCGTGTGATATTTTGCCAGCAGTTCTTTGAATTTCTGTTGGGCCGTCACAAATATCGTTTCGTTGTGCCATAGTGTGTCGTCGGCATCAAACGCAATCAGATCAATCGCCATTACAATGAAGTATAGCCGGGAAAAATCCTGGATGAGATGCGGCGACCTGGTGCTTTCAATCGCGCAAAACAGGGGTCAAAGGAACACTATGGTCATGTTAGGATTTACGGTCCGGATCTTTGAACGGAAGAGAGCGAGTCTCCTGAATGGACGTTGGTAGTAAAACCGTTTTTTTGCCCAAGCCTCGCGGTTTTTGTGCCGGGGTTATTCGCGCGATCGACATTGTGACGCTCGCGCTGGAAAAATTGGGCCGTCCTGTCTACGTGCGGAAGGAGATCGTTCATAACCGGTTTGTGGTGGATGAACTGGCGGCTCAAGGCGCGGTGTTCGTAGAAAATCTGGACGAGGTTCCCGATGGCGCAATCACGATTTTCAGCGCCCATGGAGTAGCCCCTGAGGTTTGGCAGGAAGCGAAGTTGCGAAAGTTGCGCGTGATCGACGCCACTTGTCCCCTCGTCACGAAGGTTCACATTGAAGTCATCCGGTATGCGCGGGAGAACTATTCGATCATCTTGATCGGGCATCGCAACCACGACGAAGTCATCGGAACGTTCGGAGAAGCTCCGCATACGATTCATCTGGTTTCGAGCGTCGACGACGTGGATGTACTCGAAGGCATTCAGGCGGATCGCGTGATCTACGCAACTCAAACGACCTTGAGTCTGGATGACACGCAGGCCATCGTCGATAGGTTGAAACAACGATTTCCAAAGATTATTTCTCCATCCAGTTCCGACATCTGCTACGCCACACAAAACCGCCAGACTGCAGTCAAGGTACTGGCCGAAAAGGCGGACCTGATTCTGGTGGTCGGTGCCCAAAATAGCTCAAATTCGAACCGCTTGGTGGAAGTCGCTCACAGCGCCGGAGCCGCCGCGCATCTTATCGCTACGGCCGGCGACATTCGCGAAGAATGGTTGGACAAATGTTCATCTGTAGGCGTAACGGCGGGTGCGTCCACGCCAGAAATCCTTGTGCAGGAGGTTGTCGATAGATTAGGCGGATTCGGCTTCACGCGGGTTGAAGAATTGGAGATCATCGAGGAAAACGTCCATTTTCCTCTTCCGGCTCCATTAGAAAAATTCGATCGAGTGGTCTCCTGATAGGCGTGGGGGGACCGGCCGGCAGTAAGAAGGCCGCGAAGCGGTGTACCGAAGCGAGCCGGCGTGAGCGGCTGCGAACGCAAGCCCGACAGGGCGCAGCATCAATAAACGGTGGGCCCGACGCTGAAAAAATGCCATGCGCAATAGGCTAGCACTGGAAACAGCACCTGCAAATTTGCCTCAGCCGGTGACTCCTTCCGGCAAAGACCGGCTCGATGCCGCCATTGAACGCGCGGTGTCCTACTTGAAATCAGTTCAGCATCAGGATGGATATTGGCTGGGCGAACTCGAGGCCGACACGACGCTTGAATCCGATTACATTTTTTATCTTCACGTGCTGGGCCGTTTCGATCGCAAACGCGTCTCAAAGCTTGCAGAATATATCCGCCGGCGGCAGCTCGAAGACGGAGGCTGGAACATTTACTGCGGAGGTCCGTCCGAGGTCAATGCGACGCTTAAGGCCTACCTGGCGCTGAAACTGGCCGGAGATTCGCCGGAGTCGCAGCATATGGTTCGCGCCCGCCGCTGCATTCGGCAGCTTGGCGGTCTGGAGCGAACGAATTCCTTTACACGGTTCTATCTTGCTTTGGCCGGCCTGATTGGTTGGCAAATGGTCCCTGCAATTCCGCCGGAGCTGATGTTCCTGCCGCGGTTGGTTCCCATCAATATTTACGAGATGTCATCGTGGACTCGAGCCATCGTTATTCCACTGACTATTCTTTACGGGCTGAAACCCTGCTGGCCCGTACCGCGGCACGCCCGCATCGACGAACTCTTACCCTCTCCCGCCGGGAGAGGGCGGCGCGGCAGCCAGCGGGCTGGCGCGCCGGGTGAGGGTCTCAATTGGCGAAGCTTCTTTCTGATCCTCGACCGCGCATTAAGGCTCTACGATCGCTGTGCTGTCAAACCCGGCCGCCAACGCGCCATAGGCCGCGCGACCCGATGGTTGTTCGACCACTTCGACCGTTCCGAAGGGCTCGCGGCCATTTATCCCGCGATGATGAATTCGATTTTTGCATTAATCGCACTGGGATATTCTCCGCGCCATCCGCTAACCGCGCGCCAGATTGATGAGTTTTCGCGCTTTGAGATCGAAGACTGCGAGACACTCCGGCTCCAGCCTTGCTTGTCTCCGGTGTGGGACACTGCAATTGCGTTCTTTGCGCTGATGGAAGCGAATGTCTCGCCGGCCGATCCTGGAGTGCAGAAAACCATCCGATGGCTTCTCGAGAACCAGATTCTCGGCGGCGGCGACTGGCAGATCAAAAACCCCGATGCGGCGCCGGGCGGTTGGGCGTTCGAGTTCCGAAATGATTTTTATCCCGATGTGGACGACACTGCCTTCGTGTTGATGGCGCTTCAAAACACCTCCTACACGGATCAGCCCAGGCTCGCTGAAGCCATCGAGCTTGGTATGGACTGGATGGTCAGCATGCAAAACAGGGACGGTGGATGGGGAGCATTCGATCGCGACAACGATCGTGCGTTCCTTAATCACATCCCATTCGCGGATCACAACGCCATGCTCGATCCGTCGTCGCCAGACGTGACAGCGCGCGTTGTCGAATGCCTAGGCCGGTTTGGCTGGACGGCCTCGGAGCCACGCATCCGGCGGGCCGTCGGGTATCTTCTAAAGGAACAGCACCCGGCAGGCTCATGGTACGGGCGCTGGGGAGTGAACTACATCTATGGAACCAGCGGCGTCCTTCGAGCGCTCGCGGCCGTTGGCGCCAATCGTGAGATCGAGGTCGAAAGCGCCATGAAACGCGCCGTCGATTGGCTGCGATCCGTCCAGCAGGAGGATGGCGGTTTCGGGGAATCGATTGCTTCTTATGATGATCCAAGTTTGATGGGGCAAGGTCCAACGACGGCGTCACAAACGGCTTGGGGCTTGCTTGGGTTACTCACGATATTGCCGCCCGATGACCCCGCTGTCGGCGGCTCCGTTCAATATCTTCTCGAACGTCAGAACGCCGAAGGTTCCTGGGATGAGCAGCCCTTCACGGGGACCGGCTTTCCCAAAGTGTTTTATTTGAAATACCACCTCTATCGGCACTACTTTCCATTATTCGCACTGTCTCGATATCGGAGGCTGAAGTGAGATTTCCGCTGACCCTGACCGCAAGCATGACCAAGTACATCGCCGGCAAGCGCATTCGAGGTGTCGAACAATTCCCACTTGTAATGATGCTCGAACCGTTGCACGCCTGTAACTTGACGTGTACCGGTTGCGGCCGCATTCGCGAGTACGCCGACACGATCCGCGAAAAACTCACGGTGGAACAATGTCTCGGCGCCCTGGACGAATGCGGCGCCCCGGTCGTTTCCATTTGCGGCGGCGAACCGTTCATTTACCCGGATCTGGGGCGCCTGGTTCGCGAGATTATTGCCAGGAAGAAACACATTTATCTGTGTACGAACGGAATGTTCATTCGGAAACGTCTGCGCGAATTTCAGCCGACATCCCGGTTGTTCTTCAATGTGCACTTGGATGGATTGGAAAAGACTCACGATCTTTGTGTCGAGCGCGAAGGGGTCTTCAAAGAAGCCATCGAGGGTATCCAGGCCGCGAAGCAAGCCGGCTTTCTCGTTTGCACCAATACCACGATTTTCCGGCAAACCGACCTTCGGGAAATTCGGGAACTGTTCAAATACCTCACGACGCTTGGCGTCGACGGTTTCATGATTTCGCCCGCTTACTCTTACGCCGCAGTTCAGACGAAAGAAATCTTCATGCCGAGAACCGAGACGCGGCAAAAGTTCCAACAGGCTCGAAACCTGTTGAGCGAATTCAAACTGATGACATCGCCGATTTATCTGGAATTCCTTTCAGGCGAGCGCGACATGATGTGCACTGCCTGGGGAAATCCGACCTTTAATCCTCGAGGGTGGAAAGGTCCGTGTTATCTCATGACCGACGCGCATCACGCGACCTTCAAGGATTTGATTGAAAAAACTCCATGGGAAAAATATGGCCATGGCCGCGATCCGCGCTGCCAGGATTGCATGGTGCATGCCGGCTATGAGCCGTCCGCTGTTTTGGGAGCCAATCGAAAATTTGGAGATAGCTGGAAACTGCTCAAATGGCAGCTCTCGAACCCATAACAACGCTGATTACCGGAGCGGCGGGCTTCCTCGGGTGGCACGTCACACGGCTGCTTGCCCGGCACGTTGAAAGCGTCCGTGTGTTGGTGCGCCCGACAAGTCAGGTGCGAGCGATGG
>Ga0209237_1002667_pt1 | contig 10759 bp, 8 predicted proteins | sample GraSoi013_1_40cm_2_FD_185820 | JGI IMG/M metagenome (GOLD analysis project Ga0209237, IMG submission 185820) | Grasslands soil microbial communities from the Angelo Coastal Reserve, California, USA - Sample 10_02_2013_1_40cm (SPAdes) (version 2) | ecosystem: Environmental > Terrestrial > Soil >...
TGAGGTGGCGGTCATTGATGAGCTCAACGGTCTCGACAGCGAGGGACACTTGCGGGCCGAGTCGTTGCCTCGCCTGGTCGAGGCCGGCATCACCGTGTTGGGCACGCTCCATCTGCTCGACCTGGCGAGCGTTCGTGAGAGCTACGCGCCGCTGCTGAAAGAGCGGGGCCCGGGTTCGGCGCTACCAGATGACGTCTTGACAAGGATCGACGAGCTGGAAATCGTCGACGTCACACCGGCGGTCTTGCTGGAGCGGCTTCGGCGCGGGAAGATCATGAGCCCGGCGGAAGCGGCGCGCGCGCTGCAGGCGGAATTCCGTCCGCAGATCCTGTCCGCCCTGCGCGAGATGGCGTTCCGGTTACTCGCCGACCACACCGACCGGCGGCTGGTCGCGTACATGCGGGAACGAAAGATCCAGGAGCCATGGGAGGCGCGCCCTCGCCTGGTGGCGTGCATCCCCCCACGTCCGGGGATGGAGGCACGCATCCGTCGCATGACGAGCTGGACGGCGAAGGCGGCGGCGCAACTCACGGTGGTCAGCGTCCGGCCTCCGAGGCTGTCGGAGCCGGAGCGTCGCTGGCTCGGTGAGTACGCGGCCCTCGTCCACCGCGAGGGCGGCGAGTTCATCAGCCTGCATGGACGCAACGTCGCCGCGACCCTCGCCGGCTACCTCCGAAAGACGCTGAATACCGAAGTCGTCCTCGGCCACCGGCGGCGCCGGTGGTGGCCGTGGGATACCACGTCCACCCTGATCCGTCTGCTCGAGGACGTCGACGTCCACGTCCTCCGTCGGGACGAACCTCTCCCCGCGACCAACCCCGCTAGGATTTCGGGAGCGTAAAGCGAAAGGTTGTCTCGCCCGGCTCGCCATCTTCCAGCACGATGGTGCCGGCGTGCGCCTCGACCAGCCCGCGCGTGATCGCCAGGCCCAGCCCGGTGCCGTCACCGACGGTAGGCGGGCCTTTCACGAATCGGTTGAACAGCCGTTCGCGCATGGGGACCGGCACGCCAGGACCACGGTCGATCACGCGGATCGTCACCCGGCCCGGGTCATGCTGGTCGACCCGCACCCCGATCGGCGTGCCGGGGGGAGCGAAACGATTGGCGTTGTCGAGCAGGTTGTCGAAGATCTGTCCCAGGCTGTCCCAGTCGGCGAGCACGGTGACGCCGGCCTCCTTGGGGTCCCACTCCACCGTCCGGTCGGGCGCGGGCCGTTTAAGGCGCTCCGCCGCCGCGGCGATCGCATCGGCAACCTGTACCGGTTCCAACGTCAGCTGGAGCGCGCCGCTCTCGATCCGCGCGAGGTTGAGCATGTCGGCCAGCAGCCGGTTCAAGCGTCGCGCCTCGCTAGCGATCCCTTCGATACGGTAGCGGACCGAGGTATTCATCTCCTGGGTCCGGAGCATGTTCGTGCTGTCCGTGAGGATGGTGCCGATCGGCGTCCGCAGCTCGTGCGAGATGGTGGCGAGCAAGTCGCGGAGCTCCTGCTCGGCCTGTTGTAGCAGCTGGACCTGCTGCTCGGTGCGCGCCAGGCGAACCGCGGCCTGGGCGGCGGCCGCCTGGTCGCGGTTGAGGCGAACCAGCTCGGCGTTCGCGTTGCGGAGCTCCTTGGCGAGCCCTTGCGCCCGGATTTGCGCCTCACGGCGCCGGCCCGCCAGGAATCCGACAACACCCGCCGTGCCGAAGAAGATGGCGAGGTTGACGAGATCCTGCTCGTCATTGATGGTGAGCGTCCGCATCGGCGGGACAAAGAAGTAGTCGACCAGCAGGAAGCTGACCGCGGCCGCCAGCAGGGCGGGCCAAAGGCCGCGAATCACCGCGATCACGGCGACGACCGCCATGTAGATGAAGACGTACTCTCGCTGGGGCGAGTTGGTCTGCAGCAGGATCGCGGTGAGTGCGGCCGGGGCGATGATGGCCAGCAAGGCGACCGTCCCCTCTTCCAGCTGATCCCGCGTGATCACGACCCCAGTGTGGCGCAAAGGAGGAGCAGTTAGAGTTAGCGAGGCTATGGGCGAAGAGTCCAAAGAGCGGCGGACCGGAGGGATCGTCCGGCGCGGGGTGGAGCGCCAGATCGAGGACCGCAAGCTGCTGGAGCGGCCCGAGGGCGCCCCGGAGTTCCTCGAAAGCGACCCCTGGCGGGTGCTACGGATCCAGGCTGAGTTCGTCGCCGGCTTCGATGCGCTCGCCACCGTCGGCCCCGCCGTCACTTTCTTCGGATCGGCACGCGTTCGTCCGCCGGACCCGATGTACGATGCCGCGCGCGCCCTCGCGGCCGAGCTCGCCCGGCGCGGCTTCGCTGTGATCACGGGCGGCGGCCCGGGCACCATGGAAGCGGCCAACCGCGGTGCCCGTGAAGGCCGCGGCCTGTCGGTCGGCCTCAACATCGAGCTGCCTTTCGAACAGGGTCTCAACGAGTACGTCAACCTCGGCATCGAATTCCACTACTTCTTCGTGCGCAAGACGATGTTCGTCAAGTACGCAGAAGCCTTCGTCATCTTCCCTGGCGGCTTCGGCACCATGGACGAGCTGTTCGAGGCGTTGACGCTGATCCAGACGGGAAAGATCGTGCATTTCCCGGTGATCCTGTTCGGCTCCAGCTACTGGGCCGGGCTGCACGACTGGATCCGCGACCGGGTGCTGGCTGAGGGCAAGATCTCGCCCGACGACCTCGACCTCATGGTCGTCACCGACGACATCCAGCATGCTGCCGACATCGTGCAGCAGTACTACCAGCGGAAAGTGCTCGAGGCCCAGCCGAAGGAGCAAGCGGAACCGAAGAAGAGCGACGCTCAGTGACGCCGTCGCTCGAGCTGACCTTCCTCGCGGATAGAGGACAGCCGGCGGACCAGGCCGGCGGAGAACTGGCCGACTTCATCGGCGCTGCGCAGCGCAGTCTGGACATCGCCATCTACGACTTGAACCTGAGGGACGGGCCGGCGGAGCAGGTGCGGTCCGCGGTCATGGCCGCCGCCGCTCGGGGCGTGGCGGTCCGCCTCCTCTACAACGTTGACTTTCCCAACCCGATCCCGGTGCCGCCGCCGTCGCAAGCCGACACGGCGTTCATCAACAGTCTGGGGGTGCCGACCAAACCGGTGTCAGGCGTGCCCGACCTGATGCACCACAAGTACATCGTGCGCGATGCGGCGACCGACGCGGCAACGGTGTGGACCGGCTCCACGAACTGGACGAACGATTCGTGGACCAGAGAGGAGAACGTCATCGTCAAGATCCCAGCCGCGGCGCTGGCCGCGGAGTATGCGAGAAACTTCGCCGAGCTCTGGGAAACCGGCCGGGTCGAGGGAAGCGGCAAGTACGACCTCGCCGGCGTCCCCGTCTACTACCAGGGAAGTCCCATCAAGGCGCACGTCTTCTTTGCGCCGGGGCGCGGGCGGCAGATGGCGCACATGATCGCCCAGGGGATCGCGCATGCCAAGCGGCGCATCCGCGTGTGTTCGCCGGTGATCACGGCCGGGGTGATCCTGGGGACCCTGGGCGACCTGTCACACCGACCGCATCCAGACTTCAAAGGCGTCTACGACCGCACCCAGATGGCCGAGGTGCTCGGCCAATGGCGGGTCGACCCGCACGCGACCTGGAAGGGGCCGGCCTTCCAGGCGGTCAGCGCTGCGTTTCCATTCGCCTCCAAGGTCACGACCCCCTACACGCCCACCAGCGTCCACGACTTCATGCACGCCAAGATCACAGTGGTCGACAACACCGTCTTTACCGGTAGTTACAACCTGTCCCATGCCGGCGAGGACAACGCGGAAAACCTGCTCCAGCTCGACGGGGCCCCGCTGGCCGACCGATTCGTCGAATTCGTGGACGCGGTCTACGCGCGCTATGCGCCGGCCCCGGCCGCTGCGCCAAAATAGGGGTCATGGCGCGACGTCATCGCGCAGCGCTTTCCGTAGGTTCGCTGCTGTCCTGCGCGGCCCTCCTCTCACCGCTCAGCCAGGTTGCCGAGGGGCGTTTGAGCGTGCACATGCTCGAGGAGATGCTCGTGCTCGTGGTCGTCATCCCGCTGCTCGCCTACGGCGTGAGTCCGCTGCTCTCGGGACGCGCCGCATCGTGGCTGCACCCGGTCGCGGGCATGCTGGCCCTCAACGTCGTCCTGTTCGGATCGCAGCTGCCGGCGGTGGTCGATATCGCGACCAGGGATCTCGCGTTCCGCGAGGCGGCCCAGGTTGTCCTCATGATGGGGGCCTTCCTCTTCTGGTGGCCGGTTGTTCGCCGCGATGGGCTGAGCCCAATCGCCAAGATCGGCTATCTGATGGTCGCCGGCGTGCCGCCGACGATTCCCGGTATCACGCTGGCGCTCTCCCACCACCTTTTCTATCACGCCTATCGCTCGATCGAGGACCAGCAGGTCGCGGGGCTGCTCCTGTTCGGTACCGCGAAGTTCGCCCTGGTCGCCGGGACCTTCGTGCTCCTCTGGCGGCTGCTCACCCCCCAGCCCGACCCGCCAGATCGCGACGACGGGCAACCACCCGCCGGCGATCTTCCGCCGTCGGCGCCGGCATGGCTCTGGCGGCTCGACGAGGAGCTGCCGGTCGAGACCGGCGCTTTACGACGTCCGGTTCCCGCGGGCCGCTAGCACCACTTCAGATCAGAGGCCAGGGATAGGCCCAGCGCGAGCTTGGCGCGGGGTAGCGTCCCTCATCGGCGAACCGGCGCGCCCGCTGGGCGAGCGAGCGCAGCTCGGCAGCCGAGATCAACCGCCGCAGGTCGCGCACCCAGCCGTCGCCGCCGGTGAGCTCACTTAAGAGCTGTCGGGCATCCTGGCGGAGATTTTCGGCGACCTCCTCGCCGGCAAACTCCCAGATGACGGTGCGCAGCTTGGGGAGCGTGTGAAAGGTGAGCCCGTTGTCGACACCCCAGATGTGCCCGTCGCCGTCGAGCAGGCAGTGGCCACTCTTCCGGTCCGCGTTGTTGACGATCACATCGAAGGCGGCCAGCCTTCGGAAATCGAGGGCGCGCGCGGGCATCAGTGAGAAGTAGTGCTCGCGGAGGTCGGCGATGATGAACTGCTGCAGCGAGCCCGGTCCCATCGGACCGTCGTCGCGATAAACCGTGAGGGGCACCACCTGCCAGTTGAGCGCGGCACTGACGAGGTAGGCGGCCACCTCGCGTTTCCCGAGCGTGCCGTCAGGGAAATCGTCGAGTGGGGTCTCGCCCGGTGCCGGTTTGTAGACCGCCAACGTCTCGCCGCCCGCGTCTCCGCGGACCTGGGCAAGGTAGGTGTAGTTGGAGCAATCGGGCATCAGCCCGCGCGCCTTGATGATGCCCTCGCGCAGAAGGCGCTGCTGGGCGGCGCCATCTCGGGACTCCGCGGTTCGCGCCATCGCTAGTGATGCCCATTGAGGCGCGGACACACGCCACCATCGTGGTCGATGGGCCCGCCGCACATAGGGCAGGGTGGCCGCCCCGCGCTGATGAGGGCGGCCGCGTGCGCGGCGAGGGCCTGCATCTGGGCGAGGCTCGCCTCGAAGTGACCGGTGGCCGGCTGATCGCCTTCGTCGACCAGCTCGACCAGCGAGACCTCGAACGCTTTCTCGTCCTGGCTGTAGGTGAGCGTCATGAAGCCGACCCGCCACACGGGCGTCACGGGTTGCTCCAAAGCCATATCCGGCAGACTGCCCGCCGGCGGCACCGGCACGCGCGTGAAGACTTCCTGCAGCCGTTCGGTGAGCGCGCGTAGCTGGTCCTTTTCGAGGGCCAGGCTGACCAACTGCCCGCCGGCGCGAAGCTGGAGGTAGAACTCGCGCTTGCCCGGCTGCCCGATGGCCCCCGCGGTCACGCGCGTGACCTGTTGGTAGTCAAAGCTTGCCGAGGACATCATTCTTATTCTCCCGCACCTTCCCGCGCCATCAAAAAGGGAAGCATAAAAATGCGGGCCGCTGGGGAAGCGGCCCGCTAAAAGAGGGGGAGGGAGCGATGTCTGCAGGTTTATCTTTACCCAGTCCCTCGCTCGACTAACGGCTCGAGCCATCGGGTGTAGACCTGAATGCGCCACGGCAGCAACTGATCGCAAGTCCGTGTCGAAATCGGTCTCGGATCGGTGCCTAGAATGAGGTGTGAGACCCTCATTGGACCCACGGTGGTGGCACCGAAACCTCACGACGTTTCAGAAGGTCGTGGTGGCGAACAGCGTGATCATCGCCGCCGGCGCCATCACCGGTCCCCTGATCACCCTCAACTTCTCGGGACGTACCCGGTTGCCCTTCCTGCTGGGTCTGCTCGCGATCGGCCTTGCCGCGATCCTGGTGGCGAATTTTCTGATCCTTCGGCTGGCGTTCAAGCCGATGCGGGAGCTCGAGTCCACCATGAGCAACGTGCAGCCTGGGCTCGAGGAGCCTCGCGTCCACGCGAATTTCTCCGACCCCGACTTGCGGCGGATCGCGAGCGTCTTCAACTCAATGCTCGATCGGTTGGAGCATGAGCGCCACCTCAGCGCGCAGCGTGTCCTGCAAGCGCAAGAACGCGAGCGCCAGCGAGTTGCGCGCGAGCTGCATGATCAAACCGGTCAAGCCCTCACGCACGAGATCATCAGTCTCGACCTGTTGCTGGAACGCACCGGCGACGCCAAGGCGCGGCAGCAACTGGAAGCCGTCAAGCGGACGCTCGAGGAGACCCTGGAAGAAGTCCATCGGATGTCCCAGGACCTGCGGCCGTCGGTGCTGGACGACCTCGGCCTCGTGCCGGCGCTGCGCACCCTGGCCAAGCAACCCTCGGGTTCGGAGGTCTCGCTTCATGTCGACGGAATGCGAGATCGTCTGCCGGCGCCCATCGAGACGGCGCTCTACCGGATCGCGCAGGAAGCCCTGACCAACGCGAACAAGTACGCGAGAGCGTCGCACGTCAACATCGACCTGCGTACCCTCGACGGCCAGATCCGGCTGCGCGTCCGCGACGATGGCGTCGGTTTTGATCCGCGAAGCATCCCGGAACGGGAAGAGCCGGGGCGTGCCGGCCTGGGGATCTTCGGCATGCGGGAGCGCGCCACGCTGCTGCGCGGCACGCTGGAAATCAACTCGGCGCCGCACAAGGGCACGGAGGTCGTCGCCCAATTACCCCTGGAGGACCGCCATGCAGGTTGAACGCCGCCCCATCCGCGTGATGCTCGTCGAGGACCACAACCTGGTCCGCGCGGGGATCCGTGCCGTGATCGACGGGCAGAGTGACATCCAGGTAATCGCCGAAGCGACCGAGGGGCGGGAAGCCATCCGGCTGGCGCGGGCGAATTGTCCGGATGTGGCGGTGGTCGACGTCGCGATGCCGGGCATGTCGGGGATCGAGGTGACACGCGACATTCGCCGCCTCTGCCCGCAGACGCAGGTGCTGATCCTGACCGCGCATGACAACGAGGAGTACTTCTTCCAGACGCTCAAAGCCGGTGCCGTCGGCTACGTGCTCAAGAAAGCCGCGGCGTCGGACCTGATAGCCGCCATCGAGGCGGCCAGCAAAGGCGAGCCCTATCTCTACCCATCAGTGGCGCGGCTGCTGGTCTCCGATTATTTGCAGCGGGCGCCCGACCGCGAGACCTTCGAGCCGCTCAGCGATCGCGAGCGCGAAGTCTTACGCCTGGTAGCGGAAGGCAAGACCAACCGGCAGATCGCTGACGGCCTCTTCCTCAGCATCAAGACGGTGCAGACGCATCGCGATCACATCATGAAGAAGCTGCACATGCACGATCGCACCGAGCTGGTGAAATATGCGATCCGGAAGGGCCTGATCGAGGCTGACTCCTAGCCCGCCCGGCCGCTCCGCGGCGCTTCCACGTCCCCAGCGTCTTCATCGTCACCAGCGACCCGTCGTGGTCGAAGGGGGCCTGATCATCTCCACCGTCTTTTCCTCGTCGTGGTGCCAGTGGTGAAGTCGATCGAGGGGAGGAGCTCCTGGTTGAGCCGGAAATGCTGAAGATCCCAGCCCCCATGAAGAGGATGGCGAACAGAATGACGACCGGCCGGTTACCCAGGCACCAGGCGACGATACGTCTCAACCGCGTGTCCACCCGACCCTTGTCGGAGTCTTACTAAACCTTTACACTGTGCCGCAACCAATACGGGGCGCCATCTCGGGGAGGAAAGACATTGCCACGTGCATCACTTCGCCGTCTCTCGCTCGCGTTACTGCCGTTCGGGACCGTTTTCGCGCTCAGCCAGCCGGTTGCGGGAGAAGCCGGCACCCGCCAGGGGCCAGCAGTCTCGATGAACTCGCTGGTCGACCTCGACCACAACCAGGCTTTCCCCCAGAACAAGCAGAACGAACCAGCCATCACCCGTGACCCGTTGACCGGGATCCTCATCGCGGGCGCGAATGACGAAATCGGACAGCCGTTGTGTCGCGGAACCAGCGCTCCTCTGTCGAGCCCATGCCCGTTCAAGCCGGGGGTCCCCACAAGCGCCTATTACCGGTCGGGTGATGGCGGGAAGACTTGGTTGGGCGGTTATCTGCCAGGTTTTGACAGCATCGGGAAAACCTCCGGGGGCGATCCTAGCCTCGATTACGGACCCCGTCAGTGTTCCCCAGGTGGGCCGTTCAGCTACGCCTGCGGGTCCGTCATCTACTACGCGAGCCTGGCGGATCCGTTTCCCGAGAAAGGCGGCGAACTGGCTACGGTTTCTCGCTCAGAGAACAGCGGTCTAAGCTGGAGCGCGCCGGTTGTGGCGACCAGCACCGCCCAGCCCGGGCGTTTCGTCGATCATGAGTGGGTCGCGGTCGATCACACGATCGGCGGCTCGCACTTCGGTCGCGTCTACCTCAACTGGGCCCTGTACTGCAACAACTGTGCCGGCAACGGCAATGTCAAGCTCTACGTAGCGCATTCCGAAGACGAGGGCCAGACGTGGTCGAATGCAGTCCAGGTCAGCTCGACGAACAACAATTTCTCGCAGGGCTTCCGCGAGACCGGTCAGATTGCGGTCGCCTCAGACGGCACCGTCGAGGCTTTCTGGACCGAGAATGCCGACTCGACCAAACTTCCTTCCTTACAGGTCGTGGCGACCTCAACGGACGGGGCAAACACGTTCACCGCCCCGATCACGATCGCCCAGCTCACCGACTACCCGCTAACCGGCACGCCTTTCGATGCTGTGGACCTTTTCAACCGCGTGCCGGGAATGAGCGCCCGGGTTGACTGCTATCCGCACCCCACAGCCGATCCATCGAGCAGCCGCGTGTACGTCGTCTGGTGCGATTTCAGCGGCGGGCACGGCGTCGTGAAGGCGGCGGTGTCGCGTGACGGACTCAATTGGACGGCACTTCGCACAATTGCCGACGTTGCGGACCGCAATGCCTTCTTCCCACAGGCCAGCGTCGATCCGAGCGGGGTCGTCAATCTGACCTTCGATGCATTAACGACTCCGCCGGCCGGTAGCCCCTGGCAGACTGGCGTCCAGGTCTACGACAACTACTTCGCCCAGGCTTCCGATGGCGCTACTTTCGGACCTGCGGTACGGGTGAGTTCCGCCTCGTCGAATCCTGACGGTTCGAGCTATAACAACCTTATGGAACAGTTCCTCGGCGACTACATCGGCATCGTCTCAGGTCCGCACGCCGCTTACCTCGTGTGGACGGACTCGCGCAATGCGACGCCCTGCGCCGCGGTTGACGCCTACCGGAACGCGATCTACGCTGGCTCGAAGACGGCCGTAGCGCCGAATCCCGATACGGTTTGTGCCACCGATTTCGGCAACACGGACACCTACGCCGCAACCGTTACCTACTGATTCGAGGAACCGGGGACGGGCCGGCCGCGAGCCGGCCCAAAATCTCCGACTGGACCGAGATGCCGAGGAAGCGGGCGATGTCGGCAGCCTCGTCGTCGACCCCAGCTCGGACCGCTCTTGGTAGCGCTTCGAGCGGCTCAACGGTGAGTCGACCTCCAATAACGGTCCGGCTCATTCTCCAGGCGGCCACTGCGCGGCCGTTGACCACGACAGCGGGGTGAAGCCATCCGCCACCGCGCTGCAGGCGGCCCTGCAACGGTGGCGACACGGCCAGGTCGCGTCGCCGGTAGCCGAGCAGGTAGGTATCGAACGCCGGCAAGAGGCGGACATCGGTCTTCACTGGTGGTGCCCTCAACGCGAGACGCTGTTTCAGCACAAATCCCGGCTGTCCCTGCACCCTGACCTCGGCGAGACCAGCACCCGCTCCGGCGATGCCCGATCGCAGCTCGCTCATCGGTAGGCCCGACCAGGCGCCCAGATCATCAACAGTCGCCGGGCCAAAAGCCGCGAAGTAGCGGCGCGCGAGCTCGGCCAGCGCCGTTTCGCGAGACGGCATCCGTGCTCTTACGACCCAATCATCCAGCAGTACGTAGGTGGACTCGCCACCATCCCGATCGGGGCCGAGACAGACGACACCGAGCAGTCCGGCGAGTCCGATCAGGTGAATGGGTGCTTGCGTCTTGGCGTCGAGCACGACGCGCCGTTTTCGTAGGCGATCGACGAGCTCGTAACGCGTCAGCGGGCCGGTCTCCGCGAGGATCGCTCGGATGGCGGCGACTCCCCTGGCCTTCAGCCCATCGTCCAGGCCGAGCTGCGCGTGCCGGCGGGCAGCGGCCCGCGCAAAGACCGGGCCCAATAGATGCAGCAACCAGCGAACGTCCTCGACCGCGACGACGTGTAGTGTGCCTCGCATCAGCCAGGTGCGAACGATGGAGCGTTCGTCGTTGAGCGCCCGGGTGACCGTGGCGCCATCGAGACCCGCGCTTCGGGCGCGCATGCCGAGCATCGCCGCGCTCCAGAGCTGC
>Ga0209237_1002668_pt1 | contig 10757 bp, 9 predicted proteins | sample GraSoi013_1_40cm_2_FD_185820 | JGI IMG/M metagenome (GOLD analysis project Ga0209237, IMG submission 185820) | Grasslands soil microbial communities from the Angelo Coastal Reserve, California, USA - Sample 10_02_2013_1_40cm (SPAdes) (version 2) | ecosystem: Environmental > Terrestrial > Soil >...
CATCCCGCACCTCGATCGAGTGGTTCATCCTGATCTCGACCTTCTCTTCCGGGCGGACCACCTCCCACGGGTCGGGGCGGCGAAGCCAGTTGTCGGACTGCTCGTGTTGCCAGCCGGCCTCGATGGATTGCCGGAACATTCCGTACTCGTACCGGAGCCCGTACCCCATCGCCGGCAACTGCATGGTGGCCATCGAGTCGAGAAAACATGCGGCCAGACGCCCGAGCCCGCCATTTCCCAGCCCGGCGTCGGGTTCCTCTTCGAGCAGGCCGAGCCAATCCAGGGACGTCTCCTTGACGGCGTCGCTCACAAGGGGACTGAGCAGCAGGTTCGTGATGTTGTTGGTGAGCGAGCGGCCGATCAGAAATTCCATCGAGAGGTAGTAGACACGCTTGGGGTTCACGCGCTCGTAGGTCTGCTCCGTGCGGACCCATCGCTGCGAGAGGACGTCACGCACGGAGCGCGCGAGCGCCTCGTAGCGCTCACGCGCACCGGCGGCGGCCGGATCGATAACGTTGTCGAAGAGCAGGTGCCGCTCATAGAGCGCGTGAGCAGTACCCGTGAGTTCCACCCCGCCACATCCGTATTGCCGGCGCAGCGCCGCCATCGAGTCCGATGCTGTTTCTGCTCGAGAAGCCGCCGCCGTTTTTGTGCTCATCGTCGTGCCGTCTCCCGATGCCCCTGCACCTGCGCCGGGCCGATGCGCCCTGCGCCAGGAGTCTCGTTCCAGAGGCGGATCACCGGCTCGGACCGGTTATGTTCGTACCCCACCGCGCTGAGACTGGCCGTTCCGAGCAGGAAGTACCTGCCCGCTCCCGAGGCGAGCCCGAGCCAGCGCGCGGCGAACACTCGGAGAAAGTGCCCGCTCGAGAAGAGCAGGGCGTCCCCTTCGATTGCCCGCACCCGGCGTACCACCCGGTCGGCCCGCGCTCCTATCTGGTCCGGCGACTCCCCTCCCGGGCAGCCGTCACGGAACAACTCCCAGTCAGGGCGCTCGGCGTGGATCTCGGCGCTGGTGCGGCCTTCGTACGTGCCATAGTTCCACTCGAGCAGGTCAGATTCGATCTCGGCCGCGGAGCCGAAGCCAGCCAGCTCGCACGTCCGGACCGCGCGCTGCAAGGGGCTCGTGAACACCCTGGCGAACGCCAGTCCCTTGAGCCGCTCTCCGAGCCTGACGGCCTCGTGCTCGCCACGCGGGGTCAGCGGCAGGTCGGTCACTCCCGTGTGCTGGCGAGAGATGGTCCAGGCGGTCTCACCGTGCCTCGCCAGGTACACGACAGGAAGCGCGTCGCTCATGGCCAGACCCACTGGTCGATCTCGGGCTTGTCGACGCCGTGCTCGTAGGCGTAGTTCTGACATTCGATCTGAATGTTGCGCAGCTTCTCCTTGACGTGCGCGCCCGCGATCTGCAGGCGCGGCACGCGATCGATGACGTCGATCGCCAGGCTGAAGCGGTCGACCTGGTTGCGAATGGCCAGATCGAGCGGCGTGTTGATGTTGCCCTTCTCCTTGTAGCCGCGCACGTGCAGGTTCTTGTGATTGGTGCGCCGGTAGGTCAGCCGATGGATCAACCAGGGATACCCGTGGAAGTTGAAGATGATGGGCTTGTCCACGGTGAACAGGCTGTCGAAGTCCCGGTCCGACAAGCCGTGGGGGTGCTCCGTGGCGGGCGTGAGCTTCAACAGGTCGACGACGTTGATGAAGCGAATCTTGAGATCGGGGAAGCTCTCCCGCAGCATCACGACCGCCGCCAGGGCCTCCTTGGTGGGGATGTCGCCGGCGCTGGCCATCACCACCTCCGGCTCCGAGCCCTGGTCGTTGCTGGCCTGCGGCCAGATGCTGAGGCCCTTGGTGCAGTGTTCGATGGCCTGCTCCATGGTCATGTATTGCAGGTGCTTCTGCTTGTCCGAGACGATGACATTGATGTAGTTGGTGCTCCTGAGACAGTGATCGGCCACGCAGAGCAAGGAATTCGCGTCCGGCGGCAGGTAGACCCGACACACATTGGGGCTCTTGTTCAGGACCAGGTCGATGAATCCCGGATCCTGGTGGGTGAAGCCGTTGTGATCCTGGCGCCACACCGTCGAGGTGATGAGCAGATTGAGCGAGGCCACCGGCGCCCGCCAAGGCAGCTCGCGGGAGATGGCCAGCCACTTGGCGTGCTGGTTGAACATCGAGTCGATGACGTGAGCGAAGGCCTCGTAGGTCGAGAAGAAGCCGTGCCGGCCGCTGAGCAGATAGCCTTCGTACCAGCCCTCCAGCGTGTGCTCGGAGAGCATCTCCAGAACGCGGCCGTCCGGTGACAGTTCGCCGCCGTCGGCGTCCTCGGGCAGGTAATCGGCCAGCCACAGCTTCTTGCTCGCTTCGTAGATCGCATCGAGCTTGTTGGACGTGGTCTCGTCGGGGCCGAAGACCCGGAAGTTCGTCATGTTCTGGCGCATGATGTCGCGCAGGAAGCGGCCCAGGGGCCGCGTGTTCTCGGCGCTAGCCTGCCCCGGCTTGTCGACCTTGATGGCGTAGTCGCGGAAGTCCGGCAGGCGCAGTGGCTTGCGCACCAGCCCCCCGTTGACGTGAGGGTTCGCACTCATGCGTCGCGTCCCTTGGGGCGCGAGGGCCTTCAGTTCCGGGATCAGCCGCCCTTTGTCGTCGAACAACTCGTCGGGCCGATAGCCGCGCATCCAGTCTTCGAGCTGCTTCAGGTGGGCCGGATTCTCGTGCATCCCTGCGAGCGGCACCTGGTGGGCGCGCCAGAAGCCTTCCACCTTGTGACCGTCGACGTCGCTGGGGCCGGTCCAGCCCTTGGGCGTGCGCAGCACGATCATCGGCCAGCGGGCGCGGGAGGGCTTGCCGTTCGAGCGCGCCTCCTCCTGGATCCGCCGGATCTCCAGCACGCAGTCCTCCAGCGTGGCGGCCATCTTCTGGTGCATCTGTCCGGGATCGTCGCCTTCAACGAAATGGGGCGTCCACCCGTAGCCTTTGAACAGGTCCCTCAGCTCCTCCCGGGAAATTCGCGCGAGCAGCGTAGGGTTGTTGATCTTGTAGCCGTTGAGGTGCAGGATCGGCAGGACCGCGCCGTCGCGGATCGGATTCAGGAACTTGTTGGAATGCCACGAGGTGGCCAGCGGGCCTGTCTCGGCTTCGCCATCACCCACCGCCACCACGACCAGCAGATCTGGGTTGTCGAAGGCCGCGCCGAAAGCGTGGGAGACGCTGTAGCCGAGCTCGCCGCCTTCGTGGATGGAGCCCGGAGTCTCGGGCGTGCAGTGGCTGCCGATGCCGCCCGGGAACGAGAATTCCTTGAAGAACTCGCGCATCCCCTCTTCGTCCTCGCCCTTGTTCGGGTACACCTCCGAGTAGGTGCCTTCGAGATAGACCGGCCCCAGCACCCCCGGCGCGCCGTGGCCGGGGCCGGCCAGGAAGACGGCGTCGAGGTCGTACTTGTTGATCAGGCGATTCAGGTGGACATAGGCGAAGCTCAAGCCGGGGCTCGTCCCCCAGTGGCCCAGGAGGCGCTGCTTGACGTGCTCCGGCTTCAACGGCTCCCGGAGCAGAGGATTGCTGCGCAAGTAAATCATGCCGGCGGCCAGGTACGTGCAGGCCCGCCAGTAGGCGTCGATGTCCCGAAGCTCTTCCTTCGACAGCCGCTCGCCCGTCACCACATTGGCGCTGTCGGCCACGGTCGGCCGCGTCTGAGCCATCAGCTGTGTCATAACCCCTCCTCAGTTGTCCGAGCCACCATCAAGGTCGCCGCGCTCACGATGCAACCAATGCCCTCGCGGTGCACCACCTCTCACCTGCGTCCCAGCACGTTTTGCGTGTGGCGCGCAATCATGAGCTCCTCATTGGCCGGGACTACCCACGCGCTCACCCGGCTACCGGGCGTGCTGATCCGGGGTCCGCCCCGCGCGTTGGCCGCCGCGTCCAGCTCGATCCCGAGCCATGCCGCGTCGTGGCACACTCGCTCGCGGATCGCCGGCGCGTTCTCGCCGATTCCGGCGGTGAACACGATCGCGTCGAGTCCGCCGAGGGCGGCGGCGAGCGAGCCGAGCTGGCGTCGAATGCAGTACACGTAGAGGTCGATCGCGAGCCTCGCTGACGGATCGGCGCTCGCCAGGAGCGTCCGCATGTCGCTGGAAATGCCCGAGACCCCGAGGAGTCCCGACTCGCTGTAGATGAGCCGTTCGATGGCACGCGCATCCATTTTGTGCTCGTCCATCAGATACAACATGACGCCTGGATCGAGCGCGCCGCAGCGCGTGCCCATCGGCAGCCCGTCGGCCGCGGTGAAGCCCATCGTCGTCGCGACGCTCCGTCCCGCTTCCATCGCGCACATGCTCGATCCGTTGCCGAGGTGCAGCACGATCGTCCGTGCCGATGCCGCCTTCGCATCCAAGTGTGGAAGCGCGGAGGCGATGTACTCGTAGGACAGCCCGTGGAAGCCGTAACGCTGCACGCCGGCGTCGTGGAGCTGAGCCGGCAGCGCAAATCGCTGCGCGACGTCCGGATTCGTCCGGTGGAACGACGTGTCGAAGCAGGCCACCTGGGGCAGCTCCGGCGCGCGCTCGAGCAGCAGGGCGATTGGCGACAGGTTGTGCGGCTGGTGCAGCGGCGCCAGTGGGACGAAGCGCTCCAGCGCCTTGAGCGTCGCGGCCTCGACCCGCACGGGGACTGTGTACGCCAGGCCACCGTGGACGACCCGGTGGCCCACGCCGACCAGCCGGTCGTTCGCAAGCTGGTGCTTCAGGAAGTCGCTGAGATACTCGGTGGCGCCATCGTGCCCGAGCTTCCTTCCGGGCCATGACTCCTCGACCACGACACGGCCCGATGGATCCCGCGCCACAAAGTGCGCTGCCGCGTAGAGCCCCTCGATCTCCCCCCGCACCTCGAGGGCGAGCTCGCTGGCACGCTCAGCGAACACGGAGAGCTTGATGCTCGACGAGCCCGCGTTGAGAACGAGGATCGCGTCGTGGGATTGGCGCATTGCTGCTGTCCACCATGGTCGATGGGCAATTGGCGTGCCGACGGCGAGGACGGCGCCGCGACTCCCAAGTAGTTGACCGGGAAGGGTATCTCGAAGCGGCACGCTATCCGAATCCACCGCGCCAACGTTGGAGTGCCAACGGGCTAGCGGTCGCCAGCCTACTGGCACCGGCCCGCGCAGCAAAGCAACGACACTTCCGGAGGCGCTTGGCGTCCCTCTCACGTCGTCTCCCGTTCGCGTTGACACCGCCCCGAAGCGACTCCTTGCGCTGATGAACGCCAATCGATGGGCACGTGGTGGCCGGCTGGCAGGGTGGCGTTGGCACCTCGGTTCCCTCGGAGCCGGTACTCACGGGAAAGTGACCGTCTGCGCGGCGAACTGCACAGTGATCGGTGGGTCGCGCATTCGGCATGGCCGTTGCTCTGAGTCCGGCCAGATCGCTCCAGACGACGCATGTTGTGCGGTTGGGGGGATTGCTGCGTGCCGAACATGCTCGATCGCGAGGTCACCTGCAGACTGAAGATTGAGTGGGCCCTGCTGCTCTTGGCCGTCTTGTTCACGAGCCCGGGCGCCGAGCCGACGTTTGCGCAGCACGGAGCAGGGCCGGCGGGATCCGCGACCTCAGCCACCGAGGCGCCCGGCCCTGAAGAACACCGCCTGCCTCAAAAGGCGGTGGAGATCGCCCGCCCGTTCGGTTTCCCTATCACCAATTCGATGGTCGTGAGCTGGATCGTGGCGGTGGGGTTGATCATCTTTGCTCGGGTCGCAACACGCGACATGAAACGTGTTCCGGGCGGAGCGCAGAATCTCCTGGAGTGGCTCGTCGGAGGTCTGTACGATTTTCTGGAACGCATCATCGGCCCCCATCTGGTTAAGCGGACGTTCTGGTTCTTCGCCACAGTTTTCATTTTCATTCTTTCCGCCAATTGGGTGGGCCTCATTCCCGGGGTCGACACGATTGGATGGGGACATCAGACCCCCGATGGTTTCGTGGTCGATCAACCGTTCTTCCGCGGGGCGAATGCCGATCTGAACCTGACGCTGGCCATGGCCCTGGTGTTCTTTGCCTGTTGGATCATTTGGGCGCTGCAGGAAGTGGGGCCGGGTGGATTCCTGAGAGAGTTGTTTGCTCCCAAGGGCGACAGCACTGGGTTCTTGAAAGTGTTGATGATCGTCGTGTTCTTCGCCGCGGGCTGTTTGGAAATCATCTCCATTCTCTTTCGGCCGGTATCACTGAGTTTTCGCCTCTACGGCAACATCTTTGCCGGGGAAAACATGCTGGAGACCATGTCCCGGGTGGTCCCCAGCCTCGGGTGGCTGCTTCCGATTCCGTTTTATTTCATGGAATTGCTCGTGGGCTTGGTGCAGGCGCTGGTTTTCATGTTGTTGTGCGCGGTCTTCACTCTGCTGGTTTGTCAGCATGAGGGAAAAGGACCCGCGAGCACACGCGGATGAGCATGTCGGCGGGAAAGAAAGGGGGATTCCATGGTTGGGAGCCTACACGTTGGTTTGGCAGCGTTCGGCGCAGCTATTGGGGTTGGCTTGATCGGCCTGGGAGCAGCGGTCGCAGTGGGACGTAATCCGGGCGCCGCAACGCAGGTCCTGGTCCAGTCGATTCTGGCCATCGCCTTCGCCGAGGCGATCGTGTTCTATGCCCTGTTCCTGGTGAGATAGGCAGAAATCGCCGGGCGCCGAGCTCAAATGATGAATGTTCTTCTCCTGGTGACGCAGGCACAGGTAGTTGATAGCGGAGGCCCCGAACGGATCGTCACGACCTTCGGCGTGGACTGGCCTCATTTGCTCGCCCAGGTCGTCAGCTTCTGCATCGTGTGCCTCATCCTTTACCGGTTCGCCTATCGACCGGTCCTCAAGATGCTGGAAGTGCGGCGTCAACAAATCGCTCTGGGTCAGGCCAACGCCGAGCGAATAGAGGCCGAACTGGCCCGGACCGAGGCCCTGCGCCAGGAAGTGATGGCGCAGGCGAATGCTCAGGCGAACAAGTTCATCGAGGAGGCTCGGGCCGCGGCCGCCCGCTTGCGGGCGCAGGAAACCCAGAAGGCCGTCGCGGCCGGGGAACAGATCATGATCAAGGCCCGCGAAGCCGCCGCCCAAGAACACGACCGCATGCTGGCCGAACTCAAACGTGAGGTCGGCCGGTTGGTGGTGCAGGCCACCACCACGGTAACCGGCAAGATCCTGACGTCGGAAGATCAGCGCCGCTTGGCCGAGGAGACCGCAAACCAACTGGCGGTGTAGTCATGAAGATGAACAAACGGGCGAAACGCGAGGCCAAGCAACTGTTCCGCCTTTGTCTGGTGAACAGCCTGCTCGATGAGAACCGTGTTCGGCAAGTGGTGCAACGCGTTGTCGCTGGCGGTCACCGCGATTGGCGGGCCATGCTTTCGCATTTCTGGCGGTTGGTGAGACTCGACCTCGCGCGGCACACAGCCACCATCGAGAGCGCCACGCTCTTGCCGGCGGATTTGCAGGTTGCCATCGAGGCCGGTCTGACGCGCCGGTACGGCCCGGGGCTCACCACCGCCTTCGCCCACCGCCCGGCGCTGATCGGCGGGATGCGCATCCAGGTGGGCAGCGATGTATATGACGGCAGCGTGCGGGCCGGGCTGGCGGCGCTGGAGAAAAGTTTCTAAAGCGAGGGATCCATGGGCGACCTGCTAAGGGAAATTGAAGCGCAAATCGCGGGGGCGAAGACGGCGGTTGCCAAGCAGAACGTGGGCACCATCCGCGAGCTTGGCGACGGCGTCGCCAGGATCGAAGGCCTGACCGACGCCATGCTCAACGAGATGATCGACCTGGGCAACGGCGTGACCGGCCTGGTCTTGAATCTCGAAGAGGCCGAGGTCGGCGTGGTCATCCTCGGCGATTACACCCAGCTCAAAGAAGGCGGCGAGGCGCGCACCACCGGCAAGCTCCTGCAAGTGCCGGTGGGCAAGGGTCTGCTGGGACGCGTCGTGGACGTGCTGGGGCAACCCGTTGATGGCAAGGGACCGATCAAAAGCGACATGACCTATCCCGTCGAGAAGATCGCGCCCGGCATCATCCGCCGACGGTCGGTTGACCAACCGGTGCAGACGGGCATCATGGCGATTGACGCGATGATTCCAATCGGTCGCGGCCAGCGCGAATTGATCATCGGCGACCGCGCGACCGGCAAGACAACCATCTGCATCGACACCATCATCAGCCAGGCCCGGCTCAACAAAGCGGCTGAGGCGGCCGGCGACAAGGGGTACCGGCCCCTCTACTGCATCTACGTGGCGATCGGTCAGAAGCAGTCCACCGTTGCCCGGGTGATTGCGATTCTCGAAGAAGCCGGCGCCATGCCGTACACCGTCATCCTGGACTCCCCGGCCTCGGATTCGGCCGCCAACCAGTACCTCGTGCCGTTTGCCGGCGCCGCCATGGGCGAGTGGTTCATGGACCACGGCCTGGACGCGCTGATCGTCTATGACGACCTGTCCAAGCACGCCGTGGCCTACCGGCAGCTGTCGCTCGTGCTGAAGCGGCCGTCGGGCCGTGAAGCCTATCCCGGCGACGTGTTTTACCTGCACAGCCGGTTGCTCGAACGCGCGGCGCGAGTTGGCGAGAAGTACGGCAATGGCTCGCTCACGGCCCTGCCCATCATCGAAACGCAGGCGGGCGACGTGTCCGCGTACATCCCGACCAACGTCATCTCCATCACCGACGGGCAGCTGTACCTGGAAACGGATTTGTTTTACCAGGGCGTGCGCCCGGCCATCTCGGTCGGTCTGTCGGTCTCGCGCATCGGTTCGGCGGCTCAGCTCAAAGCCATGAAGCAGGTGGCCGGACAACTCAAGGGGGAACTCGCGCAATTCCGGGAACTGGCGGTGTTCGCGCAATTCGGCTCGGACCTCGACGCCAAGACCCTGGCCCAGATCGACCGCGGCAAGCGCATCATGGAGATCTTCAAGCAGCCGCAGCACGACCCCATTCCCGTCGAGGTCCAGGTGGCCGTGATCTGGACGGTGCAAAACGGGTACGTGGATCAGGTGCCGGTGGAGCGGGTCAAGGAGTTTCAGACCACGTTCACGGAATTCCTGACCACGCGGAAAGTCGCGTTGCTCGCCAAGATCGAGAAGGAAAAGGCGCTCAGCGACGCGTTGAAGGCCGAGCTGAAGACCGTCGCCGACGAATTCAAGCAGACGTGGAAATGAACACCGACCGGGTGGATCATGGCCAGCCCTCGTGACCTGCGCGGGCGTATCAGGTCCATCACCGGCACCGCGCAGATCACCCGAGCGATGGAGATGGTGGCGGCTTCCAAGATGCGCAAGGCGCAACAGGCCGCGCTGACCACGCGGCCCTTCGCGCAGCTGCTCTATCGCATCCAGCGGCGCGCGACGACTCATGCCGGCGACTTCACCCATCCGCTGCTGGAGGCGCGCGAAGTCCGCAGACGGGCCGTGATCCTGGTCGGGACGGATAAAGGTTTGTGCGGGGCGCTCAACAGCAACCTGTTCCGCCTGGCCGCCCAATTCGATCCCGCCACGACCGTATTCATCACCGCCGGGAAACAGGCGGCCCAGTTCATCGCCCGCACCGGCCGGCAGTTGGCCGCGGAGTTTACCTTCTCCGACTCGCCGCAGTTCGCCGAGGCCCGGCCCATTGCCGCGTGTGCCCGCGACCTGTTCTTGAAAGGCGACGTGGATCAAGTCCAGGTTGTCGCGACGCGGTTCATCAACACGTTGACCCAGGAACCCGTCGGCCTCGAGTATCTGCCGATCGGCGAAATCAAACAGCTGAAGATTCCGGGCGCGGAGTTGGAAGCGGACCGGGCCGCCGACGTGACCGAGTTCCTCTTCGAATTCAGCGCCGAGGACGTGCTGGGATATCTCTTCGGACACTACCTCAACATCTACGTGTACCGGGTCCTGCTGGAGGCCAAGGCCAGCGAGCAAAGCGCCCGCATGGTGGCGATGAAAAACGCCACCGACAGCGCCACCGGGCTGATCAGAGACCTCTCCCTCCATTACAACCATCTACGCCAGGGCAATATCACCAAGGAGCTCTTGGAGATTGCCGGCGGCCAACTGGGCAACGAGTAACGAAGATGAATAAAGGCAAGATCGTTCAAGTCGTCGGTCCGGTGGTCGACGTCGAATTCACCGACACACTGCCCGCCATCTACCACGCCCTGACCGTCGACTACAACGTTCAGGACCAGCCCGTCCACGTGACCCTCGAAGTGCAGCAACACCTCCCCGACAACTGGGTCCGCACGATATCGATGTCCGGTACCGAAGGCCTCAAACGCGGATACGAGGTGATCGACACCGGCGCGCCCATTTCCGTGCCCGTCGGGGAGGGGGTGATGGGGCGCGTCTTCGATGTGTGCGGCAACGCGGTCGACGAGCGCGGGCCGGTCAAGGCGGAGAAATACTATCCCATCCATCGCCCGGCACCCCGACTGGTGGACCAATCGACGTCGCCCCAGGTGCTCCCCACCGGCATCAAGGTTATCGACTTGATCTGCCCCTTCTTGAAGGGCGGCAAGGTCGGCGCCTTTGGCGGGGCCGGGGTGGGCAAGACCGTCGTCATCATGGAACTGATCAACAACATCGCCAAGCTCCATGGCGGCGTGTCGGTGTTCGCCGGGGTCGGCGAGCGCACACGGGAAGGCGGCGATTTCTACGAGGAAATGTCCGAGGCGGGAGTCATCAACCAGGCCAACCTCGCCGCGTCGAAAATTGCCCTCGTCTACGGCCAGATGAACGAGCCGCCCGGCGCTCGCCTG
>Ga0209237_1002669_pt1 | contig 10751 bp, 8 predicted proteins | sample GraSoi013_1_40cm_2_FD_185820 | JGI IMG/M metagenome (GOLD analysis project Ga0209237, IMG submission 185820) | Grasslands soil microbial communities from the Angelo Coastal Reserve, California, USA - Sample 10_02_2013_1_40cm (SPAdes) (version 2) | ecosystem: Environmental > Terrestrial > Soil >...
CCCTCTGGTGACCGCACCGTCCCGCGGAGGAGACGGAGCAAAGCGGGTCATATCAATGCCGTTCCGAATCACACGCACCCGGGCGGCGGGTACCCGACAGCGTTGGACGAGCACATCACTCAGGGCTTGCGACACCGGGAAAAATCGGCTGACGAGCAAGGCCAGGCACCGATACCGCCACCGGTGCGCGGGCGTTATGAAGAATGTGGCGCTGTGGATGGTCGAGCAGCATTGGACTCCGCACACCCGTGCCACTACAGTCCCCACCAAATCGGCGTCAAAGAGATGGGTATGGATGACGTCGGGCCGGGTCCGGCGAACATGGGAGCCCAGCGCCAAAGCCAGGCGAACCAAGGACCGTCCCACGTCCCGCAGACGCATCACATCCACGCCCAGATCCTCGAGTTCTTTACAAAGATCCTCTTGGGGCCCCCATATGGCAACCTGCATCTGAAAGCGGTTCCGGTCCATGGCAGTAGCGAGGTAGCAGAGGGCGCGTTGGGCGCCGCCCAGGCCGAGATCGGGGATTAGATGAAGGATCTTCATCATGAACTCGGCTTCACCAGATCGACATCGACATCCGGAATGCCAGCCGCATACCACCGACCACCTACCTGACGAAGCCCCGCCGATCCGACTCCATTCCAGATCGCTTCCCAGGCTGTAACCGCAGGCCACAGCCATACCGGCACCGTCCACACCCATCCAAAACGTGCCAGGCTGAGACAGAGCCACCGAGGCCGGAATCCAGCCTGGCTGGCGGCTCGACCCAACTCCCGCAACCGATATTCCCGCAAGTGCAATCCGAGAGACGTGGACCCGTGGAGCGAACTGGGGGTGTGCAGCAGGTAGCGGCCCCCTGGCACGAGGACACGATAGACCTCATCCAAGTGCGGATCGAGGTGGTCCGGATGAAGATGCTCCACCAAGTCCAGGCTCACCACCGCATCGAAGGTGCACGATCCGAATGGAAGGTGTAGGGCGCTGGCCTGGCAGAGGGTCGGGCCGTCATGGCCGGTCGCGAGATCCCGCATGGCGGTGAATGCCTCAGTCGAGATATCGACGGCGACGACAGATCGGCCGGTTGACGCCGCCAGCGCGAAACGGCCATTGCCGGCGCCGATATCGAGAACCGAACGGGCCGAATTCAACGCCCGAAGGAATGATCGATCAACCCGGCTCAAGCTGGCCGCATAGATCATCTCGCGACCCGGGCGCCGGCGCATCGCCGCATGCACTTCATCGTACGCTTCGCGAAAGGCCTTCTCCGACGGTTCAGAGAGTAGGTGCCTCCGCCACGCCTGCTCGATCTCTCGCTGCTCTTCCAGATGATCAGTTGCCACTGGCTGCACCGCTTTTTGTGGCTGTCCTGGCCAGCAATCGCTCCGCAGCCTCCAGCACCATGGAGGGCGTCACCGCCTGGAGGCAGAGTTCGCGAGGGATGATGGGACAATCCGGGAAGTCCCCCACTCGGATGCACGGACTGCATGGGAGGGGCGCCCGGACGATCTCATGCAGAGTGCCCCGGGGGCCGAACACCAGCGGATCGGAAGGTCCCAGGATGACAACGACAGGAGCCCTGACCGCAGCGGCGATGTGGAGGGGCCCGCTGTCGTTGGTGATGAAAAGTCGACAGCGCCGGAGGAGTGCGCCCGTGGCTCCCAGGGATAAGGTACCCGCGGCGGACAGCGCCGGGACGGCCATCCGGGCTACGATCGCTTCAGCCAGAGCCGTATCCGCCGGACCACCCATGACGATGATGGGGGCCTGCCAGGATCGAGCCAGCGCATCCCCGACCGCCGCGAAGCCATCGATTCCCCACCGACGTGAAATGAGGTGGAGCGTACCTCCTGGAAACAGGAGGATCGGAGCAGCTCCAGCCAGGCTGTGTTCCCGACACCACGCTTCCATCTCCGCTTCGTCCGCGGGACTGATCGGAAAATCCATGTGGTCACCGTCAGGCTTGGCACCGACGAGTCCGACCACTTGCAGGTACGTATCGATCCAATGCTGCTGCCGGGGCGGGACCGCGGCTGTCAAGAGACCACGATGCTTGCCCAGATCACGTCCGACCCGACGTGGCACACCGGCCACCCCCAGCAAGAGCTCAGCGAATCCTGCATAGCCCCAATGGGCCTCCAGGATCACTCCGAGGTCGTACCGCTGACGCCGGATCCGCCACGCGAGCGCCGCGCGCTCCAGGAGCGATGCTTCGACGATCCGCTTCCCGCAGGTCAGAACACCATCGATGTGCGGATTCCCGGCTACGACGGGCGCCGCATAGTCCGTGACCAGCACATCGAGCGTCGCGTCGGGAAAAGACCGACGCAGCGCACGGATCGCGGGCGTGGCCAGCAGAACATCGCCGATGTTGTCCAGATCTACGACCAGGATCCGACGGGGAGGATCCGTCGCGCTCCTGACCCGTCGTACCGCCAGACGATAGGCCAACGTCAGCGCCGCCCGTTTGCCAATACTTGCCCACTCGTCTTGTTCAGACCTGGCGTCCGGTGCCATTGCGTGTCCTCAATCGTGAACGGCCGGAATTATGCTAGAATCCTTGCGTCGCTTTTCCTTTCAGGTCAGCGACGTCGTGGCTGAGGTCCCAACCTGACGGCACAAAGGCGCATGTTCCACAGACTACGCAACTTCGCATCACTCAGTGGTTATCTGACCCGGCGCCTCGTGGTTGATCCTCTCCTCACTCCGGCGCGGGCCTCCTCTTTTCGCAGCAAACTGCAGACCATGCGATCGGCAGAGACGCGCGAAATTATGATTCCAGTGCGCAGCTTGTCCGATCTCGGTATCCAGCCTGCACGAGTAGTGGTGGAGCTCCTTCCATTTACCGATGGCAATCCCACGCCCGTCGAACTGTTTTGCCTCGGCGCGCTCGTACGTGCCAGCGGCGCACGAGCTATTTTTGAGATCGGCACGTTCGACGGGACGACCACCTTGCAACTCGCCTTGAACAGCCCTGATGACGCGGTTGTGTGGACCCTCGACCTGCCACAGGACGCCATGGGTCAGACTCACTTTCCGGTGCTGCCTGAGGACAAACCATACATCGACAAGCCAACCGCCGGCGCCCGCTTCACAGGGACTCCGGCGGCAGGAAAAATCCACCAACTCTTTGGAGATTCGGCCACGTTCTCGTACGAGCCGTATCTCGGCCGCATGGACCTTGTCTTCATCGATGGCTCCCACTCTCTCGCCTATGTCCGTTCCGACTCCGCTCGTGCCTTCTCACTCGTTCGTCCAGGCGGCTGGATTGTCTGGCACGACTACGGCGTCTGGCCTGGCGTCACCACGGGGCTTCAGGATCTGGCCTCCCGGCTCCCGCTCGTAAACCTGGCCGGTACCACTCTGGTTGCTGGAGGCCTGACCGCACCCGAGTAGTTTACCACTAAGCGGCGGTTTTTCATCGCTTTTCGCGGATAGACAAATCTATCCCCGATCAAATGTTATACCTAAAGGTGATACAGGAGGGTCATGCCAGGCAATCCAGTATTCGCAGAGATGATCTTATACCGATGAGGCATACTTGAAAGAGTATCTGTAATTGCTTTGTAGGGCCCAATTTTATAACCAGACTCGGCAGACTGATAAAAGGTATCATGCAAAAGAATACTGGCGTTTGGAATATTTTTGATAATTTCACCCAATTCTGTCTTCACCGCTGAGTAGCTATGATCGCCATCGATATAAACTAGCGGCCTGCACATCTCAGACACCTTGCGATATATTTCCAGCGCTGTCTCTACCCCATCGCCCTGATAAAGCCAAACAGCAGGTATGCCTTTAACGAACATCCCGCGCTTTTCCCTGGGATGTTCGTGGTGGTCTACTTCATCAGGCAAGTCAATTGAATGGATCTCAGGGGATAAGCCGAAATGCTTCGCTGTCTCATAGAAAATTCTTGCAGATTTCCCAATATGGGTCCCCCATTCAAATATATGTGTGGGCTTGAGCCGACACACCGCAGAAACCATCAGCGCCAATTCATTAATAGGATAGGGAGTCACGCCAACGATCGGCACCAGCTTTTGGAAAATAAATTCGGATATGATCCAATTATTGACTTCGAATTCACTACAATTCACATTGACAGCAGGATCTTGAATTTTCCCCTTGGATAATCGAATCACACGGATAGCAATTCGATTCCATAAAACGAAGTCCATAAGTCACTTCTCAGGTTACAGTTAAGTCTGCTTGTATCTACCTCGGTTCACCAGCCTGTGTGTCGCTATGCGGGGATTAGCATTTCTCATCCATGTGACCACTTCGGAACGACTTCCCGTACCCAACTGATCAGCAATGCAGCATCCTCAACATTTACGACCCGGAATACAACAAGGATACCTCCATAAACGATAAGCGCGACTACCGTTGCCAACCACGCGCTTCCTTCATGTAAGAGCCACAGTGCGACACCACCTGCAACGGCAGCACTAAGACCGACAACAACAGGCTTGAGAGGAGGCAATCTCCCAAAATCTCGACCGACCAGCACCGTACCTAATAGGAGCAATACCATCTCTGACGCTAACGTGGCCGCGGCCGCCCCGATGGCACCCCAGCGGGGGATGGCCCAGAAGTTGCCCGCTGCGTTCAGCAGCAAGGCACACATCAGGCATGTCAGCCATCCGCGCTCTCGGCCCCTGGCCTGGAGGGCGATTCCCAGCGGCGCATAGAGCCAGTTCACTGCGGCTGACCACGCCAAGACAACGAAAATCGGAGCGGCCAACACATATTCGGAGCCGTACAACGATTGGAGCAAAGGACCGGCGAGGCCGCTCAAGGTCAAGGCCATAGCGGGCCCCGTGGCACCCAAGCCTCGCATGGCCCGTTGAAAGGGAATCATCGTCCCTGGACGGGGCGGCTGGGCCAGCAGAGGGAACAGGGCCACCGCTACCGTGCTTCCGAAATAGACGAGCATGTTCGTCGGCTTATAGGCAACGCTGTAGAGACCAAGGGCCACCGTTGTTGCCATCTGTCCCAAAAGAAGAATGTCCAGTCGCGTGTAGAGGCTCTGCACCGCCGCGACCGCACCGAACGGAGCCGCCTGGCGCAGGAGCGCGCCGATACCGATAGCTGGAGACCCTTCAGACTTACCACGGAATGGTTGCACGGCCTTTCGTGAGACCAGCACGGCTATGCCTGCCCCCAGGACGTGCGCCACCAATACCGCAGCAACACCGCCAAACAGCACGGCCGCTCCGAGGAGAAAGGCCGTCCCAATGACGCCGGCCGCCAGTTCCACCACTGCCACGCGATCGTACCGCGCATACCCTCCGAGGACCGCCAAGTAGGGCCAGCTCAGCGTCCCCAGTGCCAGCTGCAAGGCTGCCAGTCCCACGTAGCTAAGGGGAATCGGCTGGCCCGGCAGCATCGTCGCGAAAGCGGGAATTGCGAGACAAACTACGCCCGCGAGCAAGGCCTGTGCGTGAAGAGCGCTCGCCAGGACCCCCGGGCCTGTTTCCGGTTGCCGGGCGAAGGCGCGGGTGACGACGGTGTTGATCCCGAAGTTCGGCAACAGCGCGAACAGGCCAGCAAGCCCCATCGCGTAGGCATAGGCGCCGAGGCGGTCCACCCCGAGGGCTCGCGCGAGCACGATCGAGTTCACGAGCGCGAGCCCGTACGTCACTGCGCGACTGAGTATCAACAGGACGGTGGCCCGGCCGAGCGAAATTCCGCACGTGGCATCGACACTGCCCTTACCGGGCTCGGTTCCAGGTTTAGAGATTGGGCTTGGCAAAGCGCGATCTGCCGAAGGCCGGTTTTCTCGCCGCCTCGGCCAACCCTGCCGCGATTGAAGGAGCGCCGGACTCACGCATGGATGGCTCGACCGCTTGGCTGATCAGAAGCCCCCTGGCCACCAACGCCGCGAAAAGCCAGAAGGGTTCCATAACACGCACGATGAGAAACGTGTTCGATCCGACGGCATGCGCCAGGAGCCCCGCGAGCCCCAGCAGAAATCCCAAAGCTACCCCGCGGGAAAACTGATCAGTCGCGAGCCGATAGGACGTAATGCTCATACGGAAAATCGACCAGATGAGGACAAAGAAAGCGACGAGACCGAGCAGGCCCGTCTCCATCAAAATCCTCGGGTACATCGCATCCATAAAAAGCCCGCCCGTAACGCCTGTCCCCCAGACCGGGAATTTTTTCCATAATGCAAATGACTGGTGCCACGAACGGAGCCGATCCGACGTGGAGGTATCGAACCGCAACGCCCCCATACGAATCTGCCCTTCGGTCTCCTCCTGGGTAAATGTGTATAAGACCCGCTCCTTCACCGCGTGCGGGGCCCACAGGGGAGTGGAAAGGATGGCGATGAGCACCATGGTCATGAGAATCGGTCTCCGGGGTGCCATGAATCCAATGACGCTCAGGATCAGAACCCCTGCCGCCAAGAACGAAGCGCGCGACAGCGTAGCCATGAGTCCGATGCTCCCAGCTACCAGAAGGATTAGATACGGAAATCTCGAGGCGACCGCGCCATTTGTCAACAACAGTCCGACGACGATCGCCAGCATGAAGACAAGATACCCGCCCAGCGTGTTGGGCTCTCCCATTTCCCCCTCGAATGGTGCCGATGCCCGCTCTCCGCTGGGAATCTGCGCGAGGGCGAAGAGTGAGATCGCAAAACAGGTGACCAGACTGGCGATCACCAGGCCGCGGGCCTCTTCCTTCGTCGTCACCGCGCTGACGACCATGAAATACAGGAACACGTACTCGTAATATTTCAGCCAATAGAAGAACCCGCTCATGGGCTTGACACGGCCACCCAGCACCCCGATGAGGGTGGCCAGCCCGGCAGCGGCAATATAGAACATGATCGGTCTGTTCAGCGGGGTCCGCAGAAACGGCATGACTCCCTTGTGGATCGCCATCTTGGCGAGACAGACAAACCCGATCACGACCAGAAGGAAATCATCAAGGCGAAGAGTAATCCCACGACCGGCCGCACCGCCGCCACCAGTCAGATCCCCGACCAGAAACTCAGGGCTCAACAGCATGGAGAAAACCAGCAGATAGAGGCTGAGCTTGGTGGACACGAACGCGACTACCAAGAGCAGGGCACCCACAATGATAGTCGAACTGAACGCGCTGTCACGGGAAACAAGGGTAAGGGAGAGCGCAGCTGCCAGGGCTAGCGGAACCACAATGATGAGCCCTTTAGGCTGCATCGCACGCCACCCTCAAGCTAGGCCGCAGGACGGAAAACCGACTGAGGCCGAGATAGAATGCGCCCTGTAGTCGCCAAGATCAGGACGAGTAGCGATAGTACTGGTATTGGTGGTAATCAGGAGAAAATTCGGCGCTCACATTGCTGAGCACCACCCCCACGATATGGGCCTGGGCATTCTCAAGGAGAGTCTTCGCGCGAAGCAGTGGCGTCCGTCCAATCTTACCGACTTGGTAGACCAGGACCACGCCATCGACTTTGGGACCGATCAACACGGCATCGGCGACAGGCAGGATCGGCGGGCAATCGAACATGACGAGATCATAGTTTTCTTCACAGGCCGCGATCAGATCCACGACGCGTTGAGTGTTGAAGAACTCAGACGGGTTGGGCGGCAGATGCCCGCTGGTGATGATACTGAGGTTATCCACGCCGGGAGCGCTCAGAATCTGATCGAACCCCAGCTTCCCGAGCATCAGATCCGGAGCGGTCTGCACCACATCCTGCCACTGCGCGTTCCCGATCAGCACCTCGCTCAGGCCGGGCTCCCGCTTGAGCCCCAGTCGGCTGTGCACGGCCGGCTTTCGGAGGTCCGCATCCACCACCAAGACCCGCCGTCCATCCTGCGCGATCGTGATGGCGAGGTTGATGACCGTCGTGGTCTTCCCTTCGCCGAGGCCCGCGCTCGCGAACACCAGGCTTTTGACCGTTCGGTCTGCGCAGGCAAATTGCAGGTTGACTTTCAATGACCGGTACCCCTCCGCGACCACGCCTTTAAGATCGAACAACGGCGAGAGCCTCGACAGCAGCTCTACGGTTTCCGCATCGAGCGTTTGTGGAAACACCTTTTGAATCGTCCGTTCCATTTCCGTGCGGTCTACCTGCGGGATGACACCGAGGACTGGGACCTTCAGGAACTCTTCAACACCCTCAATCGTGCCGATAGAAGTATCCATGGATTCCCGGACAAAGGCCAGGACAAATCCCAGCAACACGCCAATCAGGGAGCTCAGCATGAGATTGAGGGTGGCTTGGGGCGCGTTCTTGGGGGAGCCTGGTGTGACGGCCGGTTCGATAATCGAGACTTCCTCGATGCGTTCAGCCCCCCGGATCAAAAACTCCTGGTGTTTCTGCTTCAAATTGGCGTACAAGTCTCCATTCACCTTCACTTCGCGTTCCAGGCTGGCCAACTGTAGAGCAGCCTTCGGCAAGGTGATGTACCGTTCCTTGAATCGTGCGATGCTCTCCTTGATGGAGTTTTCCCGCTCGGTCATCGTCCGGAGCTTGGCCTCGAGTTCTCTGATCATCTCCTGCTTGACGCTGAGGATTTTGGCATCAAGTTCAGCGACCTGGGGATGCTTGGGCGTGTAGTTGATCAACAGGGCCGCACGGTCGGTATTCAGATCGACCAGCTTTTGATTCAGTCTGGCGATCAGGGCCTGCACATCGTCGGTAAAGACACGCGCCGGTCCCGACCCTGGGAGCGCCTCGTTCGCCTGCAAGAGCCTGAGCTGGTCCGACGCTTCGCGCTTGACCTGGGCCTGCTTCGCGAGTTCCGCCTGCAGGCGACTATAATTCTCCAGCGCTTGGCGCGCCTCTTCGTTCAGAAAGACTCGTCCCTCGTGCTCCTTGAACGCGAGCAGGGCCTGTTCGGACGTTCTCAAGGCCTCTTCCACCGCCTTGAGCTGATCCTGCACAAACAGCTTGGCGTCGTTCACTTGGCGGTTCCGGCTTGCGATGTTTTCCTCACGATAGCCCTCGGCGACCGCGTTGGCTAACTGCGCCGCAGACTCGGGCTCGCCTGATGTGACTGCAATCTTGAGGATGTTGGTGCCTTCCTCCCGGCTCACCGATACCTGGCCCTTCAGTTCGTAGATCGTGGCAAGGGAGGCCGGCGACGTGCGCGCCTCATTGATCTCTATCTCCTTGGCGACTATCCCCAGCTTCTTCGCAGCACGGAACAATACTGGAACGCTCCGAATGACCTCCGCCTGGGTGGTGAGGTTGTTGCCTTCCGCAGAAAAGGAGAGCATTTCCGTCATCAGACCCGGTAGCGAAGTGGCACGATCAAACTTCACTCGGGCAGAAGCTTCGTACAGGGGCTTGCCGCTGAAGAACTCGGTGGTGATCAAGGTGAAGCCCGCGACCAGGAGAACCGTGAAGACGATGATCCACTTCCGTTTGCGGAGGACCAGCCAATAGTCCCGGAGATTCAGTTCGTATTGGGCCATCGGATCTTGTGTCCTATCGTGGCGTAGTCACGCTGATGCTCGGGACTTGGACAGGCTGGATATCGTTTCGTTGCAGAAACTCCGTCAGGGCCTGGGGACTCAACGTTTGCGAACCCAAGAGCAGGATGAGCGTCTGATTAATTTTAGCCAGGAAGGCATTCCAGTCTCCGATGCGCTGGCGCGGCACGAACACAATATCGTTGTCCTTCAAGACAATATCCTGGCTCCGATCGCCATACTGAAAGAACCGCTGGAGGTCCACGGGAATGACCTCTGGTTTCCGGGCATCGCCACGGATAACCCGAATGTCGTCCAACACCGCATAGTCATTGTACCCAACCTGTGCGAGGAGTTGGCCCACCGACGTCTTTCTCTCCAGCTCCGCCAACTTCGCCGCCCCCGTGGCCAAGAACGTGCCGGTCCCCGGTCCCCCTATCCCCCCTCCGAGCAAAAAGACCCTTGGCTTGCGAAGCTGAATCCTTTTCTGCTTGATCGAGACTTCAACGCGGGGATTCCGGATTATCGTTGCCGCTTGCTCGGTGATCCTGGCTTCGGCTTCGGTGGTCGTCAAGTTCTTCACTTCAATGTCCAGCGATCCCACATAGACCCGGCCGTTATCCCGAACCGTCACGAGGGAGCGCTCCTCTCCCCCGCCCCGCCGCACCACCACTTCCAAGCTGTCCCCCGGTTCGATTCTGGGCGGCCCTTGATCGGCCTCCTCATAGTACAGATCCTCCGGCTTGACCGGACGGGCATAGGGGGAATCGCTGGCGGCATTGTACGGGAGGGCCGAGCATGCGAACGACAGACCCATCACGACGCACAGCGTGCACAGCAAGCCGGCGGCCCTGGAGAACGAAGCGAGTACTCTGACGCACCCCGCCAACGCCATTCTCACTGACCGTCCTGGACTATCTCAGTGACGTGGACCAGCGACGATTTGCTGAGATCAAGCGTCCGCGCATCTTTCAATGAGAGCCCGTGCGGATCCTTGTGCACCTTGACGACCGGCCTGAGCGGATACTGCGGATTCAACTCGACGACTTCTGCGGACTCCCCCGTGTTCAACCGGACGCGTGTTCCCAACGGGAACACAGAGAACTGTTGGATCAGGCACTTCAACGTCTTCGTCGAGAACACGGTCTTTTCCTTCGTCACCAACTCCCTGACCGCCTCATGCGGGAGGAAACGCTGCCGGTATGGACGCACATGGAGGAGCGCCTCGAAGGTGTCGGCGAGACCGATGATCTGCGCATACTCATGAATCTCCGCCCCTTGGAGCCCACGCGGATATCCCTGCCCGCCCAGCCGTTCGTGCTCCTGCAGGA
>Ga0209237_1002672_pt1 | contig 10744 bp, 10 predicted proteins | sample GraSoi013_1_40cm_2_FD_185820 | JGI IMG/M metagenome (GOLD analysis project Ga0209237, IMG submission 185820) | Grasslands soil microbial communities from the Angelo Coastal Reserve, California, USA - Sample 10_02_2013_1_40cm (SPAdes) (version 2) | ecosystem: Environmental > Terrestrial > Soil >...
GAGCAGGCCACGACCAGAGACGCAAGGACGGCTGTCGCCAGGCGGTGGATCGGGGGCACGCCGACGCAGGCTACCCCTTCTCCTGGGGGTATCCGACGGGTACAATTCCGAGTGAAGTGCTCGGAAATTCACCGACCGCCTTTCATGTCTCCACGCGCGGCGAATACGGGATGCGGCTCATGGTCGACCTCGCAAAGCACTGGGGCCAGGGCGCCGTATCTCTTCACACCGTCGCGCAGCGTGAGGACCTGCCCGAGGCCTACCTCGAGCAGTTGGTCGCCGCACTCCGTAAGGCGGGCCTGGTGAACGGTAAGCGCGGCGCCGGCGGAGGCTACACGCTCGCCCGGGAGCCCCGCGAGATCACGGCCGGTGACGTAGTTCGCGCGCTCGAGGGGCCGATCGAGCCTCAGATCTGTACCGCCGAGGGCGAGCCGATCCTGAACTGTGTGCGCGAGCCGGACTGCGGAACGAGGGCTGTATGGCTCAAGCTCCAGGACAGCATCGCGAAGGCTCTCGATGGCATGACGCTCGCGGAGCTCGCGACGACCACGACGCGGGAGCGTGTGAATGTCTAGCCTCGAGATCAAGGACCTCGTCGTGAGCGTCGAGGGCAAGACGATCCTCAACGGGATCGATCTCGCCGTCGAGAGCGGTTCGGTCCACGCGATCATGGGACCCAACGGCTCCGGCAAGAGCACCCTGTCGCTCGCGATCATGGGGCACCCCAAGTACAAGGTCGAGCGCGGCCGGGTCCTCCTCGATGGCGTCGACCTTCTGAAGCTGCCCGTCGACGCACGCGCGCGAGCCGGCGTCTTCCTTGCGTTTCAGTACCCGTCCGCGATCCCGGGCGTGTCCGTCGCGAACTTTCTGCGGACCGCCATCAACGCGCGGCGCGCCGCGCCAGGCGCGGACGGCACGGGCGAGGTCAAGAAGAACGACATGCCAATCCCGCAGTTTCGGAAGCTCCTCGCGGAGAAGATGAAGCTCCTCGGAGTCGATGACTCGTTCATCACGCGCTCGGTGAACGACGGATTCTCCGGTGGAGAGAAGAAGCGGCTCGAGATTCTGCAGATGCACATGTTCCAGCCCCGCTTCGCGATCCTCGACGAGACCGACTCGGGCCTCGACATCGACGCGCTCAGGGTCGTCGCCGAGGGCATCGAGGCGATGCGCTCGCCGGATGTCGGCATGCTCCTCATCACGCACTACGAGCGGATCCTTCGGTACGTCCACCCGGACTTTGTCCATGTGCTCGTCGATGGGCGCATCGTGCGGACGGGTGGCCGGGAGCTCGCCGCAGAGCTCGAGTCCAAGGGGTACGACTTCGTCCGTGAAGCTCTGTACGCGGGTCGCGCCTGATGGCCGTAACCGTCAAGACCCCGACCGTCAAGGCCGCGCCGCTCGACGTCGAACACATCCGCAGGGATTTCCCGATTCTCGCCCAGACCGTCCGAGGAAAGCCGCTTGTCTACCTCGACAACGCCGCGACCAGCCAGAAGCCTCGCCAGGTGATCGACGCGATGTCGCGTGTGTTCGAGGAGCACAACGCGAACATCCATCGTGGTGTCTACGAGTTCAGCGAGCGGACTACGGCCGCCTTTGAGGAGGCTCGGGCGAAGGTCGCGCGCTTCATCAACGCGCCGAGCGAGCGCGAGGTCATCTTCGTGCGGAACGCGACCGAAGGACTGAACCTGGTCGCCTACGCCTGGGGACGGGACAACATCAAGCGTGGCGACCGCATCGTGACGACGGTGCTGGAGCACCACTCCGACTTCGTCCCGTGGCAGCAGCTCGCGAAGGAGGTCGGCGCGGAGATCGCGGTGGTCGACATCGATGACGACGGCCGGCTACGGCGGGATCAGCTCTCCGCCGAGCTCCGCAAGGGCGCGAAGCTCCTCGCGATCACGCACACCTCGAACGGCCTCGGCACCGTGAACCCGGTGAAAGAGATCGCGGCCGAGGCGCGTGCCGCGGGTGCGACCGTGCTCGTCGATGTTGCGCAAGCGGTTCCCCACACGCCGGTCGACGTGCAGGACCTGGGCGCGGACTTCGTGGCCTTCAGCGGCCACAAGATGCTCGCGCCGCCAGGGTCGGGCGGACTCTGGGGCCACGCGGAGATCCTCGAAACCATGCGGCCGTTCCTCTACGGTGGCGACATGATCAGCCGGGTGACGGTGAAGCTGACCGAGTGGAACGAGCTCCCGTGGAAGTTCGAAGCCGGCACGAGCTCGTACGTCGACGCTATCGGCCTCGGAGCCGCGGTCGACTACCTGAGCGACGTCGGTGTCGCGAAGATCCACGCCCACGAGCTCTCGCTTGTCGCGTATCTGCTGCCCCGCCTACTGGAGATCGGTGGGGTGACCGTGTATGGCCCTAAGGACCTCGAGTCGCGTGTCGGAGTGGTGTCCTTCAACATCGAGGGCATCCATCCGCACGACGTGGCGACGATCTTCGACCGCGAGGGCCTCTGCGTGCGCGCCGGGCACCACTGCAACCAGCCGCTCATGACTCGGCTCGGCGTAGCCGCGACGACGCGGGCGAGCATGTATCTCTACAACACGACCGACGAGATGGACGCCCTGGTCCGTGCCATCCACGCGGCGAAGAAAGTGTTCGGGCTATGAGTGTGAGCGAGACGCGGTTCACCCGCGCCGACCGAACCCCACCAGCCTTGAGCGCGTCTCCGCGGCGCAGCCGCGAGATTGAGCGAGATTGATATGGATGACATGTACCGCGACTACATCCTCGATCATTACAAGAATCCCCGGAACTTCGGGGAGCTCGAAGGCGCGACCCACACGTATCACGACTCGAACCCGCTCTGCGGCGACGAGATGACGATGCAGCTCAAGATCGACGACGGGCACGTCGACGACGTGCATTTCACCGGCAAGGGCTGCGCGATCAGCCAGGCCTCGGCGTCGATCCTCACCGAAGAGGTGAAGGGCAAGACGCTCGACGAGGTGAAGGCCATCGACCGCGACCACGTGCTCGCGAATCTCGGGATTCCGATCAGCCCGGCACGCATCAAGTGCGCGCTCCTGGGGCTGAAGGCGCTGAAGGGCGCAGCGTGGGGACTCACGGCGTGGCCCGGCGAAGAGGTGAAAGCGAAATGACCGTTGAGATAAAGAGTCAGGTACCGGACAGCTACAAGTACGGCTGGTACGACAAGGAAGCGCCCATCAACGTCAAGCACAAGGGCCTTTCGCCCGAGGTTGTGCGCGAGATCAGCCAGACCTTCAAACACGAGCCGGACTGGATGCTGCAGCGCCGCCTCAAGGCGCTCCGGCACTTTGAGGCCCGGGCCATGCCGACATGGGGCGCGGATCTCTCACCGCTCGACTTCCAGGACATTTACTACTACGTCCTGGCGTCCGACAAGCGCGCGCAGAGCTGGGAAGACGTGCCCGGTTATGTGAAGGACACGTTCGACAAGCTCGGCATCCCGCAGGCCGAGCAGAAGTACCTCGCCGGCGTCGGCGCTCAGTACGACAGCGAGGTCGTGTACCACAACATCCGCAAGGACCTAGAGAAGCTCGGCGTGATTTTCATGGACACGGACACGGCACTGAAGGAGCACGAGGACATCGTCCGGAAGTACTTCGGCACCGTGATCCCGGCAAACGACAACAAGATGGCCGCGCTGAACACCGCCGTGTGGTCGGGCGGATCCTTCGTCTACGTGCCCAAGGGCGTGAAGGTGGAGATTCCGTTGCAGGCCTACTTCCGCATCAACAGCGAGAACATGGGGCAGTTCGAGCGGACGCTGATCATCGCCGAGGAAGGCTCAAGCGTGCACTACGTCGAGGGCTGCACCGCGCCGGTGTTCACGAGCAACACGCTGCACAGCGCGGTCGTCGAGATCATCGTCCAAAAAGACGCCGACGTCCGTTACACGACGATCCAGAACTGGAGCCACAACGTCTACAACCTCGTGACCAAGCGCGCCGTCGTCCACGAGGGTGGTCGCATGACCTGGATCGACGCGAACCTCGGTTCGAAGGTCACGATGAAGTATCCGAGCGTCTATCTGATCGGCGAGCGCGCGCACGGCGAGGTGCTATCGGTCGCCTTCGCGGGAACCGATCAGCATCAGGACGCGGGCGCGAAGATGATCCACGCCGCGCCCAACACAACGAGCATCATCCAGAGCAAAGGCATCAGCAAAGGCACCGGGCAGCAGACCTATCGCGGCATGGTGAAGATCTATCCGGGTGCCAAGGGCGCCAAGAGCACCGTCCGCTGCGACGCGCTCATCCTCGACGAGACCGCGCGAAGCGACACGTACCCGTACATGGAGGTCGACGAGGAGGACGTGACGATCGGCCACGAGGCCTCGGTCTCCAAGGTCGGCGAGGAGCAGCTCTTCTACCTCATGAGCCGCGGATTGTCGGAGGCAGAGGGGACCGCGATGGTCGTGAACGGCTTCATCGAGCCGATCGTCAAGACCCTGCCGATGGACTACGCGATCGAGATGAACCGACTGATCACGCTTCAGATGCAGGGTGCGATTGGTTAGCACGGCTGAGCTCGTATCCGTTCCGCTGCTGCTCGACCGCGAAATGGTCGAGCAGCGCAGTCTTAGGCGCAAAGAGCCCGAGTGGTTGCGTGAGGCGCGCCTCGAGGCTCAGCTGCGATTCACTCCGGAAGCCTGGCCGACCGGCGAGGAGGAGGAGTGGCGACGCTTCCCCCTGAAGGACCTCCCCGGCGGCGCTCTCGTCTCGACCCTCGACCATCTTCCGGGCATTCAGTTCAAGCTCGAGACTGAAGCAACCGCACAAGGCGTGATCTTTAAGGGCCTCCTCCGTGCTTCGCTTGACAATCCCGACCTCGTTCGTCCGTACATCGCGCCCGGCGACGGGATGCCGTCGCACGCCGCGTTCCGCGCGCTTGCCGATGCGCTCTGGTCGGCGGGGAGCACGTTCGTGTATGTCCCCGCGGGCGTCGAGGTCAGGCAACCTCTCGTGCTCGAGAAGGTCTGGCCCGCGGGCACTGATGCGATGCTGTCGCGCACGATCCTCGTCGCTGAGCGCGACTCGGTGGTGACGCTCGTCGAGGACCTCACCTCGGAGGGCGAGGCGTCGCGGATCGCGGTCCCGCACGTCGAGGTGCACGTCGGCTCCGGCGCGCACGTCACGTACGTGGGCATTCGCCGCTTCGCTCACGGCGTGCTCGACCTCGGCTTCCAGCGGTTTCGGTCGGCCCGCGACAGCGATCTCCGGAGCCTCAACGTGTTTGCTGGTGAGGGCCGGTCGAAGGTGGGCATCGAATCGGACATCGAGGGCAACGGCGCGACCGTGAAGCTCTTCGGTCTCGTCGCCGCCGGCGACTCCCAGCGCATCGATGTCAACACCCTCCAACGTGTGGACGGGAGGGCGTCCCAGAGCGACCTCCTCTATCTATCGGCGCTCTACGATCGCGCGAAGGCGGTCTTCTACGGGAAGATCCGCGTCGAGCCGACATCGCACGGCACCGGCAGCTATCAGGAGTGCCGGAACATGCTTCTCTCGCCCGAGGCTGGCGCCGACCCGATCCCCGTGCTCGAGATTCTTACGAACGACGTCGTGCGCTGCGGACACGGCGCGACCGCTGGTGCGCTGAGCGACGAGGAGCTCTTCTACGCGATGTCCCGCGGATTCGATCGGCAGGCGGCTCAGCAGCTGCTCGTGCACGGCTTCTTCCGCCGGGTGATCAACGAGCTGAAGGATGAGCACGTTCGACAGCGTGTCCTGAACGCGGTCCGCCCGCGCATCGGGAACATCGCCGAGATGGGCGTTCTTGCTTGAGCGAGTTCGTCCCGGTCGCTCGCGCGGACGAGGTCCCGGTCGGCGAGGTGAAGGTGGTGCACGCGCGCGACAAGAGTCTCGCGCTCGGCCACTGCGACGATGACACCTGGGGTGCGATCGACAACGTGTGCACGCATGACGGCGGCGTGCTCGGCGAGGGCGAGCTCGACGACTGCTTGGTCGAGTGCCCGCGCCATGGGGCGCGATTCGATCTCTTGACCGGCGAGGTGCGCGCACTGCCTGCAGTGTTTCCGGTCAATGCCTACCCCGTGCGAGTGGTCGACGGCGTCGTCATGGTCGACGTCGGCGTGCCGACGAAAGAGCTCGAGATCGGCTGATCGCGCGGAATAACTACTAGGCGGCCGTCTAACTCATACGAAAGATGCCCCGTTAAGTGACAGGATCGCGGCTGTGACCGACCACGTGATTGACCGCGCGACACCGGGCGCGGCTTCGATCGATCGCCACGCGCCGGCGATCACGCTAGGGCTCGCCCTCGTCTTCGGAGTCCTCGCGCAGTTCCTCTTCTACCGATCCCCCCTTGGCGTCAACGTCGGTGTTGCGGCTGTGGTGGTCCTCGCGGTCGCCTGGCGCTTCCGGCCCGCGGACACGCGGATCGATCGGCTCGATCTTTGGATCGTCCCGGCCGCGCTTGTCTTCGCATTCCTTCCAGCGCTTCGGGTCGACCTCATGCTCCTGCTGTTCGACGTTCCCGCAACGCTCGTCCTCGTGACGATGGCCGCGACTTCGTTCGCCGGCGTGCCACTGACCCGCCGCGCGGCGGACCTGCTCATCATCCTCGGTCTGGTAGTTGTCGGCCGGATCGTCGCAGGTGGAGCGCTGCTCCTCGCGGGGCTTCCCGACCTGGGTAGGCCGCTCGCGCGCCGGAGCGGAGGGCGGATCGTTTCGGTGGGCATCGGTATCGCTCTCGCTTTCCCGTTTCTCGTCGTCTTCGCGCTGCTCTTCGCGAGCGCGGACGCGGTCTTCTCGAGCGCGATCACCAACGTCTTCGATTTCCGCAAGTGGTCGATTGGCGAGCTCATCGGTCGCATCCTGCTCGCCGCGGTCTTCGCTTGGGTCGCCGGCGGCCTATTCCTCATCGCGGGACGCGCGACCGAGGCTGCGATGTCCCCGGTCTTGCCGCGCCTTCGCGGCCTCCTCAGCTCGACAGCCGGTACGACGACGCTCCTCGCCGTCGACGCGCTCTTTGTGTTCTTCGTCGGGTTGCAGGTCGCGTACCTCTTCGGCGGGATCGACACGCTCAACGCGACGGGCCTGACGTACTCGAGTTACGCGCGTCGCGGGTTCTTCGAGCTCATCGCCGTCGCCGCGCTCGCCGGCGGTCTGCTCTTCGCGGCGGAGCTCGTTGTGGCCAAACGGACTTGGCTCTATCTCGCTGCCGCCCTCACGCTCACGGTCGCGACACTCGTCATCGTCGTGTCGGCCGGGTACCGCATGCAGCTCTATCAGCTCGCCTATGGGTGGACCGAGCAACGCTTCTACGCGCTGGCCGGGATCGCGTGGCTCGGGGCGGGGGGAATGTGCGCGGCAGTGCTCGTCTGGCGTGACGCGACGAGGTGGCTGCTCCATGCCGCGGGACTCGTTGGGCTCGCGGTCGCGGTCGCCATCAATCTCGCGGGTCCGAGCGCGTTCGTTGCCCGGCGGGACCTCGAACGGGTCATCGATCCGAGCGGCCTGCCCACTGACGCGTACCGCGGGCTCGATGCGTTCTATCTCGCGACGCTGGGTGACGGCGCGGTACCGACGCTTGTCGAGTTCCTCCCGCGCCTGGGCGCGTCCGATCGCGCCGCCCTCGGGTCGGCGCTGCGCACATTCCAGCTGGAAGGGCGCGACCTGGAACCGACCTCGGTGCCTGCACTCAACCTGGACCGCGAGCGCGCTCGCCAGGCGCTTCTCACCATCGCCGACGAGCTGCGCGGCTATCCGCCCTTTCCCGGGGGGCGCTTTTCGCCGCGGCCGTAATCCGACTCGCGGTCAGCGCGGTGAAGTAGCGAGAGCCTTTTCCGGTCGCGATCTCGGCGTAGCCCTCTGCAGGAAGAAAGAGTGGAGATCGCACCGGTCGAGGCTGAGCGTCGACTCCATGAAAGCGGCCGTGAACGGTATTCCAGAGGACTTGGTCGAAGACGCCCAGGTCCAGGGCGGTCGAGTGGAACGCCCAATGTCGGATCAGCGCGAGCGAACCAAAAACCACGGCGTAGAGGACGAGCATCGCGACGGCGATTCGGCCTTCGTATCGCTCGAGCAACGGCGTTATTCTCACGCGCAGAGACGCTTGCGTTCGGAGGACGTTCATTGATCAGCACGGCCGCGCGTAACCGCGTGAAGCTCGCGATCGACCAGTGCGAAGAGCAGTTCCATGTCTACGATGAAAAGTCCAGCGACGACACGCTCGACTCGTATGAGGCGGCGCTCAACCGGGGCAAGTCGATGGGATTTCAAGAGGCCGCGCATTACGTGAAATCGGCGCTGCACGACATCGACGTGAAGAGCCTCTAGGCCGGTGATTACCGCGGTCGTCCTGATCACGGCGGAAAAGGGCGCGCTGCCGACGCTCGGCGAGGCGCTCGCGGCGGTGGACGGAGTCTCCGAGGTGTACTCGGTCACCGGCGACTTCGACTTCGTGGCGATGGTTCGCGCGCGGGAGCACGACGAGCTTGCGGACATCGTGACCCGACGGATCGCGCAGGTGAGCGGCGTCGCGCGGACGCAGACTCACGTGGCGTTCAAGGCGTACTCGAGGCACGACCTCGAGGCGTTGTTCGCGATCGGAGCAGACAAGCCCTGACTTAGACTCGGCCAATGCAGGCCGTCGTCATGGCGGGTGGCGAGGGAAGCCGTCTTCGACCGCTCACGATCAACCGTCCCAAGCCGATGGTGCCGATCGTCGACAAGCCCTGCCTCGGGCACATCTTCGAGCTTCTCAAGCGTCACGGGATCGAGGAGTCATTCGTCACCCTCCAGTACCTCGCTTCGGTCATCCAGGACAGCTACGGCGATGGCGGTGGCGTTGGGATGCGCCTCCGCTACAGCGTCGAGGAGACGCCGCTCGGCACCGGCGGATCGGTGCGTCAGCTCGCCGCGGATCTCGACGGTACGTTCCTCGTCATTTCCGGCGACGCGCTCACAGACATCGATCTGTCGAAGGTCATCGCGTTCCACCGCGAGCGCGGCGCGGCCGTGACCCTGACTCTCGTCCACGTGCCGAACCCGCTGGAATACGGCGTGGTGATCACCGGCGAGGACGGCCGGATCACGAAATTCCTGGAGAAGCCGTCTTGGGGCGAGGTCTTCAGCGACACGATCAATACCGGCATCTACGTCATCGAGCCACGCGTGATGGAGCGTTTCGACGTCGGAGACGTCTTCGACTTCAGCAAGGACCTATTCCCGCGCCTGCTCGCCGAGGGCGAGCCCCTGTTCGGATACGTTGCCGACGGTTACTGGACCGATGTCGGTTCCATCACCGAGTACGGGCGCGCGAACGCCGACCTCCTCAGCGGGAAGGTGAAAGGTGAGGGCCTCGGGAACGAGCTCATGCCGGGCGTGTGGACGGCGGGCGACGTCGACATCAACGAATCCGCGCGTCTCACCGGCCCTATCTTTCTCGGCGAGGGCGTGAAGATCGGACCGCACGTCGAGATCACCGGACCGACCGTCCTGCGCGACTACGTCTCCGTGGATGTCGGCGCGGTGATCGATAGCTCCATCATCTGGCGCAACACGTACATCGGCGACCACTCGGAGCTGCACGGCGCCATCGTCGGTCGACAGTGCGCACTGAAGTCGCGCGTGATCCTCGAGGAAGGCAGCGTCATCGGCGACCACACCATCGTTGGCGATCATGCCCGCGTACGGGCTCAGGTGAAGGTCTGGCCGGACAAGCAGATCGAGTCGGGGGCGGTGATCGGCTCGAGCCTCATCTGGGGAGCGCAGGGACGGCGCGCGCTCTTCGGCAGGTTCGGCGTGACCGGCATCGTCAACATCGACCTCACCCCGGAGTTCGTCGCCCGTCTCGGAGCCGCATACGCGTCCACGCTCAAGCTCGCCGCGACCATCACGATGAATCGCGACCAGCATCGCTCGAGCCGCATGTTGAAACGCGGGCTCATGAGCGGAATCGTGAGCGCGGGGGTGCACGTCGCCGACCTTTCGCAGGCGCCCCTTCCCATCGGGCGGTTCCACACGCGGCGGATCGGCGCGGCCGGAGGCGTGCACGTGCGCGTGTCGCCGTTCGACGTGCGTGTCTGCGACGTCAAGTTCTTCGACCGCCAGGCGCTCGACATGGACAAGGCGCAGGAACGGAAGGTCGAGACGATCTTCTTCCGCGAGGACCTCCGCCGGGTCTCGTACGAAGACGTCGGAAGGATCTTCGAGTCTCCGCGCGTCGGCGAGGCGTACAGCGAGGCGTTCCTCGCGGAAGTCGCGCACCGCAAAGAGATCGCCGAGGCGAAGCCGAAGATCGTGGTCAACTATTCGCACGGCACGGTCGCGCAGTTCCTCCCGCAGCTTCTCAACGCGCTCGGCGTCGAGGTCGTCGCCGTGAACGGCGTGGTGTCCGAGAACATCGGATCTCGCTCGTTCGAGGAATTTCAGGAGGAACAGCGCCAGCTCGCGGTTCTGGTGCCGGCGCTCGGGGCGTCGCTCGGCGTAATCATCGACGCCGGCGGCGAGAAGGTGTTCGTCGTCGACGATCGCGGCCGCATTGTGAACGACATGCATTTCCTCGCGGCGTTCGTCTCGCTCACGATGCAACACGCGCCCGGTGTCGTGGCGGTGCCCGTGTACGCGCCTTCGGCGATCGAGCAGATCGTGGCCGAGCAGGGAGGGCGCGTGCAGCGCGTACGCGCCTCGGCGGAGGCGCAGATGAGCCTCGCGGCGCGCGAACACCCTCTCCTGGTTGGGGACGGCGTCGGCGGCTTCATCTTTCCGCGCTTCCA
>Ga0209237_1002675_pt1 | contig 10742 bp, 10 predicted proteins | sample GraSoi013_1_40cm_2_FD_185820 | JGI IMG/M metagenome (GOLD analysis project Ga0209237, IMG submission 185820) | Grasslands soil microbial communities from the Angelo Coastal Reserve, California, USA - Sample 10_02_2013_1_40cm (SPAdes) (version 2) | ecosystem: Environmental > Terrestrial > Soil >...
GAGGCATTGATCGGCAGCTCAACGACGCGCATCCGCCGGCGCCCCCGGGGAAGCGTCTCACCCCGGGCCACACGGTCCTGGCAATCCGAGCAGAGGGCCTCCGGCGCGTCCGGGTCGCATCGGTAGGGACAGTCGGCGACGACCGCCAGCTCGGGAAGCAGCCGAGCCAGGGCCCGCACCGCCGTCGATTTCCCGGTGCCCTTCTCGCCGCGGATCAGGACGCCGCCGATCGCCGGATGGATGGCGTTCAAGATGAGCGCGAGCTTCATCTTGTCCTGCCCGACAATCGCGCTGAACGGATAGACAAACCGCTCCATCAGGCGGAACCCGTCCTTAGCATCTCACGCTGGACGCTGTCGACGATCGCGCTCTGCGACAGGTCGAAGAGGCCGTAGTAGCGACCACCCAGCCGCTCGGCCAGGTCACCGCAGACGTTGAAGGCATACGCACCGTAGAGACTGGTCACCCGGTTCCGCGGATACCCGGGCTGGCTGCTGAAGTCGCGGGTCGAATCGATCACCATGGCCCGGATGCCTTCCTGCTTGATCTGTCCGGCGGTACGCTGCGCGGTTTTGATCAACTTCAAGGCCGTCATGAGGCCGTGGGTCAGCGGTGTGGTGCCACCGATGTTGAGCCGCTCCAGCCGCCGTTCGGCCAGGTCGACGCTGGAGGTCGGCCGCAGCACGACCCGCGCGTTGCGCCCGCTGAAGGCGACGAGGGCAACCTTGTCGCGTCGGACGTAGGCATGACGCAGCAGCGAGAGGATGGCCCCTTTCGTGGCCAGCATCCGCTGCTCGGCATCCATCGACGCAGAGGCATCCACCACAAAAACGATCAGGTTGCCGGTCTTGCGCTCGCGGACCTTCTGGCGGAGGTCCTGACTCTCGAGCTGCAGCTGATTCGGCGCATCTGGTGTAGCCTGACGCCGGCGCAGCTGATGCGGGGCCGCCGCCCGGACGGTGGCATCGAAGGCGACGTCGGTGATCTTCTCCGTTTGCGAGCTGCGCACGTAGCGACCGCGCTTTGTCTCGCTTTTCGTGGACGTTCGCTTGCCCGCGGCGCGACGGGCCCGGCGCTCGCGTGGCAGGTCGAGCTTCTTGACCGCGAAGGTGCGCAGCTGGATCACCGTATCCGGCTCGACGTCGACCGCCTCGGTGCTGGGCGACTCGCGCGCCTCGGCCGTCGTCCAGCCTTCATTCGACTCTCCGCCGGAAGCACCTTCCTGTTGGGTGGCATCGCCCCGGGCGGCTTGCGCCGTTTCGGTGGGCGTCGTCGCCTGAATCTGGGCCAGCTGCTCCGCCGCGCGAGAGCCTCGAGCACGTCGGACAGCTCGACCAGCGCCGCGCCCCGCAAGGCGCAGACGGCTCGAGCGGTGCGCGCCACCACGAGGTCAGCCCGGTGGCCGGCGACGGAACCGTCCAGGCAGAGCCGGGCAATCAGTGCCCGGATCGCATCGGACACCTGCACGCGATCGAGGCGCGTGGTTGCCGACTGCAGCCGGCCACGAAGCGCCGTTTCCTCGGGCACATAGACCCGCTGCACCGCCTGTGGGTTGTCGATGAACTCGCGTTCGAGCTCCATGACGCGGAGCCGCTGCTCGATATCCGTTGGGGTGGTGACCTCGACGCAAAGCCCAAACCGATCGAGCAGCTGGGGACGAAGCTCGCCTTCCTCGGGGTTCATGGTCCCGACCAGGATGAAATGCGCCGGATGTACGAGCGACATGCCCTCGCGCTCGACGACGTTGATCCCCATCGCCGCGGCGTCCAGCAGGACGTCGACGAGGTGGTCGTCGAGCAGGTTGACCTCGTCCACATATAGAAGGTTGCGGTTGGCCTCGGCCAGCACGCCGGGCTGGAAACGCCGGGTCCCAGCCCGGACCGCTGCTTCGATGTCGATCGAGCCGACCAGCCGGTCTTCCGACGCGTTGATGGGCAGTTCCACGATCCGCATCGGCAGCCGGACCGCCGGCAATCGCCCGGCGCTCGCCCGACGCCGGCAATCATCGCAGTAGCGGGAAGGGATCGCCGGGTCACAGCGGTAGGGACACCGGTCGACCGCCTCGTAGTCCGGCAGCAGCCGGGCCAGGGCGCGCACCGCCGACGATTTTGCCGTGCCGCGATCGCCCCGGATCAACACGCCGCCAATCGCCGGATCTACGGCATTGAGGAGGAGCGCCTTCTTCATCTGCTCCTGGCCCACGATCGCGCTGAACGGGAGCGTCAACTCAAATGGCACGTCTAGAGTCTAGCCAGCATTCCGTGCGATTAAGCGCGCAGAACCGGCCGGCGCCTCGCCAAGGCGGTGATTGGAGGTTAGAGATCGAGTTCCTTGGCGATGATTTCGCGCATGATCTCATTGGTCCCGGCGCCGATCGGGCCCAACCGCGCATCGCGCCAGGCGCGCTGGATCGGGTATTCCATCATGTAGCCGTAGCCGCCGTGGATCTGCAGCGCCCGGTCGGCCACACGCACGTCCGCCTCGGTGGCGGCGATCTTCGCCATCGAAACCTCCCTGGTACAGGGCAGATTCTGTGAGTGCAGCCAAAGCGCGTAGTAGGTCAGTTGCCGGGCCTGCTCGATCATCAGCGCCATGTCGGCGATCTCGTGCCGGATCACCTGCATCGACGTCAGCGTTTTGCCGAACTGCACCCGATTCGATGCGTAATCGATAGCCAGCTCGAGGCTCCGCTGCGCCGATGCCACGGCCGAGATCGCGATCCAGAGCCGCTCCCACTGAAAGTTCGCGACGGCCATTTTGAAGCCGTTGTTTTCCTCGCCGAGGCGGTTCTCGAGCGGCACCCGGCAGTCCTGGAACACCAGCTCCGCGGTGTCGGACGCCCGCCATCCCAGCTTGTCCAGCTTGCGCCCGACCGTGTAGCCCGGGGTCCCCTTTTCCACCACCAGCAGCGACAACCCATGATGGCCGCCCTCCGGCTTGGTGCGCGCCAGGATGACCACGAGGTCGGCGTTGACGCCGTTGGTGATGAACATCTTGGCGCCGTTGACCACGTACCCATCACCCTGACGACCGGCGATGGTCTGCACGTGCGCGATGTCCGAGCCACCGGAGGGTTCGGTCACGCCCAGGGCGACGATCTTTTCGCCCTTGATGGCGGGCGCCAGCCAGCGCCGGCGTTGCGCATCATCGCCGAAATTATTGATGGGTGGCGTGGCGATGGCGACGTGCGCGCCGATCCCGGCGGCGACGCCAGCGGACCCACAACGGGCTAATTCTTCGAACAGCACGGCCTCGTAGATGACACCGGCGTTGGTGCCGCCGTATTGCTCGGGATACTTGAGGCCCAGCAGATCGAGCGCCCCGAACCGCCGGAAGAGCTCTCGCGGAAACTGCTGCGCTTCCTCCCACTCGTCGACATGAGGCCGGACTTCCTTCTCGATGAGGCGGCGGACGGTGTCCCGAAACTCCTGGTGCTCGGGCCCAAAGAGATGCGAACGCGGCGTGGCTACGTTCGCCAGTAGTTGATGAACTCCGGGTATTGATCGACAGTCGTGCTCGCCAGGTGCTCCGGCAAGCGTACAAACATGCCGCGCGCCTCGGCCAGGACGGTTCCGTCCATCAGCTCCACAGCGCCGACGGCATCGATTGCGCCATCGCGCTCGCGGGCGATCTCGCTCCACACGCGAAGCGGCTGGTCGATCGGCGCCGGCTGCCGGTAGCGGATGTCGAGCTTGCCCGTCATCAGCCACTCCTGACGCAGCGCGCCGGTACGGCCCATCGTTTCATCCAGCATCGTCGCGAGGATGCCCCCGTGGAGGACACCCGGAAAGCCCTGGTAGCGCTCGGCGGGTGTGTAGTCCGCGACGATCCGCTCGCCGTCCCGGCGAAAGGTCAGTTTGAGCCCGGATTCGTTCCGGCGGCCGCAGGCAAAACAGCGCTGGTATGTGGTTTCATCATTGAGTTTGTCGGGGTCTTGCACGGCCTGCGACCAGTCTATCAGCCGATTTGGAGGGCACCCGTATTGGACCGACGCTCGGAGGCGCTCGCGCAATTGCTCGAGACGGCGCTCTCGGAGCGCTTCGCCACGCCGGTCATCGAGCTCCTTCAGGCGACCCCCATCCCGGTGGCGGTGGTCCAGGTGGCCGACCTTCGCGTGCTCGCGCTGAACGAGTTGATGGCGCGCGTCTACCACCGGCCCGACGCCGCCGGGCTGACGATTTCGGCCTTGCTGCCACCGGCGCATCCGCTGTCGGATCCCCGTCCCTATCGCTCGGTCTCGGTCAAGGGTCGAGCCCATAGCGCCACGATCGTGATCGACGGGCAAACCTGGGAGTGGTTCATTCGGCCACTCAAGGGCGAGGGCCGCACCGTCGAGCACCTGCTGACAGGCATGGTCGCCCAGCCCGCGGCTCCGCTCGATGTGGACGTGGCGCGATTGCGCGAGATGAGCACGGCCAAGACGGAGTTTCTGAACGTGGCCGCGCACGAGCTGCGGACGCCCTTGAGCGTGATCCTCGGCTATGGTTCCTTGCTCGCGCAGGGCGGGCTGAATGGCGATCATCAGAAGCTGGCCGGGGCTCGCATCTACGAGAAGGCCAGGCAGCTGAGCCGCCTGATCATGGACATGAGCCTGGTCGGCCGGCTCGACGAGCTGGGGTCGGCGATGGCCAAAGAGGACCTGGACCTGGTCGACCTGGTCGAGCCGATGGTCAAAGAGCAGCAGCGACGCTTTGCCGACCTGGCTATCGACCTGCGCCTGGACGTGCTGACGGCGCCCGTCAGGGCCAACCCGTACTGGCTACACCTCGCGGTCCGCGAGTTGCTCGACAACGCCGTCCGCTTTCGGCCGGGACCCACCGGCCGGATCGACGTCGCCCTGGCCGGGTCGGGCACCGGCTGGATGATCAGCGTCCTCGATGACGGCTTTGGCATCGACCCCGAGCACCAGGGCCAGCTCTTCAAGCGCTTCGCCCGCATCGAGACCGAGGCAACCAGCCATCTCCTGGGACTGGGCATCGGCCTTTACATCGTGGAAGAGGTCGCCAAAGCGCACGGCGGGCGGGTGCTCGTCGACAGCCGGCCAGGGGCCGGCAGCGAATTCACGCTGGAATTGCCCCGCACCTAGCGTTCGCCAGCCGCGGTAGCGGCTCAGAAGGTGATACCGGCTTTGAGTGACAACCGTAAAGCCGCCGATCTATAGTTGAGGCGTCCTCGGGGACCCTCATGCCTCAAGTTCTCGTGCTGGCGGCCTTCGCCTATTTGCTCGGTTCCGTCCCCTCTGGCTGGCTGGTGATGAAGGTCTACCGCAACCAGGATGTCCGCAAGCTGGGCAGTGGCAATATCGGGGCCGCCAACGTGTTTCGCGCCGGCGGCCCGGGCGCCTTCGCCGCCACCCTGATCGCCGATGGCCTCAAGGGCTTTATTCCCGTCATGCTGGGCATCGCGCTCGGGCTCGCTGATCAGGAAATCGCATTGGCGCTGATCGGCCTTGCCGCGGTGGTGGGCCATACCTGGTCGCTCTACCTCGGCTTCCGCGGGGGAAAGGGCGTCGCGACCTCCGGCGGCGTCCTGCTGGCGCTGGCCCCCGTGGCGCTGGTGCTCGCCCTGGTCAGCTGGTTCCTCGTCGTGCGTCTTACCCGGCTGGCGTCGCTCTCCTCGCTGATCGCCGTTGCGGTCGGCTTCGTCAGCTTGATCGCGCTTCACCTCATTGGCTGGCAGGCGTGGCGCCCCGTGGGGTGGCCTGTGATCGTCCTCGGTGTCGCTCTCGTCGGGCTGGTGCTGTACCGGCATCGGGGCAACATCGGGCGGCTCGCCACCGGCCGAGAGCTGAAGATCACCACCCACTGATGCCGGAGCGACCGGCGCCCGCCCGGCCGCTGCGATTTCTGTTCTTTGGCGCGGGGGCGGTTGGCTCCCTGCTCGGCGCCAGGCTCGCGCAGGCCGGTTGCGAGGTGACGCTGATCGGCCGGCCATCGCACGTCGAGGCGGTTGCCCGCGATGGGGTGCGTATGGTCGTGGCCGGTAAGGTGAGCAACCAGTCGGTGCTGGCCGCGCGGCCAAGCATCGCTCAAGCCGGCGGACCGTTTGACTACGTGTTCCTCACCGTCAAGGGCTACGACACACTGGATGCGATCGACCAGCTTCAGCTGGTGCTCCGTCCAGGCACCATCCTGGGAAGTTTCCAGAACGGCGTGGGCAATGAAGAAGCCATCGCGCTGGCGCTGCCAGAGCAGGCGCTGGTGGCCGGAAGTCTGACCGTGCCCGTCAGCCTCGACGAGCCCGGGACCATCCAGTTGCACTCGCGGCGCGGCGGCGTGGCGCTGGCGCCGGTGTCGCCGGAGGTCAACGTGGCACCGCTGGTCCGCAAGCTGGGCGAGACCGGATTGAAGGCCCGCCGCTACGCGGACTTCCGCGCGATGAAATGGTCGAAGCTGCTGTTCAATATCATCGGCAATGCGCAGAGCGCGATCCTCGACCTGCCGCCCAGTCATGTCTTTGCCGACAGCGAGCTCTTCCGCTACGAGCGCGCCGCCTTCTTGGAGGCGGTCACGGTCATGAACCGAATGCGGCTGTCCGTGGTCGCGCTTCCCGGCCTCCCTGCGCCCAGCCTGCGGCGCGCCATGAACCTGCCGCCGCTGCTGGCCCAGATGCTGCTCGAACCGCGGCTGGGCGGCGCCCGCGGCAAAAAGATGCCCTCCCTCTGGTGGGACCTCAGCCGGGCCAAGGGCAAGACGGAGGCGGCTTTCCTGAACGGGGCGGTCGTCGATGCCGGCCGTCGCTACGACGTGCCGACGCCCGTCAACTCGGTGCTCTGGGCGATCCTGGAGAAGGCGGTAAAGCTGCCGTCGGACTGGGAGCGCTATCGGCGCCAGCCCGATCGGCTCAAGGCGCTGCTTCGAACGGCGATCCGGCTGTAACCCATTGCCATAAGGGCCCGGCGCAGACGATAGAATTCTCGCTGGAGCAGGGGGTTTTTCCGGCAGGGAGAGGAGCCACATGAAGAAATCCGTTCGACTGGCCGCGACCATGCTGGCCGCCGCGGCGCTCGGAGCTTGCGGCACGACCAACTCGACGACGTCAACCAGCCAACCATTCAAGGCGGCCTGGATCTATGTCGGGACCGCGGGCGATCATGGCTGGACCCAGGCCCATGACGACGGCCGCAAGCTGGTCGAACAGCAGTTGGGCACGGCCGTCAAGACGACGTTCAAGGAGAACGTTCCCGAAGGGCCCCAGGTTGAGCAGGTGGTCGAGGACCTGGTCCGCGACGGCAACAAGATCATTTTTGCCACCTCATTCGGGTTCCAGGATGCAATGGCCAATGAGGCGGCGAAGCATCCCGACGTCAGGTTCGAGCAGGCCACCGGCTTCAAGACCGCCAACAACCTGGCTGAGTACTTCGGCGCGGCCGAAGACGCCGACTACCTCACCGTCGCGCTGGGCGCCCAGACCACCCACCCCGGTGCCACGGTACAGGTTGTCTGGACGAATACCTGGTTCGATCCCACCAAAGAGAAGCAGGCGGCGCAGAGCCTGCTGAGCAGGGGCGTCGACGCCATCGGCCAGGGACAGGACAGCCCGGCCACCGGCGAGGCCGCCAAGGCGGTCGGCGTCAAATGGAGTGGATACGACTCCGACCAGTCCAACGTCGCTCCCGACATCTGGCTGACCGGCACCGTGTACCACTGGGGACCCTATTACGTGAGGCGGGTCAAGGCCGCCATGGACGGCAGCTGGAAGACCGGCAGCTACTACGGCAGTATCGGCGACGGCATGATCGACATCGCGCCGTTCGGGCAGTCGGTGACGCAAGCCGTCCGGGACCAGATCAATGCCAAGAAGGAGGCGCTCAAGAACGGCACCTTCTACGAGTTCACCGGGCCGCTGAAGGACCAGACGGGCGCGGTGAAGATTGCTGCGGGCACGAAGATGACGTTGGAGCAGATCCTGTCCATGGACTGGTTCGTGCAAGGAGTGATCGGCAGCCCGAAGGGCGGCTGATTGCTTCCGATCGCTGCTGAATCCGTCACGGCTGGGCCGCCCCCAGCCGTGACGATGCGGGGGATCACCAAGCGGTTCCCCGGCGTTGTCGCGAACGAGCAGGTCGATTTCGAAGCCCTGCAGGGCGAGATTCACGCTCTACTCGGCGAGAATGGCGCCGGCAAATCGACCCTTTCCAACATCCTGACCGGGCTCTACCGGCCCGACGAGGGCGAAATCCTGGTCAACGGCAAACCGGTCACCTTCCACTCCCCGCGCGGCGCGATCGCCGCCGGCATCGGCATGGTGCACCAGCACTTCCGGCTGGCGGCCTCGTTCACGGTGGCGGAGAACCTCGTGCTCGGACATCGCGATGCCGCTGATCGCGGCTTCCTGCTGGAGCCCAGGGTGATCGAAGGCCGGGTCACCGAGCTGGCACGGCGCTACCGGATGCCGGTGGATCCCGGCGCCCGCGTCTGGCAGTTGTCGGTCGGCGAACAGCAGCGGGTCGAGATTCTGAAAGCGCTCTATCGCGGCGCCCGGGTGCTCATCCTCGACGAGCCGACCTCCTTGCTCACACCGCAGGAGTCAGAGAATCTATTCGAGACCCTGCGCCTGATGGCCGCCGAAGGTCGAACCGTCATCTTCATCTCCCACAAGCTCGAGGAGGTGATGGCCGTTTCGCGCCGGGTCACGGTCCTCCGTCGTGGAAAGGTGGTCGGAACCGTCCCGGCCACGGAGACGAGTCCGCGCGAACTGGCTCGAATGATGGTTGGGCGTGATGTCGTCTTCACTCAAAAGAAGCAAGGGCCTGCCCGAGCCGAGCGCGAGGTGATCCTCGACCTGCGTGGTGTTTCTGCCGTGGGTGACCTCGGCACGCTGGCCCTGCGCACTGTGTCCCTGACCGTCCATGCCGGGGAGATCGTGGGCGTTGCCGGGGTGGCGGGCAACGGTCAGCGCGAGCTGGCTGAAGTCATCAGCGGGATGCGCCGGCTTGCGGCTGGCAGCGTGGTGGTTGGGGGCAAACCGATGCGCCCGGGCGACCCGCTCGCCGCCATTCGGCGGGGCGTGAGCCATGTCCCCGAAGATCGGATGGGGACGGGCGTCGCGCCATCACTCAGCATCGCGGACAACCTGGTGCTCAAGGCGTACCGGCAGGCACCGATCTCCACCCGGGGTTTTCTCCGCGCCGGGCGAATTCGGACGAACGCGATCGACTTGATACGTCGGTTCAACATCACGGCGCCGGGGCCTCAAACGCCCACCCGGCTGCTATCGGGCGGGAACGTTCAGAAGGTCCTGCTTGCCCGGGAACTCTCCAGCCGACCCCGGATCCTAGTGGCGGCATCGCCCACCCGCGGCCTCGACGTGGCCGCCACCGACTCGGTGCGCGCCCTCCTGCTCGAGGCGGCGTCGGGAGGCGTGGGCATCCTGCTGATCAGCGAGGACCTCGACGAGATCCTGGCGCTGGCTGATCGGATCGCGGTCATTTACCGCGGCCACATCATGGGTGTGGTCGAGCGGCAGAACGCCAGCGTCGAAGACCTCGGCCTGATGATGGCGGGCGCCGCGTGATCCGGATCGAGCGTCGACTCACCGACGCCCGCTGGTTGCTGGTGGCCGTTCCGGTGGGATCGCTGATCGGGGCGGTGATCCTGTCGAGCGTCATCCTGCTCGCGACCGGGCATGATCCACTGGGCACCTGGCAGCGGCTCCTGGACCGCGGCTTCTTATCGGAAGGCGCCATGTCCGCCACCCTGGTGCAAGCGACCCCGCTGTTGCTGACCGGGCTGGCCGCCGCGGCGGCCTTCCGCATGCAGACCTGGAACATCGGCGCCGAGGGGCAGCTGTACCTGGGTGCGGTCGGCGCATCGGGAGCCGGCATTGCGTTGGGAAGTCAGCCCGCCACTGTTGTCATCCCGGCCATGGTGCTGGCCGGCCTGCTGACCGGCGCCGCCTGGGCGGCCATCCCCGGGGCGCTCCGCGCCGTGTTCCGTACCAACGAGATCATCACGTCCCTGATGCTCAACTACGTCGCGGGATTGCTGATCACCTACCTGATCTTTGACAGCCATTCCTACTGGCGCGAGCTGTCGACCTTCACCTCGAGGGTCTTCCCGCAGGGCAAGTACCTCTCCGCGACCGCCGCCTGGCCGAGCCTGCAGATCGCCGGTATCGCCATCCCATTCGGCTTCCTGCTGGGAATGGTTGCCGCGGCGAGTCTCTGGCTGCTGTATCGGTCCACCCGCTTTGGCTTCGAGGCGCGGGTGATCGGTGACTCGCGCGCGGCGGCGCACTACGCGGGCATCCGGACCCGGCGAAAGATCGTCACGGTGATGGCGCTGTCCGGAGCGTTCGCCGGGCTCGGCGGCGCCGCCGAGATCGGGGATTTTCGCCACGTTCTCGATCCGCGCGGCCTGCAGCAGGCGAGCTTCGGCTACGGCGGGATCGTGGTCGCCGCGCTGGCCCGGCTCAACCCGTTCGCGGTGATCCTCGTCGCCCTGTTACTCGGGGGGCTTTCGAACGGAGGGTTCTCGCTGCAGGGGGCCGACTTCCCAGCGGGCCTGGTGGGCACGCTCCAGGGACTCATCCTCTTTTGTGCCCTGGCCGGCGAGTTACTCGTGCGCTACCGCATTCGAATTCGGCGCCCGCGAGGCTCGTCAGTCCGGCCGGCGGAGGTCGCCGCGCGCCCTGCGTGAACAACAGCCTCGTCGTCGTGATCGCCGCATCTGCCGTTTTCTACGGCACCCCGTTGCTGTTCGCCTCGCTCGGCGAACTGCTGGCGGAACGCTCCGGCGTGC